>RCNH01000160.1_pt1 | contig 38920 bp, 50 predicted proteins | sample 2041161 | NCBI WGS metagenome assembly RCNH01 (sample SAMN09708215, study PRJNA481090) | Feces metagenome, whole genome shotgun sequencing project. | biome: feces | host: Leptonychotes weddellii | place: Antarctica: Sion Island | collected 2010-03-01 | reverse complement strand
TTGAAGCCGTAGATGACCTGTCCGGCGTGGTAGACGATGGAGGTGCAGGAATTGATGGCTACACTCTTGCCGATCGCCTTGCCGCCGACGGTCAGTGCTGCGACCGTGGAGGAAAGCACCAGAGAGATGATTTCGGGATAGGAAAACTCGATGCTTCTGAGGATCTGCGCAGCGATGGTGGCAGAGGCGGCACCGGAAACGACGCCGCAGATATCACCGATGACATCGTTGCAGATGGAGCTGACACGCTCAGCATTCCTTAAAAGCATAATGCACTCCTGGGCACCGCGGACTTTCCGGGCGGCCATGGAGTGGAAGGGTTTTTCGTCGGCGGTGGCGACAGCCATGCCGATGATATCAAAAATAATACCGATCAGGACAATCAGCATCAAAATGATCAGAGCGACAATCATGGAACTGCTGTTCATGACGATGTCGGATGCGGTGGAGATAGTACCGGAAATAAGCATGGTGGAAAAGAAGATGGTGATGACCCATCGCCTGTTTTTCCGCTGTTCATCTTTCCGCGCCTGACTCGGGTCCGGTTTAGCCACAGAAGATTCTCCTCTTTAAAATAATAGTAGCAAAGATGAAAGAGACGGATTCGTCTCCGTAATTTAATGAGGTGACGGTAGCAGACAGGATAAATCTTACGGCTTAGGTCGGGTCGGTTTTCCCCAGCGGAAGCCTGCCGTTACCGTACAGGCGGTTTCCCTTTCATTCCGCAGCTCAAGTGTTGCCAATGATGAGTACCCGATTGCCACTTAGTCCGTACTGTAATCCCCTGTCTGCTCTGTTAGGACAGCCTAGGTGATTTCCACAACAAAGCAAATCGTTTCTTAGCCTCTTTTGCAGACATGGTTTCCAGGAGCAATATCGGGCAATGTTATGGCCATAACGTCACCCGCATGTTCCCCTTTTCCCACATGTCCACTCAAGGCAGGCTACGCTGCACACAGCACACGATTCTGTGCACTGCCTTGCAGGTTCATACCAAGTTCGTACGCGGCGGGAGCACCCGAGATGGGGCAATTCCGCCGTCGCACAATAAATGGTCTCCACGGAAACCGGGTCGTATACTCCATGCCGTTGGAATGCGCCCGAAATCCTTAACCCCCAGCATCCACCCTAAACTGGGCGTAAAAAGCAGACACCAGGGACTTCATCGATATGCCCTTCATAGGATTTTTAGGCCCTACCTGGGAAACGGCCGCTTCGACTAGGATACTGCACCGTCAGTTTGTATAATATCATGTTTTAGATGGATATACAAGGGCTATTTCCATTTGCCGGCCGGATGTTTTTAAAAATTTAAGATTCCGGAAGGCTTTTGCGGCAGTTCGGAAGACGGCCAGAAATAAATTCAAAAATTTGGAAAAAGCAGACGTTTTCGGGTTTCCCATCGCGTTTGAACGATCGATTGAAGCCTTCGGACACTTGTCAAGCGGGCGCGGGTGTGGTATAGTCCAGATAGAATTCATATAGGAGGGATTGTAATGAATGAAATGAAAATAGATGCATTTGATGCATTCCACTGCGACTGGGCGCTGGCAACCGCCGGCACCATGGACAGCCATAATACCATGACCATCGGCTGGGGCGGCTTCGGATGCCTGTGGGGAAAGCGGGTTGCGACCATCTATGTCCGGCCCAACCGGTACACCTACGAGTTTATGGAGCGGGAGGATTATTTCACCATTTCCTTCTACACGGAGGACTACCGGGATGCGCTGAAGCTTCTGGGCCGCAAGTCCGGCCGGAACGGGGACAAGATCGCAGAGGCGGGATTGCACGCCGAGTCCATCGGTGAGAGCGTGACCTTCCGGGAAGCTCGTATGACCCTGCTGTGCCGCAAGATCTACCATCAGGATCTGGATACTTCGGCTATGGACCCCGAGTCCCGCAAGACCTACTACGCACCCGATAACCCCGTTCACCGGATGTATATTGGCGAAATCTTGGAGGTCAGAACCTCCGAGGCATAATTCCCGGGCAAATCGAAAACAGGAAAAATCCCCCGACTTTTCGTCGGGGGATTTTTAATCTTGCAAAACCGTTTGGCAGCCCGGAACAGACCGTGCTTTCCGCCTGTGTTACGCATTCAGAAACCAGTCTTCGACGATGTCCGAGTGGGTGACGACGATCTCGATGTCCTTTAACTCCTCTTTTGAGAAAAAGCGCAGATCCCGGGACTCGGCGCTGATGGTCATCTGCGGCTCCTGCTCCAGTTCCAGCTTGAACACCACAATCACCATCCGCCATACGCTGCCGTCCCGGAAGGCGGCGATCCGTCCGGTTCTTCCGGGTTCACCGTAGGAGCGCAGCCGGGTGAAGCGCTTCGGATCAATCCGCAGCCCCAACTCCTCCTTCACTTCCCGGACCATGGCCTGCAGCTCGGTCTCCCGAGGCTTGACACCACCGCCGATGAGTCCCCAGACATCGGAATCCCGCCGCTTTTCCAGCAGCAGCTTTCCGTTGCAGGTGATGATGGCGTTGGACCCGAGGTGGGTTCCCATGGTGGGTTTGGGCGCATTGGGATCTCCCCGGTAAAATTTTGCGATAGCCATGCGCAGTCCTCCTTTGCATTTTTGCATTCTGAAATCCATTATAGTATCGTCAGGCCCGCTTGTACAGAGAAATCCGCGCCGGAATGAGAAAAACGGTTGGAAAACATTGACTCTGCGGAATCATTGACGTATAATGCAACCATTGTATTCACGGAGGCGATGATATTGACCAGTCATTACACATCGACTCTGAGCCTTTATGAGACTCAGAGTGCGATCGGTTTTATCCAGCAGACATTCCAGTTTGAACTTTCCCGCCGACTGCACCTGATGCGTGCAACGGCACCCCTGTTCGTAAATCCTGCCACGGGACTCAATGACAACCTCAGCGGTAAGGAACGTGCAGTCAGCTTTGACATCCCCGGTATTCCCGAGGTGACCAACGGTGCCCAGGTGGTCCATTCTCTGGCAAAGTGGAAGCGCCAGGCCCTCGGAACCTACGGCTTCCAGCCGGACACCGGCCTTTGGACCGATATGAATGCGATCCGTCGGGATGAGCAGCCCGATGCCATCCATTCCATCTACGTGGACCAGTGGGACTGGGAGAAGGTCATTACCCCCGAAATGCGGAATGAGAAGATCCTGCGCGAGACGGTCACGGATATTGTCGACGCCATCTGCGCCACATTGTCTGCCCTGAAGGTCATGTACCCGCAGATCCCCGTGACACTTTCCCGGGAGGTCAGCTTTGTCACCAGTCAGGAGCTTCTGGACCTCTATCCGGACCTTTCCGGCAAGGAACGGGAGAATGCCTATGTCCGGGAGCATCCCACGACCTTCATCATGCAGATCGGCGGTAAGCTCTCCAACGGTCAGCCCCATGACGGCAGAGCGCCCGACTATGACGACTGGACCCTCAACGGCGACCTGATGTTCTGGGACTCCACCTTGGAGATGGCAATGGAGATTTCCAGCATGGGCATCCGGGTGGATGCCGAGCGGATGCGCCTGCAGTGCGAGGAGGCAGGCTGCACGGACCGGCTGGCACTTCCCTTCCACCGCAGTGTTCTCAACGGCGACGTTCCTCTGAGCATGGGCGGCGGCATCGGCCAGAGCCGACTTTGTATGCTGCTTCTGGGCAAGGCCCACATCGGCGAGGTGCAGGTCAGCCTGTGGCCGGAGCAGATGGTGCGTGAATGTGCCAAGGAAGGAATTCATCTGCTGTAAATCAGTCAAAAAACAGGTGTACCGATCTGCGTGCGCCTGATAAGGAAGCATTTTCCCGAATGCCGTGTGTCTGCGCCTGATGACGGCACCATTATATCTCCGCAGGGGTAAAAACGGTATGCTCGTAAAGGTAATACAAAGAAACATATTTGCCTTCCTTTTAACTCTGCAGTTTCAAATTTGACAAACTCAAAATCACAATTCGAAATATTATGAACATGATTAAACCGGTAACCCAATCGAATATGATGCAGGCCGCGATCATCCATTCCGAAAGCTGGAAAGAGTCTCACAGGGATGTATGTTCCGCAGACTTTATTGCAATCCATACAGCCGATCGCCAAAAGAGATTTCTGGAATCAGAGATCGCAAAAGGTGCGCAGTTCTATATGCTGATTGACGAGAAACCCGTCGGAATTGTCTCGATTCATGGTAGCTTAATTGAAAATCTTTATGTTTTGCCCAGTGAGCAGAATAAAGGGTACGGAACGCAATTACTTACTTTCGCGATTGAAAAATGTGAGGAATCCCCATGTCTGTGGATCCGCAGTACGAATGACGGAGCTAGACGGCTCTATGAACGCAATGGATTTCAGCCAACAGGAAATATCGTAAGGCATGCTGGTGGAATGTGCGAACTGGAATTGTGTCTGCGCCGGGAATAAATCCGGGTTCACCGGACAGTGATATCGCAAGAAACGGAGTGTATCATTATTTGATACACTCCGTTTTGGTTTTTATATTTTCTAAATTACGTCCGGATCTGGCGTTGACAATTGGCACATCTGTTTTTTATGAAATCATCTGCAGCAGCTTCCAGCAATGGCTGCGAATGAGGTATTTCAGCTCAAAAAGCTGTTCCCGGTCGTGAACGATGGCCCGGCAGAGATAGATATTCGCCTCGGCGCCCACATACTGAATCTGGCGGGTACTGACGACTTCGTCGATGTTGACCCGCAGCTGGCTCTGATCGGGCTGCTCCATTCGAATGCGCAGGGGCCGGATTTCTCCCCGGGCATCACAGACGCAGATGACGTCCACACTTTTGCTGATTTCGACCATCGTTCCATCTCTCCCTCATCGGTTTGAGATTATTGTAGTACATTTGTTCGATAATTGCAAGAGGGATTTTCTGGTTGTCCGGGAGGATGAAATTTGCTATAATGGGAATCATTATGAATCAGGATTGGAGAAAACCATGTTAAAGTATCCCTGTCTGGTGCTCGATCACGATGACACCGTGGTCGCCAGCGAAGCCAGTGTCAATTATCCCTGCTTTCTGCTGTCGCTGCAGCGGTTCCGTCCCGGCTCCTATATGAATTATGAGACCTATTCCCGGTGGTGCTTTGATCCGGGCTTTGTGGAGCTGCTGCAGCAAATCTATCATTTTACGGATGCGGAACTGGATGAAGAATTCCTGATGTGGAAGGACTACGCAGCGAGCCATATTCCCCCGGCCTACCCCGGTATGCGGGAGATCATCCGCCGCCAGCAGGCGCTGGGCGGAAAGGTCTGCGTGGTGTCCCATTCCAACCGCAGCAGCATTCTGCGTGACTACCGGGTGCATTTTGATACGGAGCCGGATATGATTTTCTCCTGGGAGGATCCCGCCCCCCAGCGAAAGCCCAGCGTCTATCCGCTGAAAAAGATCATGGAGGTCTACGGCTTCTCCCCTGCCGAGCTTCTGGTGGCGGACGATCTGAAGCCCGGATGTGACATGGCAAAAAACGCAGGTGTGGAGATTGCCTACGCCGGATGGGGCCATAAGAACGTGCCCGAGATTTCCCGGCTGATGGAATCCTGGTGCGACTACGCCTTCGACAGTACCGAAAAATTTTACGAATTTTTGTTTGAGAATTCGGTTTCAGCCCCTTGACAGCTGTGATATAATGTAGTGAGAAAACGAAAAGGTGGTGAGTCCCCTGGAGAAAGAAAGCATTCGCGTGATGGCCCGGAACCGGGAGGCCCATCATGAGTATTTCGTTGAAGAAGAGTTTGAGGCAGGCATTGAGCTTTCCGGTACGGAGGTCAAATCCATCCGGAAGGGCACGCTGAATCTGAAGGACAGCTGGTGCGGCATTAAAAACGGCGAGCTGATCATCAATCAGATGCACATCTCCCCCTATGAGCAGGGCAATATCTTCAACAAAGATCCCCGGCGTCCCCGTCGGCTGCTCATGCACAAGCGAGAAATCATGCGCCTGTACGGCAAAGTCAAGCAGGATGGCTACTCCATCATTCCCCTGAGTGTCTATTTTAAGGGCAGCCGGGTGAAGGTAAAGATTGGCCTGTGTAAGGGCAAGAAACTCTACGACAAAAGACAATCCGCGGCCGAGCGTGACGCCAAGCGTCAGATGGACCGCGCAATGAAGGAGCGTTATTGATTATGAATCCTACTTTTAAGATTACCATGGAAAACGGCGGTGTCATTTCCGGCGAGCTGTATCCCGAAATCGCACCCCAGAGCGTTTATAACTTCATCGACCTTTGCAATCACGGCTTCTACAACGGCCTGATTTTCCACCGTGTCATTTCCGGCTTCATGATTCAGGGCGGCTGCCCCGACGGAACCGGCATGGGCGGCCCCGGCTACTGCATCAAGGGCGAGTTCTTCTACAACGGTGTGAAGAACGAACTGCGCCACAAGAGAGGCGTCCTCTCCATGGCCCGCAGCCAGTCCCCCAACTCCGCAGGCTCCCAGTTCTTCATCATGCACGACACTGCAAAGCACCTCGACGGCCAGTATGCCGCATTCGGTAAGGTTACCGAGGGCATGGACGTTGTGGATGCCATCGCAGCTACCAAGGTTGGCCCCAATGACCGTCCCATCGTCGAGCAGAAGATCGCTTCCATCGAAGTCGACACCCACGGCGAGACCTATCCCGAGCCCAACAAGCTCCCCGATCCCTACGGTCGTTTCTAATCGACTTCCCTTTTTAATCAAGCTGTAACCGGGGTGCTCCGGCACCCCGGAACTCCAACCTTCTTTCCTTTTATACGGGGCCGTACTGGTTTCGACGGGGGTAGTGAGGCTGGAATAGCGGGCCGTGGCGCCTGACCACGATAAAACGGGTAACTTTTTAAATTTAACTGACAACAATACTGTTGCCCTGGCTGCCTAATTAGGCGCCCATCCGCCCCGGAAGGTCCACGAGCCGGGCTCGGGTGTGATTTGAGTGGAGCACGTGCGTATGCAAAGCTTTGCGCATACCATGCATTATGAAGCTACTGATTCCGGTAGGGTGTTTGTGATGAGGGAATGTAAATAACAAACTGCACCCGGAGAAGTTCTTTCCAAGTTGCTTTCGGACAGGGGTTCGATTCCCCTCGGCTCCACCAAACTGCACTATACAAACCTTTCGGTACCATGGTCATCATGGTCAACGGATTATTTGTATTTGAGTGCAAACGATAGAAATACCCACCCAGATGATATCTGGGTGGGTATTTTTCGTTATTGCAGTTTATGTATTTTCCGGGATCTAACCTGCGGTATGATCCACAGCATCTCTGCCAGACTTCAAGAGCTTTGTCAGCCAGGTGGGTACTGTGGCACCCATCTTCACGGCATTCTCCAGGATGCTGCCCAGCTCTGTGAGGATGTACCAGGCCAGAACCAGCGGCAGCACCAGACCGGGCCATTCAATTCCAAGTGCCGGAATGTTGCCGATAAAGATTACCATGATTCCATCCAAAATAGCAGCTACCACCACAGAGAAGATCATGCCAGCCTTATGCCACAAGCCTTCTCTGGCCCGGGCGCTGGACCATTCCCCTGCCTTGCAGGCCGCAGCGGAGCCAGAAATGTAGTCGATGGCCATTACCGCAATCCAGGCAAGGGCCATGAGGCCACGCCAGCCCAGGAAGGCAGAGATTGCCGTCCAGACAGCTACAGCGGTAGCTTTCACTGCCAAGAGATCCTTTTCCATAGAAATTTTCCTCCTTGTTTACCACCGTCCCTTAATGGGCCGGTCATCGATATGTACACCCCAGGGGTAAATACCCAATCCACCGGAGTCCCCCAGCAGCTGGTCGCAGTAGTTGTAGAGATCCTGATGAGTCACCCCGTCCAGGTGGAAGTCCATGGCCATGCCGTACATATGCTTTGAGGTAGCTGCACCACCTTCATGGGCGTTCCACTGGGGACACCGTAACCCTGAGTGAGGCTGAATCCTTCTCTGAAAGTGCTCACCAATCTGCTCCAACAGATCCAGGGTCTTCGTGTGGGGCTCAGCGGGCCAGCCGTTGCAGAACCGACCTCTACAACGGCACTTGAAGTCATCAATACTCACCCATTTATAGTCATCGGTACTCTGGGGTAGCTTCACGGGCTTTAAAGCGGCTTGGGGCGGTTCGTTGTTTCCGATAACTTCCCGGAGAGCCTTCTCCGTTGCCGGCCCCCAGATGCCGTCTTCGGACAGCACAGTGCCATCAGGACGCTTCTTGTGAGCAAGCTGGAAGTTATAGATTGCCTGTCGGGTAGCAGGGCCGCCAATCCCTTCAATAGAGGGAGTCCCGTCCTTCCGCATCAGCTTATAGTAGCCAAGCGCAAAAAGGTAGGCTTGCTGCTGGGAAATGTTCATCATTTTCTGTCACCGCCTATGTAAGTTTTAATTTGGCTTGATTTTACTGTAAAGTACCACCATACTTTACAGGCACAAGCTCAGGCAGACCAGACTCGATAAGCACCTCTGCAACCTTTGGCTGAAGGGTAGCCGGAATGTACTTGGGGTCACCCTTCACTGCGGTAAAATTAGCTTTTTCGAGGATAACCCTCTGTGCAAATAACATAGCCATCATTGTTGTTTCTCCTTTTAAAAATTTAAAATATAGTTTAAGCGCAATGTTTGCGCAAAACTCACGCATATACCTGCTGAGCCATCTCAACGATTAGCTCTTCGTGGAAGGTGTTCTGCTCGGTAAGAGCATCTACTTTTGCTTTAAGCATTTTATTTTCTTCTTTCAGCAGTTCCATCTCCGTCGGCTTATTATTCTCCTCGATTTGCTGAGGAGTAAAAAGAATATATTTCAATACATCCTCATACTCGTCATAGGCTTCCTTGGCCTCCTGCCCAGGAACATCAATCACCCAGACAACGTCCTTGCCGCCGTTGTCGTACTCACGGAGGGTTTTGTGGTGCCCCTGCTCTGCAATGTATGGGACTGCTTCGTGGTGAGCAACAAAAAGCTTGTCAGGAATCAGATAGCCTTTTGTAAGGTCAGGGGACTGGATTTCCAGTTCATTTTCATCAATGATTCTCATGCTATTCTCCTCCAAATATAGGTGGCGTATACGGGGCCTAATGTTTGCACAGGTTCAGATGCACCTCCGTGTGTACTGCCAAATGATCCAATCTGCTTTTTTGCACCGGTCGTCTCCTGCTGAGCCCACGCGCCTCTCGGAAGAAACATTTTCCATTGATCGATATCTGAATTATTGTAGTTTCCGTCAAAATAAACATCAAGACCTAGGGGAGGAATATTGCTGATGTTCAGTTTTACGGATTCTGAGCCGTAAGTACTGCCGGCTGTGTATTTGCTAGACGCACCAATCAGCATCCTACCTTCCATCCTTTCCCACGTACCACCAAACAGTTCAGCGGGGGATTTGGGATCATCAGAAAACCACCACGACCTAACAGGATGGTTAACTTCCAGGTTCCACTCTTGGGGATCAATGTTGCCCATTGGATCAGGAGTATACCCGGCAAAACTGGACACGGTTCCTAATCCATCTCTGCCCATATATGTCACGCTATACCGGATAATGGGTTCACCGGAATTAAACCGGATAGTTTCCCGACTCCAAAGGTACTGTCCTTGAGGTACATTAGGCGGAGCAGGCAGCCAAGGGCCATCAGGAGGCACAGTATTGGAGGTACTTACCTGGTAAGCCACTTCCTGAAATTTTACAGAAGCAGGGGTGCCAATGTCTCCCTGCCTGCCCTCGATCTTCATCCACTGGTAGTCACTCCACAGCGTAGGTGCTTCACTTCTGGGGCCTACATATACCCCCATCCAGGCATCCGGAATGGTGCCAAAACTATGGGGCTCATGGGACGGGTCTTCGCTTGCGTATCGGATAAACGTATATGTAGCAGCTCCCGTATCACCTTTCGCTCCATTTTTGACAGTAAAAGTATCATCCGGTCCGGCATTATAATGGATGGTGTATGTATCAACCAGGCCAGCCGAACCTTTGAACTTGATGCTTTCGATACTCTTGCCATTTTTGATTGGCACTGTGATCTCGGTATCATCGGTAAGGATCAGAACCAGGTTAAATGTCAGGCCATCAGGAAGCGGATCGATTCTCCAGTTCTTGATTGTGCCGTGAACCTTCTGAAGGGACAGCAGCCAGTTTTCAAGCTGCTGTCCTGACATTTTTTTAGCTACGCCGTCCTGTTCCACCAGAAGCAGTGCCTCAGGGGACATTGCTTTGATTGGGATCAGCTCTCCAACAGATCTGTCAGCCATCTGTTTTCATCTCCTTCTTTTTGGGTTCAGTTTTGTGGGCATCTGGCTGATTTGCCATGGAATCCAGTGCATTGATGACCCCAGCCAGAGCTTCCGCATATTCTCCACGAACCTCAATTTGCCGCAACGTGGCAGCACAAATTCTTAACAGCTCCTGATCGCTCATTATGCCCTCCTCAAATTCACACGAACAGCATCATCTTCGTTTACCATTGCAGTGAGTTCAGTATATCCGTAAAGTTTGATCCCTGCATATTCAAGAACTGTCAGCTCTTCCGGATTGCCAAAGATGGCAGCCGTTTGGGGAATGCTCATTCCCACAACTCTGATATAGAGCATATTGGGACTGGAAATCGTTGCAACCAAATCAACCCCAATCACTTTCCCTGTTGCAGTTTTTATGAAATCTCTCGATTCGTTCTCCATATGTTCCTCCTGCGTTAACTGTCATATCCGAAATAGTTTATTTTCTTCCCATTTACTGTCATACTCTTCCATTGCCCATAGTGTCCACCCACATAAAGGTATGTGTTAAACACAGCAAGTGCATTTGTTCGGATTCCCTGACAAGTTTGAATTTCAGAGAAAACATCATTTGCAAAATTGGCATATCCCAAAGACCGATTGATTCCTCCTCCTGTGTTAGCCGTTGTGATCGTGCCGTATGATATCGCCCCTCCAGAAACGGACCGACTGTGAAGGGCTGCACCGGACATATATCCGTCAGCTCCTCCATACAGAATAGATCCGGCTCTCACAGATCCCCGGAATTCTCCTGACTCGCAGGTCATATGACCATTCATATCAACACGGAAACCATGATTGACACTTCCCATCTGCAGCCCACTGGCCCCCAAATAGCCGCCACGGCTATTGGTACCACCCCAGGTCTGATTGTTATAGCTCAGATGATCTCTTTCGATTACAAAGCCGCCGATCGTTCCGGACTTCGCCCGAATTTCTCCGGTGATCCGAAGACCTGCTTTTGAAAGAAATGCAATTTCAGATCCATTTGCATACCAGGCGTTATGGTCAGACACCAGTTCCCAGCGGAATGACTCAGATTGTCCCCCTGTTTTCTCCACTTTGGCGCTGATTTGCTCGGCCTGAACTGCCAGAGTTGCCCGAAGATTCTTTCCCTCTTCGGTTCTGGCTTGGACTTCAGCTGCAATCGCCTGGGCATTGACTCGCAGCTCTGCAGCCTGATGTTTGAATCTGCGATGTATCCGCCTCTCCTTAGGGGATTGATAGGGATATTGATGTTCCAGCTCCTGATCCTCAGGAGACTCCAGATCGGCAATGTAGTCTGGGCCCAATTCCGTGCTCATGGAGTAAATACCGCCATAGGTCTGCTCAATGGTAACGCCATCCATCAATTCTACAGCCGGATCCAGGTAGGCTCCCGGAGCTTCGTAGGGCTGATAGCTATAGCCCTTAACAGATGCCAGAATATTTTCTGCCATCTGCTGTGTTCCCCAGGGACAGAATAGCCGTAACTCCCGGCCGGTATCAGCACCGGCAGTAACTTCACTGTCATCCTCCAGCATCAGTGTCACCCGTGAAAATCCCTCCAGCTGGGGAGACGTTCTGAATTCTCTGACATTTTTTAGGAGGCTTATTGCCTCCGTTTTATTCTTATACACGGATTCGATCACCTCCGAAAGTTATAGCAAATCCATTTTCATCAATGAGCACTCTGGATTCTTTCGGAATAGATGCAAGGCCAGCGAACCAGAGTTCTCCCAGATCAGTCATCATAGCATTGGCACCATACATAGCTGCTATATAGCCAAGCACTTCTCGCTGGCTGTATTCTGCCGGATATTGCACCATATAACCATGCACCAGCAGCTCTTCAGTCCGTGGATCCAGGGACACTTGCATAGCGTCTGCTATCTCCCTGACAACATCGATATCACAGGCTGGCCAATCCAATTTACTGGGCGGATACGGTGCTTCAGCCTTCAGCATGGCATCAAATCCATGGATTTCGATGTCCGGAAAATCATTGCGATCTCCATTTTCAGGCCTTGTGTCAACAAAGAAAACACCCTTTGGAATCCACTCGCTGTAGTTTACCCCATCTGTAAGCCGCACGAAGGGGGCCAGACGGGCTTGCTTTGGGATTTCTGCAACAGGTGCATCCATGTGAATCTCAATCTGAGCAGCAATGGTATTTCCTACAGAGGGAGTCTTTTTGAAAACACTGGACCTGATTTTGATGGTACGAAGAAGATTTTCGTCATATCCAGCATCCGGGCCGGTGCCGCCAACCAGAATGGCATCTCCGCCGAAGGTAATCACATTGCCTCTTTCATCCATCAGCCGTCCGCTTTCTCCGATGGTCAGGCGTGTCTCATAGCGGCTATTGGGATTTGAAAGCAGCTGCTTATATAAAGCACTGGTTGTATGCAAGAAACCACCTCATTCCATTTCCAGAGAAAAGCTAAGCCCTCCCCAGAGTCGCTTCCCGTTTCGATATACCCGATGCAAGCAGCCGTTCAGGCCCATCACCACAAATCTGCGGGTGATAATACCCGCATCCGGACTATCTACTTTTGCCTGCACAATAGGCTGTTCAAGAGCAGCCAGAAGTCTGCTGGAATCAGCTGAGGTCATGGGCATACAGGTCACTCGGAATTTGGGCTTTCTGGCAACCAATTTCATGTGAGCTTTCTTGTTCATGGTAGGCCGTCCGGAGTTCGGGGAAAAGTAGTCACCTCTGTCCCACTCCAGACCATCCTCCTCAATGAAGGGTCCGAAGTTTACACCTTCGATAACCAGGATCTCCGGTTCATCCATCAGTAACCACCTGCTCTTTCATCGTCCCACTGGCACCGTGTTACAGCACTGGCGAATTTTCTTCCGTCAATCTGAATGCCACACCTCTGGCTGATTGTCTCCAGAAGACCGATCACTTTTTCCATCTGCCGGTTGGCGCCGGTGCTCATTGTCTTTTCTACCAACTGCAGCAGTTCACTTCTGTCTGCCTCATGGGAGGCTTCGGACTGAAGGCTGGCTGCAGATGCTACCAGCTCCGGAAGTCGTGCCTGCCGGACCCGTATAGCTGCCATATAGCCGGAGTCTGCCAGTTCCCGAGATTTCTGCTCCAGTTTTGGAACTGCCTCACGATAAGGGATCATAAGGCCCTCCATGTCCCACTCTGCAGAGCGTTTCCATCTTTTAGACGGGCTTTGAATCTGGTTCCTGGTGTTATATGCGGCATTGCCGGAATCGGCGAGCGCTGCACAGGCGTCGTTAAACTCTCTCTGTTTTGCATGGATTCCTGCAATCAGTCCTTCCACTGTCATCTGGCCGGCGTAGTATCCGTGAGAATTCAGTCGAATGGTCATCCCAGCCATACTGGAATCAAATTCGCTCTGGACAGCAGCCATAGATGTGGCCACTGTAACCTTGGCCTCTTCGGTTTTATGAAATGCTGCATTCAGCTGGGCAATCTGTTCATCAGAGCCGGTGACCAGCTCTGCCAGCAGCTGCATGGACTCAGCTGAGCCGTCACTAAGCTTTGCCACCAGGCCCTGGTCCACACCACGCTGCATGGCGATCGTTATGTTTTCCGCATAGGCATTGAACGCTTCAGATTGCACAAGCAGACGGTTAATCATGTCCTCGGTGGTCAGTTCTGCCTGACCGCTGAGATCCTGGAAGAGGCTGATCTGAGAGTTCAGAGTCTCATATGCAGAGCTGAACATATCCAAGTATGCCTGCTGGGCCTGTCTGGAGCCCTCAGACAGCTGATTGAATGTTTCTTGACCGGATTCACTCATGGTCTCAGCTGTGTCCTGAATAGCCCCGCTGTACTCCTCATAAGCAATTCTGGCGGCATCCACATCTGCAGACGCCGTTTCTATGGCCTCATTGCTGGTACCCATGGCTTCCTGAAGGATCTCTTCTTCCTCCCGGAGAGCTTCCAATTCTTCATTCAGAGGAGATATCTGAGCTTCCAGTTCTGCAGTATGACCTCTGGCAGCATCCAACTTGTCATTTGTCTGCCCCAGATAGGAATGATTTTCACGGGTCAGTTCATTCTCCCGCTCATAAGCAGCCGCCAGATCATCCATGACATCTTTCAGTTGTGCTTCTTTTTCTGCCCGATCCTGCTGGAGCAGGGACAGCTTGGCCTGGTTCTTTGACCGTTCATATTCGGCGTTCGTCAGGGCCTCAATGTCTGCCTTGTAACGCTTGGTCACGGCCTCCATTCTGGCATTTTCCATCCAGGCATCAGAGTTGGCCTTCAGCGCCGCAGTGCCGCCCTGGAGCTTGCCGGTCTGGGTATCCAGCTCCAGATTGATACCGGGCATCACCTGACGGATCTGATCCAGGATCATGGCGTACTCCATCTGTTCCGCCTGTGTCAGACTGCTTTGATTCTCCAACTCCTGCAGTCTGTCTGTATAATCTGTCACCAGTTGACCAGCTGCCTCAATGTCTGCGGTGCTCTGCTGGTAGCTTTCGGACTCGGATGCCATGGTATCAAGCAGAACCTGACTGGCCTGTGTCAGCCGCTCCACCTTCTCAGAGGCAGATTCAGTTTGTGCTGCATATGTAGCAATGGCCGCACCCAATCCCACTACCGCAGTAGTGATCAGCACCGCCGGATTTGCCATCATAGTGATATTCAATGACTCCATGGCTTTGGCAGCTGCTTTTGCGGCCATCAAAGCGGAGACACCGGTGGCCAGGAGGCCCACAGCCGAAGTCACTCCGGCAATAGAGGCAACCAGGACCGGATTCTCAGCCACCACATCAGATGCCTGCTCCATGACTCCGGCCCCTGCATTTCGAAGCTTGTCCAGAACCGGGTTCAGCTGATCACCTATCACGATTTTCAGGTTCTTGGTGGCTACCTCTACCCGCTTGCTTGCGGTTTCTGAGGTATCGGCCATCAGCGCATAGTTCTTAACTACAGCACCGGAGCTGTTCTCCATCTGGTGCAGGGTATCATTAAACTTTCTGGCACTGCCATCGTAAAGGGAGATAGCTGCTTTTCCAGCTGTGGAACTGCTCCACAGATTTGCAAAGGCCACATTGTCTCCCTCTACGCTCTGACCCAGGATGTCCAGGACATCACCCAGGCTCTTACCGTCGGCCATCAGATCAGCAAAGCTCTTGCTGGTCTGTTTCTCCAGGACACCGGATACCTGGCTTCCACTGTCAGACAGCTCATCCAGCATTGTAGAGAGATTGGTGGTGGAATTCTCTGCGTTGATGCCGGCTGCCGTCATGATGGCATAGCTGGCTGCAATGTTTTCCAGGTTTACATTGTAGGCAGCAGCGCTGGGGATCACACGGCCAATGACCTTGCCCATTTCATCCACTGTGGTCTTGCCCAGATCCTGGGTCCTAACCAGGATGGAGGAAATCCGCTCTGTTTCATCAGCACTCAGGTTGTAGGCATTTTCAATGGTTGTCAGGACATCCACAGAGGTAGACAGGTCTGTAAAACCGGCCTTAGCCAGCATGGCAGAATCCTTCACAAAGCCCATAACCTTACCGGTTTCCACACCTGCGGACAGGGAGTCATAAGCTGCAGCTGTGACCTCTTCTGCATCCCGCCTCAGATCTGTTGCCAGCTTCAGAGAGCTGTCATGGAGCTCCTGCTGGCTCATTATGGTAGGGTCTGCAATGGTCATTACCTTCTTGAGGCCAATCTCATAATCCTGGGAAGCTTTGCTGCAGTCCATCATAGCGGCAGTCACATCCTGGATTTTTTCCTTGATGTCTCCCGCCACCAGGGCGGATGCCAGGGCATCCACAGCAGAAACATTGTCTCTGGTGTCTTCACTGGCCTTCTTAACAGCTTTTCCGTACCGATCAATGGATTTTGCGCAATGATCAGAAGACTCACTGGCCTCCTGAAGCAGGCGGTTATTTTCTGCCTGCTCATCAGATAGCTTGTTCAGCTCAACCGATGCCCGGTTGAGCTGAGATTCATAGTTGTTGACAGCCTTTGAGGCGCTTTCCAGCTTAGCCTGGTGCTGGATCACAGAATCCCGCAGTGCATCTACAGCAGCTTTCTGCTTTTGGTATTCCTCGCTGTTTTCTCCGAACTGCTCTCCATACTCCTGGAGGATCTTCTTGGCAGCTTCATATTTCCCACGGAGATCCTCCAGCGTCTGAGACTCCTGATCCTGCCCTGACTTGGCAGCCTGCAAAGACTTCAGCAGGAGATCTACCTTTTCTTTCTGGGCATCGTACATCTTGCTGAGTGTCTGCCCTTTTGCCGTCAGTGCCTCCATGCTATTGGCATTATTACGAAAATCTGAAGTCACCCGATCCAGCTCTGTCTTCAGCACCTTCAGCTCTGAATTGCAGTTTTGGAGAGCTGCCTTATATTCATTCTCCTGCTGTACACGCAGTACGGTATCAATTGTTCGCTGTCCCGTTATCCTCACCTCCTGCTAGGATGTCAAAGAACTCCCCGGGGGTCAGCAGGATCAGGGCATCCCGCATGGGGATGCCCGCCCTGGCTGCCAGTCGTAAATAGACTATCCTTGTCAAAGTGTTGTTTTTTTTTCAAGTTCTGCCAGTCCCAGATCGATATCTCCGTTCTTCTCCTCCTTGCTGTCGCTGCTGTAGCCGTCCCGAATGGCCTTCATGCAAGAAGCCCTCAGGCTCAGGATCTGCATGGGAGAGAGCAGCATCTGCAGTTCCTCTGCAGAGGGAATCCGTTCTTTGCTATGCCCCAAATATCTGCGGCAAAGCTCACCTGACTCCGCCAGAATCTGAGTCACCTGGCAGAGAGAAACCGTACCGTCTACGGTATTCTTGGTGATTCGATCCAGAATGTCCGGCTGTTCCTGATCGGTGTTCAATGCCTGAATTCTGAAATTTGCATCACCGCTCATGTAGAGGTGAAGGGTTTTGGGGCCGTATGTAAATTCTACTGTTTCCATGCTTACTTACCCTTAGAGGGAGATGCGCTTTCCTGAGCCTGAACGTCGGCTGCAGCTGCAGCACCGGTCAGGCCGGGTACCTTACCGGTACCGGAAAACAGGGAATCGATGTAATCGTTTGCTTCCTTCTCCGTGTCAAAATCCTTGACGATTTTGTATTTACCGCAGAGGGGCTCTGCCACGCCAAAGACCAGCTTGTCCGTTGCAAAGGTCAGAGTATCGCCACGGGAAGTGTAGGTCTCACCGGCAGGCACCATGGCCTTTACCATAGGGTAGAACAGAGCCTGCCAGTAGACCTTGTTCGGGCTCTGATGATGGGTAATGCAGCCGTAGCCGCCGTAGGGAGCCTGATCTTCGCCACTGAAAGCCAGGCCATTGGCTTCATCCACATCTGCACCCAGCACTTCAGCCGCAGTCTTGAGAGCCACGAAGACAGAATCCACAGATACCTTGCCCTTGGAGAATGCATAGGCCTGAATAGGCTTTCTGTCATCACCGTCCAGGCCGCCCTCAATGGTGGTAATTTCATCCACCAGTTTGTTGAGCTCGCCCAGAGTCTTGACCGCACCGTACTTCGGGATGGCGTTCTTGTTTTCATCCGCCTGTGTCGGGGCAAAAGGAGCCCACCGGGAATATCTTGCACCAAAAGTTGCCATTTCGTTTCCTCCTTAAAAATTATGCTTTTTTAAAATCTGATCATGTATCTGCTCTGCTGCATCCATTGCCTTTTCCCGGCTGTCAGATACAGCAGTGGCTGCCCATTTGGAGGCTTTAATACCTCGTCCAGGCAAACCGTATTCATGGATGTAGCCCACATATCCGGCAGAGACAACACCGCTTCCGGTTTTGGGATAGTAGCGATGGTGCTCTCCGCTGGGGCCTATCCGAATTGCCGGGCCACCCTTTGAGCGGCCTTTCCGGCGAGAGATGGAGGCCAGCAGTCGCCCGGTCCGCCGCAGTCCCTTTAATGCCAGGGACCGCTTCAGTGCAGGCTCCACCACATTGGCCTGGGCCTGCAGGATCTGATTGCAGAGAGCCGGAGTCTCCTCAGCAAGAGAGTCCAGATCTCGGATGAGCTCGTCAAGACCTCCCACCTGCAGTTCAGCCAATGCCAACACCTCCGGAGGTGTAAAACTCATAGAGGTACTGCTGGCCAAACTGGTTATCCGTCAGATCTTCCTCTGACGGGAGGATGCCGAAGAGCTGCTGAATGAGATCCCGGATTTTACCACGCATCTCACGCCTGTCTAAGCCCAGCGGGGCTACATAGAAAACGTCCCACTGCCTGAATTCCAGACAAGTATGATCATCTCCGGCCATAGCCTCCTGAGTGTCAAAGCTATAGCACGCATATTCTTTGCCTGCCGTTGTATCCAGTCCCGGTTCTACCGTCAGGCCCAGGGCTTCCAAGCCTGCTGCCAGTCGGTCTTCAAGTCTCATAAGCCCTTTGCCCTCCTCTGTACACGGAGTTCCATCCACCGGTGGTTACCTCCGATATCATTTGGTGTATCAAACAGGTCATATCGGCGCTCCTGATCTCCGCTGCCAACCGCCACAATACAGTCAGCAGTAATCCTGGGATTGTACCGGAGAGTCAGGGTAGCTGTGTCACGGAGGCCCAGAGAATGGGCCTCCACGGAGAGCTTACCATAGTCACCCGTCCACTTGCAGCTGATGGTGCGGTCGTCTTCATAGATGTTCCGGTACTCTGGGTTCCGGTATCCGCCGGAACCCTTGTGATCCACCGGCTTTAAAATCCGGATCCGTGTTTTCATCTCCCCCGGTCGTGCGGCTGTTGCCACTCAGATCACCTCCTAAAAAGCGGGATCATCCAGCTTCAATCGGTTGATCAGCTTCTGGATACCCGGCTGCAGCGGAGTGCCGTCATAGGCCTGAAGAGTCAGCCCGGCCGCAGCCAGCCAGCCGTCCTCTGTATCCACGGTCATACCGTTTTTGCTGAGATAGCGGACCTGAGCATGCCAAAGGCGCTGGATCAGAGGATCGTCATCATCGTGATCCATATGCATGTACGCCTTCAGGTCCTTCAGATCCTGGCTTGCCTCCATGATTACTTACCTGCACCCTTGCCGGTGTCTTCCTGCTGCTGGGCCTCGTTCAGCACACTGGCTGCAGCTGCTGCGGCGGACAGATCCTTAAAGCCGGACCGAATGACCGCAGAGGAATCCACGGTCTTGGCATCCATACGGCAGGTTGCCCGGATCTCGGTGGAGTCGGTCTCCCAGGCATCGCCGCCGATATCGGTGGACTTCATGCGGATACCAGAGCGCAGGAACAGAGTAATGGCACTCTTGAGATCACCCAGATAAAGGGGATGATAGGTTGCGGCGCTTTCCTGAAAATCAGGAATCTCATCTGCATCTGCATAAACCACACGCTTATTCTTAAAGCGCTGGACATCGCCATCCTTGGGATCAGGCACCAGAATGGGACGGCCGGTGGAATCCATCCAGTTGTCCATAACATTGTAACCCGTGGCATTGGTCAGCAGGACAGCCCGCTTAGCGGTTGCAGTCCGGAGGCCGGTATTGATCATAGTCTTAACACTCTTGATCTGCTCAGCATCCGTATCCCCGGTGATCGCCTTAAACTCCAGCAGATTCAGCAGAGTCAGGATCAGATCATTCTTCGTCAGAATGTACTTGGGGGCGAACCACTGGGCCAGGTACCGGATCAGGCCGGGGGCATCAGCCAGCAGCTCATTGGAAATGGGAAGCCGGTCACCGAACTTCGCGTTCTTATATTCAACCTTGGAAAACTTGGGCTGACTGGAAGGGGTGATTTTCTGCATCTCATCCAGCTTCTGCAGCTTGGTAGCACCGGCGGTCTCCACTGCTCGCCAGCCGGTATTGGAATTCACATGTTCCACATTGACCAACGTGGAGAGATCCACATAGTCCTTAGCCAGAGTATTGATCTGGCGGTTAAACTCCTCAGGCACCAGGAAGCCGCCATCAGTACCGGCAGGATCACCACCACCGATGGTCAGAGCTTTCAGGGCATTTTCTGCCTGGTAAAGAGGATCCATGCTCTTCATGCCAAGGCCGGTCTTGGGCGTGACACCCTTAGCCAGGGCTTCCAGCCATGCGGCAGAATATTCCGGCGTGGCGCAGATCTTGCTCATCAGCACCACGCCGGTCTTTTCAGCGTGATCCAGTGCGCCCTTGGCACGGCTGCCCAGATCAGACTCATCCTGGAAGGATTTTCCGCACTCTCCCATCAGGGTTTCCAGCTGCTGGAGCTCCTTGTTGCAGTTTTCCACATTGGCCATCTGAGAGTCATACTCAGTCTTGCTGCCGCCTTCAAAGGCTTTCGTGGCAAGGTCCAGGGCCTCGGCACGCTTCTGCAGCAGGTCATGCTTCTTGACCGTCAGAGAATTCAGGTTGTTGCTCATTTTCATTTCCACCTTTCGTTTTCGATGCGCAGCCGGGCCTTGGCCTTCTGCAGATCCGCAGGGCTCCAGCTGTCGGTTGTTTCTGTTTTACTTTTGATTACACCTGCACCGGGCTGGGCAGGTACTGCTACAAAGCTGAGCTCGTAGGCATCCAGAGGGTCCATCAACTCATAGAAACAGGCTTTTCCCTCATACTTCTGCCCGTTCATGTGGGGGCATTCATGGTAATCATAGGCATTTTTGCCGCAGACACTGCAGCGTGCCCAGGACATTCTACAGCCCACAGATACCTCTTTCAGGATTCCGCCCTTGATGGCCTGGATTGTGTCCGAATTGGACACATTGTCCAGCATGTAGCAGGACACCACCAGCCTGTGGATGTTGTCTGCCTCTTCCACCTGGGCCTTAAAGATTCGGGCAGTCTGATTACCTGCGCTCCACCGGTGATCCATGACCACCGTGCGGCCTACAAACATCGGAGCCATTTTCTCCAGGGTCTCCACCGGGAACCGCTCAAAGTCCCGATCCACCTGATCGTCGCAGGCCGCCACCCGGAAGGTGAAGACTTCTTCTGCCTTCAGCTCCGCCAGGGCCTGGGCATTGATCAGAGCCAGATCCCCCTCCTGCAGCTCCATTTTCTCAGAGAGTGCTGCTTTCATAACTTCAAACATTCTTAGTTTCCTCCAGTTTCTTCTGTGCCAGCTGCTGCCACAGCTCCAGAGGCACATAATTAAGGCTCTCTGTGTGGGCATCACCGCCGGGCACGCTGGGCCGATCCTCCAGAGCTAGGATGTCATTGACAGAGAAAGCGCCGGTCTGCTTCATGGTCTGATAGAATTCGGCTCTGCTCTTGGTGTCACCACGCAGGGCAGCATCCATATTCCGACGAATCCGCAGGCCCTTGGCCTGATCTCCTTCTGTCAGCAGCTTGAAGCTGTCTTCCTCCTCATATGCTGTCACCACAGCCTGAGCTGTGGTCTGAACATATTCCACCCGGTTCTGAATGTTGGACTCATAGGATTGCTTTCCCGCCATCAGCACATGCATAGGAGTGCCAAAAATCCTTGCCACATCGGCGATGGTAATCTCATTACTCTCCACAAACTGGGCATCTGAATTGGAAATAGCGATAGGCTCATATTTGAGGCCCAGATCCAGCACCGCTGTACGGAATGCGTTGTCACCGGAATGTACCTTTTCCCAGGAGCGCCGGACCAGTTCTTTCCGTGTGACGGGGGTTCCATCAGGATCCGTAACATCACTGTTACCAGACAAATCTGTTTCCGTCATCAGCACACCGGAGGGCCTGCCGCCATTGCGGTATAGAGCCTTTTCATAGGTCTTTGCTGCCTGGTCTTTTTCAATCACCGTCCGGGCATATGTCAGAGGGCTGATGCCCTGAATACCGTCCCGGCAGAAGGCCTTGTAATGGATTAGCTGGCAGGGCAGCAAGTCCCAGATATTTCCTGCCCTGGGATCTGTAAAGGCATAATGCAGCTGGAAGGATTCATCCAGCACAGGCTGCACCAGAGTGGGGCTCAGAGGCAGCAGCTCAAGAATCCTTCCGGTCCTGGGATCCCGGTTGATATAGGCATAAGCATTGCCGTCCATCTGCCGATTGATCTCCAACCGGCGCTTATACTCGCTGGGAGTCATCACCTCGTTGGGCCGCACAGTGAGCAGATGCATCAGCGGATGCTCTGTGAGCCGCTCCCTTGTGAAGCGATTCATCAGGTATATGGGCATAATGCTGATGGTGTCGGCGGCGTAATTGATGGCACGATAGACGGCGCTGACCTTCAGAGCAGAATCGGCATCTGTCCCAAAGGGACCCCAGCCTCCTACACTGTCCAGAGTGAGAATATCGGGACTTCTGGGTGTGCTGGGATTTGCCGCAGCTTTTTTATGAACGATCACTGATTATCACCTCCAGTACCGATCAGCCAGCCAAAGAACATGGTCAGCAGACCTCCCACAATAATGCCCGCTGCCACATTCAGCATAGCCACACCGCAGCTCACAGCTGCAGCGCCGCCCACCATCAGGCAATCGGAAATCGTCTCTCTTTTCTTCATGGGTACCTCCTACATCTCATAGCTGCTATTCACCCGATCTGCCAGATCCGGAGTCTCCTTGTAGAGCAGAGCTCTGGCCAGGGCATTCATGGCAGCTGCTATCGGGTCAATTCTCTGGCTGTCATCTTTGTGCTTTTTGCTAAGCTTGCAGTCACCGAAGTTATTCACGACCTCAACCGCATTCTTTAGGCACCACAGAGCCAGGGGGCTGTAGCAGATCACAACTTTTCCCTGCAGCAGAGCTTCCCGGAAGCCCTTGACGGCAATATTTTGTCCGGCACAGGTCTGTCTGACTTCCACACAGGCCTCCTCCCGGTGTTCCTCTTCCTGAATCTGGATGGCCAGATCTGTGGCGTTGTGGCCGTCATAGTCAACCTCCTGCAGCGTCCACTTGTGGGCATCCCGGTTGGATTTGATCCAGTTCCAGACCCAGCTGTTGTCCGTCACATCTCCCGGAGTGCTGGTGCAGAAGCCCCTGTTGATCCAGTCTCTGTAGGGTACCTTATCTGTGTGCTCATGACGAGTTACGCCGTTCTCCGGCATGAATCCGTGAACTTTGATGGCAATCCGTCCGTCATCCAGCAGGAAGACAGCTGCAACTCCGGAGAGATCGATCCGCTTACCCAGGTCAAAGCCACACCACACCTTCAGACCGTCTGTGAGCTTGGCAAATGCTTCTCTGGAGATCATGGCCTTTCTGGCAAGCTCCAGGCAGTGCTCAGACAGATAGCTGTTGACGGCTGCTGTCTGCCACTGGCACATCCGCCTGGTCAGCCATTTTCGGATCTTGTCGGCATCCATGGATCCGTAGGCTTTCACATACTCACTTTCAATCTGCTTTTGAAGGTTTCGGCTGTACTCGTTGGGATACCGGAGAATAGGATTGGCCCAGCACCATTTGGATTTATCGTGAGGATTCTCCCCATAGGGAAGCTCACGGATCATCACAAAATAGGTTTCGTCAACGACATCCCCATCCAGGATCTGCTTTGCCAGGTCTTCTTCCCGCTTGGCCGGTTTGTTGTCGGCATCATCACCGGCGGTCATAATGCAATCCAAAAGGCTCTGGCTCCGTTTTCCGAAGGAATTCAGGCCCAGATCGTAGATGTCAGAAGTCTTGTGGCTTTCGTACTCATCCACGCAAAAATAACAGGGGGCTCCGGAATCCTTGTTGCTGAGATCCTTACTCAGGGCCTTCAGTGATCCTCCCCGTTTTTTATGAGTCATCGGGTTGGATCTGGGGATCAAAAGCCGCTTTCTGATTTCAGGAGTAGCCTGGGCAATTTTCTTGGCATCACCGGCAACACGCTTGGCCTGCTCCTTATCGACAGCTGCACATTCCACTTCCGGTTCCATCTCATATTGCGCCAGCTCAGGATGGTAAGGGGGATAAATGGCATCGGAGCACATTGCGTAAAGTGCTTTGCCGCTGTTTTCGGTGGACTTCACATTGCCACGGCCACGGACATTCAGAGAGGTAGTAAACCGACGGGCACCGGTGCGCATATCCACCCATCCGTAAAGACAGCCCAGATCAAAGACCTGCCAGGGCTGGAGCTTGATTCGCTGACCGGCCTCCGGGCCTCTGACCTGCACCAGCAGCTCCATGAATCTACAGATCCGGTCTGCACGGGTACAGTCAAAGACATAAGGGAACTCCTCTGTCCCCTGCTGTTTCAGATCGTTCAGATGACGCTGGCAAGCCTTGATCTCATAGGGGCAGCATTGATCGTGAAGCTTGCCGGACACTACCTGTTTGGCATAGATGGCTACCGGATGGTGGAGGCCTGTCGGATTAGTCCCCAAAGAGATCTCCATTGGGATCTGTAGTCTCTGCGGCTTGCGCTGCCCGCTTGGTTGCAAGCCGGATTCTGCCCGAAGGAGTACAGCCCAGATCATTGGCAAAGTCCCGGATCTTGGAGTCCTTTGCGTTGAGCTGCTTACTGAGGCTCAGGATCAGATCCAGATCCGGCTCCTGTCCATTGGTTTTCCTCCTGGCCTGGTTCAGATCTTTCTGCAGGGCATCTCGCTCTGCCAGCATGGAGCAGTAGATGGCCAGCATCTCACTGTCCAGATCATCCAGGATAGCGGTGCCTTCCATCCGCCTGAGGATGGAGTCCCAGTATTTACCGCCACGGCTCTGTGTGAGCCAGGAAGGCTTTACCAGGATGATCTCTCCCCGATCCGGAAGCACGGAGGCCTCAGCCGTCTGGATGTTCTCTTTTTCTTCAGCTGTCAGATGCTTGGTCATGGCATCCAGCGCCTTTGGTGGTGTTGGCATTTGGACTCCTTTCCGGCCTCTTAGGCCTAAAATCCTGATGGGGGAAATTTTCTCGCAATCGAGGGGGGCCGCGGCTCTTTAGCCCGCCGGGCAAAACTTTTTTGACCCGGGGGGCTTCCGGGAGCTCCGCTCCCCTGCGCACCCACGCCTGCAAGTCCGCACACGCAGGCCCGCACAGGCGAAGTCTGGCGCTCATTCTGTGCTCTTTTTCTCTGCCATTTCCGCTGCAGTTTTGCGGCTGTGGCAGGCGTGACAGAGAGACTGGAGGTTGCCGGGATCGGTGAAGAGCCTCATGTCTCCCCGGTGCGGCACGATGTGATCCACATCGGTGGCCCGCACTCTCAGCAGCCAGGCCTCACCGGTCTTCCGTCCCCGCTCTGCACATGCCCGGCAGAAGGGCTCCCGGGCCAGCTGGTTGGGCCGCAGGATATCTGTCCAGATCGGCAGCTTGTAGAGCTTGTGCCACTGTGCCGCTTCAGCTGATCGCCGGTGCCGATCCGGCGGCCGATGCTTTGGGCAGTAGGTTTCCTGGGTCAGCGCTCTGCAGCCAGGATGTGCGCAGGGCTTCCACGGTCTGCTTGCCAAAGATCATCACCTCCAGGGCAAAAGAAAAAGCCTGCACCACGATTCGCTCTCAGCGATTCATGGCACAGGCTCATTTGGCACAGGCACAAGGGGGAATATTCACTTCAACTTCCTGGCGGCAGTGCTTGCATTTTATGGGCAAGTGACTGACCCGGGTATCGTCTCGATAATGCAGGATGGTCTTACCGCAGACTGGACACGGCAGCCTTTTTAAATTCCCTTTGCTTGTCTCCATTTTACCATAAAGCGTTTCTGTTTTCAATCCTTTGGCCTCCCTTTTCTTCTTACTTCCCAATTAATATACATTATCCCAAGTCAGATTATGGGGGCTTCAGTTGTCGTTTTCTCATCAATATCTACCAGCGCTTTGACATAAGAATACCGCCCATAACAGTTTTCTCTCTCATTGCTATCGATGATAAACGCCCCAGGTGGTGCCATGAGCCGATCCGACTCTGGGACAAATTCGGATCGTCGTTTGGGCCTGATTGCATTCCGGCTGACACGCCAGGTGCGTTCTCCGACATTGGGCCTTCCTTTCTGCAGAGGCTCCTTGACCAGATAATTCGACCAGCGATATGGACCGTCTTCGCCGAAGGGGGTAAACTCTATATTGGTCCCCCACTTTGCCCAAAGTTCTCGGATCATATCATAATCCTGTCCGGTGGAATTCATTACCACATGATGGTGGAGCTTTCCACCTGTGTGATAACCCTCAGTAACTCTGAAGTAGACCAGATCCTTGCCGGTTACTTCCTTTCGGCGTTTCCGAAGCTGCCGGATGAAATTGCCAAGGATCCGGTCTGCGTCTACCCGCCTTATCGGGCGCACCTCGTCATAGTATCCAAGCTCGACCGAAAAGTCTGAAGGGACGAAGTTTGCCGCCAGAAGGAGCCATGCCTTCTGCCAGCTCTGAACTGCATTCAACTGCTCTCTGGCAGGCGTGGACACCATGCACTTTGCCTGTCGTCTTTTATGAGGATCATTTGAGTGGATGGCCGTATATTGCACGGCCATCCAGAGATGGCCGCCCTGGACTACTGTTCTTCGTTCTTTGGCCACTAGGCAGGCCTCCCGAAGAAGAGGGTATACAGACCGATGGCAGAATCAAAGGTCACGCTTACAAGCTTATATCTCAGCTGATTGATGGTGCCAATCTTCTCCTTCAACTCTGTATATCGGCACCGATCAAAATCATAGATCATTCTGTATCATCCCTCCTATACGATTTCTTAAAGAAGAGAGTGTAAGCCCGTCTTGGGCTGCTGTAGGTAACTGAAATCAATTCATAGCCGTAGCGGTTGATTGCGTCCAACCTTTCTTGCAGTCCGGACTCTGAACATATCCAGTACATATACATTATCTTTTCTCTCCCTTCAGCAGAGTCTCCATGGGTACGGTGCCGAATCGCTCACAGAGCCGGGCATAGCAGCGATGTCTGGGATCCGGGATCACCGCCGGACTTTCCGTGCCGTCATTGATTACCAGCTTGCGGCTGGGTGTATAGTACGAAAAAGACTGGATGGCAGATGCCCGGATGTGAAGGATCCCATCACTGACCCGGAAGGTCAGAAAAGGATCTGCCTCTCTGGGAGGTGCTGGCGGTTTTACCGTCTGCACCTTGGCTTCATAGACCCCTCTCCTGCGGTGGCAGGCCATGTAAAGCATGGCTGCCGCCGCTATAGTAAGGCAGGCTACTGCAATTGCAATCATCAGCTTTTCTCCCTTCTTGGTTCTGCAATCCAGCAGAGGATCGTGTCCCCGGTATCGATCATATCACAGGCATCCCATGATGTTCCATCCCAGTGACAGATGCAGGTGTCAGTGTCTCCTGCATAAGCGTATTCAAACAGGACAACGTAATCTCCAGGTTTCTGCGGATTCTCATAATGCCATGTGTCCGAATCGGACACATTTTCCGGGGATGTGGGCTTCTTGTCGATCCGGCCCAGCAGGTAGTCAATGCTACAGCCCAGCAGATCAGCCACATCGCAGAGGTGACGAACATGATCAAAGTAGAAATTAAAGCCAAAAGGAAGCTCTGTGTGGGTAGTAATCTCAATCGTTCCCAGCTCTTGCGCTGTCAGCTTATCCTCGGAAGCAGAACCGAACCAGCGGCCTGTTGTTTCCAGAACCTGCTTAGCAGAGATGTTTTTCTCCTGCCGGAGCTTACCGATTCTCTCATAGATCTGCTGGATCTTCTGGATCTTAGGTCTGTCTCTCAGCTCCTGCTTTTCAGCTTCCTGTTTCTTTTCCTCTTTTGCCTCTGCCCGGAGCTGTTTCTTTTTCTCTGCCGCCATAGGGCAGGCATACTGGCAATTGGCCAGCCGGTCACAATCAAAGCAGCAGCCGTGGCACTCCTCGTAATAATAGGCGGTACTCTTGACAGCCTTTTCCCGCATCCGCTCAATGTTAATACAGGGTGTACCGTTCCGCCGGTCACAGGAGCGGCCTGCCAGGCGCTTGAAAGTAGATCCCCGCTCATGGATAAGGTTCTCTCGCAGATCCTCCGGGCAGCTGGCATAGTACATACCTAGCAGCTTCTGGTCCTCTGAAGGCATCTGCGACAACCCATATGCTTTGTTTTCCGGAAGCTTTCCGCTCTTCCAGGCCTGCTTCCAGATGGGATCCAGCTTCTCCCGGATCACCTTCAGCCGGGCCAACTTGCTCTGGCTCACCTTGCAAGCCTCAGCAACATGATCCCGCATTCTGCCAGGGAACTCATAGCCCTGTTCCTTCAGCTCATAGAGAAGCTTCTCCACCTGGGCAGCCTGTTCTGCTAACTCAGAAGGACGCATCTTCCGGGTGTCAGAATTTGCGTAGATCAGTCTGAGCTGCCGCATGGCCTCGGAGACCTCTGCCCGCTCAACAATGCAGGGGACTTCCTCAAAGAGTCCCGGCTGCTCCAGCTTGATCTCCATAATAGCTGCGTGCCGCCGATGCCCGCTGACGATGATGTACCGGCCATCCTTTTCCGGGTTGGGCCGCACCCGCAGGGGATCTAGCAGACCGCAGAGGGCAATGTTATCCGCCAGCTCCTTGATATCGGAAAGCTGATAGAAGTTTTTGGGATCCTTGTCAATGAGGCCCAGGCTGATATATTCGATTGACTCTTTTCCGGTGTCCAACTTGGACACATCCCGCAGCATAGCGCCCAAATCAAAGGCCATTGTTCACACCTCCCACATACTGGTTCACAAAGTTCTTATAGTCCAGACCGGCACCGCTTCGGGGACTGCTCCTGAGGAGAGGATCCTGGGCCCAGGTCATTTTATCCACGGTATTGGAACGCCGGATGTGATGGAAGACCCGGAGCCCCGCCTCTCTCAGCTGCGCCTCGGCATCATTGATCTGCTGGCACCGGTACCACATGGTGGGAAGGACTCCCGCCAGCTGCAGGCCAGGATTGATCTGCTTCATGGTGGAGATCTGGTGGAGCAGGTTTCCCATGCCCCGCAGGGAGAAGGCGTCCAATTTGATCGGGATCACCACATCATCGGCGGCGATCAGAGCCGCAGCAGATGCCGCATTGAAGGCCGGGGGACAGTCCACGATCATGTACTGATACCGGTCCTTTACGGCCTGCCCCAGCAGCTGCAGCACAAGGGCATTGGCAGCGCCAGTCTCCACCTTGCTCAGATCCATGTCCATCAGTTCCTGATCTCCGGAGAGGATGTCCACCCCGGGATAGCCGGTGCTCTGGATCAGCTTGGTGGCCTCCTGCATAGGGACGGTGTGCTTGAGAAGCTGGGCCAGATTTCCCTTGCCAGGATCTGCCCCATAGAACTCCGTCAGATTGCATTGGCTGTCGGCATCCACCAACAGCACCTTTGCTCGATGATTCTGGGCCAGGATGGCAGCCATGTTGATGGCAGTGGTAGTTTTCGCTACTCCACCTTTCAAATTCAAAATAGCTGTTGTGCGTAACATTTTACTTCTCCTTTTTTATTTATTTGAACGGAACCGGGGTGTTCTGCGGAAGAATCGGCATCTGACCATCCACTTCCGTTTTGGCATTGCGAGTATTTTCCCGGCGCTTCTGCTTGCCTTCCTCTGAATAATACCTGGCTACTTCTTTCGATCCGTCGGCTTTCCGGAAGGTCTGATGGGGACCGTCAAAAGCAAGCTTGATGGCCGGACAGGTGCCTTCCTTGTTCTTCCGGATCCGGAGATCCCGGTCTCCATCCGGGTTTTCACCCTGGCCCATAGAAAGCATCATTACCAGATCCGCATCCTGCTCCAGCTGGCCGGATTCTCTCAGATCGGAGAGATCTGGGGCCTTTCCCCGCTGATCCTTAGTCTGACGGCTCAACTGACTGAGGCCCACCACTGTAACGCCCAAGCTCTGAGCCATAGTGTGAAGGTTGATGGAGATATCCGTTACCAATGCTGTCCGGTTCTCTCCCCTGTCCTGCCGGCCTTGAATCAGCTGAACATAGTCGATAATTACGATTTGATAACGCCGCATAAGGGTCACCGCCCGGATATCAGCTGTTGTCATGCCTGCAGCTGGGATCAGCTCAAGATTCCTTGCCAGGATACCGGTGGTCTGACTGGTGAGCCGTGTCCATTGTTCTTCACTGATGGTGTTTCGCTTGATATCACCCATGGAAATCCCAGCTACCGCTGCCATCTGTCTATCGAAGAGCTTTTCAGAAGATGTTTCAAAGCTAAAGAACCCCACCCGGTATTTCTGAGCCCAGTGCCACGCACATTGCAGGCTCCAGGCGGACTTGCCGGCCGAAGGATAGCCGCCGATGATGACAAAATCACCTAGCTCCGCAAAGAGGCGGTCATTCAGAGCCTGGACAGGCCAGGTCAAATATTCCACATTTCCTTTGCTGTGCCGGTCATAGAACGATTTGAGGCCAGAATCCATGGTGGTAATCTTCAAATCCCGCTTATCTACGTTCAGCTTTCCAAGTTGCTCTAATAGAGGATCAACTTTTTCCCAGCTGTCCAGCTGTAAGATCTTAGATGCCAGAGTCTGTGCCTGCATAATCCGTGACTGGTCATGGCAGAGTGCTATATACTGATCAATATTTGCAGCAGTCGGTGTAATCTCCATCAGCTGCATCAGGTAGCCTTGGTACTCCTTGCCCAAGACAGAGGACACTGTCACGGGGTCTACAGGCTTACCCTGCTGAAACAGCTGTCGGATGGCAGCATAGACCGTTTTATTCTGGGCACTGTAATCTTCTGGGTCTGTCTGATGAACCACCTTAGGTACCACTTTCGGCTCAATCAATGCCGATCCCAGTACACTATACTGGGCATCCAGCCATTGCTGTGCGTTTGCCATGACTGTTTTCTCCTTTCACTTATTCCGGCATCCGATTCGAACACTTTTCTTTCAGCCTCTCCGCCGCTGCCTTGATGATCTGGCAGCCATGGATGCTGCAGTTGTGTTCATGGCCGCAGCCCAGGCATTTGAGTTTCTGGTCTCCCATCACTGAGATCCGCCAGAGGCCTTTGATAATTTCTGTGTCAGTCATGGCTGTCATCCTCTCCCATTTTGGGTTTCCGTTCTTCCCAATACTTTAGAACCGCTTTCCGGCGTTCCTCGTCCTGCCGATCCAGCTCTTCCAGAATGGCGTCAACCTCTCTGTGCCGCCGCTGGTAGGTCAGGATACGGGTCTCAACCTTCATCACATGGAGCATATCGTCTCTCAACTCCGTGTATTTTTTTAGAAGACCATTCAGGAGGCCCCATAGTAGCCAAAGGGCACAGGCTATGCCATAGCCCCAGGAGGTCAGCACACTGATTATGCACACGATGTCAGAAAATGTCATAGTGATTCACCTCATAATCCGGTCTGCCCAGAGTCAGATCCGGAGTCCCAGACATTCTGGCCCCGCAGTCCTCGCAGTAATTGGGCATATACCGGCTGAGGCCGCAGTGTCCCTCTCCACACAGGGAGCATGCCATGGTTCCGTCTTCCTGCCGGATCCAATGGCCGTGCCGGTCTGCAGGGGGCTGATCTGCCAGACACTGCAGCATTCGGTGCCGATCTTCCGGATTCCATACCGGGACCTTTTTCAGAGCGTCCCTGGTTGTCTCATAGTCAATTGACCAGCTCATGTGCTGCCCTCCTCCCGGTGTCCAAATCGGACACATTTTTTACAGCCATTCCTGTTTATCCTCCCTCGGAGTCTCCTGTGCAGTTGGCCGATCTTTCGGTGGATAAACCGATTTCCAGCCGGAAATAGTGGACTGCTCCAGCATCTCAATCATCTGTACAGGATTCGGAACTTTTTCACCATCCGGGCCTGACACCTGAGTGTAGCGGAGCAGCCGGTTAGTCATGGCGGTAAAGCTGGCCTTGGTTCTGCCGGGGCTCTGTCTCTTGGTTTCTCTGGGAGCATAGAAGCCAAGGAAGGCTGCATACAGGGAATTCTTAACCTGAGAGCTCCAGGCCGCTCCGTGCTTACTAATCCACTCGATGCTCAGTTCCTGGAGTTGTTCGTCCGTGAGACACTCTTTCAGGTGTTTTGCAGGAGCGTGCTTTATATTGGTATTACTTGTATTGGTCTCTTCCTCTTTTTTGGGGATACCCCCTGGACAATTTTGTGGAGGGGTATCCCCAAAATTGTCTACTGGCTGTATGTCAGGCAAGGACACCTTCAGATAAATTCTTCTGCGCTCAATTTTGCCCGACTTGTCATGGTCCAACATAGTGGAGATGTACCCTTCCTTCTCCAGACTGCCAACCAGCCGGGAGATTGACTTTGGCGTGAGCCCGTAAATCTGGGCAAAATATGTGTTGCTGGCATAGCAGAAGCCTTCCTTGCTGATCAGTGCTGAGATCTCACCGTAAAGGAGTTTCGCATTGGGTGGAATCTTGGGATCATAACGGACATCCGCCGGAATGACTGCATAGTAGCCTGGGCGGATCTGTTCTTCTTCCATGTTCTTCACTTCCCTCTTTCTGTACTGGACCGGGCCGGGCGTGATCCGGCTGTATCCAAAGGCCGATCCGAAAAACGGCCCCGGCCATATGCCTGGGGCCGTATCAAAAATAGAGATTGGGCAGATAGATTGGGTTTGAATAAAATATCAGCTAGATAAAGCCACTGGGGAAACACGGCAGCCGATTAGAGCTGTGACTATACACCCGAAGCAAATTTGCGAAACAACAATCCCAGACCTGGTATTCTTTCCGGATCAGCTCATCTTCTTCGTCCCTGTAATCCTTATCATCCTTCAAGATGTCCCCTCCTTTCTGAGAAAATAGTCTGCTAGACAATCCTTTTTGCCCTCAACATGAAAAGGGCTGGTGCAGGCTGCCGGATTCGAACCGACGATCTCCCGTCAATCGTACTGGATAGTCACGGTCTGGGTGCTCTGCCGCTGAGCCAAGTCTGCAGATCCTCCGGGGAATCACACCCGGAGGTGCCGGGCAATGCCGGCGGGGATATGGAGATATTCACCTTGAGGCTAACGTGCGGGATGTCCGGCCCGCTGGTGAGACAGGACGGAATTGGACCGTCTTTCAGGACACGCACCATTCCCGAAAGCAAACCTGCCTGTCTCATTTGCCTCCGGGTTTCCCCGGAGGGCTTGGAAAGAAGGGTGAAGAAGCAGCTTTTCAGCTGCTGGAGGGCAGAGCAGGATTCGAACCTGCCGCCTGCTGCTGTGCTTGCAGCTGTGATCCCTCAGATCACCTTCCGCCCATGTGCCTCCCTACCCGCAGCAGGGAGGCTATTCAGTTCCTGCGATCAAAGATTGGGGAGGCCGGACTCGCACCGGCCTTCTGTGGTGAGGTTCCATCCACGCACCGGCTGTAAAGGCGATTACACAAAGACAGCATTTGGTCCCCATATGATCACCAAATGGAATACTCCTTGGGAGGGTGAGCATCAAAGAACCCCTGGGCCTTGAGCTCGGAAACCTTTGCATCGATTGCAGCCCGGAGTTCCGGATTGCGCATACACCTCTTTGCAAAACGGTATGTCTTCTGACCGATGCAGAAGATTCCGGCCCCATCCATGCTGTCAATTTCTGCCTCAGCTCCAACACCAGGAGGCACGTTGGTCTCATAGGTGTAATTTGAAAAATCATGGGCTTTCATGCAATCTCAAAGTCTCCCTTCTACAACTGGAGGCTCTTTCTGAGAATAGCCAACAGGAGGCGTTGGAGTCAGAAATTCATTCACGCCTACGCCCAAAGCCCAGCAAATTGCCTCATATTCTTCAAAGGTCAATCGTCTGCGACCCTTCAAAGAAAGACTAAGTTTATCAGCCGGGATTTTTGTTCTTCCACTTAGCCATGCCTGCGTGATATGACGTGCATCTATATAGCTTCGAATTTTTTGTCCGACATTCACTCTTACCACCTCCTAAATTTCGATTATTTCGAAGTTCATTTTTACTATACTTCGATAATATCGAAATGTCAACCCTATTTTCGAGATTTTCGAAATTTTCCACTTTACATCAGAATCGAATTGTGATAATCTAAAGTTGTAAATTTTAAAGGCGGTGAGCAAATGACCTTTGGAGCTAAATTAAGAACAGCTAGAAAAGCAAAAAAGCTAACCCAGAAAGAGTTAGCTTCTATGATAAACGCTGCTCATAATTCCATAAGCAATTGGGAAAATGACCAGAATATGCCGGACCCCGATATGATCCAGAATCTTTGTTGGGCCCTGGATGTGGAACCCAATTACTTCTTTGAGGTAGATACTGCAAAAAGGAATCTACCGCCCAACATATTCCCGATGCCGGAGATGCAAAAAATTCCTCTTGTAGGACAAATTGCCTGTGGCGCACCTATTCTTGCTGAAGAACATATTGAAGACTATCTTAAAGTTCCAAGAGATATCCATGCAGACTTTGCCCTCCAGTGCAAAGGGGACTCCATGATTAACGCCCGGATTTGGGATGGTGACATCGTGTACATCCGGCAGCAGGACACCGTGGACTCTGGGGAGATCGCCGCTGTTTGGATTGATGGTGAAGCCACCCTGAAGCGTGTCCGGCTCTTTGAAGATCATATCTCTCTGGAGCCCGAAAACCCCATGTATAAACCCTTAGTCTTTTGGGGTGATGAAATGAATGAGGTCCGGATTCTGGGCAAGGCCGTGGCCTTCACCAGCACTATCCGCTGATTGTGTCCGATTCGGACACGAATATAGTAAAGGAGTATTGTCATGGAAATTACAGTAGATACAGCTAATAGCGGCACTGTTATTTTTGGGAGCCGCTCCTCCAGCAAAACAGATAAACCCAAAAGAGAATTTAAAGGAAAAAGCATAATTGCCCTTCCTTCTGATTATGTGGTGATCGATACGGAAACTACTGGATTCGACTATGCCTATTGCAATCTGATTGAGGTATGTGCAGTCCGGTACAAAGAAGGCTGCCCAACAGCTACCTTTACTTCTTTAATCCAGCCGCCTGCCTATGAAGTATTTGACGATGATGATTCCAGTTATATGGAATATGTAGATAATTACATTACAAATCTGACCGGCATCACCAATGATATGCTTGCTACTGCTCCTCTGGAAGCAGATGTCATACCCTCCCTGTTGGATTTTATTGGTGACAGTATTCTAATCGGACATAACGCAAACTTTGATATAAACTTTATCTATGATGGTGCAGAGCGCTGCAATAGACACTTGACCAATGATTTTATCGATACGCTGCGTCTTGCCAGAAAAGTTTTTCCCGAACTGAAGCACCATAGACTGTGTGATGTTGCAAAAGCTTGTAATGTGACTCCTGATGGAGAACACCGTGCAGAGTGCGATTGTCATACCACTGCAAAGTGTTATGAGACCATTCGTGAGAAAGTATTATCTGAAAGTTCCGAAGAAGAATTTAAATCTCTTTTTATCCATCGTTCCAGCAAGGAGGCCTTGGAAGGAATCACCGCCACTGTGGATTCCATTGATGATACAAACCCAATTTTTAATAAAGTTGTCGTGTTCACGGGAGCGCTTTCTTCCATGGAACGCAAGGATGCTTTTCAGCTTGTTGTTAACCTGGGCGGTATCCCCAAGGACAGCATCACGAAAAAGACCAACTTCCTTGTAGTCGGCAGCCAAGACTTTGCATCTTCTGTAAAAAACGGGAAAACGAACAAAATGAAAAAGGCAGAAGAATACCGCCAAAGCGGACTGGAGATTACAACGATTTCCGAAGATGCTTTTTTCGATATGATTTCTGACTATATTTAGAAATAAGGTGACAACATGGCACTTATCAAATGTCCCGAATGCGGCGGTCAGATCTCCGATCAGGCAGTTTCCTGCCCGCACTGCGGTTATGTTTTAAAGCAGAATACGCCTGATCCCGTCCCCCCTACTCCTGAACCCACACAGATTGAAGGCATGGACAAGACCGGCTCTGCTATTCAAAGTGTCATGGGCCTGCTGATCACCGTTGGCGGTGTTGGCCTGCTCTTTGTGATCTGGCCCATTGGCTTAGCACTGATCGCAGTAGGTGCCTGGCTGCTCAATGAGGGCGGCAAGGCCTACGCTCCCAATGTGAAGGTAGAGTGTCCCTTCTGTAAAAAGTCCGGTATGATGGATCGGAAACAGACTATCTACTGCTGCCCAAATTGTAAAAAGCAGAGTGCCAAGGAAGAGGATCATCTCTATCCTATGCTTTAAACTATAACCGAAAATTATGAAAGAGAGAGAGTTCTAATGGATAAAGAATACGAACAGCTTAGAGATGATGCTTTGGGCGATCTTAAAGCTTATATGGATAGACTTGATGCAAAAAATGGTAAAAAAATTGCGTATTGGATTCGAGATTATGCAGCCTTTCTAAGAAAAGAACGCGATTTTGATCCCAAGAAATTGTTAAGATATCCAAGAGGCTCCGTCATTAAAGTCCACTTGGGATATAGATTGGGATCTGAAGAAGGAGGACTTCATTACGCTATTGTTTTGGATAGTAATAACACGTGGGGATGTTCAGTTGTTACCATAGTCCCATTGACTTCTGTAAAAGCAACAACTGACTTAAATAATTTAAATCCTGCAAACATAATGATCGGTAACGAAATTTATGATACCTTGAATAATAAGTTAAACACCGAAATTCCTTTAGCTCGTGCAGCCTTACTTGCTGTCCAAGAAAAAGCAAAAAAAATGACGATAGATGACGATACTTCAGAAATATCAAAAGAGCTACGGAGAATTTCTAATCAGATTAGTTACTGTGAGAAAATGAAAAAAGAAGTTTCTAAAATGAAACGAGGAAGCATTGTCCTTGTCGGACAAATTGTAACGGTTAGCAAATTGCGGATATATGATCCCAAATATCCTGGTGCAGCTCTGTTTAACATTCGGGTAAGTTCCGAAACTTTAGATAAAATTGACAACAAAATTGCTGAACTTTTTGGCCCTGTAAAGAAAGAATAATCATATATTTCATGCACAAATTTCTTTGTTTTTTCTGAATACTAGAAATATTTATTGACATAATGCATATACTGTGTTAAGATATCGTCACAACAGAGCTGCATGCCAGCGCTGTATAAGACATTGCCGCTAGCCGGCGCTTTTGTAAAGACGGTCTCTCATCACTGAGAGACCGTCTTTTGTTGTTTATAAAATTTTATTTTGATATATGGACATTTATCGAGGTAAATTTAATGTCTATTTCAGTGCAAATGGAAAACAAATATCAGACTGCTGTAATTTACGCACGGTACTCTTCCCACAATCAGAGGGATGTGTCTCTGGATCAGCAGATCAAAGCCTGTCGGCAGTTTGCTGACCGCCAGGGCATTGAGATCCTTGGCACCTATGAGGACCACGCTCTGACCGGCACCAATGACAAGCGGCCCGGGTTTCAGCGTATGATCCGGGACTCTATGAAAGGCGGCTGGGACTATGTGATCGTTTACTCCCTTGACCGCTTTGCCCGGGATCGCTATGACTCTGCCGTGTACAAGCGCCAGCTGAAGAATGCCGGGATCCGGGTGCTCAGCGCCATGGAGCAGATCAGTGATGATCCCACCGGTGTCCTCATGGAGAGCCTGCTGGAGGGCCTGGCTGAATATTACTCCAAGGAGCTGAGCCAGAAGATCCGCAGAGGTATGGAAGACAATGCTTCCAAATGCATGGTTACCGGTGCTCTCCCCCTCGGATATGTGAAAGGCCCGGATGGACGGTATGCCATCCAGGAGGACGAGGCAGCGATTGTCCGTGAGATCTATGGCAGAGTTGCCAAGCAGGACAAGATCTGTGATATTATCCAGGATCTAAATGCACGGGGCATCAAAACCAAATCCGGCAAAGACTGGAATAAATCGAGCTTTAACCGGCTGCTCAGCAATGAAAGATTCACGGGTGTTTATATCTATAAAGACATCCGGATCCCCGGAGGAATCCCTCCTATCATCTCCCAGGAGCTTTTCAACAAGGTGCAGTATGCGGTCACCTCAAAGCCCAATCCCCGAACACTGGGCCCCCAGCGCCGCCGGAATGAAAACGGCTTGTACATGCTCACCGGCAAGCTCTACTGCGGCCTGTGCAAGGAACCCATGGTGGGTGTCTCCGGACGTGGAAAGCATGGAGAGCTCCATTACTACTATGTCTGCAAGGGCAAACGGCTGCATCACAGCTGCACCATGAAGAACATTCAGCGGGATCAGATTGAGCAGTCAGTAGCGACGGCCCTGAAAGATACCATGCTTACGGATGAAGCTATCTGTGCTCTGGCTGATGCTGCCATTGCCTACCAGCAAAAGCAGCTGGCGGACAGTGACATCGGCCCTCTGACCATCCAGATTCAGGATGTGGAGCGCTCAATCAATAATCTTGTAAAGGCCATTGAGATGGGTGTCTGTACCCCCTCCACCCAGTCAAGGCTGTTAGAGCTGGAGCACCAGCAGAAGGTTCTGTCCGGTCAGTTGGCAGCTGCTCAGGCAGATGCAGAGGAGCTTATGACCCGTGAAGAGATCATAGCCACGCTGAAGCTTTTCCAGGACGGTGACACCACGGACAAAGACTTCCAGCAAGCTCTAATCGACACGTTCCTTGTTCGTGCCTATATCTATGACGATAAGATCAAGTACATCTTCCACGTGGGCGGGAAAGACACCCCCACGGAGATTCCCTTTGATATCGAAGATCTGGATCTCTCCCCTGATCCGGTGTCCGAATCGGACACAAAAAGCATTTTTCAAACAATTGTTCGTATAAAGGATTCAAGGCTCCACCATAAAAAAGAGGCACCCACATGGGTGCCTCTTTTTTTGCTCAAATGCTTACTCGATTTTCCACGGCTTCAACCAAGTTCCCGTGTTAAAAATTCATTTAACACGGGGACTTTTGTTCCCTTTTACCGGAAATCACAGAGCAATTCCCAATATTATGTTTAAAACAGTTATAAATCGTGCTACAGTTCCCGGATATTCTCAACTATACTGTGTCTGCCGACCTTTCTAAGCTGAATCATGAGATTGAGGAAAC
>RCNH01000606.1_pt1 | contig 38970 bp, 41 predicted proteins | sample 2041161 | NCBI WGS metagenome assembly RCNH01 (sample SAMN09708215, study PRJNA481090) | Feces metagenome, whole genome shotgun sequencing project. | biome: feces | host: Leptonychotes weddellii | place: Antarctica: Sion Island | collected 2010-03-01 | reverse complement strand
AAATCTATCAGCAATATATTCGATTCCGTCTAAATCACCGTTTTCAGCAGAGAGTTGATCAGATATGACTACGTTTGTTAGCGTAGCTTTTTTGTGGTTAATTCTCATAACCCATGTTACATAGCCTTTTTCAGTAAGCTTTGGATTAGCCCATTTGTTGATAATTTCACCTACAATGATATCAGGATCTGGCTTAGGTACAGGTATAATAACACTTGATGAAGAAACCCCAACGGATATTGTTAACTCAACATCTCCATATTGTGGTATTTCCTTTACGTTGATCGTTGCAGATAATCTTATTGTTCCTTTAATGTCATATTTGTCTTCAACATAATTTGTAAAGGTTACTTTTATTGTTCCTCCGCCATTTTCTCCAAGAGACACTACAGCTTTGGCAACGATCTGTGTTCCATCAGGAGCTATGAGATCAAAATTACAAGCCTCATGATTTTTAGGGAATTTTAATTCTTTCGGCAAAGTGACGATAAAGTAATCGCCTTCTTTTAGATTGTTTTGATAAGAACTAGCATCCCAACCCAGTCTCAAACTTACTTTTTTTGTAATATCAAAGCCTTCTTCTGGAATCTGTCCTTCAGTATTAGTGATTGTAAAATCGGTTATTGCAATATCAGTTTTTTCTGCGACAACATGGGCATTGTCTGCTTCTGTTTCAGATGCAAAAGCAGGTGTTGTAAAAAGGCTGAACAACAAGCTAAATTGCAATATAAATAGAAACATACCAGAATAAAACCTTTTGGGGAATCTTTTGTGGCGTTTTGTCATATAAAATCCTCCATATATCTTATTTTGATTGAATACACAGTAATTATATAGGAATTGTATTGCAAAGTCTAGTAGAAAAGTAAATATTAAAAATTTTTAGTTAAATTGCTGTCAACTATGTTTCAATACATAAACGATTCAATATTACTTATCATCTACAGGAATGCAATACAGATATGTTCTTTCGTCAGGCTGACCATAAGAACAGGTGATTAAAACATAAACATCATCTGTTTCAAATTCTTTTCCAGTATGTAATTTTAAGAAGTCAATTACCTGATCACAGGTAGTAAGTTCCTTCCTGTAATCAGCATTTGCTTTATCGACATAACAATAGACAGGTCGTAGATTTATTTCACGCTCGTCAGTTTGAATCCGAATTTCCTGATGCTCATCTAAATATTCTTTATCCATAAACTTTGTAATGTCTGCAAACATAGATCCATCCTTCATATTATGACCGTAAATTGTATGCAGTCCTTTTTTGCGAATGTCATGATTTGAATCCATATAAATACATCCTAAAATGGAATAATCTCCTTCCATATCTCTTCGAAGATAATACTCGTTATCTTCATGCTGCATAATTGGATAATGGACGTTGCTATTTTCAATATCAATATATCCAATACAATCCTCGTATTCGTGCATTAATTGAAGCAGTGCAGGCGGAGCTTTGTATGTATGAATTGTTTCTAGGGATGTTTCAATTGAACTAGCTGTATTTAGTTCAGAAATATCCACTTCTATATTTTCTTGAATCTCTCTGAAACGCTCTGCTTCACGAGCCAGATTTACGTTTCTATTTATAATTACGCTACACGAACCCACCATGATTATAAATAAAACTATAATAGATATTTTTCTCATTGACTATCTCTCCTTTTCTTTAGAGTATCATCTCCTTTGATTTTTGTCCATTATATTATTGTAGAGGAACCATTCTTCACGGTATGCATATACCCAATTGGAGATGGTGGCTTTAGATACTCCATATTCAGGTAGTGAGACTAGCAAGAGTGCGGCCGTCATGAACATGTAGCCGGACAATCTTCTTGTGTGTTCCTACAGTAATCTGTGACATCTTTTCAGCCTCCTAATGGACATTATATTCAGTTAGACACTGATGCTACAAATTCAATATACCACTACAAAGCAAGTCTGTTTCAAACTTAGACTTCTTATTGTTAGCGTTCGTAGAACGTGCAGCCACAGAATAAAATTCAGTGTTCAAAGGGGCTTGGGGGCGCTGCCCTCAACAAGCGGCTTGTGGCTATCTGGATAGCCACAAGCATTGCTTGCCACAATACGTTTGCTGCAAAATGCTTGATCTCGAAACAGTATTGCTCGGCAATGTTGTTGAGCATCTCAAACTGAAACTACAGTGATGAGATAATCACAATTTTACGGGAAATTGCGGATAAGTCTTTTATGAAAATCAAAGTTGCCATCCAGAGGATTCAAGTTTCAAATTTAAGAAGTTCCGATAAATGCCTTCTTGTGAAATCAAAGATTGATGGGTTCCCTGCTGAACAATTCGCCCCTGGTCAATGACAATGATTTGATCGGCATTCTGCACAGTGCTCAAACGATGGGCGATTGATATTAGTGTTTTGTCTCTTGTCAACTCTGAGATTGCATACAGAAGTGCCTGCTCATTTTCTGGATCGACGCTGGAAGTTGCTTCATCCAAAATAATAATAGGTGCATCTTTAAGGATTGCTCTTGCAATAGAGATTCGTTGCTTTTCACCCCCCGAAAGCGTAGAGCCTCCCTCACCGATGATTGTATTATACCCATCTGGCAATGCTGTAATAAAATCGTGGCAGCAGGCGCGTTTTGCGACCTCTACTACTTCTTCATGGGTAGCGTCTGGCTTACCAAATTTAATATTGTTTTCGATAGAATCGTGGAAAAGATACACACTCTGGAATACCATGCTGAGATGATCCAAAACACTATCCGCAGTATAGTTTTTGACATCCTTTCCGCCAATCAGCACAGTGCCATTCTGCACATCCCAAAACCGAGCAATTAAATTACACAAGGTTGTTTTTCCGCTGCCGGATGGCCCAACAATAGCACAGGTGCTATGCTCTGGGATATTCAAAGAGATGTCATGGATGACCTTCCGCTTTCCGTAGCCAAACGAGATATGATCCAGTGTTATGTCGTAGTGGGAAGTTTCTAATTTGTCTGTGCTGGTGTCCATTTGCGGGATATTGGCGACTTCTTCCAGACGATCCAGCTCTGTGTTGATTTTCTTGCTCAAAAAGGCACTGTTTCCCATTGTTTCTAAATCAGAGTATACGGTAAAGGCACAGAACAAGAACGTCAAGCAGTAGGGCAGACTGATTTGTCCGTCTATGAAAAGCAATCCCGCCGCAGCAATCAGCACACAGCTCATGAGCTTATAGACCAGAATATAAAAGCGGAGAACCCCGGCTGTGGCCTTTTCCTGCTCATAATCTGCATCCCACTTCTTTTGAAATGCGCTGCGTACTTCTCGCTGTCCTTCCTCGCCTTTGGAAAAAGAGCGTAGAACAGAAATCCCTCGGATATATTCCATTGTTTTACTTACCAGATTTTCTTGCGTTTCCTGATAGATGGGAGCGTATTGTGCAGCTCTGCTGCGAACCCAGCGAAGAACAAGCAAACCTAACAATAGTCCAAACATACTCAAAATAGCAATAGCTGGGCTGAAAAAGAACATCATAATTGACATGAGAGCTGCCATAGCAACGCCGCTTGTCATCTGTTCGATTGCAAGCATGGAGTAACCCTCTAAATCAGCAATCGTTGTGGTGAGCATAGTTTGAATGGTTCCTAAATTTTGCTCTGAAAAGTAGCCCATAGGAGCTTGTTTCAGCTTTTCACCGATTTCCAGACGATAATCCCGGAAAATGTCATATCCTGTTCCGCTCATGGTACGGTCATACATCCATTGGAAGAAAAACCGCCCAATAACACTTCCCAATACAACGCCAAAGGCTTGCAGGATAATAGAAGGCGTAAGATTTTCTAAATGCAGCAAAATCCAAAAAACACCGAACATCATAAAACCGTTGAAAAACGACTTTAGAATATTAAATGTAATGCCAGCCACAATTTTCTTTTTGCTGCTACCTGCAATCTTGAGAATCCGGCGTATCATTTCAAGCATGGTTTTCCCCTCCTTTCATGTCTACTTCTCCGACAGTTCCAGCATAATTCTGCCACATTTTTTGATAGATGGAGCAATCTTGGAGAAGTTCTTCCTGTGTACCACGGCCTACAATATTGCCGTTTGCCACAACCAGAATTTGATTGGCGTTACGGATCGTATTCAAGCGGTGCGCTACAACGATCAATGTTTTCCCAGCCACTAATTTGCTGATTGCCTGCTGGATCAAAGCTTCGTTTTCGGGATCAGCGTAGGCAGTCGCCTCATCTAAAATTACTACGGACGCCTGTTTCAATATAGCCCGTGCAATCGTGATGCGCTGTCGTTCACCACCAGAAAGGCGATCCCCGGCATCACCAGCCATTGTGTCATAGCCTTGCTCTAACTGCATAATAAATTCATGGCAGTTAGCGGCTTTTGCAGCAGTTTCTACTTCTTCGTCTGTCGCCGATGGATTACCCATGCGGATATTTTCCCGAATGGATTTGTCAAATAGAAAATTGTCCTGCGCCACATAACTGATTTCACCCATCAACTGCTCAAAGGGGATTTGGCGAATATCCTGCCCCCCGAAACGCACACAGCCGGAAGTCACATCCCAAAAGCCAGCCATCAGTTTTGCAATCGTGGACTTGCCAGAGCCGGACGGCCCTACGATGGCCGTCATAGTGCCAGGCTTCGTTTGAAAAGAAATGCCGTGGAGGACTTCGGCTTTTTTATAGCCGAAATGAACATTTTCAAATTGATAAGTACGTTCTCCCAACGGTACGGGTTCCGAGGGCCGCACAAGTTCCGGGGTTTTTAGGAAAGCTGTTACTTGCTCTAAATTACCTTTTATCATGCTGACTTGTTCCATCGCTTCGGACACTTTGATCAATGGAGAAACAAACCCTAGTGGGACTACCAAAGATATTAAAAATATGGGAAGTGAAAGCGTTCCCTCCATGTACAGCCATGCACCTACTGGCAATGTACCCAAAAGAGTGGATGGGAGAACTGCCCGCGCAGCCGCATTCCATAACCAGCATTGGCTCCACCATTCCATTGTAGAATCGTGAAAATAGTTGACAGACTTTGAGTATTTTCCATAAGAGGACGCAGAACGGTTAAAGGCTTTAATGACTTGAATACCGTTTACATATTCCACTAAGGAGCTGTTCATATCGTTGGCAGACCGCATATAGTTTTCCATCCGGGGGCCGTAACCGCGCATCATGGCGAAAAAAAAGAGAATACCCAATGGAATTGTAATGAGGGACGCAAGCCCCATACGCCAGTCCAGAATGAAAATCAGGAGAACACTGCACAACGGTGCTGCAATATTCGATGGCAGTTCCGGCATAAAGTGAGCCATAGAATCTTCCAGCTTTGCAACATTGTCTACAATCAGGTTCTTGAAAGTTCCCGTAGGTGTTTCCAACATAACGCCCATTGGGACTTTTGCCATCCGTTCTGCGATTGCTTCACGGATATTTTTCAAAATCGTAAAAGAAATTTTGTGGGACATGAGAGAGGAACGCCATGTGAGCAGCATTTTTATAATCTGACATATGGCTGCAGTTCCGCTAAAGAAAAAAATGCTCCGCGGTGTAGCTGTGCCGTGATAGAGTTCATCTGCCAATAACGCCACCATTAGGAATGGTACAATGCCGAACATTTCACCTACTACAGCAAGAAAAATTGAAATCTGCATTTTACCATTGCTTTCACCTACAAAAGCAAACAGTTGGCGGATTACTCCCGATTCTTTTTTGGGCATAAGAGAGCCTCCTTTCGAGCCACAAAATACAGGGAGGGTATTGCATTTTACGTGGCACCGTGTTATAATCTGAATTACAGTGTAATATTACGATGTAATTTAAGTATAGGATGGAGGGATGAGAATGTCAAGGGATTTTCATCAGACCCATGAAAATCTTTTGGTCTGTGCAAAAAAACATTTTCTGGAATACGGCTTTGAGCGAGCCAGCATCCGGGAAATTTGCAAGGACGCCCATGTGACAAACGGAGCTTTTTACAATCACTTTGAGGATAAAGAGGCTTTGTTCGGCGCTCTTGTGGAGCCTGTGGTTCAAACGGTAACAGAGATGTATTCTGATTCTGTTGTCAGGCATTTTGAATTGGCCCAAACGGATGAATTGAAGCAATTATGGAAATTGTCGGAGGACACAATCTGCCAGATTATTGAATACGTTTACGAACACTTCGATGTATTCAAACTGTTGCTGATGCAGTCGGCTGGCACAAAATATGCCTCTTTTCTGGATGATGTTGTACGCTCTGACGTGCAGGAAACACAGAAGCTAATTGCGGAATTGAAAAAACGCGGCGTTCCCGTACATGATTTGGAGGCTGATGAATGGCATATGCTTATCCATTCTTACTATTCTTCTATTGCGGAGATTGTCATGCACAATTATCCAAAAGATGCTGCAATAAAATATGCTCATACATTGGCTGCCTTCTTCAGTTCTGGGTGGCAAACAGTTTTGGGGATTTAATCCCCAAAATTTTCAAGCAAAGGTTAGCGGCGTCTAACTATAGGAGGTGAGGCAAAACAACCTTTTTTGATGAATGTTTTTTGTTTCTTGTGTATCTATCAAAATTATATGGAAAGGATGTTTTGAAAGTGGAAAACTCTAATAAATTAACAGGTAAAGACCTGATCAATGTTGGTATTTACTCTGCCATGACCCTTGTAATTTTTTTCTTCGTCGGTCTGCTGACCGCATTACCAGTAGTATACCCGTTCCTGTTCTTGATCTGGCCGATCGTTTGCGGCATCCCTATGATGCTGTATTATACAAAGATCAAGAAATTTGGAATGCTGACAATTACCGGCACCATCGGAGGAATTTTCTTCTATCTCATTGGTTATGGATGGATTGGTCTGGTTGGCTGGTTTCTTGGCGGGCTGTTGGCTGACATCGTTCTCAAAATTGGCGGTTATCAGAAATTTAAGGTGACTGTCCTGAGTTATGCTTGTTTCTGCCTTGGTATTATGGGTTGCCCTGCTAATCTTTGGTTTGCGGGCGAAGCCTATTGGGAAAACATTCATACTTCTATGGGGGATCAGTATGCAAATACATTACAATCCCTAATGCCTTCATGGATGATGTATGTGGGATTTGCGTTGCTCTTTGTTGGGGGGATTTTGGGTGCGCTTCTGGGACATAAGATGCTGAAAAAGCATTTTAAAAGAGCAGGCATTGTGTAATGGAACAGTTGCAAGCCGTTGTAGAAACGCGAAGTGGCTTTCGTTTAGACCCCCGGACAAAGCTGCTGTTGATGGCCGTTGTTGCTACTGCGGAATTTCTATACAGTCATATCGCATTTATGATAGCGGTAGCTTTCATTCCGTTTGTGTTGCTTTTAACGAACAGGCAATATAAAACTGCCATCATATTCTTCTGTTTGTTTACAGCGGGGCTGTTCGTGCAAGCAGTTCAAAACTCTTTTCAGTTTCCTATGGTTGTCAATATGCTGGTGGTTTTGCTGGTGGGTTTAGTGCTGCGGTTGTTTCCCGCCTTTGTTATGGGTGCATACATCATCAAGTCCACTACGGCCAGCGAGTGCATTACCGCACTGGGTCGGATGCACATTGGGCGGCAAATCACCATTCCACTCTCTGTGCTGTTCCGCTTTATTCCTACTATGCAGGAAGAATCCGCTGCTATAAAAGATGCCATGCGGATGCGGGAGGTTCAGTTCGGGACTAAGAAATTCTGGCAGAATCCGGCTGCCCTGATTGAATACCGTTTTATTCCTTTGATGATTTCGGTAGTCAAGATCGGGGATGACCTTTCTGCCGCTGCATTAACACGCGGGTTGGATAATCCCGTCCGCCGAACCAACATTACTAAAGTTGGTTTTACTAGCTGGGACTTGATAACGGTGCTGATTGCTGGAATCGCGCTGATTATCACATACTTTTTTAGTCCGTGGTAAGGAGGTGTAGGAATGATAGAGTTAAAAGATGTTTCTTTCACTTATGAAAGCGGAGAAATAGAGAATAGCCTAAAACACATTAATCTCACAATCCATGACGGAGAAACGATTTTATTTTGTGGAGAATCTGGCTGCGGCAAAACAACTTTGACGCGCCTGATGAACGGTCTGATCCCACATTACTATACTGGCAAGTTGGACGGTAAAGTGTTGTTGGACGGTAAAGAATTGAACGAGTATCCGCTTTACCAAATCGGACAGAGGATTGGTTCTGTGTTCCAGAATCCGCGAACACAATTTTACAATGTCGATACGACCAGCGAGATTGTGTTCGGGTGCGAGAATATGGGGCTGCCGGTTCCTGAAATGACGAAGCGGCTTGAAGATACTACAAAGAGCTTGAAACTGGAAAAGTTACTAAACCGAAGCTTATTTGCATTGTCTGGTGGCGAAAAACAAAAAATTGCCTGTGCATCGGCGGATACAATCCGTCCGGATATTTTTGTACTAGATGAACCGTCCTCTAATTTGGACATTGCAACGATTCAGGATTTAATTCAAGTCGTCCGCCATTGGCAATCTGAGCGAAAGACTGTTTTGGTAGCCGAACACCGGCTTTATTATCTCGTTCCTTTAGCCGATCGTATTATCTACATGAAACATGGAGAAATCAGCAAGGAATTTACAAGGCAACAATTTCAATCGCTACCCCCTGAAACATTGCAGGAAATGGGGCTTCGCGCCCTTGATCCATTCAATTTGCCACCAGAGGCTAAGCCAAACGAAAGACTACCGACTTTACATATCAAGAACTTTCGGTTTTCTTATGACAAACATGGTCCCCTTATCGTAGATATTCCCGACCTGACACTACCACAAGGAGAAATCATAGGAATTATTGGGAATAACGGCGCGGGCAAATCCACCTTTGCTCGTTGCCTGTGCGGATTGGATAAACGGGCTTTAGGTGAGTTAGAACTTAATGGACATTCTTATCGTGCAAAGCAACGCTGCCATATATCTTACATGGTTATGCAGGATGTAAACCATCAACTGTTTACCGAAGATGTACTGGATGAATTGCTGCTTAGTATGGTGGGGGATGACGAAAAAGAAAACACCGAACAAGCAAACCAGATTTTGTCCAGCCTTGATTTGGAGGATAAAATAAAACTGCATCCCATGTCCTTATCTGGCGGAGAAAAGCAGCGAGTAGCGATTGGAAGTGCAATCGCTTCAAATAAGGAAATTATTGTTTTTGATGAGCCAACCAGTGGTTTGGACTATCGCCATATGATTGAAGTTTCGCAAAATATGAATCGACTGAAGGAAATGGGAAAAAACTTATTTTTGATAACACATGATCCTGAATTGATTTATAAATGTTGCACTTATTTGTTGTTTATTCAAGAAAATAGAGTGTTTTGGCATCATCCAATGGATGATGAAGCGGTCAAGTTCTTGCGGGAATTTTTCTCACATAAACAATGAGGAAACATGACAAACAGGTAACCATGGCGGTCTTATTTGATAGCAATCCTCATATATTGCATCACCTAAAAAAGCGTTGTGATATAAACGAGCAAGTATGACTGTTGATATAAACTGTATCATGTAAGTGCATGGTGTACTGTCTGTTACTTCGCCCAGCTGGATTATGTCCAGTTGGGCGTTTTTTGCTGGTTAGAAGGAAGTACTGTTAGGTATCGCTTTCCTCCACTCCCTCTATTTCAATTCGCCCATCGACCTACGAACTGAAACGGAGGTCTTTATGAACGAGATTAATCTTAGGAAATTTGCATCTCAATACTTATAAGTCCGATACCTATGTGGAAGTCTTTGACAATGTGTTAGAGACCTTCAAAGCCGAATCTGCCCGTGAGCAGAAGATGTATCGCTATGGGGCACACTATTCTCTGGATTGTAGTGACGGGATTGAGCACGATGCTCTGCACCAGCCACTGATGCCAAAGGAGATCTTCTGGAGCAAACAATCCAGAAGAAGCTGTATGCTGTCGTTATGGAGCTGCCGGAAAAGCAGGTCAAGCGAATGTGCAATCCCAATAAGAAAACATTGTAGGGCAAGATAGAAACGGTATAGCTTACGGCTATGCCGTTTCTTTCATTTATGCCTTGTATCGAAAACTTTTGAAATTTCCAGAATACCGATTCCCTTGTAGTAGATGTCCACCTGCTGTCTGCGGTTAACCTTGCTATGCGGATCGGTCGCCGCATAGATGACAATCTTCTCAACAAACTCATGCAGAATATGAGGTGTCAGCTCCGGGATTTCTGTGTACCTGTCAACGATGGATAGAAACCTGTCAACATTGGCAGTCTTGCTTTCTGTTTCTTCAATCTCACCACGGAGCAGAAACGTTTGATTTTTCAGATCACTTTGTTCTCCCTCGTAGTCCTGAGATAGCTTCTGAAAGCGTTCGTCTGTAAGCTTGCCGGAAATGCTGTCCTCGTACAGCCGCTTGAAAATGTTATCAAGTTCTGCAATCCGCTTTTCAGCATCCGACAACTGCCGTTTCTTTTTGGCAAGCCCCTTGTTACGTTCTTTCATGTCCATATCCATGACCATCTGAACAAACCGCTCCTTGTGCTGTCTGGCGAAGGAAACGATTTCCCGCAGATTATCAAGTATCAATTCTTCCAGGATCACAGTTCGGATGGAATGAGTCTCCCCACATATATCCTTGCCCTTGCGATACCCAGAACAAATGTAATATTCCTGATCCCTACGAAAACCGGTTGCTCTGCACTGGTACATGATAGAGCCACAATCCGCACAATACATCATGCCAGAGAACATTCCCATTTCACCTATCTTTGTAGGACGGCGCCGGGTCTGCCTCGCCAATCTGGCAGCATCAGCCATGGCCTCCGTCCAAATGGCTTCATGGGTATTCTCAAAAATGACCCATTCACTTTCGGGATTCTGGATCGTCTTTTTGCTCTTATAGGATTTCTTCCGGGTCTTGAAGTTTACCGTATGCCCCAGATATTCACGCCAGCGATCCATCATATCCGCTATGGTGGAAGAATCCCAAGCGTAGGGATTACCCTGTTTCTTCACATTGGTTTTCATCCCTTTGCTTTCGTAATAGGCAGCCGGGGTAAGGATTTTTCATTCCTTCAGCTTTCGAGCAATCTGTGACGGGCCGAAACCGTCCATGATATACAAACCGATTTCGTACATCACCTGGGCAGGTTCTTCCTCCTTGATCCAATGTTTCGGATCGTCAGGCGACTTCATATACCCATAAAGTGGATTGCTTGTCAGATGTTCTCCGGCATTTCCTTTTACTTTCATAACGGCACGGATCTTTTTGCTGGTATCTTTCGCATACCATTCATTGATGATTTGCGGAAGGGGGTAAACTCATTGTCACCCTGGGCACTGTCCACGCCATCATTGACTGCGATAAAGTGAACATCATGCTCCGGGAACATGATCTCCGTATACATTCCCACCTGCAGGTAGTCACGACCGAACCGGGACATATCCTTGATGATAACACGCTTGACGATCCCCGCCTCAATATCTGCAATTATCTCCTGAAAGCCGGGACGATTGAAGGTTGTCCCCGAAATGCCGTCGTCGATGTAGAAGCGGAAATTTTTGTAGCCGTGTTCAAGAGCGTGCTTTTGCAGGATTTTCTTCTGAGATTGGATTTGTCAAGGGTAATTTCTGCAATAGAGTATGAATGTCGTCATGACTCTGATTTGACGGAAATAATATTCTAAGGGCGTTAGGAGCAAGATTTCTACAAGGTAGATTCTCAAAAAATCAGATTGAAAGCCGGAAAAGACCATGATATGATAAAGACAGAGTGTTAACTAAATCAGAATAATCCTAACACTATACAGAATAACTAACCAAATTTAAGGAGGTAATTTATGAAGAAATGGCAGTTAACATTTAAGCAACAGATGCTTGTCGGAATTGGTTTGATTATTCTGGCAGGGATTTTAAGCCAAGTATTCCATAATGGTATTTTCCACAATATTGCATGGGTTATATACGGCTTATTATTTATTATTAACCCTGTATCGCCTGAATCTTGGGCGTATGCAGACCCTAAAAAGATGAAAAAAGGGTGCTATATTGCCGGGGCTATTTGTATTATTATTGGCATATTAACTTATTTTGGAGTATAAATCTCAGGGAACATAAGAAAACGGTTTGTATGCTAATCTACGATGGAGCGTGTGTGATGCAAAATAATCATGTCTGTATTTTAGTGGCAGATGACGAAAAAGAAATCCGAGAGGTTCTGAGTCTGCTTTTGAGCAGTGAGGGCTACGAGGTTATAACCGCCTGCAACGGAAAGGAAGTGCTTTCGTTGGCTGGGGAGCATATTGATCTCTATATTTTGGACGTCAATATGCCTGAGCTGACCGGCTTTATGGCTGGGGCAGAGATTCGAAAGCGGTTCGATGCACCCATGATGTTTCTGACTGCCTATTCCGGAGAGTCCGATAAGGTTATGGGTTTTTCAGTGGGAGCGGATGACTATCTCGTCAAGCCATTCTCCAATATAGAGCTTTTGATGCGAGTGAAAGCCATCTTGCGCAGAGGGCGGACCAAAATTAGAGTGCCGCAGGATAGTACCAATCTTTGCTATCTGGAAGATTTGACGATTGATCAAAACCGACAAACAGTATCCCGGAACGGAGAACCTATCAATCTGACCTATACGGAATATAAAATTCTTGCCCTGCTGGTGGAGAACAGAAAGAAGATTTTCTCTCTGGACAACATTTATCACTCTGTCTGGGATGAAAATGCTGTCAGCGACAGTGCTGTCATGATGCACATCAAAAACCTGCGAAAAAAGCTGGGCGATAATTCCAGACAACCGAAATACATCAAAACAGCCTGGGGCAGAGGTTACTATGTTGACTAAGAAAAAATTATCCAAAGAGATATTGGTGCTGCTGGCTGTCTCTATTGTGATTTCTGTTTTCCTGTTTGCTTTTTTGAACAATACGGCTTATTCCATTGCTTACCGTTATCTGGAACATGCAGAGAAATTGGGAAATGAATATACGGAGAATGTGCTGGAAATCTGGGTACAGGGAATCTGCCTGCTTGCCTCGGTTATTTTCTTTGTTGGCATTTTCCTGTTTCTACTGGGGCAAAAGCTGGCCTATTTACAGGAGATTATCACCGGAATTGAAGCACTTCGGACACACCGCATGGACTATCGGATTCCGGTAGAGGGCGACAATGAATTTACAGAGCTGGCACGAAATATTAACTTTCTTTTCCAGACAGAGCAGGAACTGATCCGCAAGGAAGCTACACTGTCGGCGGATCGAGAGCAGTTTATCCGATCCATTGCTCATGACATCCGGACTCCCCTTACCTCTGTTCTTTCTTATGCAGAACTGCTATCCGATCAGGAAAGCAGGAATGAGGATTCGATTAATACCTTCCTGGATCTGACAATCCGCAAGGGACAGCAAATGAAGGAACTGATGGAACAGCTGCTTCAGAACAACGTCCGGCACACAGAATACTTTGAGGATGGCCAGCTACTCCTCCAGCAGGTGGTGGATGACTGGGAGAGTGTTCTCAGTGAGGACTTCACCGTCCAGATCGACTGGTCGGCCTGTTCTTCCTTCTCCGGCTATTTTGATATTCAGGAGGTTTTCCGGGTTTTTGACAATCTTCTGTCCAACATTCAAAAATATGCCGATAGCCAAAGCCCTGTTCTTCTCCGGCTCTCTGTAGCGGAGGGACACCTGACTTTGGAGCAGTCAAATGCGATTGCGCAAGACTGTCTGGAGGCAGAGAGCCACCAGCTGGGTCTTGCAACGATTCGTCATATCGTTACACACTACGGAGGAACGGTTCAACAGGAGTGCGGAGAAGGCTGCTTCCGAATTGTTATCCAGATTCCGGTTAATGCTTAGATTTCTTTAGAATTTACTTCCTGTTTTCTTTAGAGTTATCTGCTATCCTTAAAATAATTCAAGAGCGTGGGGAAACCATATGGATTCACTGTTCATTTTAGTTGTACTGTTTGTAGCCTGCATCGTTGTTTCGATTCTTGGAGCGATTCTCCTGTTTTTCATTCGGAACAGAAGGATTCAAAATGGTATCTTCTTTGCTTTGTTGGGCTTTTTTTATTTCCTATCTCAATGCCATCAGTATTCCGATGGCCTATATGGGACAGCAAATGCTCGCCTGGATCTTCGGATTCTTTGCAGCAGCCGCTTTGCTGCTCCGATATGCTGGTAAAAAGGAAAGCAGATACATGGTTTCTAATATTCTGGTGACGGTTTCCATTGTATCCAGTGCATTGGGCGTATTCCTTTTTATGCAGTAATCAGTAAAGACTTACAAAGCAGCAGAATTTCCCCTTGCATAGTGGATGTACGGCAGTAATTCTGTTATGGACGCAGAATCAGAAAGAGTTTTATCTGAGTGAGTTGTCCAAATCATCAGAAAAGCGTGCATTTAAGAAATGCACGCTTTTTTTATTCGGAGGACGGGGCATGGAAACGAGATCACAGGAATTTGTATATATCATGGTTTCAAAAACCAACACACTTTTGGGCATGACGATCCAGAAGATGCTGGGAGTGGCCTACAATCACTGCTCCATTGCCTTGGATGACAGTTTGGAAACCATTTACTCTGTTGGGAGAAAAGAACTTTGGAATATGTTTGTTGCCGGTTTTGTGGTAGAGAGCAAAAGCAGCGGTTTCTTTGCGGTGCATGACGAGTCGGATATTGTCCTGCTGCGGATACCGGTCAGTTGCCAGAAAAAGCAGCGGCTGCGTCAGGTAATTTTAGACTATCAGAAAACCACTTGCAAATATAATCTGCTGGGTCTTATGTACTGTTATTGGGGAGTCCAAAAGGATCGAGAGAACAGACTGTTCTGTTCTCAATTTGTGGCTGAAGTCCTAAAGCAAGCGGAAATCGATGTGCTGGATAAACCGCCCTCTCTGGTCCGCCCCCATGATTTTCTGAGCATCCCCTCCGCAGAATCTATTTACATTGGGAAGATTGGACAGTATCAGTCTGCCTAAGGAGGAACTTATGATGATTTGGATTTTGACCTCTGGTTTTGGAAGCGGACACCGTTCTGCTGCCCAGGCATTGGCAGAGGAATATCGCCGCAAGGGAGACACGGTGGTGGTCAGCGATATTGTGGAGTTACTGTATCCTCGGAAAGCAAAGCTGATCTACGCTTTTTTTAGCCGGGTCATCTGCCGAAACAGCTGGCTTTATAATTTTCTGAACCAATTTGGCAGAGGCCGATATGAGTCCCGTAAGACCTCGTCCGCCCTTCAAAAAGAGATGGATCGCCTCCGCCCCAATCAGATCATTACAACATGGTCCGGCTGTGGCAGAAAGCTTGGGAAGGTTCCTATTCCTGTCCATGTGTGTATTACGGACCTGGGAGCTCACACCGGCTGGATTTATCCCTATGCAGCAAGCTATTGGGTCGCCACCCGTGAGGTGGCGGAGAAATTGGAAAAGCTGAATGTTGCAGCTGAAAAAATTCATGTTCGAGGTATCCCAGTGCAGGAAAAATTCCGGTGTTTGCCGGAAAAGGCAATTTTACACAAGACTAAGCAGCTGCTCATTATGGGAGGCGGACTGGGAATCATCCCCTGGGTGGATGACTTCTTACAGAATATAAAAGGAATGCCCGGCGTCTCGGTTACTGTTGTTGCCGGAAACAACCAGAAGCTTTATGATCGACTTCAACGGGAATATCCCTGGGTACATACTGTGGGATTTGTCCATAACATCGACCAGTATCTGGCACAGGCTGATTTTCTTCTGTCTAAACCCGGCGGAATCTCCCTCTTTGAGAGCATCTATGCTACTACGCCCTATATTGCGATGAATCCTGCTTACGAGCATGAATTGGAAAATGCTGATTTTATTAAAAAAAAGCAGATTGGCCTGGTTATTCACACAGGTGAAAGTGTTTACTGGAAAATCAAGGTGCTCTTAGCAAATGAAGAGCTCTGCCGCACATACCAGACAAACATGGTGCAGCTGAGACGTGAAATTGAACAAAGCCGAATACGCTTTGAGGAGGAATTGACAGCCTATGCTCACCCAAATCTGTATTGCGATCCTTGCAGTATATGTGGGGTATCTTCTTCTGGGTACCGTCACAACGATGATTTTTCGACTAAGGAATCCCCTTTATACGGTCTGCCGAGCCGGGAAAGTGCTGTACCTAACCTTTGATGACGGCATGGACCCCCAATATACACCAAAGCTTCTGGACTTACTGGAGAAGTATGGCATTCACGCCACCTTTTTCATTCTGGCTTCCACAGCAAAGCAGTATCCTGATCTTTTACAGCGGATGAAGATGGAGGGGCACACAGTGGGTCTTCACTCTCTGGAACATAAAAATCAGATCCTTCAGCTGCCCCACAACCTGTTCCGGGACTTTCGGAAAAGCATGGAAATTTTCTCCATGCAGGGTGAAAAACCAATCTATTACCGTCCTCCCTGGGGTCATGTGACACCGTTGGGACTGTGGCTTTGTAAACATTATCAACTAAACATTGTCCTGTGGACAGTCATCATCGGTGACTGGTCAAAGAAAGCCACTGTGGAGGGTCTGTGTCAAAAACTGTGTACACAGGTTCACAGCGGTTCGGTGATTTGCTTACATGATGGACGTGGCGCAGACAATGCACCGCTGAGAACCATTGCTGTGCTGGAGACAATGCTCCCCCATTGGAAAGAGGAGGGCTATACTTTTGAGACAATTTCTGAACTTTTTGAAAAAGGTGCTCACTAACGGAGGACTGTTTGTACTGATCGGTATTGTTACCTACCGAACTGTATTCGCATCCTCTGACTTTCGTCTGGTGATCCACCATGCGGCCCAAATCCATTTTGTTTTTTTGCTGTGCGGTGCTGCTATGATTGTCCTGATGCTCTGTGCGGAGACAGTGACAGTGCGCCGCAATCTCCGGCTTTTGGGTGAGACGCAAAGCTTTCGGCAGTGCCTGCTCTACACATTTGCGGGGAATTTTTTTAGTGCAATCACTCCTGCCGCTACTGGCGGGCAGCCCATGGAAATATATCTGATGCATAAAAAAGGTGTTTCTGTGGTACATGGAACTCTGGCACTGGTTATGGATCTGGCGTGCTATCAGATTTCTACCACACTGCTTGGAATTGTAGGGTATGCATCCTTCGGCCCCATGATTCACAGCCTGCTGGGAAACTTCATCTGGCTCCTCTGGCTGGGATTGATCCTCAATACAGGGCTGCTCATACTGTTGCTCTTTGCCATGTTTTCACAGCGGTTCATATTCAGGCTGACAGCACTTGCCGTGGGGCTGCTTACGTTCTTTTCAAAAGGTCGGGCAGATGCGTTCAAACAAAGTGCAGAGACAGCGATTGCTCAGTACCGAACCAGCGCTGAACTTTTTCGGCAGAATAAGAGCTATTTTCTTGTGAACTGCCTGATTACGATCCTTCGCATTCTGGCCATGCACTCGGCTCCTTTCTGGGTCTATCAGGCACTGGGACTCAGTGGGGCTTCTCTGTTCCAAATCATCGCCCTCCAATCGGCTCTGTACATCAGCTGTGCTGCCCTGCCGTTCCCAGGAGGGATCGGTATTGCCGAACGTAGTTTCCTCAAATATTTTAAGACAGTTTTTCCTGGAACGCTTCTGCAAAGCTCAATGATCCTCAGCCGAGGAATCGGAAGCTATATGACCATAACTCTGTCCGGGGGCGTTTTAGCTATCGCTTTTGTCCTGTCCATGTTTCAAAAAAAAGCAGAGATTACGTAAAAAAGAGGGAGTAGCCCATGAAACGAGTATGCAAAGTGATGACCATAGTAGCTGTAGCAGCAGTTGGAGCAGGCACTCTTGTCTATCGGATCAATTTCCGCATGCCCCTGAAAGAGTACACCGCCAACGCTCTTTATATGGCGGTTCTTGATGACGAGATCAGCCGAAGGGAACTGGCAGAGGTGGCTGAGCTTCCTTCAAAAAAGGAATCCCTGCAATATAAATATCATCTGTTTTTGGAGTTGAATCGTAAAAGAAGCCGTAAAAAGATTGAACGAGAGATCGACCAGTTGGAATCCCATCTGGATCGCCTGAATGAGGAAGATAAGGAGACTGCTCATGTCGGAGTTTGAATACGTCTTTGTACTTCATGACCCTCTCCCGGAAGAATTTCCTGCCCAGCAAGAGGAGCTGGCTGAACTGGTTCTGAAGCTTGGCGCCAGAAAGCACCTTCCAAAGACCTGGAAGCTGGTGGAGTGGCTCCGTGCAAGGCCAAAGGCCACCCCGGAAGTTTTGAAAAAGAGAAAAAAGCACCAGACGGTGCTTGGACTACTGGCTCTGTTGCTGGCTCTGTTTGCGCTGGGACCGGCGATGATAGCACCCAAGGAGTTACTGCCGGTTTTGCTGGCAGGAGCGGTCTGCCTGGGAGCGGGCATCGGTTCCCTGTGGAAGCGCCATCGTATTCTGCTGGCAGTTCCCATGATTCTGGCGGGACTTTTTTACGGGATCGCAGGTTTGGGAGGCGGAGAAGAATTTCGATCGCTGCTCATTCTGGGTGTCATGCTGTTTGCAGTGGCGGTTGTTGCCTTGCTCCCCAGAGGGAAAAAGCAGAATCGTGCCGCCACGGAGGATGTAGCCGTTCTCTTTGAACGCCGATCCTCCATACCGGAGGGTCAGCCCATTCACATTCGCTTTAGCCCGCAGGGCGTGCAGGCAATAACTCGAGAAGAACAGAGTGAACCTGTACCCTATGACGCGATATCCGGAATTCTGGAAACCATGGATCTGCTGGTGGTCGTGCTGGACAAGCAGGGCTTTCTGCTTGCGAAAAGCGAATTGACTGAGGGTGTATTTTTTGATTTTAAGTCGGAACTTTCCGCAAGGGTACTCTGGCTCACCACAAAGGAATAAACTGATATGGCAAAACTGGAACAAACTCTGACCGGAGATTTTGATACCATCTTAAATCGAATCGAGGCCGGCATTAAGAGTGGAAGCGTATCTGCTACCATGGAGGAGTGGAGCGATTTTCAGGAACACAACTGCCGGTGCTCCGTCCGTGTATTCGAACGATACAGCTACCTCGGCGGGAATCGGGTCAGCATGAGTGTGACCCTGTTCCAAAGCAACGGCGGCCTGATCCACCTCTCTGCGATTACCGCAGGCGGCAGTCAGGCGCTGTTCTTCAAGATCAATACTTTTGGCGAAGAAGCTTTTCTGGACAAGCTCAGAGGGCTGTTGTAAATGTAACAGAAAGGGAATCATACTATGGAATTTGTCATTGACCACCTCAGCAAGTCCTTTGAGGCAAAAGAAGTGCTGAAGGATGCCGGCTTCCGCTTTGAAGATGGCAAAATTTATGGCCTGTTGGGTCGGAACGGTGCAGGTAAGACTACCCTCATGAACTGCCTCAACGGAGACCTCTCCGTGGAGAGCGGCAGCTTTTATTTTGAAGAATCTGGTATCCGGCAGGAGGTCCGACCGGAGGAACTGGGCTATGTGCTCTCCACCCCTACGGTACCGGAATTTCTGACCGGGCGGGAGTTCCTGAAATTTTTTCTGGATATCAACGAGGCCTCTGTCCAAAATCCCAAAACACAGGACGAGTATTTTGAACTGATCAAGCTGGAACTCGCAGACCGGGACAAGCTGATGAAGGACTACTCTCACGGCATGAAGAATAAGATGCAGATGCTTGTAAACATCATTGCAGAGCCCAAGCTGCTGATGTTGGATGAACCCCTGACCTCCCTGGATGTGGTGGTGGCCGAAGAGATGAAGCAACTGCTGCGGAGCCTGCGGGCGGGCCGGATCACACTCTTTTCCACCCATATTCTGGATCTTGCCCTGGATCTCTGCGATGAGATCGTGCTGCTCAGCCACGGAAGGCTGGAACGGGTGGAAAAATCGGAACTGGACCGGGGCGACTTCAAGGAGCGGATCATCGAGGCCCTCCGGGAGGAGAACCATGTTTAAAACACTTCGTATCTCCTGGGAGATTCAGCAGACCTATCTGGTCAACAGCATTCTCTATAGCCTCAAGCAGACACCCATTCTGAAGCATATCATGCCAGCCTATCCCTATCGGGTGCATGGCCTCAAGATTTTTGCCGGGACACTTTCTCTGATCTGGAGTGTGCTGAAGATATTTGGCGGAAAAGCGCTGTATTTCCTGATCTTTCTTGGGTGGGCGGGGGGACTTACTCCTGCATTCCCGGCAGATGAAGTGTATCTTTACCGGCTACTGCTCCTGACGGTGATCGGCACTCTCATCAACACCTCCTTTGCCGAGGCCAGCTATCAGCGATATTACGCCGTGACCCTTCTGCGGATGAACGCCAGGACCTATACCCTCAGCCTTTTCTGGGCAGGGTTGGTCAAGGCCTTTGTTGGCTTTCTGCCATTTTCCCTGCTGTTTGGTTTCCTCAACGGCGTGCCGCTGTGGATGAAACTGCTGCTCCCTGTGTGCATCGTCGGCGGCAAGACGACCGAGATGGCCCTGGAACTGTGGCATTTTGATCGGCACAAAGGCGCAGCAGCGGAGCGGAATCTGGTTCGTTGGTGTGTTTCGGCGGTGATCCTGGTGGCGGCCTACGGGCTGCCAATGGCAGGCTATATCCTGCCTGGGGAGTTCTCCATGGGGCTGCTGTTGGCTATGATCCCCCTGGGGCTGCTCGGTATCGGGAAAATCCTCCGTTTCAAGTCCTATCGCCAGCTCAATCAGCAGGTGCTTGTGCAGTTTTTTGACGGAATGGACACCGTCACCCATCAGGCTCAGACCAATACCCACAACCTGATTTCGGAGTCTTTCGGAATTACCAGTCATAAAAAGGGCTTTGAATATCTCAATGACTTGTTTGTGAAACGCCACCGGAGGCTCCTCTGGAAAGCCACCTGGATCATTTCCGGCGTCTGCGGCGTGCTGGTACTTGCTGGGGCGGCAGGCTTGCTGTTTTTTCCGGCGATCCGTCCAAAGGTGCAGTTCGTGATTCTGAATACCCTGCCGTTCTGGTCCTTTATTCTGTATTTTATCAACCGTGGAACCAGCTTCACAAGGGCGCTTTTCATCAACTGCGACCACAGCCTGCTGACTTATTCCTTTTATAAGCAGCCCAAAACGGTGCTGACATTGTTTCGCATCCGGCTGTGGGAAATCAGCAAGGTCAATGCCGTATCGGCGCTGATCATCGGACTGGGACTTGATGTTCTGCTCCTCTTGTCCGGAGGCGGTACATGGAACGAGTATCTTGTGATCCCGGTGACCATCCTCAGCATGAGCCTGTTCTTCTCCATCCATTATCTAACGCTTTATTATCTGCTTCAGCCCTTCAATGCCGGAACAGAGATCAAGAGCGGAACCTATCAGGTCCTCACCGGCGGTACCTATTTTGTCTGCTATCTGCTGATGAAGGCAGAGCTGCCCACCATGCTGTTTGGTCTGCTGTGCATTGCTTTTTGTCTGCTTTATTCGATTATTGCCTGTGCATTGGTCTATCGATTTGCCCCTAAGACCTTCCGCATCCGTCAGTAAGAAAACACACTTTTTGACCTGAAATGGAGGTGCTTATGATGGTCATCTTTTTACTTGGAGTATTTTATACCTGCTATGGAATTGCGGGGATTTTAGGACATTACAATATTCAACAGAAATTTGAGGGCCATAGCTGGACCAAAGAATATAAACGAGCCTGTGGGATCTCATCTATCATGCAGGGGCTGCCATGGATCGTGCTGTCCGCCCTTCAATTTCTGTTTTCCTTTCCGTTCTATGTAGTCATCCTTTCCATCCTTTTATTTTCGATACCGTCGATTTTGTACAGCATAAGATTTACAAGATACTATACACAGAAATTGGAGGAAGACCATACAGGAAACGCTCAAGCCTTCCTTGATGAAACAGGGGGCGAATCATCCGAAAAAGAGAGGAAATAGTTTATGTGGCGTTGGAAACGAATTTTAAGAGATGTCCTGCTCTGGGCGCTATTGTGCTTTGTGATTGGGATCATTGCTGCTCTTTTTGAAATCGAAGCATCTACGGTACAATTTTTTATCATTGTCTGCTGTGTAATCTATCTTCTGGTTACGTTCTTCTACTATCTTGTCTTCATGCAACCCTACCGGAAACGGGTGATACAGCAAAATGCAGATATGGAGGCCGGAAATCTGGAAACAGCTCTGGAAGACATCAAGGCTATGCAGCAGGAGCCTCGTGTCCGATACCTGACCCAATGCTGCCAGATCAATCTGTCCGCAGCCTATTGCCGTCTGGAACAGTATGACCGTGCATTGGAAGTACTCAATGCGATGCCTGAGAAGTTGAAAGAACAGGTGCAACTTGTCCATCATCTGAATACCTATATTTGCCTGTTTTACAGCGGAACAGAAGAAAAGGCGCTGGCATACTATCACACACATGAAAAACTTTTTCATGCTCATCGCAAGGATCGCAATTACAAGGGGAACCTGGCCGTATTGAAGTGCTGGGTCTTATCTGCGCAGGGCGAGCTTGCAGCAGTCCGGGAACTGCTCAAACAGACAAAGGAACTATGCAATACCCCCAGCTTGATGGAAGCATATGAAAAACTTGAACAGCGGATTGGAAACACTTAATTGGAGTCTACTGATATGAGTGAACAACAAAAATGGAAAGCCGCCAGTGTTGTGATTGTGGTTATAGGATTGGAACTTTTATTCGGGCCGGGATTGCTGTATTTGCTGAAATCTAAAGGTGTCGAAATATATTCAGCGTCACTGGCATCTCAATACCCTGGAAAGATCCTGTTGCAATGGGGTGTTTTAAGCATATATCCTGCAATTCTGGTTTTAGTGGCATGGCTTAGAAGAAAAAAGAATTTGTGCAGGATATGGGCTTGGAGATTCTGGGGAAAAACAGAAAATATTAGTAATTGCCACGAGTGCTGTCTTACTGGCCATGTCTATTGCTGCGATTGTAAAAAACAGGAGATATTCTGCTTATTGTTCTGAATCTTCTGTTTTATCTGGCCGTAGTAGCATTTGCAGAAGAATTTATTCTTCGTGGTGTGTGAGATGTACTCTATAAAGGGTGGTTTCTACCATCAAATACACAATGACTGATGGCCCATTTGTGGTGAATGTGTGCAGCCGAAAGGCGGTGGTCAATCAATAGAATCCAATAACTTCTTGATGGACTCGCAGTACAGAGCATGAAAAAGCTGCTGAAACTCTCCTTTTCTGGAGCATTCAGCAGCTTTTTAAGTAAGACCCCATGTAAATATATCTATCCCTATGCAGGGTTCCGTGTACTGAGTAAATCTGTTAGAATAATTGGAATTAGATGAACACTTGGATGATGCTCATAAAAATAGTTTTATACAACAAAATTCAGAATTAAATGTAAAAGATGACATAGGGTAAAGAGAATTGCAGAAATCAGTGCTATATAATTTTTCCTGTCTATTAGGTAGGCAATAAATGATATACAGGGCGGTATAGTTAAAAGAATTACAACAGGAGTACTGCTGTTTCCACTATAATAAAACCCCCAAGTTATATAGTATGTTGCGATGGATATAACAGCAACTATAATCCATGCAGAGAGATGCAATTTCCTATTGTCTTTATTTACGATCCCACACATGGCCCCCACAAAAATGATTTGAAAAACACTCATGATACTGTCCAGTACAGGCGTCAGGGATTCTTCCCTGAGAATATCGTTGGGAGCAGGCATCACCAGCCAAATGATGTTCGGTATCATAATCGCTAAAAATAATATGAGTCCACACAGATCAAAACCAAGTTTGTATTTCTTCATGGGTGCTCCTCTCTGCCATGGGATTCTATGGCTATAAGTGTTAAGAAAATTCTGATATAGTTAACACTCACATTATATCAATTTTAAAAGGATAGTCAATTACAAGCTGGAAAGGGCGCACTTACTCACCACCCACAAGTGGGCGGTGGTGCTGCCTGCGGCAGGCGTGCGCTCTCCGAGGGACGGATATCTTATTCGGCAGGTAACACCCCTCTGCTTTTACAAGGCCGTATTGTAAGGCAAAATACCCCCTTGACAAATCGACTCTTGGTTGATAATACTATTGCTGTCGCCCTCCAGTTTGTCATCCTGAGATAGTCTGCAATATAAAGCGGTGATTTCTCCGGTGCTCGTAACTGCATAAGGGAATAGAGGTGCGGCAGCGGTGTTTGACTGTTGAAACATAATAATCTCCAATCTGACAATCTGACAGTCAAACACGGTATGAAGTTCTACACTTATTCTACCGCGCTTTTGTGGTTTTGTCTGCCTATGGAGGTCACATTGTCGAGGCTTTTTTTCGGACGTCGTCCTTAATAAGCCTTTCTATTTTAGAAACCACACCGTCCTTTGCCTGCTCTGGAAAGAAGGAATTGACGATGAAGGTTGTATTTCCGATTTTCTTTTCGCTCCGCAATGGCGGGGCATATTTTGTTTCAAAGGTTCTTTCTTCTTGCATAGAATAACCCCCTTTCATTGTTTGCATGTTGGTTAAAACAAAAAAGACATACGGACGGCTGCTGGCACAGCTCCACGGGAATCTCACCCCGGCCCATACTGATGGGTGCGCCGCGCAATGCTTTGAGGGCGTTCAACGCGGGAGTATCTTTGACCCTGCCCATGTGTCATCGCCCGCTGGCTGCCATGCCTGCTTTGCGGTCTGGTGCTTATCGCCCGCTCATTACAGGGACCCCGTCCTGCGGATTTGAAATGAGGTCATGGCGCACCGTCCGTCTGGCTCAACACAGACAGGAATGTATCCGTCTGCCTTATGCTGCACCCATGGCCTCCCACGGAGCTTTCTTTTTCAAAGTACATCCACCGGCAGGAGAGGCAGAAACAGGGAAAGGGTAAGCTGTTCCTACGGCCTGCGCCGGATCGGTCAGTTCATGCTGACGATAGAATGAATGAGCTTGACTTCCAGACGTCGCTTCATGTACTCGTCTACCCGGACACGGTGCTGACCGTCAGGGTCATAGAGGGTTCTGGTGCGGAGCTTATTGATATAGCCCTGGTAGTATCTCAAAACCTGATCCATAGCCTGACTGTCTCCGTTACGGGCAGCGTCGATCACCGAAAGCGGAAGGAGCTCTTTTCCCTTGTAATAGGGCTGCTTCATGGCGTTAACCTCCCTTCGGCATAAGCATCATCAATTTGAGCCGGAGCTCACCCAGAGATTTTGTCCGTCGCCGCTGAACGGCACTTCTGGACATTCCCACAAGGCGGCCAATCTCCACATCCGGCAGATCAAGAACACAGTGCAAGATCAAAATACTTTGCTCCTGTGTGGACAGACCGGCAAAAGCATCTGCGACAAGTTCATTGTCGATGTGCAGGTCATATCCATGAGTGGAGAAAGTAAATCTGTCACTGGGGTAAATATCTACCGTGCAGATTTTGTCCATCTCGGTCTGCGACAGTTCGCTGAACGACACTTCCTTGTCGCGGCGTCTCTGCTGTTCCCGAAGATAGTCGATTGCCTCATGGTGGAGTACCAGCTTGCAATAGGCATCAAACTGGCACCGCTCGCCATAATCGTTGCGGGGGATCACATCCATCTTTTCACCCCCTTTCCGTGGGGAATGAAGTGGGTATTTCTCCCTTTCCGCTAACAAAGCGAACGCAAAGCCGTCTGCTGCCCGCTAAAAGCTGATTTTTTGAAAAACTTTTTAGAAAAAGTTTTTTAGGGGCAGTTGCACCTGGGTATTAAAAAAGCCCAGAAGTCCGTAAAAGGCCCTCTGAGCGGAGAGATGATTGATATTTTGTTGTTTTGGAGACTGACGATAGGCTAACCCCCGTGAGGAGGTGCAGTTCCAAAATATAAATTTTGAAAAAAGTTTAACATATTAGCAGCCTCCGTGTTCCAGAAAATGGCGGTCTTGACGTCCCCTCCCTCAACAAGGATATTTGTTAAAAGATGATTACCGGCGAAAAAGTCAATGAATTTTCATTGCGGTGTCAGCATATCTCAATAAACTATTCTTCAAAAGAACCCGCTTTCCATATATCGAGTTTGTGGATATATTGTGCCCTATGGTAAAAAGAGCCGATAACCACAGCTCAAATGCTGATTGGTCATCGGCTCTGCGTCTTTGCGTCTGGCTCTATGATAACAGATGTATTGAATTGTTTGACATTGATTATTGTTTCTCGTTTACATTTTGGACAGAATAGAGGGAAGTTTTCAAGCACTGTATCATGGCGTACTTTAATCCGGGTCTTGTTGTTGCAAATCGGACATAGTACCCATTTTTCTTCTCTCAATGAGCCACCTCCTAACTGGAATCAAATGCTTATTATCGAAAAGTAGGTTGTAGCATATAGGAGTATATTTGCAACAACGATAAAGCCGCGTCCAATCTTTCTTTTGGATAGTAGTGCATAACACTGTGCAAAATAAGCAATCATTTCAGCAAACCACAGCAGTAGAAGGTGCCATGAAAAAACAGCGTATATCAGACTAATCCCAAGCGTTAGAATTGCATTCACAATGATTGCAGTTATTCCATAGGATAAAACGATCTGTTGATCTGAATACGGAATGGACAAGCCCAGTTTTCTCTTGTCGCAAACACTTTGAACTTGTTTGGCTAACAGTTGGTATAAGCTGCTCAAAGCAGTTATTGTGCATAGTACAGTAATCATTCCTGTAATCGCAGGATCGTCCAACAACGGTAAAAATGCCAGCATATTACTTTTATGAATGAGCCACCCAAACAATATTAACACCGCAACAAGGGTGATAGGGCCTTTTTGCATACGAATTAGCTCTAACAAACTTTTATGCCATAAAGCTGTATGCTTTGAGAATCGAAAGTGGCTTAATTTCAAGCCCTTGATATAAGTGGGACGATTTTCCTCTGCAAGTTGATACATTTTTGCGTAGTTATTTTGACTGACCGCCACCTCAGCAATCTCTATTTTTTGTAGCTGTTCATAATATTTGGGCAAATCCAGCTTTAAATATTTCCATGTATAAAGAACAGAAAAGAACAACAGGACTGCTAATCCGATTATCGAAAATACAGAAGTGGCAAGAAGTAAAACTGTACAGATACCAAACCCAACCAGTGCAAACATCTTACCAGTGACCTTTGCATGATAAAAAATCCAAGAAAAATATGTGCTGGTGCCAAAATACAGCGTAATTAGGGTTGTCATCTTCACAAATACTGTATCGAAAATGAATCCACTTAAAAAGAAAGCAATTACCGCTGATCCAAGCAGTGAAAGGATCACAGATGTGATTTGTTTGCGGCGAAGTATGGTTGCGAATAGTTTTGTATTGTAAGCGAATAATGTACTTGCTGCATCCATCCGAATCACAGGAGTTTGTGATAAAAAGCTCCGGAACAAATTAAGTGCCACCACTGCCAGCAAAATATACAGGGTACCTTGTGGGGAGGCTGCGGTACCATGTACTATTTTTGCTATCGAAAACAAAAACTGGTACAACAACACTCCGCACACAAAGAGAACACCTATTAGGCTCTGCCAAGTGTGACGGATTGTCCCTTTCATTAACCGTAGTTTATTTTTCAAAAGATACATTTCAGCTTGATGTGTCATCTTGTTTCACCAACCTTAAATAAGCATCCTCCATAGTCCCGTCATCTGAAAGGCCGACATCTTTTAGCAAACTCTGCTTAGAGCCAAGAGCCAAGCATTTTCCGCTTTTTATTATCACAAACTTATCACAAATGTTTTCTACAACATCCAGCAAGTGGCTTGACAGTATTACTATTTTTTGCTTCTTTTTTTGCTCAATCAACAGTGATTTCAGAGCCGCAATCTGTGTAGGATCAATGCCAGAGAAAGGTTCGTCTGCAATCAGCAGTTCATAATCACGCAAAAGCGCCATTGCAATCATCAATTTCTGTTGTGTCCCTTTGGATAATGCCGACGGTATTTTATTTTGATGCTCTTGCAGATCAAAAACTTCAATCATTTCCTTGACCGAAATATCGTTCCGTGGATATAGCGCTTTTGTGAATTGCAGATGTTCCAGTAAAGAAAGTTCTTCATAGAAAACGGGAGTGTCCGGGATATACGATACAGGGTAATCCCATTGTGAAAAAGAGAAAATATCTTTTCCGTCAAGCAGTATTTTTCCATGATCTGGTGTAAGGAAACGGTATATGTTTTTGATAAGGGTTGATTTTCCGGCGCCATTTGCTCCTACTAACCCGATAATCTCACCGCGCATGGCCCCAAATGAAACATTATCTAATGCCTGTACATCCGTGTATGAATATCTGATGTTCTGAACTTCAAAATCCATAGTATCTCCTTCCTACTTATTTATTTCTTTCATAAATCGGCTTAGAATCTTCTGTTCTTTCATACTCCAAGATGTCTCCTGGTTGACAGTCCAAAATGTCACAAATTGCATCAAGGGTCGAAAAGCGTATTGCACTTATTTTTCCTGTTTTAATGTTAGACAAGTTCACATTCGCAATGCCTACCCTCTTAGCCAATTCATTTAGGGTGATTTTCCTATCAGCCATCATACGGTCAAGTCTCAAAATAATAGCCACTCAATCACCCCCATCACATTGTTTCGTCGGATTGTTTTTGAAGAAGACAGGCATATTCAAAAATCACCGCAAAGCAATAGAACAGAATGCCTAAAAAGATATATCCCGTTCCGTTTACTGCACAGTAGGCTTCTATGGAGAATAGCTTTCTTAGCGCAAAAATTGCAGCAGGGCTTACGATACCCTCAACAATCATAACAAGAGAAATCGTTTTTATTCGCTTGACATTATGAGGAAGAAACGGAGTATACTCTCTGCTAATGTCTTTGAAAATTTTGTGGGCAAGGATAAAAACGATCAGCAAAAAGAATGACTGTATGCAAACGGAACAACTATTAAATAAAATTGCATTGAGTTGTTCGGCAGAAACTTGAAAAGTATGTCCCAAAATCATACATGGCACACTTAATATAAATGCAGTCGCCATGATGAAACTGCAAATTTTCATCACAACAGTCAAAGCTCCACAAATCTTTTGCACTCTTTTGATTGACTTTTCCATAAAATCCTCTCCTTATAATAAGAATTTAGCCATGAGCAAACTGAAAAAATCCAGCAATAACAAGGGATTCCGGCTATGGTTGAAACCGAAAATCACTCATATGTTGTAGAAAGCAGAGCCCCTTTTTGGTAAAATTGACTTGAGAGAAAGCTCAATCAACCTGAAAGGGGCTGATCGCTATCTACCGACAGGAAATCATTCAGGATGTGACATTGTTCACATCCCAAAGTGCCGCCATGTTCTACGATAAGCTTTTCAGCAGTCTGGACTTCACACTGCCCAGAGCGGCAACGGAGCGGCGAGGCTTCCCCAAAGAAGCCATGGTCTGTGCCTTTATCGTCATGAAATGTGAGGGTTTCTCACAGATCACAGATTTGGCGGATTATCTGGACAACAACCGGCTCATCGCCCACTACTGCGGCTTCAATATTATGGAGCCGCTGCCATCCTATTGGACTTATGACCGTTTCCTGAAAAAACTGAACAACGGAGAACTCAAAAAGATCATGTCCGGTCTGGTGAAGTAGCTATATGAGCTTGGGATCGTAGACGCTTCTTTCATCGGTCTGGACTCTACGCCCATCTCGGCGAACACCAGACAAAACAATCCAAAAGCTTTCGCCAAGGACAAATTCAAGCCGAAAAAACATCCAAAAGCTGACCCGGACTGTGCGCTGGGTGTTCATTCTGCTTCCAACCAGCACAACGAACGGCGTTATGCATTCTACTGGGGTTACAAAAACCATGTGCTGGTGGACTGCATCTCTGGGTTGCCCCTATACGAGCTGACTACGCCAGCCAATATCGCTGATTCCACCGTTGCCGCTGAGATCCTTGCCGCAGCCAACCAGGCGATTTCCCTTAGCGAATGTTCATTTCTTGCCGATAAGGGATATGGTGCGAAAAGCATCTACAACACCGTGAGATCAGTTTATGAAGGTGAGGCTTTTATTCCTCTGAACAAACGCAGTACGAAAGGAGGAAAAGACTCTCTGACGGCAACCCCATCTGCGATGCAGGCTTGCTATGCACAAGGACGGAAAAACCTCTGACAATGGCCGGACCCGGCAAAAATTCTGTTGCCCTTTCCGGCGAGCCAAAACCGGCTTTTGTCCCTGTAACCATCCAAGCTGAAATAACGGAAAGAAAAACCGTGGATGCACCAAATACAAAACACTTCCAACAGATCACCGACTTGCCATTGACCGGGAATGTTTCCGTTTTAAGCGCATTTATGCTTTGCGTACTGAGTGCGAACGCTACAATTCCCGATTCAAGGCCACTGGGCAAGAGCGTCTCTGGGTCCGCAGTGGCAGCAGCGCTGCTAATCTCAACACTCTGGCACATATCTCTGCTCTGGCTGTTGCTCTGGCCGCCGTTTTATCTGGCTCTCACTCCTATCGCTCATCCAAACAGCTCCGGCGATCTGCTTGATCTGCTGTGTCCATACCTGATTTCAGGCTCGGCTCGTTGCCGTGCCTAGCCTTCTGCGCCTTTCACGCTCCCTGATGCTCGTTCCACACCACCTAATTACTCCAACGGCATTCTCGTCTGCCTGTTTTGCTCATCTCTATAAGAATTATATCATTAAATATCACTTTGCACAACTGAATTTTAATGTTCTTCATTATATTTTTCATGAAATTCATGATATTCAATTTGTGTCTTTTTCAGGCCTTTGGTGGGCAGTTTTGCGTGTTTATAACGCTATATAAGTAGAGAAAAGATATGGTAGCAAGCACAGCAAGTGAGTACCCACTTGCGAATTTTCCTATTTTCAGGTCCCTATCCCGAAAATGAAAATGCTTGCTGGGATAATCCCAGACCCTTATGGAAAGCGGAGGCGGTGTATGGCAAACAGAAAACGAAATATTCAGATGAAGTTCTATGTCACGGAGGAAGAAAAACAACTCATTGTACAGAAGATGGCGCAACTCCCCACACAGCGAATCGGTGCCTATCTTCGCAAGATGGCGATTGACGGTTATGTGATCTACACCAACACCGCAGATATAAAGGCGTTCACTGTAGAACTGGCCGCCATCGGCCGCAACATCAATCAGATAGCAAAGAGACTGAACGCCGGTGGTAGTGCTTATCAGGCAGACATGGAGGAAATTAAGGAAAGGCTGGATCAGATATGGCAGTTACAAAGACGCATCCTATCAAATCAACGCTGAAAGCTGCCATTGACTATATCTGCAACCCGGAGAAAACAGACGGGAAATTGTTGGTGTCCTCCTTCGGCTGTACGGCTGAGACAGCGGACATTGAATTTGCCTGGACACGCAAGCACTCCATTGATAAGGGAACGAACCTGGGCCGTCACCTGATCCAAGCCTTTGAGCCCGGTGAGGTATCGCCGGAGGAAGCCCATGAGATCGGGATGCAGCTTGCAAAAGAAATTCTGGGTGGCAAATATGAATTTGTTCTGACCACCCACATTGACAAGGAGCATGTTCACAACCACCTGATTTTCAATGCAGTCAGTTTTCAGGATCACAAGCACTACCACTCCAATAAACGGAGCTATCATTACATCCGCCGTACCAGCGACCGCCTGTGCAAAGAACACGGTCTGTCTGTTATTGTTCCCGGACGGGATAAAGGCAAGAGTTATATAGAACACCAAACCTTCCAAACAGGAACCAGCTACAAGGCAAAGCTAAAGGCAGCCATTGATCGGCTGATCCCGGTCTCCAAAGATTTTGAGGACTTACTTCTTCGCTTGCAGCGAGAAGGTTATGAGATCAAGCATGGTAAATATGTTTCCTGCCGTACCTCGGATCAAGAGCGGTTCACCCGTATGAAAACTCTGGGCGTGGACTACACAGAGGAAGCCATTGCCGCACGGATTGCCGGGCGTTCTCGACCTTCCCATCGACCGAAAGTGCGTGACGGCAGAATTAGCCTACTCATTGATATTCAGAACAATATCAAGGCACAGCAAAGTGCTGGCTTTACGCATTGGGCGAAACTGAACAACTTGAAACAGGCTGCCAAGACCATGAACTTTCTGACGGAACACGGAATTGACAGTATGGAGCAGTTGGTGGACCAACTGGCTGCACTAACCGATCAGAAGGATACCGCCCTTGCCTCCATCAAGGAAACGGAACAGCGGATCACGGACTTGTCCCTTGTGATGAAACACGCTGCCACCTATCGTCAGCTCCGTCCGATCTACGACCGTTACCATCAGACCAAGGATAAGGAAAAGTTTTTGCGCGGCAACGAAAGTGAGATCATTCTTTTTGAGGCCGCCGCCAGAGAATTAAAACGCCTGGGTGCTGTGCCGGTGCCATCAACAGAGCGTATGAAAGTGGAGCTTGCAGAACTCAGTACAAAGAAAGAACAGCTTCTTTCAGAATACCGTACTGCTCAAAGCACAGAGCGAGAATATGAGACTATCAAACAGAATGTGGATATGCTACTGTCACAGCCTAGCTACCAAGAACAGCAAGGACATGAGTTGGAATAGTGTTCATGAAATGTTAATAGAAATCATATACGGCACTATTGGCGTAAATCAAAGTGTCCTGTATAATTGGAAGTAAGAAAGGAGGGCTGCCTTATGACAAAAAGGGATGCCTTAAAAGACTTTTTCTTCAAAAGCGTGATACCCATTTGCACAGCTCTGTTGCTGTACTGCATTTTCAAATCTGCCTGCATGAAGAATGGCGAATTGGATTATGTGTGGCACTGGATACTCTGCGGATTGCCTTTCGGTCTCCATCGGATGTGCCTATGGATCGTGCCGGGCGGCGGCTCTCTGGGTGGAGGAATCGCACTATTCGCCCTAAACTTTATCATTGGTGGTGTGATCGGTGGCTTTGTCCTGGCGTGGAGGCTGATTGTGGCCGCATGGTATGTACCACTGACGATCTACCGGCTGATTGTTGGATAAACAGAATAACAAAAAAGAACGGGAGTGCAGCCCACGGATTATCCGAAAAGCTGTACTCCCGTTTTCTATTATACCTTTACAACAGGAATCCAAAGTTCCATTTTATAGTCTGAACTTTGCATATCACCATCATAATAATACTCAAAATCAGGACTTCCAGAGTGCATATAGCCGTGCTCCGGGAAAAAGACCTCCATAACATACCTCCATCCCTGATGAATACAATCCGGAACAGCCCCCGTTAGTTCAACAACGGCATATTCCGCCGAATCTACCTCCAATACATCAAGCCCCATTTCTTTTGCCAAGGGTAAATTATCGCAGATATATCCTGCAAAGTAATTGATCTTATTGGGATCTTTTACATCGTGACAAACCCCTATACTTTGACCGTTTCCAATTTTCAGAAAATCTTTATGGTGATATTTTGAGTGAAGTTCCTGCCAAGTGGAAGTACATAACGAAGAAGGAATATTTTCTTTGTTAATTCCTGCTACGACAAACCCTTTCTTTCTCTCAATTTTAATGTTCATGCTCCGACCTCCCTTTATACTTAATGCCAACTGAATACGAGAAACCAGCTTAAATTGCTTTCCGTTTCTCACTTCTGAAGGAGAAATACCGTGAAAATTTTTGAATGCTGCACTAAAAGCATCAGACGATTCATATCCGTATTTGAATGCAAGTTCAATTATTTTGATTTTGGTGGTTCTTAATTCTATTGCTGCTTCTGTTAATTTGCGGCTCCGAATATATTCCGAAAGAGTTATTCCCGTCAAAATGGAAAACAAGTGGCTGAACATAGGATAAGAATAACTCGACAGCTTATATATCTCCTTGTCATCGATTTCATCATCCAGAACCGTTTCAATGTAATCCATTGTGCGATTAAACGCATGAATCATATTCACGTTGATTTCCTCCTTTCAGTTAGTATTATAGAGGCAATAAACATCTTTTGCCCGATAATTGTCGCACAGAATAAATAGGTCAGTGTCTGACTCATATTCTATCGGAAGTATTAGGACAAATCAACAACGAAGAAATCTGCAAGCGAATCTTTTTACAAAAAAGAACGGGAGCACAGCCCACGGATCATATCCGAAAAGCTGTACTCCAGTTTTCTATTCTTGAAAGTGTGCAAAAAGAGGCTTTGTCCTTTCTACAAGACAAGTCATCCTTGCACATGAGAAATCATAAAGGCCATCCTCCAAAAGCCTGTCACAGAGAAATTATCGCTTCATTTTCACCTCTTATCCTTACCATTTTTGGAGCGTTTGGAGATGTAGTGCGGACAGGCAACGATTTCAGACCGAAAACTCTGTTTGCAGGGGTGGACGCAACTCTGGCAGATAGGATTATACTGCCGTCTGCCGTTGGCACCCAGAAAGAAGGCCCATTCCAGGTGCCATTTCTTACTGCGACTCATAGACTACCATGCTCCGGGGTATCACGCCCGGAACGTCCCTTTTCCGGGGGCTTGTGCTCGGCACATTCCCGTTTTGCCTCTGCCAGCCGTTCCTTGATGGAGGGTTTTCTTTCCGATTCCTGCTTCTCGGTTGCCTCTTTTGCCTTCTCCAATTCCTCCCCACGTCTGCCGTTGTTTATTACACCGTCGATCATACCGTAGTCATCCTCTAGGGTCATTTCTGCCATGCGGAGAGGATTGTCACGCTCCTGGGGCTGGACGCTTACTGCGTAGGCCTGGCTGCCATTTGTCATAATGAGATACTGACCGTTATCGGAAGCGTGGTGGAAACCGTAACCAGCTGCCTCCATCTGTTCCTTCGTCAGATTGCAGAACTGGAAATTGCCTCTCGGCGTTTGGATGCGATCCTCGGTGGTGTGCTCGTCCGGCTCCATCGACCGTTCCTGCTGGAGTGGATTAAGGAACTCCGGCACATGGTAAAAGCCTACGCTGTCACAATAGTGGGCGGTATCCTTGCCGTCCTGTGAAGCACTACCACATCCGACACGGAAAGAGAATGTCCCTTAAAATCTGCCGGGCAATCGATATTGAATCGGGTATAAATGCTCTCCAGATCGTCACCGGTCGTCAGTGGTGCCGAATACACCATATCATAGTGGGAGGCATCCACGGATAGTCCCTGCTGACGGAGAGCGTCCAGCGATTCAAACCGATAGTCCCTTGTTTCGTCGCCATGCTTAAGCTGGTAAATAGAGAAATGGTCGTTGTTGTCCAGCGCAGCATCATAGCCCGTAGCGTCCTTGAACTTTTTCAGTTCGGAGGGGAGATAGTCCGTCTCGGTCTGTCCTAGAGAGGATAGTTTTTCTTCCAAAGCCGCAATACGTCCGGCCTGCAAATGCTCATAGAGTTCTTCTTTCGCTTCATGGGCGGCCAGGTGATTCGCTGCATACTGCGGATCATGCTGACGGAAAAATTCGTCCATGTCATAGGCAATATCCATGGCCCATTCCATTCGTTCATCCTCGGTCAGCTCGGTATCCTCCTGGAAATTCATTACACGGTATTCTTCTGGGATACTTTCACGGTCGCCGTCATAATACTCATGGAAGCTGTCTCCGGTATCACGAACATAGCCCTGATCGGTAAAGATTCCTCCTTCCTCCAAACGCACATCCCGGCCATAGGTTTCATAGTCAATGTAGTTCTGCAGGTATTCAGGCACTTCCATAGCAGACAGTTCCTCGATGTAAAACCTGCCCAGATCATCGTCATCACGGATACCGGAATAAATCTCATAGCAATCCAAATTCTCCGTCAGGTTACTGATATCCTGAAGGCTGTCGGTATGATCGCCTATTTCCATACCGGCTTGAAACTGTGCATACTCGCTTTCGTTCATTTCCTCCAGCTTAGAGGCCAGATAGTTCAACTCGTCCAGATTCTCATATGCGCCCAGCTTATCATACAGATCACCCACATAGCAGTCATAGTCCGTAATGAACCATTCCTCATAGGGATTGCCAAAATCATCTTCTTTACCGATCCCGATACGGTCAAAGACCTGTTTCAGTTCCTCTGCGGTGGTGGGAAACTTCACCCATTCACCCACAAGCTCACCCTCATTGTATTTTCCCAGATTGGTAATGAAGGCGGCAAAGGGATAATCCTTGTCATATTCATAAAACGGCATATACGCACCTCCTTATCGTGACTTCCGTTTTGGAAATTCCAGTTTGAAATTGATGTACTTGCTGCCTGTATCCTCCATGAGTACGGTGACGTCATAGGTCGAACCCTTCTTTTCCGACCACATCCCCTTGACATTGATACGACCTTTTTTCAAAAGGTCCGTTGCCATTTTCTTTGTCAGATCCTTTTTGCGAGAAGTCCAAAAGCGGTCATTCTTCCAGAGGACAAAACTGCAGGAGCGGTCAGAACAGCAGAAATTCTTTTTGCTCTCATATACCGGCTGGCCGCAGCGAGGGCAAGTTCCGATCACTTCCTTTTCCGGGGCAAACAGCTTTTGCCCATCCTCGGAAATCACAGAATAGGAGGAAACGAGGTCCTGCACCATGGCAGAGATACCATCCATAAAGCTGTCCGCATCCGCATGGTCCTTTGCAATCTCCGTCAAGCTCTGTTCCCATTCAGCGGTGAGCATGGGAGAGGTCAGAGCCTCCGGAAGAACCGTAACCAAGTTGATACCGGCCTTTGTGGGGATCAGATTTTTACCCTTGCGTTCTGCAAATCCGGCAGCTACCAGCTTTTCAATAATAGCTGCCCTGGTAGCAGGCGTGCCAAGCCCTTTTCTTTCAGCCTCATCCGGGATGTCATCCTTACCGGCGTTTTCCATGGCGGAAAGCAAGGTGTCCTCTGATACATTTTGTCAAGGTGGTTTTAAGAAATTTTCCCACAATCGTTCATAATGAGCCGCTTGATTTTATCGCTCATGGTTTCCTTGCTGGTGGTGCTGAAATGGATTTTCACCCGATAGGTCGTGTTTCCGATTTTCTTCACAATATCGGGCTGTTCTGCCTCCTTTACGGTCAGAGAAGAAGAGTTTGCGGTGGTGCTGGTTTTATTGCTCATAGGCTCTCCTTTCCATGAAAAGCCCTCATGCTGTGGCGCACAAGGGCTTGTGGTCATTCTTCTAAAACTCTGAAAGTGCGAAAGTGCAAAGCGCAAAGGGTCTGCACTTTGCGTTTTCAGCTTGCGGGTTCGGGCGGCTGCTTCTTCTTGAGAAAGTTGTACCATTGACCGCCGACACGCCTTGCACCCAATATGCCGCCCATGTTGCGCTTGGCGTTCTGCACCGTCCTCTCGGATATTCCGGCTTTGGCTGCGGCCTTTACAATGTCCTCGCTACCTTCTTCAAGGCGAAATCCACATGGTATTTCTTTGCCACACGGGAAAAAGCCTTGATATTTTGGTCCGTGACCTCGATGTTGGCAAGCCCGGCATTCTGTCCGGCAAGCTGTTTCAGGGTCTGTTTGCCCCGATAGATTTTCGGCTGCTTGCTTTTCTGGACTTCCTCCAGAAACTTCTTCACCGCCTGTTCCAAGGTCTGCTCCGTGAGCCTTGCACCCTTGACAATCAGAGTAACAGCGCCGTGTGTTACTTCTTCCTGCATTTAGCCTCGCCCCCTTCGCCCGTCTCCGTACATGTCATGCTGCACTAGGGAAGAATAATAATTGCTGATGGTAACAGGAGCGTTATACAGAGCCGTCAGGAGATATTTCTTGATGTTGCGGACATAGGTGGTATTGTCCTTCATGCAGTCCATAACATACTGCACATGGGAACTGTCCAGATTCAGGAAGCGGGACTTGACCACCTCCGCAGGAAAATCATCCTCTGCAATGCGGATCATCTTTCTTGCTGTGCATACGATGTCCACAATCAGCTCTGCGATCTCGTCAAGCTGCTCCCGGTCGATATGGCTGTCCTGAACCAGGTACTCATATCCGATGTTGTCAAGGATGATCTCCCGATATATTTCTCTGGCTCCCATCCGATCCGTTCCCATCCGTTCCTCCGTCGGAGGCGTGCCCGTAAGGGGCTGGGGATTTGATTGGATAGGATTTGATCTCTCTGTACTTGATAAATCTTTCTTTGATTCTTGTTTACTTGATATATCGATATTTAATTGGGCGGGTTCTTCCTGCATAGGGCTGTCCAATGTGGGGTTTACCTGTATGGGGTTTTCCCGTATAGGTGAATCCTGTTTAGGTTCGGCTGGTTTAGGCTGCTCTAAGATGGTGTACTCGATAGCACCAAGCTGTCCGTTCTCATTACGGATACGCTCCCGAATCAGATAGCCGTGTGCCTCCAGCTCCTGGATACCGCCGCTGATACTGTCGATCCCGTCCTTGCAGATACGGGACAGACCTTTCATGGTGTAGTCCCAGTTATCCGGCAGAGAGAGCATGAGGGAAAGAAGCCCCTTTGCCTTTAAGGACAGGGATATATCCCGCAGATGAAAATTTGACATGACCGTGTAATCCCTGGTCTTTTCGATGCGGAAAACTGCCATAATGATTGCCTCCTTTCTCGTGTTATGAAAAATGTTAATTTTCGGTGCTTTTATCGTCTGTATCTGTCCGCCTGCACCCACGTGGGAAAACACCCACGCCACTTTCGGTTCGTGGCACAGGACGGAAGAAACAGCAGATTTTCCACCCTTTTTGATACAGTTTTCAAAAGGCAATGGGAAAGTTGGCATGAAAAAACGCCGCAGGTGATTCATGCCTACGGCGTGGAGATACAGGAAAAGGGTACTGATATTTGCGTATCAGTACCCTTTGTGCCTGTCAGTATTTGATTTTTCGGACTTCATACCGTGTTTCCTGCCTCTGAAAACATTGATTTTATTGACTTCTTTGATGTTTTCTTATTAGGAGGTAGGGAATCTATGCTCATTTTTATCTTGGCATGAGCAAGGCAGAGATTGCCCGGCAAGAGGGTGTCGCTGAGAATGCCGTTCGGGAAAGTATTAACCGTGGTTTAAAGCATCTTGCTGATCAGATGGAGGAATATAAATAGGGATAAAACAAGGGCTACCGTGAAACACGGTAGCCCTTGTTAGTACAGTGCATGACTTGCAGATTCTGTGTTTTCTTGTCTTAAACAAGAAGAGGAACCTAAATTTATTCTAAGAT
>RCNH01000104.1_pt1 | contig 39321 bp, 35 predicted proteins | sample 2041161 | NCBI WGS metagenome assembly RCNH01 (sample SAMN09708215, study PRJNA481090) | Feces metagenome, whole genome shotgun sequencing project. | biome: feces | host: Leptonychotes weddellii | place: Antarctica: Sion Island | collected 2010-03-01 | reverse complement strand
AACTTTTCTGGTGGAGATAAGCGGGATCGAACCGCTGACCTCTTGAATGCCATTCAAGCGCTCTCCCAGCTGAGCTATACCCCCATATTGGATTTGTCAACTGTCTCTTGCAGACAGCTTCTGTATTATACTTGTATTCTGCGATTTTGTCAATAGGTTTTTGAAAAAAATTTCACCGGACAGAAAAAAGTCCGGTGAAAGGATTATTTGAGCAGACGCAGCAGAATGGCGTCCCGAAATTCCGGGGCCGAAAAGGCTCCGTCGAGGAGCGCATCCATGTTTTCGCTGTCATTTTCGATTTCTTTGGAGTACAGCTGGGCTGCGCGGATCAGATCACCGCCCATGTGGCGGATCATCAGACAAGAGATCACAATGAATTTTGCCCGGGAAGCCAGGTCAAAATCCGATACGGCCTGCAGCCAGTAGCGCTCGGTGAAATAACGGATCAGCTGCGGGAAGCGGGGATCCCAGGTGTTTTCCACGGGTCCGGCTGCCAGACGGGTTTTCCATTCGTCGGTGAGGATTTCCAGACGGCTGAAAAATGCGAAAATATCCTGCATGGTTCCCGACACATCCGGAAAATCCGTATGTGCATAATTTTCTGCCTGAAAATCTTCCGGCGTAAAATCGGGATAATTCAGACTCTCATCAATTTCATAGGCGTACAGCAGAAGTGTCTGCAGCAGCTGAGAAACGGGAATGCCGGGGGTCTGCAGAAATTCCAGAATGGAGGTTCTTGATGTTTGCAGCAGAGCCATAGCACTGCGGTCGTATGCAGGAGGCTCTCCGCCGGGGACTTCTCTGGAAATTCTGGGAGCGGCAGGGGAGGAGAGGATGATTCTGGCAGCTTCCGGGCAGGAAAGTTCCAGCTCCAGCTCTTTAAAATCACCGTAGTCGTGGGCGATTCGAGGATACTCCCTGCAGGTGCTGCAGAGCATGGATTCTCCCAGCTCTGACTGGACCTGACACAGACCGTCGGCCCGCCAGAAAGGACAGCGCCCGTTGTCAAAGCAGAGGATGCTTTCTCCATCCTCAGTCCGGATAGCGGAACGGAGCCGGTCCCCAAGCTCCCCGGGGACCTGAAGATATTTTTTTACGGTCTCTTCATCCAGAAGAACGTCCCAGTCTTTGCAGCAGCTGTCCGGACAGGCTGAGGCGATGCAGCGGAAGGATGCATAATAAGAAGGTTCGGATATAATCATGGCAGATTCCTCACAAAAAAGCCGCCAGGTTGGACCGGCGGCCGTGGTAGATGAATGATTCAGTTTTCGTCGGCTCTGAGTGCAGAAATCTGAACAGCTGTGTCGGAAAGAATGTCTCTGCTCCGGGCGACTGCTGCCTGCAGCTTTTCCAGATGCTGGGCGGTCTGGGCGGCAAGGGCGTTCAGATCCTCGGAAGCTTCTCCGATATTGCTCTGGGCCTGTGCAAAAATGCCTGCAGCTCCGTCGTAAAGCTGTGCCACACGTTCCCGGGCCTCGCGCTCAGTACGCTCTGCTCTGCGATAGGCCTCAAGTTCCTGCTGGGCGATATCCTGCGCCTTGGCGGCACGTCCGGCGGCTTCGTCCCGTTCCCGGGTCAGCTGCTCGACCTGTGCTTTCAGCTGGGTCAGCTCGTCGGAATCCTGAGAGGTAAACAAGTCCTCCAGCTCCGTCTTTTCCTGCAGCAGCTGGGCGTTTTCGGCGGTCAGACGGGTGTTTTCCGCTTCCAGAGAAGCGCATTTTTCCTGCAGTTTCTGCAGCTCCTCGGAGGGAACGGCAGTCTGCGACTTTTCCTGCAGCGCATCTTCGGCATTCTGCAGTTCGCTGCGGAGCTGAGAAACCTGATTGCTGTGACGGGTATTGACATACTCAATATAGGAAACCACATCCTCACGGTTGAAGCCGTTGAATGCGGAACGGAAACTCTGAGACGATGCCATGGTGCAGCCTCCTTAAAAAGAAATCAGCCTGCCTGAGCAGGCTCTGTTTATTGTCTGCATTATACCACAGCCAACCACAGAAAACAACCGTTTCGCCCAAAAGTTCAAAGGATTTGCGGCCAATAATCAGGAAAACAATCACTATTTACTTTTTGAGGAAACAATGTTATAATACTACGACTGAAAGGAGGCGATGGCATGCGCCGATTCCTGGCTGAAATGCGGGATTTTTTTCGAAAAGGCGACATGATTTTGCTGTTACTGTGTCTGGCGGCATCTGCTTTCGGCTGTTTGGTTCTTGCCAGTACCACAGCCAGTATGGGGTCGCTGCGATTTTTGCTGATTCAGTTCTTTGCAATCCTGCTGGGCGTGCTGCTGTATGCCGTTGTATCTTCTGTTGATGTGGAATTTTTCTCGGAGCATCGGGCGGCGCTGGTGGCCTTCAATACCATTCTGCTGCTGATGCTTATCCCGTTTGGCACTGACAATGATACCGGTAACAAAAGCTGGCTGGATTTCCCATTTCTGCCAATTGATATTCAGCCTGCAGAGATCTGTAAAATTACATACATTCTGATTATGGCTTCCGTTATGAATGCCCACCAGAACCGGCTTTCTTCCACGCCTTCTGTGATGCACATGGTGATGCATCTGGGACTTGTGGCTGGATTGAATGTGCTGATTTCCGGAGATATGGGCGTTTCTCTGATTTTTGTGTTCATCTTTATCGGAATGGCCTTTGCCGGCGGCGTTCACCTGGGCTGGTTTGCGCTGGCTGGTGGCGGCATTGCTGCTGCATGGCCGATTCTGTGGAACCATATGGCAGAGTATCAGAAAAAACGAATTCTGATTCTGTTTGATCCGACCATTGACCCCAATGGTACAGATGAACGCTGGCACTCCATGCAGAGTCTGCGCTCCCTGACAGGCGGCGGCCTGAGCGGTCAGGGCCTGTTCGAAGGCACAAGAACACAGACGGATGCACTGTTTGCAAAGCACACGGACTATGTTTTTTCTTCCATCGGTGAGGAACTTGGATTCCTGGGCTGCATTCTGGTGCTGCTGCTGGAATTTGCCATCATTGCCCGCTGTATCTATGTCGGTTCCAAGTCTCCGGACTATATGCGCCGGCTGGTGTGCTACGGTGCGGCTTCCGCTCTGATTTTCCAGGTATGCAGCAACGTGGGCATGTGCATGGGCATTACGCCCGTTATTGGACTGACGCTTCCCTTTGTCAGCTACGGCGGCAGCTCGATTGTTTCGATTTACGCGATGCTTGGACTTGTCTCAGGCGTTCATGCCCATCCGGCTTCGGACAGTCATGAACGATATATTCGACCATATTGCTGATGCAAAGGCCCGCTCAGTTTCTGGGCGGGCTTTTATCATTGACAGATTCCGGAAAATATGCGGAATCTGAACTGCCAGGAGGTTTTTACGTGGTAAAATATTGGAAACTCAGACCGAATAATCTGACATCCCCTGAATTCCGGCACCTGTTTCTGCTGCTGTTCTGGCCGGTATTCGGAATTTTGTTTTCACTGGTGGAAAAGGATGCGTTCCATCCGGTATATACCCCGGTGCATTCCCCGATTGATGACATGATCCCGTTCTGTGAATGGTTTATGATTCCCTACATGTTCTGGTTTGTATTCCTTGTGGGAATGATTGCATATCTGCTGCTGTTCGATGTGCCCGCATTCCGCAGATTTCAGTATTTCGTCATGCTGACCTACGGCGTGACGATGGTGGTGTACCTGATCTACCCGACCTGCCAGGAGCTGCGCCCTTCGGAATTTCCCCGGGATAATTTCCTGACCCGGTTTATTGCGGGGTTCTATGCCTTTGACACCAATACCAACGTCTGCCCGTCTTTGCATGTGGTAGGCTCCATGGCGGTGGCCTTCGGCGCATGGGACACCAAACGGTTCCAGAAGCCTGTGTGGAAAACGTTGTTCATGGGCATGGCGCTGCTGATTTCTATTTCCACGGTGTTTGTTAAGCAGCACTCCATTGTGGATGTGTTCTGGGCCATGATCTTGTGCATGGTTATGTACGCAGTGGTTTACCGGATTCCCTGGAAGAGCAGGGCGGACAGCTCTGCCGCGCAGGAACTGCTTGCGGAAAATGAATAACTACGAAAAGCAGGCGCTGAGTGCGCAGAAACGATTTTTACAGTATGATCCCGGGCAGCTGGCCCGGAAGTGGGGGCTGCAGACCGGAGAGGGTTATCTGTATGCCGCTCTGCTGGGACAGCCGTACCGAATCTTACTGGCCGAAGGAAGTTTGGAAAAACAGACAGATGACGGCTGGGTGGATGCAAACAGCTTTGAGGAAGTTATGACCCTGCTGGATCTGATATGTGACAGCAGGGAAGACCGGTATCTCACCGGCCGGTGGAAGAGCATGGAGGCTTTCGGCCTGGGCTTTCACCGGGGACTGCTGGAGGCGCACGATCCCGCCGCTGACAGCTTTGCCGGCAAACCGCAGAAGCTGGAGCAGGCCTGTAAAGTGCTGCGGGGACGGAAGATTCCCGGCGCGGATATCGGTTATGCGCTGGAATTGTTCGGTGGAGTGGAAATCGGCCTGCAGTTCTGGGACGGAGATGAGGAGTTTGTGCCCAGACTCCGGTTCCTTTGGGATGAAAATGCAGACCGCTATCTGCACTATGAAACCATGTTCTATGCGGTGACGCTGCTGCTGCGGCGGCTGGAAGCACTGATGCAGACAATGTAAAAAAAGCAGCTGGAGGTTTCTTCCCGGCTGTGAAAATCACAGCGCCCCCTGTCGGAGAAGTGCTTGCTTCCCGCAGAGGGCGCTTTTGCGTGCAGAAATCATATCAGCGTATCAGTGGGTAAAACAATCATCCTGTGGCTCGGGTTAGTGCTTTCTGGCCTGAGAATGAAAAACTATTTTCGACATTGAGATTTTTTTAATCTGGGATTACTGCATGAAAGCAAGTCAAGTCAGATTTTCAGAATATTTTGTGCACAAATGCGTGCGGCCTCTGTGGCGCTGTCCCGGATAGCCAGATACAGCTGCTCGTGCAGGTCGTCGATCTGGTCGATATTCAGGGCAGTTTTTGCCTGCCGATCTTCTATTTGGCTTTCCAGATAGGAGGAAATCGAATGATAAAGCTTGCACAGAATTTTGTTGTGGCTGGCTCTGGCGATGGCCAGATGGAATTGAATGTCGGCTTTGGTGTTTTCCTTTTTCACATTCCGCATCTGCTGGCGCCTGTCCAGGAGAAGCTTCAGTTCTTCCAGATCCTCATCGCTGCGGCGCAGGGCTGCCAGATGGGCAATGGTGACTTCCAGGGCATTTCGGGTTTCCAGAATGTTTTCCAGGGAGATCTGTTCGTACTCCATGCTCATGTGAGCATGAAAACGGTTGTTCGAGCGGACATAAGTGCCGTCTCCCTGCTTGACGGTAAGTATTCCGGCTGCGGTCAGGGACTGGATTGCTTCCCGAAGCGTATTGCGGCTGACGCTGAACATCTCGGTCAGCTCTGGTTCCGTGGGGATTTTGTCTCCGACGGCATAGGTGCCGTTTTCAATCATTTCCTCCAACTGGTCAGCTACCTGGCGGGAAAGGGGGTAACGCTTGACTCGTTTTTCGTTCATAATGCAAGACCTCAATTCGTAATTCATGCCGGACGTCAGCACATGGAATCTATTTGCAGAATTGTTCTCAGCCTTATCTTACATCAAATGGATAAAAAATGATATACAAATTTTCGACATCCGGTCGGAGCGGACGAAATCGGGCGATAAATGCTGCAAAAATCTCCACAGGAGCAGCACGGCCCTGTGGAGAACAGAGGAAAAATATTCGATTGCGGCGAAAATTCCCGGAGATCTTGGATTCCAGCGGAACCCGGATATGCAAAAAGAGAGATCATCAGACGATGATCTCTCTTTTTCTACAGCAAAGCAAATCATATTCGAACTCGTATTTGCTGTTTCTTTGGTGGGCTCTGGTGTTCTCCGGGATGATCGTTTCTGTGCTGTCCTTGAAGTTGAAGGTCAGCAGAATTTTATCGTCATAAAGATAAATTGCATTGACAAAGGTGCCGATAAGCATCCTCTGGTGCTCCAGTTTTTCCATATCCAACTTTCGGAACCGATGGAGCCAGAAGGTCATCTGCTCCACTGTGATCCGGGGCTTGGCTATTATTCGCAGGAAATCTTTGGCTCCGGATTTTCCTTGGCACGCACCGATTCCCCTGAACGGGACTTGGTGGACTTTGTTAGAATTTCTGACTGGCCTCCTCACTTCATGGCGGTTGCTGCTGGACTGCGGCAGACCCACCAGCTTGCCCTGCTTATTTTGAGAAAGACCCACACCTTCCAACAACAGCTTCATTTGTTTACTTACAATTTCCATGCTGTAACTTTCAGATCTTTAAGGATTGTATCATCCCTTCCTCAGTTTGTCATCCGTTCTGCCGCCGACGAAGTGACCATACAGGGCTGGATTGTGTCATTTCAGTTCTATGCAGTTGAAGAAGCGATGATGAAACGGGTAAATTTAATTCTTTGTATCTGTGGGATTGCAATGCTGCTCATAGCCTGCAATCCAGGCGATCCTGACAATTTGTTTGAAACAACGGCCATGGCACCATCTGAGGCTACCTCACAGCCGTCTGAATCCACCATAGCCGGCTCCCAGCCAACTGAAATGAATGTGGCCGCAGAATCCGACTATTCCTATGGAAATATGCAGAAAAACATTCCGTCCGGCGACTATATGCGGAATGAAGACTCTGTCCTGTTTTTCCGGAACGACGGTAAAAGTTATCTCCTTGAGCGCTATGCCCTGAAAACCGGAGAAGTCAGCTTGCTTTGCAGGGACGCTACCTGTGCGCGTTCTGACGGGGATTGTCCATCCAGAGGCGTAGAAAGTAATCTGGAATCGTACCATGGAACACTTTACGGGCTGAGTTCCACAGGCATTGTAAAAAAATGGAATGGCAAAGCCTGGACTGCAATTACAAAGCCGGGTGTTGCATCCTTTTGGCACGCAGATGATCGCCTGTACGTCGTCATAAAGGACAGTTCTCTGCTGTGCTATGCACTGGACAGCAAAGAGCCGATGATAGCTGCTGAGGAATATCACGGTTTTTGGAACACTATTTTTGGAAGCTACCTTTATTACAGTGACTATAGCTACAATGTCTTCCGTCTGAATCTGTCCCATCCTGAAAAGGGGAGCGGGATTCTGATGGAAAATACGCTCTTTGTGACGGACGGCGACCATCTCTACTATACCCCCTTGGATACCGGATACCTTTGGCGATGCGACATGGATGGAAAAAATCCGGTGCAGCTGACAGAAGATCCGGTTTTGCCCGTCTCGTGGAATTTTGATGCTGAATATTTTTATTTCCGAATTGAGGAAAACAAAAATATTCATGCTGGAGAAGCGGCACATCAACTCTATCGTTTCCCAAAACAGAACCCCGAAAATATACAGGAAATCGCCGAACTGGATGAAACCATTTATCAGGTGTTTACAGTACCTGGTGCCGATCAAATTTTTGTAACGACCACAGCAAAAAATTCACAGGACAGTCCTGTATATATCGTGAATCAGGACGGCAGCAATCTACACCCCATCCCCCTGTCTGATTGATTATGAAAGTGCCTGTTTGCGTTTCGATTAATTCCGGAAAGGAAAGATTTTATGGAACTGACAGTAGAAAGTCTGACAAAACAATATCCGAAAAAGTTGGCGCTGGATCATGTTTCTTTTACACTGACAGAAGGCGTCTATGGATTGCTTGGCCCCAACGGTGCGGGAAAAACCACTATGATTCAGATGATTGCCGGAATCCTTCGCCCAACCAGTGGAAACATTCTTTGGAAAGGCAGAAATATCGGGGAGTTGAACGAACAGTACCGGGAAATTCTGGGCTTTCAGCCGCAGGGAACTGGACTGCACGGTGGACTATCTGCTGAATATCGTCAATCTGCAGGGAAATGGAAAACGGCACAACCGGGAATTTTCCGGTGGCATGCGTCAGCGGTTGTGCATCGCTCAAGCCCTGCTGGGGGATCCGAAGCTACTGCTTCTGGATGAACCGACCGTCGGTCTGGATCCCCGGGAACGGGTGCAGCTGCAAAATATCATTGCGACAGTTGCACTGCAAAAAAATCGTGATCTGGACGACGCGCATTGTTTCTGACATTGAATTTATTGCCCGGGAGATTCTGATGCTCCAGGACGGGCAACTCATCCAGCGGGATACGCCACAGGCTCTGACCGATGCCATGCAGGGGAAGGCTCTGGTCGGCAATATCCTCCGGCGGGAAAATGATGTACTTCTGCGGATTGTCGGAGACACCTGTCCTAACGGCGGCACAGTCGTTCCCCCGGATCCGGAAGTTGTCTATCTGTACCATTTTTACCGGAAGTCGGAGGAGGTGTAACCAGAATGCTCCTTCAGTTTGATCAGGAAAAAGTGCTGAAAAGCCGCTTTTTTCTGATTGTCCTGTGTCTGATCCTGTGTGCCAATCTGCTGCTGAACAGTGGATTACGGCCATGGTGTTCCTATTGCCTGAAAATGCGTGATTTTTCAGGAGATGAGCCTACGTTCCCCAATTTTATTGCTCAACAGAGAAAAAATGCCGGGCGGATTGCTTCAGAGTATCATCCGTTTACCACGATGTCGAAAGAAGAAAAGGCAGCTTTTGAAGATTCTATGGAAACAGAGTACGGAAAAGACGTTTTTCTCCCGATTTTGATATGCCGCCTGATAGCTATTCCGCCCATACCAGCACCTTGGGCAAAGCACTGAATGATGGGATAGCGGCACTGCATTACTGCAGCCTGTTGACTGTCAATGCAGAACAGCAAGAATCCGTAGAACTCGTACTGGAGTCTGCAAAAAAATATGGTCGGGATGCGCTTGCTTCCGGAGATGACTATGAAATTCGACGGAATCTCGATATTATCCACTTATAGGCTATGCCTGCACAGGAGATTTCCTCGATTACGAATGGTTGGGAAGAATTTTTGTTTGACAGCCCAACGACGATGGCTCTGACATGACTGATGGTGCTGTTGGCATTTGTGGACACATTTTCCAGCGAGCTGGAACGGGGAACCTGGCTGATTCTGCAGACGGCAAAATACGGAAAGCGAAAAACTATGCTGGCAAAGTATCTTGCCGCAGCCATTTCCGCTGCCGGGATTATGGCGCTGATGGAGCTGACCACAGCAGCGGGCATCTGCATCCAGGGCGGCTTCTTTGGCGGAGAACAACCGATTACGGCACTCCCACAGCTGCGCCTCTGCCTATGGCGGCTGACAATCTGGCAGTATGCATCGATTCTGTATAGGACTGTGAATATATGATTTTTTAACAAAAGGAACACGTTGCTGCTAGAATTTTTCATAGTTTGACAGCAAAACGGGAGTGCTCTGTCGATGTCACACACATCAGGCAGATTTATATGCACATGTGAATCTTGTATGACTTGTTTTATGTGAAAGTAAGCCTTCACACAAGTTACAAGTACAGCCAAACCAGGATATCTGCGCGCTGGTGGCTGATTTTATCCGGAGTTTGCCTGCAGATCTTGTATAGTTTATGGTAGTTTATGGAGTGATCAAGCCTGAAGGGCATTTGTGAGTTCTCCAAATGCCTGAAACGGTGTGCGAAGTTTGAGCAGTCTAATCCGATACTCGCTGCCGGAGTTTTGGGGCACGTCCTGGCGAGGTGCGTTTTCCACACGGAGTAAAAGCACATTGCTCGTTCAAATGATGCATTACTACCGTTTTTCTCCGACTGAAGAAAAAACAATCTGTTAGTTTAGATTGCAATAGAAAATGAAAGCTGCTTACTTAAAAAGCATATTGAGAAACTCTGAGGAGTGGAGTAAGAAAATGGTCATGATGACAGGCACGACAGACTGCACTATACAGTGGTAGGATTCTCTCATAGGGAAATGTTTAACGGTTACAAAGAATGGATGACAGTTTGCAATTTGGATTCGCTTGTATTTTTTTGATAGATGTGATATGATGCAAATGGAGATACATTTTGAGAAATATATGGAAAGATTCTCTGCATCTTCAAAAAAAAGGAAATGAGGTAAGGATGATGAAAAAATTTTTCAAAAAAGCCATCTGTTTGATGCTGATTGCATGCATGGCAGTGGGATTTGCTCCGGCAGCGCTTGCGCTGGACGGTGTGCAGATCAGTCCAGCCAATTTCCCGGATCCGGTGTTTCGGAAGTGTGCTGCAGAATTTGATTCTGACTCCAACGGTATTCTGTCTGAAGCGGAGCGGATGGCCGTAACTGAGCTTACCGTCAAAGCTCCCGAAAAGTTTGCGGAAAATCTGGACGGCCTTGCATTTTTTCCGGAACTGAAAACATTGGAATGTGAATCCAATGCGCTCACCAGCCTGGATCTAACAGGCAATGAAAAACTGGAAGATGTTTATGTCGGAGATAACCAGCTGACAGAAATCAGATTCCCGAAGAAAAATCACATCAGACATCTGGACGTTTCCATGAACAAGCTGGAGCAGTTGGATCTGACCTGCTGCAAAGAACTGGAGGAGATTACTTTCTCCCGCTCCAGAATTAAGAATCTGGATGTCCACGGTCTCACTGCACTTAAAAAAGTTTACTGCAACTATGGCCTTCTGGAAAATCTCGATGTAACCGGCTGTAAGGCACTTACAACGCTGATTGTTCCGGACTGCAGGCTGAACTCCCTGAATGTCAGCGGGCTGACTGCGCTGAAAATATTGGATTGCCAGGAAAGCAATCTTACGGAGCTGAATCTTGACGGACTGACTGCCCTCGAATACCTGGTATGCTATAACTGCTCCCTGACCAATCTGGATATCAGCGGATGCCCGCTGCTTAAGCATTGTGATCTGGGAGATAATCAATATCAGGTAACAGACAGGACTGGAATTGATTACACCACATTCCCCGGAAGCTTTGATATCAAAAAAGTTTCCAATGTAGTAAACGGTTCCTTTGACGAAAAAAATCATACATTCTCTTTTGATGCAGAGAAAAACGAAGCAACTTACGATTATGATATCGGAAACGGTATTACTGCAAAATTTAAACTGACAATCAAAAATCCCTTTACAGATGTTCACGAGAATGACTATTTCTACAAGTCAGTTCTCTGGGCATTTAAGGAAAAGATCGCCAGCGGTGTAAAATACAATCAGTTTGCCCCGGCTAAACCCTGCACCCGGTCTCAGGCAGTGATGTTCCTGTGGAATTTTGCCGGACGTCCGGAGCCTTCCGGAACGGATATGCCTTTTACGGATGTCCCGAAGGGGGCTTACTTCTACAAAGCAGTGCTGTGGGCAATGGAAAACGGGATTACTTCCGGAACCGGCAAAACAACATTCTCTCCCTATGCAACGTGCACCCGCAGCCAGATTGTATGTTTTATATGGAATGAGAGCGGAAAACCGGCAGCGGAATCCGATGAGATGCATTTCCGTGATGTTTATAAAGGACATTATGCATATAAAGCAATTCTCTGGGCAGCTGAAAAAAAGATCACCAGCGGCGTATCGAAGACTGAATTCGGCATTGATGATTTCTGCACCCGCGGTCAGATTGTGTGCTTTATTAAAAATGACCGCGATTACATGAACAGCCTTATGAATCCGATTTCCTGATTTTAAAGGAAAGAATAGTGGGGCTGTGCAAAAAGTTCCGAAAAAGCCCGGCTTCACGCAAAGTGAAGCCGGGCAAAATAATTCAGAAAAGCAGATTTTTGCGAATGTAGTTTTCAATAGGCAGTCCCGACAGGAAAGCCGGGATCTCCATTTCGGTGATCTCTGGCTGCTTGCTCTTATGCTTTGTTTTTCTTCTTCCTTGGTCCTCTTGACTTGGGGGAGGGACTTCTTCGTTCCATTAGCAAAATGGGGTGCTGCCATCGGGATCAAAGTAAAAAATAATCCGAACCCATCTCCCACAGGGAAGAACTGGTTCGGATTATTTTGCTTTGGTACGCCGGAAGGGACTCGAACCCCCAACCCTCGGAACCGGAATCCGATGCTCTATCCATTGAGCCACCGGCGCATTTCTTTATTAACTCAGTTATTATAGCAGGTTTTTTCCGGTTTGTAAAGAGGGGAAATCAAATTGTCTGTTGGATTATTTCAGCTCGTCCAGATTCAGGCTGAAGGCGGGCAGACATTCGGCAATGAACCAGTCCAGCTCAGGCATCTGCAGGGCCTTCATGGATTCCATGGTCTGCTCTGCGGCGGAATCAAATTCCGTGTTGCCGGCTTTCTGCTCTTCTACGCATTTGACGTATGCAGACAGCTTGTCAGCAGCCTTGACGATGGGCAGCACTTCCGGGTCGTCCTCCAGCACCAGATGCTCATAGCTGGTCCGCAGAGGGGTGCAGAGCATGGACAGCAGCTGCTCGCCGGCGATGCGCTCAACCTGTTTGTAGGCACCTCTGATTTCCGGATTGTAGTACTTAATGGGGGTGGGCAGATCTCCGGTAAGAATCTCGGAGGCATCGTGATACAGAGCAGCCACGGCGCAGTGGTCGGGGTCCGGTCCGGGCAGGTGCAGAATATCCCGGCGGATCAGCGCCAGCGCATGGGCAAACACGGCAACCTGATGGCTGTGCTCCTGAATGTTTTCGGAAAATGTATTGCGCATCAGACCCCAGCGGGTAATAAAGCGCATACGCCCCAGAAGGGCAAAAAATTCATTGGACATGAAAAATTCCTTTCACTTATCTGGTTATTTCGCGGGCCATTGTGCAGAGCGTCTCTTCCAGCTCCTTCGGATCGGTGCAGAAGTGACTGGCACCTGACTGAATCAGTGTCTCCCGGTCGCGGAAGCCCCAAAGCACGGAAAGGCAGGGGACACCGGCGTTCCGGGCGGTGGCGACATCTACTTCGCTGTCTCCTACATAAATACAGGTATCGACGCCGATATCGGCCATGGTCTGAAAAATTACATCCGGTGCAGGCTTTCTGCGGCATCCGGGTCGGTCGCCGCGGGCATAGACAGAGCCAAAATAATCGCTGCAGAGAATTTTTACGGCAGAATCCGGCTTGTTGGAAACCACAGCGACAGGATATTTTTGGGATATTTGCTCCAGAATTTCCCGGATTCCGGGATAGGGAGCAGTCTTTATCTGACAATGGCTGTCATAATAGGTTTTGAAGGTCTGCAGCACGGCATCTTCCGGAGGCGGTGCAGGAAGATCCCGCAGGGACAGGTGAATCAGTCTTGCTGCGCCGTTGCCCACATCCTGCCGGACCTGCTCAAGTGTCCGTACCGGGCAGCCATGAACTGTCATAGCATAGTTGACAGCATCCTTCAGATCCTCAAGGGTATTGAGCAGGGTCCCATCCAGATCCCAGAGTATTCCAATTTTCATACAGAGAACCCCCTGTTCTTCAGAATCCGGATGTCGTCTCCCAGAAAGGCCAGCCGGGTAAAGCTGCCGCGGAGCCGGGAGGCAATCTGCGGATTGTACCGCTGGGCAAGATCGGAGGTGTTGAGATTGGTGGAAATGATGGTGGGCATGCCCCTGAGAATCCGGTCGTTGATGAGCATGTACAGCGCGGCGGTGGTAAACTGGCCGGCCATTTCCGTGCCCAGATCGTCTACAATCAGAAGATCACAGGCGGTGTATTTCTCCACTTCCTGCCGTGCCTGCTCGTCTCCGGAGAATTTGGCCCGTTCCCATTTTGCAAACAGGTGCGGGGCGCTTTCATAGACCACCGAGTAGCCGCTGTCGGCAACGGTTCTTGCAATGCAGGCAGAGAGAAATGTTTTTCCCAGGCCTGTATCTCCGGAAAACAGCAGATTTCCGGACTTGAGCGAAAACTGATGGGCGTATCTGCGGCAGATCTGGAAGGTTTTTTCCATTACGGAGCGGATGTTCACCTTCAGATTCGGATCCAGCCGGTCCGGGTAATAGTCCAGCCGGAACTGGGAAAAGGATTCGCCGCCGGTTGTCAGCAGTGTCAGTTCTTTTTTCTGCTCCTGACGACAAAGCTCGGCAAGGCATTCACACATGGTCGAGCCGACATAGCCCCGTCCGCCGCAGCGGTCACATACCGGGCTGTCGTCAAGATAGCCTTCCTCAAAATTCTGAGCAATCAGCTCGGCACGCTCCTGCTGCAGGGCCATATTTTCGGCTCTGGCCTGGCCGATGGCCTCCTCTACGTCGCCGCCGGAGGCAAACACCGCGGCAGCAGCTTTGGCCATAGTGGTTTTCAGCTGACGGTCAATTTCCCGCAGCCGGGGTACCCGGCGGTAGGCCTCTTCCGTATGGGCCTGGTTTTCGGATTCACGGTCTGCCTTTGCCTGCGCAAGCCGTTCTCTGGCCCGGCGCACAACTTCTGCACTGTATGCCATGGATTACACCTCCTGCATCATTCTGGCGATGGCTGCCTGTTCGTCGGAGTCCAGCTGGCGCTCGCCCTGCTTGACAGCGGGCTTGAGATCGCCGGAGCGGATCTGTTCGGCGGTGTGCAGACCGGCCTGATGCCAGCGGGTAAGAATGCTGTTCATATAGGCCCACTTCAGTCCGCCGGTGTTCAGGCAGGTCCGTTCGTAGGCCATGGTAATGGCTTCCTCGTCAAATTCCATATCCAGCCAGCTCTGAGCATACCGGTCCTCTGCGGGGGTCAGGCCGCGGTTTCCGATCTGCAGCAGCCGCTTGAGATTTGCCATACGGGAATTGCGGGCATTCTGCACCTGGATAAAGGCAGCGGCCTCTTCCAGGGTATCGATGCCCTGCTCAGCCCAGGCGTAGGCTTCCTTTTCGATGGTGCGCAGGGAAGGATTGCGCAGATTTCCCCGCTGACGGGCACGGTCTTTGCAATAACACACCAGGACGGAAATGACCTCTGCAGGCAGGCCCAGATAGCGGACAAAGCCCAGCAGAATTTTCAGCTCCTCGGTGTTCAGAGTCCGGCCCAGCAGCCGCTGGACCTCTCCGTAGAGAAGCCGGAATTCGTCGTCGGAATCCATTGCCAGGACCACGTCATGCTCGGAATAGGCAGGACGCTCTCCGGCTGCGATCATCCGTTTGCGCAGATCCGGCCACAGGCCCAGCTGACGCAGGGTGGCGGAGGCACAGCCAAACCGGGATTCGGACATATTCAGGGCAGCCATTGCCTCATCCGGCGAATTTCCGCACTGGATGTACAGGTACAGCAATGCTGCATCGCCGCTGGCGGCGCTGAGCAGCTTGCGCAAGTCCTCGTGTTCAATTTTTACAGGTTCGATATTCATACTTGATTCTTCCTCGCAAAACCGTCATTTCCCCCATTATACCACAGGCTTCAACCTATCTCAACGGCTTTCTGCCAGAGAAAAATGGAAAAAAACCATGGCGAAATTTGACATTGCACAGCATATTGTGGAAATTCTCCCCGGCAAACCGAGACAGATGCACACAGCCCCCCGGAACCGGGGTTCCGGGGGGCTGGCAGGGATGTCAGAAAAAGGCTTTCCAGGCGGTCAGGACGATGTCTGTTCCGACGACGATCAGAACCGCGATCCGCAGGAGAATGTTGACATTGAATTTTCGGTTACGCACGATTCCCAGCACCAGGCCGGCACAGAGAATCGCCATGAAAAGCAATTCTGCCACGGTCATGACCGTAACCCATGCAGAGACCTGCTGCAGATAGATCTGCACAATGCTGGCAACGATGAATCCTGCCAGACCGACGGCGTAGCAGAGAATTTCCCAAAATTTTCCGGATTTTTTCATGGGTGCTCCTTTTTATCTTTGATCGAGATGCACGTTCAGGTGCGGATAAGTCATTTCAATGTTGTTTTCTGCAAACAGGGGCTGCAGACTGGCGTTGATGTGGAACTGAGCGTCCCAGTAATTTTCTGTGGTGGTCCAGAAGCGCAGCAGGTATTCAATGGAGCTGTCACCGTAATTGACCACACCGGCGAAAGGTGCCGGGTCCTGCATGACCTCGGGGATTTTGGCGGCTTCTCTGAGAACGGACAGAACCTTCTCCACAGGGGCATCATAGGAAGCTGTAATGTGAATGTCCGCACGCCGTTTGCCGGTGGCGGAGAAATTGATGATCTGCGTGGAAACAACGGCGCTGTTGGGCAGGGACACGATTTTGTTGTCGGGGGTGGCAAGATTGGTGTAGGCAATGCCGACTTCCTGAACGGTGCCGGTCTGACCCGCAATTTCCACCATATCGCCGGACTTGAAGGGGTGATTGGACAGCAGGGTCAGTCCGCCGACCACATTGGAAAGCGTGGTCTGCATGGCCAGGGAAACTGCCAGAGAGGCCACACTGGCGATTGCAACGACGCTGGAAACATCCACGCCCAGGCTGCTGACCACGATCATAATCAGCAGGGAATACAGAAGTCCCTTGATCAGGGAGCTGACCAGGCTGTGGGCGGCCTTTTCCAGCTTGGATTTTTCCAGTGCCCGTGTGACAAAAGACATCAGCAGCCGGACAACCAGAAGACCTACCACCAGTGTCAGTGCAGCCGGCAGAAGTTTTTCCAGCGACAGAGAAGCAAAGAAAAATTTGATTTTTTCAGCCATGAAAATCTGAAATCCTTTCGCATGTTTTTCTTTCATTATAATCCGGAACAGCGTATATTGCAATGGAGAAGTTAAGGGGTTCTTAATAAATTTGCGGCTTTTATCTTAAGCTGCGCAATGATATAATGACAGTGCAAAAAGGAGTGAGCCAACATGTACAACGTTTTGATCTGTGACGATCAGCCCGATATTGTCAACGCACTGAAAATTTACCTGACTCCGGAAGGATATGGCCTGTACGAGGCGTATAACGGCCGGCAGGCACTGGAAATCATCCGAAAGGAACCGATTCATCTGGTGCTTCTGGATGTGATGATGCCGGAAATGGACGGCATTACCGCTACGGCCAAGATCCGGGAGTTTTCCAATATTCCCATCATTCTGCTGACTGCGAAATCTGAATCTCAGGATATGGTTCTGGGTCTGAACGTGGGAGCGGATGACTATGTGACCAAGCCCTTTGTTCCCGTGGAAGTTCTTGCCCGGGTCAGAAGCCAGCTCAGGCGCTTTGCAAAGCTGGGAAGCGCCGCCGAAGAGCCCGCCGGTGTACTCAGCATCGGCGGCGTGTGCATCGATGACCGGGCAAAGTCTGTGACCGTGGACGGAGAGCCTGTGAATCTGACGCCCATGGAGTATGGCATTCTGCATCTGCTGATGGAGAATCCGGGAAAGGTTTTCTCGTCAAAAGAGGTTTATGAGTCCGTCTGGCATGAGGCTTCTTACGGCAGCGAAGGCGCGGTGGCGGTTCATATCCGGCACCTGCGGGAAAAAATCGAAATCAATCCTTCTGACCCGCGCTACATTAAGGTGGTCTGGGGACAGGGATACAAAATGGAAGGAGGCAAATAATGGGACGGCATATGGGTATAAAGATCCTGGCGGTGCTCCTGTGTGTACTGAGCGTGACAGGCTGCGTGATCAGCGGACTGGGCATTGTACTTCTGGAGAGCCAGAATTTTTATCATCAGACTCCGCAGGAGCGCTTGGAAAGTGAAACGTACCAGAATGCAGTGCTGTACGGAGATGACCTTTCCAGAGCTTATCAGGAAAAATATCTGACGGAAGTACCCCCGGAACTGAAGCAGGAACTCGCGCACCAGTTCGGATACAGAACCTATCAGGATATTCTGGAAGATCCTGTTTTGGGAACCCGGGTTTTCTATACACTCCGGGATTCGGACGGAAAAACTGTGGCCTCCAACATGGACAGAATGCCCGCTGCGCAGGCGGAGGAGCTGATGGAGGTTGTCAGCAGCTGTTTGCTTCACAAAATAGTTTTCAAACCCTGCAGGGGTCCGGAAATAAACACGGATCCGACACAGTTCACCGGCGGGGCTTACACAGAGCCGGACATCCAGGCGACGCAGCAGATCGATCCTGCAGTGGGGGAGCTTCCTGAGGATGCCGACTGGATCGAACGGCAATATTACCAGTTCTCCGAGGGGATGTATATGAAATACGAATATCCCTATCAGGAGTATCAGCTTACCATGCGGGTGGACCGGTCGTTTTTTGAACCCAATGTGGACAACATGGAGTATAAGCTGGTCATGATGCTGTATCCTATGCGGTATCAGCTGATTACTGCGGCAGGAATTCTGGGACTGGTCAGTCTGGGGCTTCTGGTTTATCTGGGATGGGCCGCAGGAATATCTCCCCGGGACAGAAAGGTTCGGCTGGTTGGTATGAACCGGCTTCCGCTGGACATTTTCCTGGTTGGTGCAGGGCTGGCAATCTGCGGACTGGTTACGCTGAGCATATATCTGGCGGAACCTTTGCTGTACAGCAGCGGGTCTTTGCAGAAGTTTCTGGAACAGCCGCCGCTGATGCTGGCAGGCGTATGCATTGCCGGTGCAGTTCTGGTATTCCTTCTGTTCTACTGCAGCTTTATGGCACAGGTAAAAACGCCCGGCGGCATCTGGTGGCGCCACAGTCTGATCGGCAGACTGCTTTTGCTGGCAGGACGGTATCTGGGAAAGCTGTTCCGGTTCCTGGGCAGTCTGGTGCGGATGCTGCCTGTAATCTGGCAGTGGGTGCTGGTCGGCGGCGGTATGGTGCTGCTGATGTTCTTTGCCGGAACACTGTTTTGGGAAGCGCCTGGGCTGCTGATCCTCGCCACAGTCATCGCCATAGCGCTGGTATGTTACTGCGGCTATGCCCTCGGCACGGTGGCATCCGGAATCCGGCGTATGGCCGCAGGCAGTCTGGATCAGCCGATAAATCCCCGTTTCCTGACGGGGGGCTTCCGGGATATGGCACTGGGCCTCAATTCTCTGGCCAATGTGGCGGAAGCTGCGGCCCGGGAGCAGATGAAGTCTGAACGGATGAAGGCCGAGCTGATTACGAATGTTTCCCACGATATCAAGACACCGCTGACCTCCATTATCAATTATGTAGACCTTCTGCAGGCTGCATCCACCCCGGAGGAGCAGGCAAAGTGCATTGAGGTCCTGACACGGCAGAGCCAGCGGATGAAAAAGCTGCTGGAGGATCTGCTGGAGATGAGCAAGGCTTCCTCCGGCAATATCCAGACCTGCATTCAGAGAGTGGATGCCGCAGAATCAGTATCTCAGGCGCTTGGCGAATTTTCCGACAAGCTGGAAGGCGCGGGACTGAGCACGATGTTCACACCGCCGGAAACGCCCGTGTATATGCTGGCAGACGGAAGGCTGGCATGGCGCGTGATGAGCAATGTGCTGAGCAATGCAGTCAAGTATGCCATGCCCGGGACCAGACTGTATCTGGATATTCTGACCGATGACCGCAGCGTGGTGATTTCCATCAAAAATATTTCCCGGGAGTCGCTTAATGTCAGTGCGGATGAGCTGATGGAGCGGTTTGTCCGGGGAGATGCCTCCCGGAACACAGAGGGCAGCGGCCTGGGCCTGAATATCGCAAAAAGTCTGATGGATCTGCAGCACGGCAGGCTGCAGCTGTTCATAGATGGCGACCTGTTCAAGGTGCTGCTGATTTTCCCGAAGGCCTGAGATGCTTTGCTCATAATTTTGTTTTATATTGTTTGCAAATTCGTCAAATATTGTTCAGAAATTTCATGTACGATATGGATGTAAAGGTTGTGGAAGCCGTGAGCCACTTCCTTTCCATTATTCGATCCTCTTTTCTACCTCTCTTCTTTCCATTCTAAATGCGAAAAGCCCTGCCCGTTTCCCGGGCGGGGCTTTTTCCGGTATGCAGGGAATTATTCACACTTTCGTCGTATTTTGTTTTCAAACCTGTCACTGGCAGTTCAAAAGCCAAGAGTAATATCATAGTCAGAAAGGCGGCGGAAGCCATGAGCCGCTCCCTTTCCTGTTTTCAATCCTCTTTCTACCTCTCTTCTTTCCATTCTTAAGCAAGGCCCCCGTCACTACTCCGGTGACGGGGGTTTTGCTGTGCTGCGGGAGATATAAACAACGTCAGTTTTTCAGACGGATTCTTGTGCAAATAGAACCTTGAAACCGTGCTGTAACCTGATATAATATAACTGGTATGTTGTGGATGAAATGAGGTTATTAAGTATGGAATTTCTTCTTGCCATTGGTGTGGCAATGTTCGCCGGCCTTTTTCTTTCCCGTCTGACCTCCCGGTTCAATCTGCCTGATGTCACCAGCTATCTGGTGGCCGGACTGCTGATCGGACCGCTGTGTCTGGGAAGACTTGGCGTGGACGGACTCGGTTTTACGTCTTTTGAATTTGTGGATGCCATGGGACTGGTCAGTGACGTGGCACTGGGATTTATTGCCTTTGCAATCGGCAACGAATTCCGGGTGTCGTCTCTGCGGAAAATCGGCAAGCAGGCAACTGTCATCGCGGTGTTCCAGGCTCTGGCGGCAACCCTGATGGTGGATGTGGCCCTGCTGGTTCTTCACCTGTTCCTGGGCGACAGACTGCCGGTTTCCACCTGTCTGCTTCTGGGTGCTATCGCAACAGCAACGGCACCTGCGGCAACTTTGATGGTGGTCAACCAGTATAAGGCAAAAGGTGCGCTGACGGATATCCTGCTGCCCATTGTTGCGCTGGATGACGCAGTAGGCCTGATTGTGTTTGCAGTTTCCTCCGGCATTGCAAAAGCCCTTAACAGCGGCTCAATCAGCATGATCTCCGTGCTGGTGAATCCGATTCTGGAGATTGTCCTTTCTCTGGGCATGGGCGCTCTGCTGGGCATGGTTTTCAGCTGGGTGGAAAAATATTTCAATTCCGGTTCCAAGCGGCTGAATCTGGCAGTTGCCTTTGTGGCTCTGTCCGCCGGACTTTCTCAGCTGGATTTTAAATTGGGCAACGGTGTTGAAATCGGCTTCTCTTCGCTGCTGGTTTGTATGATGTGCGGCACAGTGTTCTGCAATATGTGCGATTTCTCCGAAGAAATCATGTACAAGACGGATCGCTGGACCAGCCCTGTGTATGTTCTGTTCTTTGTCCTTTCCGGTGCGGAGCTGGATCTGCGGGTATTCGGAGATCTGGCTGTGGTCGGAATCGGCCTGATTTACATTATTGCCAGATCTTCCGGCAAAATCCTGGGTGCTTCTCTCAGCGCCAGAATGGTTCACTGCGAGCCAAGCATCTGCAAGTATCTGGGTATCACGCTGCTGCCCCAGGCCGGTGTGGCACTGGGTATGTCGGCAACAGTGGCTGCGGAATTCGGTGCCGAGGGTGCCATTATCCGCAACATTGTGCTGTTCTCCGTGTTGATTTATGAACTTGTCGGCCCGCTGCTGACCAAGACCGCACTGACGGCTTCCGGCGATATCACGCCCAAGCCTGCCATCGGTGAACAGGACAGGTAAAGCGCCTGTGTTGACATTTATTTCCGTGATCTGTATAATGAAAATAAAGTAATTTAAGACAAAAAGGAGCGTCTTTCTCATGGTTTATCACATGAATGTTGCCGGTCTCGAGCGGGATCTGCCTATCTGCAAAGTTACTGATGACCTGTATATCGCCGGCTTTGTTATCTTCGGCGATCAGGAGCTGACCGTTGCCTGCGCCAGAGAGCTTCTCAAGCGTGCTCCGGAGTATGACTATCTCATTACTGCCGAGGCAAAGGGTATTCCTCTGGGCCACGAGATGGCCCGTCAGTCCGGTGCAAAGAAGTATTTCCTGGCCCGGAAGGCACCCAAGCTGTATATGACCGGCGTGTTTGAGTCCAAGGTCAATTCCATCACCACTGCCAACGAGCAGCACCTGTATCTGGATGTTGCAGACGCTGAGATGATGAAGGGCAAACGGATTCTGATCGTTGACGATGTAATCTCCACCGGTGAGAGCCTGGCTGCACTGGAAGCTCTGGTCAATAAGGCCGGCGGCATCATTGCAGGCCGTATGTCCATCCTGGCCGAGGGAGATGCTCAGGACCGGGACGACCTGATCTATCTGGAAAAGCTGCCTCTGTTCAATGCAGACGGCTCTATCAAGGAATAAACCGGCATCCTGCCTGGCAAAAAATCGGATATGACTGCGGCACGGCCCATTTTCGTTGGGCTGTGCCGCAGCTTTTTATGGGGAGAAAATGTTCCCGGATACAAAAAGAAACGCACATCCGGGTGGATATGCGTTTCTTTTTCAGCGTGTTTGGAAAATATCAGCCGTTGTCCTGCGCATCCAGCTTTGCAAAGTGATCACAGATCTGCCGGGCACGTGCCGGATCCTCCATAAGCAGATTGTGATTCTGCCAGACATCAGCGGATAGGTCATAAACTTCGGTCAGCTTTCCGTCCTCTATCACGATTTTTCCGGTGAGATCCTGCTTCAGACTCCAGTTCCGGTTCTGGTCATGGAGCGCAGAATACTGGTATTTGCGTCCCAGAGCGGCCTGACCTTCCACCAGCGGCTTCAGGCTCAGAGAATCGGTGCCGAAGCAATCCTGAATGCCGCAGAAATCCAGAATGGTGGCGGCAAGATCCTGCAGCTCTGTCATGCTCTCATCCAGCTTGCCTTTTTGCCCGCCGGGTGCGGAAATGACCAGCGGAATGTGAACGGAGCCTCTGTCGGGAATGGATTTTCCGAATTTTCCGAAATCGCCCAGCATTTCGCCGTGATCGGCGGCGTAAATCAGGATGGTGTTGTCCAGTTCGCCCCGCTCTTCCACCACACGGAGAACTTCTCCGCAGATGCGGTCAATGTTTTCCAGCATGGCGGCATAGGTGTCCCGAAGTGCGTTGATGTCATATTGGTCGGACTGCGGTGCATTGTTGGGGGCAGGGAATTGGACATTCTTCCAGCTGTCCCACATCCGCCGGGTAACGTCCCAGGGATTGTGAGGACCGGCAAAGTTGATCTGCAGGAACCAGGGCTTTTCAGAATCAAAGCCACGGACCATGTCACAGGCGTTTTTGCCGATCCAGTTATCGCAGTACAGTTCCTCCGGAAGTTCGGTAGGCTCCGTGCTGAGCCGGCGGGTCATGATATTGTCGGCGTGGTATTCGGCCCAGCCCTGTCTGTGCAGCTCTGCCATGTAGGGGTCGGCAGGTTTTTCTTTTCCGGACATGGCAGCATCGAATTTCCCGGCGTTGTCGATGGCTTCGGTAAAGCCAATCTGCCCCAGAAGGTCTACCCAGCCGTCAAGGCCCCAGTCCATGGTTTTTTTGTGCAGGTCAAACTTGCCTACACCGCCGACACTGTAGCCCGCATCTCTGAGGACACTGTAAAAGGCGGGAACCTGAGGGTCATAGTCGTAGCCATTGTTGGGGACACCGCAGGCCTCATAGCGTCTGCCAGAGGCCAGACAGGCTCTTGCGGGGGCGCACAGAGGGGAAGGGGACATGGCGTTGATAAACGTTACGCCCTGATCCATCATGCGCCGGATCACAGGCATATGGACGGGGAGTGATTCCAGACCTATTTTCCGGAAGGTTTCCCGGTCAAAGGGCATCCAGTCTCCCCGGTGCTGATCCGGGAAGAAAAACAGAATATTCGGTCGTTTGTGCATGGATTCTCCTCTTTTCATGTAGTTTCTCCTATTAAAATTATAAACATTCCCGGAATGATTGTCAAATCCGGAAAAGGTGCAGTCCGGAAAGAACTGCACCTTTGGCGGATGTTATTCGATAATCTGCGCGTTGTATTCGTCTACGATATCCCGGACACGGATAATCCGGTCCAGAGTGCCGGTGGAGGCCATTTCGTCGGAAATACCCAGAATCAGGTGACCGCCAAACAGATCCAGACATTCTCTGGTCTGATTTTCCAGATCCTTAATGGGATACAGGTTCGGGTCAAACAGCAGTGCAGCCACGCCGTCCATGAGGAAAACCTTGTCACCGAAGGCCTGACGGACCTCCTTGAGGGTGACATCACCCTGCGGCTTGGGCGTAACGGCTTCGATGCCGTCCAGACCGGTGGCCTGAACATAGGGAAGCAGCGTTTTGACATCGCCATCCCAGTGAGCGTTGGTGAAAATACCGGCAGAGCGGAATTTGTCTGTACGGTACTGGTATTCCGGCAGAACATATTTCTCAAACAGGTTCGGCGGAAGCATACCGCAGTGGATATTGTCGCCGAAGTTGGCAATTTCCAGAGGGGAGTCGATAAAGCAGTCGATCATCCGGTCCTGGAACTCGTGCATGGCGGCAAAATACTTGTCGATGGTTTCCGGGTAGTCGTACAGTGCAAACAGACCGCCTTCGATGCCCATGGTGTTGTGCATCAGATTCTGCACATTGACCCGGTCGAAGTAAGCCTGAGGCGCACCGGCAAAGCCCCACTCTTCCTTGATGGAATTGTACACGTCCATGTTGAACTTCCATCTGGAGTTCTCCATGATCCACTGATGAATGGCCAGATCGTCCTCGCTGCACACCGGCCATTTCTCAAAGTAAGTTCCGGGATTGCTGGTGTTTTTGCGCCAGATGGCAGTCAGATCACCCTTCGGAGTATGGGTGATGTCCATATACCGCATGGGGTCGAGCTGCCTGGTTTCATGGGTCAGACCGTCGCATTCTGTCTGGAAGCAGGCGCAGTAGTCATAAACCCGGTTGGAAACGCCCAGAGCCTTGTAAAGCTGGGAGGCGCTCATGCCGGTGTAGGGAGCGGGCAGCGGTTCCCTGCGGAATTCCCGGTCACTGTACCAGCAGAGGATCCGGGGCTGGAAAATTACCTTCTGTGTCTGCCGCTTGGTAACTGCAAGATTGAATTCCCAAAGGTCAGTTTCCTGATGAGTTGTAATTTTCATAGCTTCCTCCTGTTAAGAAAGCGCCGCAGAATCAGCGGCGAAAATTCTGGTCGTAGTTTTCGTAGTTGCCGTACTTGCGCCAGATGTCAATCATACCCTCGTAGCGGTCCAGAGACAGACCGGTGTAGGCACAGTTGGAGGTGCAGAACACATAGCCATAGCCACGCTCCATGCCTTCACGCAGAGAGCGCATGACATCTTCCTGGTACTCCTCTTCCGAGCCGGTCTGCAGCAGGCCGCAGTTGACGTTGCCAATCAGGCAGATGTCGTCGCCGATGATCTTGCGGACTTCGGGGATGGATACACCGCCCTGGGGATCCAGAGAGTGAATGGCATCAGGGCCGCAGTCAGCCATCTGCTTGACGATAGGCATGATGTTGCCGTCGGTGTGCTTGATGACATAGTAGCCCTGCTTGTGGTATTCGGAAATGACTTCTTTGAGGTAGGGGGCGATGAATTCACCGAACATATCCGGGCTGTAAAAAGGATTGACGTTGAAGCAGTAGTCGGAGCAAAGGGTCCAGCCATCCAGCAGGTGGCCCATATCGGTGATCTTCTGAGCGAAGTTCACGGCGTGCTCCAGATTCCGCTTGGCCTCTTCGTGCATGGAATCGGGATCTTCGAACATTCTGGCAGAGAACTCCATCATGTTGTCGCCGTTGGGAATGGCGAAGGTGGGGTCGCCGTGGGCCATCAGATAGTATTCGTCGCCGGACAGCTCCCGGATCCGCTCCAGAACGCGCTGGAAGGTTTCAATGGTATAGTCAGGGCCGCCGTGGACAAAAATAGCACTGTGGTCATATCTTTCAGCAGTCATAATGTAGGTTTCTGCCAGGTCGGTGATCTGCAGGTCCTGCTCATGGGCAGACATCTGGTCCCACTGGCTGAACACACGATGGGAAGGGTGGACCTTTCGGAAAGCTTCCATCGTCAGGAAGAAGACAAGCTCGAAGGTAGGTACCTGACCGCCGATTTTTTCACATTTGAGAGTTTTGATAAAACGTTCGCGATGTGTCATGATAATACCTCATATCCTAAAAGTGTATAGATGTAATTACATATTGCAGTCCGAAAAGGGGCTTCCTCTGCAGGGAGGAAGCCCTGAACTTATGATGGACAGGTATGTGCGGCGGAATCAGTCACTCTCCGGGAAGAACATCTGCTCGATGTACTGCTCGTTGAAGACGGGATTTCCGCCCAGATTGACATGTGTGGAATTTGCGGCAATGGCGGCTGCCTGAGCCTGCAGATTCCGGTCCAGCAGCATGGCGGAAGCACCGGCCAGAGAGCCGTTTCCAATCACCGTGACCTTGTCCAGAAATGCTTCGGGAATCAGTCCGATTGCAACGGCGCTGGCGATGTTCAGGTGGCTGCCGAAGCCGCCGGCAATATACAGCCGGGAGATGTCTCCGGGGGTAATGCCTGCAACCTTCATCATGGTGCTCATGCCGGCGGCAATGGCAGCTTTTGCCAGCTGTACGGCACGGATATCCCCCTTCTGCAGGGCGGTGCCGCTGCCGATTTGCAGGGGTTCCTCCATAGCACCGGTTTCGTCGATCTCCTCAAGCGCAAGTCCGGCGGCAATCAGGTCAATCAGACCGGAGCCGCAGACACCTACAGGAGCCGCATCGCCGATGGTGTGAATCTTCAGTGTGCCGTTTTCCACCCACGCACGGTCCACAGCGCCGCGGATACTGCCGCAGCCGCAGCTGATACCGGCACCTTCGAAGGCAGGACCTGCAGCGGTGGAGGTGACATAGAGTCTTCCGTCCTTCCACAGAGCCAGTTCGCCGTTGGTACCGATGTCGCACAGCAGGGAGGTTTCCTCATGGGAACACATTCCGCTGGCCAGAACAGCACAGGTAATGTCCGCACCTACGAAAGCGTTCATGCAGGGAGGCAGATAGGTTCTGCGTCCGAGCAGCTGAACTTCTTCCCCAAACAGCGTATCTGCCTGAAAAGGTGCGCAGGACAGACAGGAAGGATCCCTGTTTGTCAGCAGGTAAAGCATGGTGGTGTTGCCGGTCAGGATCAGCAGATCCACATCGGATCTGGACAGAGCTGATTTCTCGCAGGCACGGGTCAGCAGGGTTTCAATCGCCGACTGAATCATGCCGCAGAGCTTTTCCAGGGAACCGTCCATGGCGGCCTGAATCCGTCCGATGACATCGGCAGCTACGGAGCCCTGGGGGTTGGCCATGGAGGTCTGGGCCAGCAGTGTGCCGGCTTTCAGATCATACAGGGCCAGAGCAAGCGTTGTGGTGCCGATATCCACGGCAGCAGCGTAGGTTCCGTCCATGGGATTGGAACCGGTGGCTGCTTCGGACAGCTGAATCTGTTCCATTCCAGAGCTGTCAGGCAGATACACGGTGGTATCTCCCAGCAGCGTTGTACAGCAGGACAGCCGGACACCCAGCCGGGCTTCCGCCTCTGTGGGCTCAGAAACAGCTCCCGAAAGTGTGACAGCGCATTTGCCGCATTTTCCCCGGCCCCCGCAGGGGTGAGGAATCTGCAGCCCCAGTTCCTCCAGGGCTGAATCCAGAGACTTGGGCGGTTCAAATGTCTGCGTATATTTTTTTCCGTCCCGAAGGACTGTGACAATTGCCATAGCTTTATGCTCCATACAAAACAATGCCGAAATAGGTAACGGTGTTCTGACCGTTGATGTATTTCAGCGGTGTGCCTTTGGTAGTTTGGTATACATCGATGCAGTAAGCTTCCATGCCGGCAAGCGCCTTGTCAGGCATCCGGCAGGGCTTGTTTTCAACTTTGGCACAGGTTTCGCAGAGATGGCAGCCGCCGCAGGAAAGATGAAGAAATTCACCGTCAATCAAAGGCTTTACCGCTGCGTTGACCTTCTGGCTGATTTGCGCATGATTTGCTCCTGCTTCAAACATACCTTCTATGTCAAAGCTGTCTTCAATTTCAGAAATGGTCTGGTACAGAACGGCATTGGGGTAGCGGCGGACCTGCGCCATTACTTTGTCCACGGGGCCGACGTAAGGCGGGCACATCCAGCATTTTCCAAATCCCCCACACTGATTGCTCTCGCAGATTGTGCGAAAATGCTCAGACAGGACGATCTGGTCGCCGGTCAGTGCTGCAGCCTTGCAGGCACCGCAGGACAGAACTGCCTGAATCAACATTTCGGTGTCCACAGAATCAGACCTCGCAGAACTTTACAGCAACTTCAGCAGCGGAAGCGGCATCAGCGGTGTAGGCGTCAGCATTGATCTGCTTGCAGAATGCGTCGGTAACAGGAGCGCCGCCAACCATGATCTTAACCTTATCGCGGATGCCGGCAGCTTCGGCAGCCTTGACAACCTCACCCATGGCACCCATGGTGGTGGTCAGCAGAGCGGACAGGCAGATAACGCTGCAGTTCTGCTCCTGAGCGGTCTTGACGAAAGCTTCGGGAGCAACGTCGCTGCCCAGGTCGATGACTTCCAGACCCTTGCCTTCGAGCATCATCTTGACGAGGTTCTTGCCGATGTCGTGCAGGTCGCCCTTAACAGTGCCGATGACAACGCGGCCGTTGGACTTGACACCGTCTGCGTTCAGCAGAGGCTTGAGCATGGTGGCACCTGCGTTCATGGCGCGGGCTGCAACCAGAACTTCGGGAACGAAGACTTCGTTGTTCTTGAACTTTTCGCCGACAACATCCATACCTGCCAGCAGGCCCTGCTCCAGAATCTGCTTTGCGGGAATGCCCTCGTCGATGGCCTGCTGAACCAGAGCCTTGACGTTCTTGACCTTACCGGCCTGAAGCTGGATGGAAATTTCCTGTAAATCCATAATAGTAATCCTCCTGAATTATGTGTATTCAGCAGAATGCCGATCCAAAGCACCTTGCTGAATTTATATATATACTCGGAATGGATTCCGCAGTATAAAAGAGAGAAATATGCAACCGATTGTCAAAACTGCGGATTGCATTTTTGTGCTTCAGCCACTATAATGGGGGCTGAAGACAAAGTAATGGTAATTTACTCTGATAAATTGTCAAAAATAAAGGATGTGCCATTCATGGGAAATGGAATTTATTCCTGTATTTCAGAAGAACGGCTGAGAGATATCCTTCAGACGCTGCAGGAGTACACCAACATCCCCATTCAGCTGTTTGACAACGAAGGAAATCTGCTGCAGTCCTTTGGCAGAGAAGCGAGCTTCTGCAGCCTGATGAAGAAAACAGAATCGACCGGAAAGCTCTGCAGGCAGGCGATGATAAAAGCCGGACAGAGAGCACAGGAAATCGGAGAAGCCTACATTTTTCCCTGCCTGGCAAGCCTGAACCACATTGCGTTTCCGCTGGCGGTCCGGGATACGCTTCTGGGCTGTGTGATTGTCGGACCGTTCCTGATGGATAAGCCGGACACTACATTGGTCAGCGATCTGGCTGAACAATACGGATTGACGGCCACCCGGTCTCTGGAGCTGTACGATGAGCTCGGTGGACTTGAGGTGGTGACTCCGCCGAGAGTGCAGCTGCTGAAAAAGCTTCTGGACCATCTGCTTTTGCCGCTGATGGGTGGAGAACGGGCCTTAATGCTGGAAAATCAGGAAAAAATCTATCAGCAATCCAAAATCAACGAAACGATCCAGCGCTACAAGGGACAGAATCAGATTGCATCCTCCGAGTATTTCTACCGCAAGGAAAAAGAACTTCTGACCAAGGTTCGCACCGGAAACATTCGGGAAGTCAAGGGACTTCTGAACGAATTGATCGGATTCGTGCTGTTCAGCCAGGGCGGTGACCTGGAGCTGGTGCGCATCCGGGCCATCGAACTGACCACGCTGCTTTCCAGAATGGCGATGGATGGCGGCGCACGGGCGGACATCATCTATAAGCTGAACAACAAGCTGCTCCCGGCACTGTATCACGAGCAGGATCTGGACAACCTGTGCCTGCAGATTCAGGAAGTGGTGGAAAACTTCATGAGTGCCATGTTCTGCGAATGGGACAAGGGCAATCTGAATATCCGAAACGCCATGCGCTACATCGCAGACCACTATAATGAGCACCTGGAGCTGAATGTGGTTGCAGAGCATGTCCAGCTCAGCCCCGGTTATTTTTCTTCGCTGTTCCGTCAGGTCACCGGTGTCAGCTTCCGGGAATATCTGTGTCAGATCCGGGTGGAGGAAAGCAAGCAGCTGCTGCTTTCGACGGACTATTCCCTGGCGGAAATTGCGATTTCCGTAGGCTTCCCGGATCAGAGTTATTATTGTAAGGTGTTTAAGCGAATTGTAGGTCTTACCCCGGGAAAATTCCGGGGATAAGGGAACGAAAATATGGGACCATTCGATGATATGGGCTTCCATATATCATTATAATAGCACGTTCGAATGGGTGTGTATTGTCTAAATAGCCTACTTTTTGTTTTTTTAGTCGATTCTGAAATTATGGATGTTGTTGCAATCTTATGAAAAATTATGCGCAGTCCCGGCAGTTTGTTGTGTAGGATTGCTATGAGACAACCGGAAAGAAGACTTCTGAGAAAACGGCTGTCAAATCCTGTTCGGAGATCGCAGCTTTGCTGAATCTGACGAGCTGCCTGCGATACATACAAAAGTCCCCCGCTTCGGTGCCTGAGGCTGAAGCGGGGGATTGTTGTTTTAAAAAGGCGTTATTCTTCGTTATGGTTGGCTTCCTGAGAATCAGCAGGGAGTTCTGCAGAAGCGGGATGCTCGGCTGCGTTGACAAAGGCCATCAATTCATCGCCGGTGATGGTTTCTTTGGAAAGCAGGAACAGGGAAATCTCATCCAGAAGTGCCCGGTGATCTTTCAGAATCCGCAGAGCATCCTGGTAGACCACGTGCAGCAGCTGCTGCACCTCTTTGTCAACCTCAGCAGCAGTCTGCTGGGAACAGTCCATGTATGCCTGGTTGTCCAGATACTGGTTCTGCACGGAGGACAGACCCATCAGACCGAACTTTTCGCTCATGCCGTACTGGGAAACCATATTTCTGGCAAGTGCGGTGGCACGCTGAATGTCGTTGGCTGCGCCGGTGGTTTTGACTCCGAATACCAGCTGCTCGGCGGCACGACCGCCTACCAGAGTTCGAAGCTCGGTCATCAGCTCGTCAGAGGTATTGAGGAATTTTTCTTCCTCCGGCATCTGCATGGTGTAGCCCAGAGCGCCGGTGGTATGGGGGACAATGGTGATCTTGGAAACGGGCTGGGAGTGCTTTTCCAGAGCGGCAATCAGGGCATGGCCTACCTCATGATAGGCAACCAGCCGCTTTTCCGTATCGGTCAGAACGGTGTTCTTCTTTTCGGTACCGGCGATGACGGTCTCGAAGGAAACCAGAAGGTCCTCCTGATTGACGGCCATCCGGCCCAGACGAACGGCACGAAGTGCGGCTTCGTTGACCAGATTTGCCAGATCTGCGCCCACAGCGCCTGCGGTTGCCTGGGCAATCTTCTTCAGATCCACATCCTCAGACAGCTTGATTTTCCGGGTGTGGACTTTCAGTGTATCCAGACGGCCCTGAAGATTGGGACGGTCCACGATGATCTGACGGTCAAAACGGCCCGGGCGGAGCAGTGCCTTGTCCAGAATTTCCGGGCGGTTGGTGGCGGCCAGACAGACGATACCCTTGGAAGGCTCGAAGCCATCAATTTCGTGCAGCAGCTGGTTCAGAGTCTGCTCCTGCTCGGAGTTGGAGCCGAACTTGGCATCACGGGTTCTGCCGACGGCATCGATCTCATCGATGAAGATGATACAGGGGGCAACTTTGGCGGCCTGCTGGAACAGATCCCGCACACGGCTTGCGCCCATGCCGACAAACATTTCCACAAAGTCGGAACCGGAGATGGAGAAGAAGGGAACATCGGCTTCTCCTGCAACGGCCTTTGCAAGCAGGGTTTTGCCGGTGCCGGGGGAACCGACCAGAAGGGCACCCTTGGGCAGTTTTGCGCCGATGGCAGTGTATTTCTGGGGATTGTGCAGAAAATCAATGATTTCCTGCAGGGATTCCTTGGCTTCATCCTGACCGGCTACGTCGGCGAAGGTAACGCCGGTCTGCTTTTCCATATAAACCTTTGCCTTGGATTTTCCAAATGCACCCATGGCCTCTCCACCGCCGATTTTGCGGGAGAGCATGTTGAACATCAGAAATGTGACGGCAATCATCAGCGCATATCCCAGCAGCATCATAATGGTGGAGTTGTCCTCGACAATGGGACTGTTGACGGAAACACCCTGGCTGTGCAGTTCGGCTGCCAGCGCTGCCTGGTCGCCGCCCCAGGGAAGACCCGTATAGCAGGCGGTCTGACGGGAGGCGGGTTTTTCAGCCTCTTCCTTGGTCAGGTAAATGATCCGGTCTCCGCGCAGCTCCACTTCGGCCAGCTGGCCATCCTGTTTTGCCTTGAGAAAATCGGAGTAAGTGGTCTCCACACGCTGACTGTTGGCAATTATGTTGCGCACGCCGCTGAACAGCAGGACCACGGCCAGTGTGATAATCAAAGGAATCCAGATACTTCCGCGGGACGGCTTGTTTCCGTTAGGATTTTTTCCGCCGGGATTGTCTCTGTGATTTTCATCCATAGGATTGCTCCTCCTTAAAATAAATTCAGACTATCGCGCACATCATATCACATTCCCTGCCGCTTCGCAACGAACCGGAGCCTGAGAATGGGTAAATTTTCTGTAAATTCCCGGATAATGGCAATAATTTTTCCGAGAATGCAATTTCTGGTTGTGGATATGGGAATAATCTGCTATAATTCCCATATATATTACCTTTTATATGGAGATGAATTGCTATGAGAGATGGAAGATACCGTCCCGCGGCACCTGCCCCCGCCCCGGAAGAGGCAGAAGGACAGCTGGAAGGACGCAATGCTTTGCAGGAAGCGCTGAAAAGCGGACGTACCATAGATAAAGTATTTATTGCTGAGGGAGAAACCGACCGGGGACTGCAGCGGCTGGCTGCGCAGGCCAAGGATGCAGGCGCAGTTGTGGTGCCTGTGGACCGCCGGAAGCTTGACGCTATGAGCGTTACCCGTTCGCATCAGGGCGTGATTGCACTGGCTGCGGCACACGAATATGCAACGATTGATGACATTCTGCAGACAGCTGCCGACCGGGGAGAACAGCCGCTGCTGATTATCTGCGACGAACTTTCCGATCCCCATAATCTGGGCGCAATTCTCAGAACGGCCGAATGTGCTGGTGCCCATGGCGTGATCATTCCCAAGCGTCGTTCTGTGGGCCTGACGGCGGTGGTTGCCAAGGCTTCCGCCGGCGCTGTGGAATACATGAAGGTAGCCAGAGTGACCAACATCAATGCGACTATCAAGGAATTGAAGGAAAAAGGCGTGTGGGTGTTTGGCACCGCTGCAGAAGGTTCCATTCCCATGTACAAGGCGGATCTGACCGGCCCTGCTGCCATTGTCATTGGCTCCGAGGGAGAGGGCATGAGCCAGCTTGTCCGGAAAAACTGTGATGTCATTGTTCATATTCCCATGAAAGGCCAGATCAATTCTCTGAATGCATCCAATGCTGCATCCATTTTGCTTTATGAGGCAGTTCGTCAGAGATTACAGTGACAGGAGCGTGAGCACAAATGTCAGAACGGAAAAATGATCAGGAATATCCGGATGAAGAGATATTCACTCTGGAGAGCATCCTGAAGGAATTCGGCCGCGGCGAACCGGATGAACCTCCTGCAGAGGAGGAACCTGTGCCGGAAACCCCGCAGGAGCAGCCGGAGGAAACTGCCGGAGTACCTGTGGAAGATGCGCAGATGACGGAAGAAGAACCGACAGCGAAGCCGGAAACGGAACCGGAGGAAGAACAGAATCCCCGGGAAGCTGAACTGGAAGGAGACACCATCCGGCTGGATGACGTGGTCAGGCAGATTTCGGAAATGCCGGAGAATCTGGAAGAAACCCGTCGCATGGAGCCATTGGGTGAGCTTGATCTGAAACCGGAAGAAACCAATCCGGAAGCGGAGGAAACTGACGGAAAGGAACCCTTTGCAGAAGACTGGGAGCCGGAATACGAGGTCCCCATGGGGCAGTATGTCCCGCCGGAACCGATTGTATTTCATCCCGGTTCGCGGCTGAAGGAACTGAAGCGGAAACTGGTGGCGGGACCTGAAAAACGGTACTATGACCTGTCGGAGCTGGGGCTGGGAAAGCTCCAGATCACGCTGTTTATGAATGCCCTGGTGGTGCTGCTGTCTGCTGGGCTGCTGGTGTGCAACAGTCTGGGATGCCTGGCGGATAAGTGGAGGCCGCTGATGGTATATGGTCAGGTGCTGGCCATGCTGCTTTCGGCGCTGCTGGGTGCCTACCGCCTGATTGATGGTGCATCGGATTTGTTTCATGGAAAATTCTCCATGAATACGCTGCTGCTGGTGACCTTCGTGGTCTGCGCAGCGGACGGCGTTCTGGGCCTGAAAGCCATGGAACTGCCTTTCTGTGCTGCCTTCAGCCTGGAAATGTCCATGGCAATCTGGGCGGAAATTCAGCGCAGAAGAACCGAAATGGGTCAGATGGACACCCTGCGCAAGGCAATCCGCCTGGACAGCGTGGTGAAAACCCCCGGTTTTTATCAGAGCCGTCCGGGATTCCTCCGGGGAGAAGGCGAAGTTGAGGACTTTATGGATACCTATCAGGAGTCTTCTGCACCGGAGAAAACACTTTCTGTCTACAGCCTGTCTGCTATGGCGGTGGCACTGTGCATCGGACTGGGTGCCGGTGCGCTGCACAGAAGTCTGAGCTTTGGTGTACATGCAGCTGCTGCGGCTCTGCTGGCGGCTGTGCCTGTGACTGCGTTTATTGCCATGAGCCGTCCTGCGGATATTCTGGAAAAGCGGCTCCACGGGCTGGGAACTGTGCTCTGCGGCTGGCGGGGCGTTGTGGGAATGAGCGGCGCTGCGGCTGTGCCTCTGAGCGATGCGGACATTTTCCCTGCCGGTTCCGTAAAGATGAACGGTGTGAAATTCTACGGAACCCGGGATCCGGATCAGGTCGTGGCCTATGGCTGCGCACTGATTGCCGCAGAAGGCGGCGGCCTGACCCCGGTGTTTGATCAGCTGCTGGAAAGCCGGAACGGCATCCATTACGATGTGGAAAACCTTCGCAGCTATGACAGCGGCGGACTGGGCGGCGAAGTCTGCGGCGAGCCTGTACTGGTGGGCGTGCTGCCCTTCCTGCAGGAAATGGGCGTGGATATGCCGGAGGGAACGAGAGTCAATCAGGCAGTTTACGTGGCCATTGACGGTGAACTGTCCGGTGTTTTTGCCATTACCTACAATAAGGCAAGATCCAGTGCTGCAGGGCTGACAACCCTCTGCGGTTACCGGAGCCTGACTCCGGTCCTGACCAGCCGTGATTTTATGCTGACAGAAAGTTTCTTGCGGAGCAAGTTCGGCATCAATACCCGCAGAATGGAGTTCCCGGACCGGGCCACCAGAAGCGAGCTGTCTGAGCGGACTGCAGATGAAGATGCACCTGCACTGGCACTGACGACTCAGGATGGTCTTGCTCCTGCGGCTTTTGCCATTACGGGTGCAAAGGCACTGCGGACTTCGCTGCGGTTCGGCGCGGCACTGCATATGTTTGCGGGCATCGTGGGCCTGATCATTGTGGGTATTCTGGCGGTGCTGGGAAACACAGAACTGCTGTCTCCGAGTAACCTGCTGCTGTTTGAAGTGGCATGGATGATTCCCGGACTTCTGGTTACCGAGTGGACCAGAATGATCTGAAAAGTCAATATCTGTTAAATGCCCTCTCCGGTTCTGTAAGACCGGGGAGGGCATTTGTGTACGCCAGACAGAGAAGAAATGGTCCGGGAAGAGGCGTGTGGAGAGACATCTCCAGTTGCCAAAATGACGAATTTTCGGGAAACGAAAGAAATCTGCGGACGGTGCGCCGGGAAGTGTTTTTCGGGCGAAAACGACAGAAAAAATACTTTGTGCAGTGTGTTATCTTTGAACACCTGTCTTTTGTGTGTTTTGCACAGAAAAACAAACGTCCTCCGATAGAACCGCCATTTTTTGCACTTTGACGAAAAAAGGCATTGAAATGTCAGTAACTTTCGTGTATAATATCCTCATTGCAGCATCCGGAAGCGATTTGAGCTTCCTTGCCTGCAGCAAGCCAATGGAGGGACTGACCTTCCCGAAAGGAGAAAAATCAATATGTACACAGCCAACGCTATTCGAAACATTTGCCTTCTCGGCCACAGTGGCAGCGGTAAGTCTGCTCTGGCAGAGAGCTTACTCTACGTGACCGGAGCCATTGTCCGTATGGGAAAGAATGCAGATGGCAACACCGTCTGTGACTACGATGCTGAGGAGACCCGCCGTCACATCTCTATCTCCACTTCGGTGGTTCCTTTGGAATATAATAACTGCAAGATCAACGTCCTGGATACTCCGGGCGGCTTCGATTTTTCCGGCGCAACCGTAGAGGCCCTGCGTGCCGCGGATGCAGCTGTAATTGTCTGCTCTGCCAAGGACGGCCTGACTGTTGGATTTGAGAAGGCATGGAAATATTGCGAAGAGCGGAATATGCCCCGTATCATTTACATCTCCAAGGTTGATGAGGAAAATTCTGACTACAATGCCACATTCAATGCTCTGCGTGAGCGCTATGGCAATAAGATTGCTCCCGTTGTAGTGCCCATTTGGGATGAGCAGAAGCGGGTCACCGGTATCATCGATGTGCTGAATAAGCGTGCTTACGAGATGCAGAACCTCCATCGTGTGGAGATCCCTGTTCCTGAAGGGAAATCTGCGGTAATTAATGAATTTCACGATGCGCTGAAGGAATCCGTAGCTGAGACCAGCGAGGAATTCATGGAGCGCTTCTTCAACGGCGAGGACTTTACCTATGCCGAAATGATCAAGGGTCTGCACAGCGGCGTGGATTCTCTGTCCATGTTCCCGGTCGTGTGCGGCTCCGGCACGACTTGTCTGGGCAGCCTGATGCTGATGGATCACATTGTGGATCTGCTTCCGAATCCTGTGGAAGGCAACTACCACAAGGCCACCACGGCTGACGGAAAGACCGAAGAATTTGTGGTTTCGCCCCGCGGCGTTCCCACAGCCTATGTCTGGAAAACCGTTTCCGACCAGTACGGCAAGTTCTCCTTTATCAAGGTCCTGTCCGGCGAGATCACTTCCGACACCACATTGGTCAATGCCCGTACCGGCGAAACCGAGAAGCTGGGCCGCCTGTATACCATGACCGGTAAAAAGGCAACCGAAGTCAAGGAGCTTACCTGCGGTGATATCGGCGCCATCGGCAAGATGGAGCGTGTCAAAACCGGTGATACCCTCTGCGATCCCAGAAAGATTGTTACGCTTAAGGGCATCCCCTATGCAACGCCCTGCTACTCCATGGCTGTGGCACCTAAGGTCAAGGGACAGGACGACAAAGTCGGTGCCGGCCTGAACAGACTCAACGACGAAGATCCGTCCTTTACGCTGGTTAATAATCCGGAGACCCACCAGCTGGTGATTTCCGGTTCCGGTGATCAGCATCTGGATGTGATCGTATCCAGACTGAAATCCCGCTACGGCGTGGAAGCTGTCCTCAGCCCGGCAAAGATTGCCTACCGGGAGCGTATCAAGAAAAAGGTGGAAGCCCACGGCAGACACAAGAAGCAGACCGGCGGTTCCGGACAGTTCGGTGACGTATGGATCCGCTTTGAGCCTCAGGATGAGCAGGACGGCATGATTTTTGCTGAGGAAGTCTTCGGCGGAAGCGTTCCCCGCAACTTCTATCCTGCTGTTGAAAAGGGTATTCAGGAAGCTGTCCAGAAGGGACCCCTGGCGGGCTATCCCATGGTCGGCCTGAAGGCAGTGCTGTACGATGGCTCCTATCATCCGGTTGACTCCAACGAAATGGCCTTCAAGATGGCAGCTATTCTGGCTTTCAAGGAGGCAATGCCCAATGCCAACCCCACTCTGTTGGAGCCCATCGGTGCACTGGCGGTTACCGTTCCGGATACTTACATGGGTGACGTGATCGGCGATCTGAATAAGCGCCGGGGCCGCGTGATGGGCATGAATCCCGACAACGAAGGCAACACCGTTGTCGAAGCCGAGGTGCCTATGGCAGAGATGACTACCTATGCAATCGACCTGCGCGCGATGACCCAGGCCCGCGGTTCCTTCACCCTGAGCTTTGTGCGCTATGAAGAAGTGCCCAAGGCCTATCAGGCAAAAATCATCGAAGATGCAAAGAAAGAGGAAAACTGAGTTTTCCGAAAAATAATCCGAAAAATGCGGCGCAGAGCAATCTGCGCCGCTTCTGCATGCTGCGGGGAATTGTCAATTATTCACAAGGAAAGAACATATCTTGCGTTTTTTCGGTTTTTGTTCCGAAAGATTCGCCGGAATTTTGGGGAAAAAGCCAGAAAACGATAAAATCAAGTCCGCAATTTATACAAATTTAGCAAAAATAGGACAGTTTTTATGTGAATACTATGAAATGTTGATTTTTTTCTATTTTTAGATTGATTTATTCGAAGGTTTGGCATACAATATGAAGCGTACAGGGTGGCTTTGGTTATCCTGATTTGCGGTTGTCTGGAGGAAATTGGTTTGCTGAATATTGTTTTGGTGGAACCGGAAATCCCACAGAACTGCGGAAATATTGCCAGAACCTGTGCGGCCACCGGATCGGTGCTGCATCTGGTGCGGCCCCTGGGATTCGATATTTCCGAAAAAGCAGTGCGAAGAGCCGGTCTTGATTACTGGAGTCAGGTCACTGTCCGGGACTACGAAAACCTGGAGGAGTTCTTTCAGAAAAACGATGTGCGTGAAATGTGGTGCCTGTCCACAAAAGCTCCCAGGAGCTATACACAGGCGCATTTTTCCGACGGCTGTTATCTGTTCTTCGGCAAGGAATCGAAGGGCCTTCCGGAATCGTTTTTGAATGAGCACGCAGAATCCTGCGTCCGCCTGCCGATGCTTCCTGCCATCCGAAGCCTCAATTTAAGTAATGCTGTGGCTATTACGGTGTATGAGGCGCTGCGGCAGCTCTCCTTCCCTGATTTTCAGGATTATGGAAAAATGCGGGGATAAGCCCCGGTAATTTGGAGGAATTACTTATGAATTACAACAAGAAATCTATCGAAGATATCGACGTGTGCGGCAAGCGCGTTCTGTGCCGTTGTGACTTCAACGTTCCTACCAAGGACGGCAAGATCACTTCCGACAAGCGTATCGTCGCTGCTATGCCCACCATCAAGTATCTGGTTGAGCACGGCGCAAAGGTTATCCTCTGCTCCCACATGGGCAAGCCCAAGGGCGAGTGGAAGCCTGAGCTGAGCCTGAAGATCGTTGCAGAGCGGATCTCCGAGCTGCTGGGCAAGGAAGTCGTTATGGCTGCTGACGTTGCTGGCGAGGATTCCAAGGCTAAGGCTGCTGCTCTGAAGAACGGCGATGTGATGCTGCTGGAGAACACCCGCTACATCAAGGGCGAGACCAAGAACGATCCCGAGCTGAGCAAGGCTCTGGCTGATCTGGCTGATATCTTTGTCAACGACGCTTTCGGTACCGCTCACCGTGCACACTCTTCTACGGCCGGTGTTGCTGATTACCTGCCTGCTGTTTCCGGCTACCTGGTACAGAAGGAAGTTTCCATCATGGGCAAGGCTCTGGCTAACCCCGAGCGTCCCTTCGTTGCCATTCTGGGCGGCGCTAAGGTTTCCGACAA
>RCNH01000211.1_pt1 | contig 39358 bp, 53 predicted proteins | sample 2041161 | NCBI WGS metagenome assembly RCNH01 (sample SAMN09708215, study PRJNA481090) | Feces metagenome, whole genome shotgun sequencing project. | biome: feces | host: Leptonychotes weddellii | place: Antarctica: Sion Island | collected 2010-03-01 | reverse complement strand
GGGAACCAATTGGTTCCCTTACTCTTCATCTTCGTCAGGAAGTTCAGATTTGATTTCCTTTAAAATTTCGTTTTTGATTTCCTGCTTTTGGTCGTCGATCGCTTTCTTGGTTTTCTTATCCGACACATAGTCACTAAGAAAGCTGCTTCCAGCACCAACCACCAATGCAAGTACACTCAGAACTTTAAGTTTGTCCATATTTGAACGCCTCCTTTTCATAATATAACTTGTTTAAAATGCGAATTTAGCATTCATATTCATCTTCATACCCTAATTGGGGCTGAAACACCATCTCAATAGAGAAGATCTCCATTCCATCATCCAATTTAATGAGATGATGATCGAAATCTACCCAATATAAGCCATCACATACGCTCCATCCTAATTCTTCGCCATTATCAAGGGGTTCCAAACCTAAGAATTCGTAGAATTCATTAAGACAACCATCACCACGCATTACGAAATTGCGATTAAAATGATACTCTGCCTCAAGAACACGGCTGACGGTGGATTCAAAATATCGTTTAGAAAACTCATCATAAAAGGTACGAGTAATTTCAGCTGATTTTGAATCGCCAAAACTTAAAGTACTATCTGGACCTAGGCCTCCTGGGCAATGCAAATATACATCCTTTGTATCTTCTTTTACGATAGCATTTACAATTTCTTGATGTGCTTCTTCACCAAATAGTTCTTTAAGTTTTCCTTTATACTGATCATAAGAGTGACTTAAGAGTGCGTAGGCCCCAGTTACTGCCATCTGTTGGTGCTTGCTAAGTGCCGCGGATCCTATAACACATCCAATTGTCAACATTCCAGCTGAAGCGGCTGGAATATAACATTTCCACGTTGCTTTAGCAGTTTCTTTAGGCGTCAGTTCGTCCACTTCTTGCTCTTTTTTTGCATTATCGATTAGTTTGAGTGCTTTTGGCGTAGCTTTTACTGCCAAGGTAGCAGTAAAAACAACCCCCACTGAAGCTGTAATAGCTAACAGTAGGGGAGAGTTAGACTTTATTGACTTAGCAAGTTTACGACCAAAAGCGTAGGATAATGAGTTATTCATCACAGTCCATCCTTTCCAAATTCTGTGTCCATATTATTTGCTCCTATAAGACATCGGTTTGAACAATATCTGGATTTAAAATAACTATGGAATCACAATCCCAACCGTAGAGTGCATAATACATTCCACGAGGATTTAAGGATTTATACTCTTCGCCATAGTAGCAAAGTTCAATTGCATCGATGCCCATAGCCAGACATTCTTCAAAATCAATATAGAATAAATCAAAGATTGATTTTTGACCATATGTAAAAACTTGCTTGTTCGGGAGTTTGGCCAGATCATCTCGGTTACTTACCCTGATGACATTAGCTGAAGGTTTAATCGTAAAGCTAAACGAGTTTTCTTCACAGCAATCTTCGAAATCTTCTTCGATGCACCAATTTTTCCAACCACAGGAAGCATTACTTCTTGATGCCCAGAGACCTCCAACTAGTTTCGTCCACGGATATTCTGTGTTTTTGATCGGAAAGCCCTTACTCGGGTCAAACTTAGTAGCTCCATAGTGGATATATTCAATCTGTTCCATATATGTGTTCTCCTTTCAAATATACAGACTTAGATCATTGCATTGAGTAAGTCCAAAACACTATCGGCGACTTTAGCTGCCATTGTGAATTGCAGGTGGGTGTCAGCGTTAAAACGAGAAAATTTAAGCATTTTGAGCCTAAAATCCTCTACGACGTCGATAAAGACTCCTACTGACTCTACGCTGTCGTTTGAAATGTGTCGAGCTACATATTGTTCGAGTTCGTCGATAGCCCAGCGTTGAAAACTTACCTCCATGAACTCACGTCGATGCACAAATTTCAAAACTGGATGATGCAAATCCATCTTATACATATCACATAAGAACCGTCTAAAAGTTTCAAGATTCATGATAGGTATTAGCTCCTTTCTAAACAAAAATAAAAGAGAGAAATCAATGCCGGACTCGAACCAACAACCTTCACCGTTTCCGGTGATGCTCTACCACTTGAGCTAATCGTACCTTTCTCTCACAATAGAAATTGCAAAAGATGCGCAGAAAAGAGAAAGAGTCCTTGTTAGGACTCCTCCTTAGATATAAAATCGGAAAAGCTCTCTATCAACTTGATTTTCCATTTACCTTTACCATCATATTTAGACAGTATATTCAACATTGTTTCCACATCTAGATTGTACTTTTTAAGCAAGCCTAATGCTTTTCCTTGCCCAAAAATTCCACCAAGTTCAAACATTCCAAGTGAAATACCACCAATAGTGATGACCTTTATGGTATTTTTGATAATTTTGTTCATAGTTATGCACTCCTTTCATAATAGCCCTTGCAAAAAATGCGTTTAAATATCTTTCCTATCAAAAACAGTTTCCCATGGTTCTCTTGGCAATGGCTTGAGCTTAAGGGCCCACATAATTTGGCGTACGGACACTGTTGGATACAATCCATTGACACTCGTTCCAGCCCGCTCATCGAAATATGACTTGAATTTTGGATGCAAATATATTGCATTAGCAAGCCATGGGTCAATTTCGCCCCACCAAGTATGCTTTGTGACAGGATCATAACGCTGCTGAATGACAGCCAATCCTTTGCTACCAATGGAAAGAAGAGTGCATACGCTATAAACCGGATGATTGCAAATATAACGGGAGCCATATGTATTAGTATAAATAGATGGTTTTTTGTAGTGATACCGCATAAAATCTCCTAAAAAATGCAAAAAGAAAAGCCTCTGATTTCTCAGAGACTCTTCCTTAGCTATGATATTAATCGTGCCAATCTAACTCGGGATCGTTTTCGTCGATTCCATAAATACGACCGTATTCCTCGAAAGCATCTTCTTCTTCGGGAGTTAATTCGTCGACATCGGGCGAATCCTCACCATCCCCGAAGTCTTTATCGTCAACTGAGTACCCGCATTTTGGGCACACAAAGACATCACCTTCTAATGACATAACTCCACCGCATTCCTTACAGATATGATCGCCAGTAAGAGCAGCATAAAGCATTCTTAATAATGAATCTTTCATAGCCTATTATCTCCTTTCAATTTCTGAAATCGATACCACACTTCTATTTAGGAGTTTAGTACATTTTCAGATTATAGTCAAGAGATAAAGCTTTATTCTCTCACAAAAGGGTGTGTTCAAAAAGCGTAAAAAGAAGAGGATATGTTATCCATACCCTCTTCGTAGACCCTTATTTCTTTGTAAGTTTACATTTGTCACGAATCCATTTGAATGTGCCCGATCCAAATACTCCAGTTTCTTCAAACTTAAATCCAGCGATTACAAATAACGCAGTTGCAACGATTTCAGTCGAAAACATAGCAATCTTAATTCTGCGATCAATTTTCATGTCGTCGAGCTGTCTCATCTTAAACATCCGATCGTCCAAACGAGCGTCTTGCTGCTCTTTACGGGACCTTTCAGATTCCTCTGAGTTCAACTCAATTTTACGAGCCTCAATCATTTGCTTATGAAGTGCTACAATATCGTCGACTGTATTCTCATACTCTTTCGTTTTCGAATCTAAGGTTTTAAGCTCGTCTAATCTAGAGCAAATAACCTCGTTTAACTTTTGTTGAATTTCGTCCATTGTTATAAACCCCTTTCAAATTTTGGTTCCATAATAGTAAGTGTTATGTTTGCGGAACAGATGTCCTATTCTTTACTTCAAATATAACGGTTTTCTGCTTGCATAATGTAGGGATGTCATAGTAAAGTTCGGAAAATAGATAAGGGGCTTCATTTGGCTCGATTTGCTCTATCCAAATGGTTCCGACAACTTGCTGCTTTGTTTTGGCCTTCAGAAGTCTACCGACTGCAATTCCGATGAAACAACTGATAATGGCGATTATACTTACACACAGGACGCTCATTTAGGTTTCTCCTTTATTAAAATATCACATATAGTTGTAACCTGCGTACGGAAAATAAAAAGAGGAGCCCCAGATTTCTCTGAGACTCTTCTCTAAATTAAATTATTTTTTGCGTGGCTCTATTACGATCTCGAACCCTGATAGCTCTTTTTCAAAGGTGTAGTCTAAAAGCAAAGCACCGTCACGCTCATAGATAAAACATGTGTTTTCTTTTGTCGGATCCCAACTCAGACAGAGATGCTCGTATACCTCGTTAGTGTATAAATACCCCCTAGCCAAGTATAGATTCTCAAAATATCTTAGCATTGATTTTACTACTGTGCTATTATATGCCATTATGCCTGCGGATTCTCCACATTTGTATAATGTGCTATCAGCGTTAAATATGATTTTCATAACAACGCCTCCTTTCATTAAAGGAAGTGTTTTAGTTGCGGGCTCGACTAAGTAACCAGAAGAAACGTCTATACAAATCATAATAGATGTCCTTACTGCATGGAATTTCTAATCTAGCTTTAAGAGCATCGTAAGAAAGTCCAGTGGTAACGGCTTTCAGAATATAACTTCCAATTACTGGGTCTGTTTCGGTGGCAACTTTTTCTAGCATCTGGATACGTTCTGAGCACCACACTAACGATTCTACTTGATTGAACAGTGGGTCAGTTTTTGCTTGCCCTCTGGCTAAGCGTACTTGTGAACCATTTCGATTTACCCACCCATCGATTTCAGAATATAACTTTTTCCAAAGAGGGTATTGTAAGCAAAAGTGCTTCAACTCATAGTATCGATGACGTTCAATCCAGTATTTATTCTTGGATGAAATTTCCGGTCTCATGGTTGTTCCCATTATTTACGTTCTCCTTTCCAGATATACCCAGTTTCCTGTTGCAGCAACTTTGGCGATATGTAGAAATTAATCCTACCGTATTTTGAATTCATTTCTTGTAATGATGTTATAAGTTTGCCGTGCCTCGTAGCCTTTCCAATTGGCAGCCATCCGGATATGATTCCAGCTCTAACCCATGCCGGATCTTTTCCATAAACTCTTGCTGCAACAGCAACAGGCACTGATCCTAATTCCATACGTTCACCTCTAAATATACTTTTGTGGCGCCCGGAGAATATAATAGCACCTTACTGCGTTTTACGGAAATCAATACGAGTGGAAACAAAAAAGAGAGACCAAGTTTCCTTAGCCTCTCTACAGGATCATTTCTCCATAAATACTTTGTCTCCACGAATATGAACCTTAATGCCACTATTCATATTCCGAGCTGCGAGGTGTAAGCAACTGTAACAGACTTTCGGACTTTTGTAATCGTTCGAATCGAAAATCACCTCTACGATTTTTTCATCAGAACGTACAAATTCCGAAATGAAGTCCTGAAGCTTATGCTTACCTCTTCTCGGCATAGAATCAACGGGTTTCGTTTTCATAATAGTATTCTCCCTTCATTTTATGTGTGTTCCCATAATAGAAGTTGTAAATTGTGCGAATTCCATTGATTTCCAGCGTTTTACAGTTTCTTCAGAAGGGTAATCTTCGAAAAGAAGATTGCTATCGTCTACAAATCCGTTTAAAATGGCTAAAATAACTGCAGAATGATAGTGTTTGTGTGGAAAAATACATTCGGGTAGCTGTCTGTGGATCTTGTTGCACACACAGCATCGGTATCGAGGAACTATAATCCTATGAACTTTATGCCCCGGATAGATTACAATTCGCTTAACGTGGTCGTAGTATTTTACCTTTCCTCCACATTGTGGACAGATTAATTCATTGTTAATAATCACATACATCGGTCCAATACAATAATATAGTTGGTGTAGGAGTTGACAATTCCTACAAGATGTAATATGATCATTAACAATAAATCAAAAGAGGTGATTGTATTGCTGCTGAAATGCCCAGAATGTGAACTCCCAGTGAGCGACAGGGCAATGATTTGCCCGCACTGTGGCTATCCATTAAAGCCACGAGAAACGACGATAAAGCAAAAAGCAGGAAATAAGAGAAGGAGATTACCAAACGGGTTCGGACAAATCAGCGAAATTAAAGGAAAAAACTTGAGAAATCCGTTCAGAGTGATGGTGCCAGTTGGAAAACAAGAAAATGGAAGGCCAATATGTAAGCTTCTAAAACCACAAGCATACTTCAAAACCTATAACGACGCATACAGTGCTTTGATGGAATATAACAAAAATCCGTACGAACTGGAATCTACACTCAGTGTTCGAGAATTATATGAAAAGTGGAGTAACGAGTACTTCAAAACACTCAAATCCCAAACAAGCATAAGAACAATAACATCAGCATGGAATTATTGCTCTGAAATATACGACATGCGTGCAGCTGATATAAGGGCAAGACATATTAAAGGTGTAATTGAAAATGGCACAGCTAATATAAACGGCGAAATCCATTATCCGTCACCTGGAATTAAATCTAGAATAAAATCATTATTCAATATGATGCTAGATTATGGCTTAGAGTACGAAATCGTTGATAAGAATTATGCCAGAACATTCAATGTTTCGTCCGAAGTAATCGACGAACAAGAGCGATCCAAACGAGCTCATATGCCATTTACATCCGAGGAAATGAGCATCCTTTGGAGCAATGTCAATACTGTCCCATGGGTTGATGCGGTTTTAATTCAATGCTATTCAGGATGGCGTCCACAAGAACTGGGATTAATTAAAATCGAAAATATAGATCTAGAAAAATGGGTGTTTGTCGGGGGTATGAAAACCTCAGCCGGTATAGATCGGCTGGTTCCCATTCACTCAAGAATCAGGGGACTAGTACAAAAAAGATATGATGAAGCTGTCCAGATTGGAAGCGAATATCTGTTTAACTGTACAGACACTAAGACACATCGCTCTAGTTATAAGCTAACGTATGATAAATATCAGCACCGTTTCATCAAACTTCGAGATCAGCTACATTTAAATCCAGAGCATAGACCCCATGACGGACGAAAGCATTTTGTAACTGCTGCTAAGAAAACTAAAGTTGATGAGTATGCCATAAAATATATAGTAGGTCATGCAATTACTGATATAACCGAAAAAGTTTACACAGAGCGAGAAGTTAGCTGGCTACAAGAAGAAATTGAAAAAATAAAATAGAATGTTGGCATAACGAAACCACCCCAAAATCTACAACAGCAGTGAACTGTGTAGACTCAGGGGTGGTTTTTAAGCACGATGGTGTAGGAATCTATTGTAGGAGTACTGTAGGAGTACTGTAGGAATGAACTGATTTCAGCTAAATCTAACTAACTTTAATGGTTCGCTTTCTTACACAAATTCCACTATACTACTACTATTTTGGCATTTTTAGCCTTTCAGAGACTCTTCAACATAGACAGTAAGTACCGTAATATCAGGGGTTTTTCGCAAATATGTAGGAATAATGTAGGAATAAACTATTTTTTACTCAGTTGAATTGCGTTCTATTTAATTGAATACACAACTTTGCCGGTAATATCAGAATGATTATGATCAGTAATTGTCCTGCCGTTAGAGTCTTCTATACTTTTGTGAATACAGTATTCATTTGATAGTACATCAAAGCGTTTTTCTAACTGGGCAAACTTCTTATCAGTATAAGCTTTAGCGTATTCTGCAAGTATCCGCATCTCATCAAGAGCTACGATTTTGTTCTTGGACAATTGCTTCACGCTCCTTTAAACGATTATTTCGTGCCAAAGACCGTGTCGCACATAGCGGTAACTTCACTGTCTATCGCTAACACCATTCCGTTCAGCTTCTTTTTATCTTCAGCAGACATTAAACCAGCTGCTGTTTCGGTAGCTTCAGGAGTCGAAGTCGGGCTATACACTGCAACTTCTGCACCATTAATCTTGATGTAACCATTTGTTGCAGATTTTTCTACCTTAGTTGCACCATCAGCAATTCCAGAAAGTTTGGTTCCTTCTGCAGCAGTCATAAGGCGATTGCCTTCTGCCTTCATGACGTATTTGCTAAGGGCGTTAGTAATATAGGCAATGACAGTTTCCTGTTCGCCTGGACCACCAATACCCTTCAGAATTTTGTTAAGTGCACTGATATCATTGGCCATATTGGCAGAACCAGTTGTATCGTTAGCGATCCAGTCAGCAATCTCTTTCAGAGTATCGTAAGATGCCGGTGCACCTGCGACTAACTTTGCGACTTCTTCTGCAGAGATTGCACGGGCGGATTTGCCGGCGTCTGCACCGACAAGGGCTGTAACGGTTGCTTTTTCTGCCTTGCCGTCAATTACCTGCTTGAGGGCAGTAGTTAGCTCGGAATAACCGACCTCGTTTTTAGAGGCAAGTGTTCCAAGGCTCAGACCGGTGATCTCGCTATCGGTGTAACCTTTAGCTGCCAGCAGAGCGATTTTTAATTGATCAAGGGATGTGAGTTTAACAGTGTTTGCCATGGTTTTTCCTCCTTAAATGTCATTTGCTGTTGAAAACCTTAGAAATCATTTCTTCTATATCGGCATCCGTAGCTAGTTCACTACCTGTCAATGTTTCATTTGAAACTTTGTCGACGATTATATCATGCATGAGTATTTTGTTGGAAGTGCTAAGAACTTGAGTTATGTCTGTAGGGATAACTTTATAGGGCCCCTCATAAATTGCAGCGTTGTCAACTGCGCTGAGAGGGACAGACAGTGTTCCTACTAATGATGGATTGGCTAACAATACACCCGAGAATGCTTCCAAACCTTCCATTAGTCTACCTCTTCAGAAATTATAATTTTTGCTTTAGAGATGAACGTGTCTGTTTTTCCGTTTGCTTTCGTAAGCTGAACATCATACACATACTCACCAAAGCTCAATTTGGACGTATCGCTTGGCTCAAGAATTAAAGTCATTGTTGATACAGGTATTTCTTTTATGAGAATTGGTGCGGGATCAGTATAATATTCTTTCATTGCAAAACGAATACGATCATTATCGTTGGGTGTATATGGTGTTCCGTCAGCTTTTGATATAGCAATATGTGCTTCTAAACTGTCGCCTCGTGTTAATGTAATCGTTGTACCATTAATACTATAGCTCATAATCTCACCACCGTTATTCAGCATTATTCGACTTTCGAATAGGCAATTTATTGACTTCCATCATGACCCTTTTTGCAGAGCCATTACCACCTAATTTTTCATAGGGTTTATACAAATACTCATACAAATTTTCGTATTCGTCTTGTGTAATATATTTTTTCTCAATATATGTCATACCAAGATATACAATACGATCATGTGCCAAGCCGATGAGCATCTGAGTTTCTGTACTATTGTGTTTGTTTTCGGCTTCTTTACGTTTAGCATGTTCCTGCATAAATGCCCAGAATCCAGACGATGCTAAGACTGAACCAAGGATAGTCAATAATGCTTGAAGCCATGGCTGTATTTCCATATGTCAACCTCCTTATATTTTGGTGACCTATCAAATACAACCGGTTCTCGTTATCGACAGTGATCGTTTATCAAATAGGTCATCCCCAAATGCTGTATGATTTAAAAAGTTTTGCCGGTAATTTCTTCAAATTCAGCTTCAGTGATCCACTTCATTTTGACAGCATTTCGGATGCGGGTCTCATCCCACATCTTCAAATTCCACCAATTTTTTACCTTGCTGTAATTCTTACTGTGTTCCATGTCATCTCTCCTCTCAAAGCTCTACGCCAGCCATCATAGCGACATATTCAAGATCAGATTGCATTTGCATTCGAGCAAGTTCGTCAGAAGAAAGATCGCGCAGAATAAACCAAAATTCGCCATTATTTTCTGTGAGTCGAACCAACTCCATGCTAGAATGCAGCGTCTCTACAATTCCGTCGCTGATTTTAACTGGCGAACAGTTGTTTGCAAATATGGATCCATCAACCGGGGCTTTAGAAATATAGTTATTGCCATTCAGCATCAAATCGGAAATAACTGTACCGTCAGCCAGGGTGATTTTGTAAATCATTTTGTCCATTATATATACCCCTTTTCAAATTCGGTTACCCAATGGCAAACACTGGACGGACGCCATTTTGAGAGATGGCCTCATTTTGGCTAATGTTTCCATAGTGGTGAATATATGCATAACCAACACTATTGGTTATACTTCTGGTCCAATACTTATCGTTAGCAAGAATGAAATTAGGTGCAGAAGAGAACAGTGCTAACTGACCTGAACAAAGAGTGAATATCGTAGGAGTAGTTTGACCTATAAAATCGTATTCTCTACCAGTAATCATTCTAAGATCAAGAAGTTCAACGCTAGAGTCATACCATGAAGCACCTGTCGGTACATCCTTGGCGGCATTCGAAAGGAGCTCACGTCTCGTAAGAACCGCCCCCGAAAAAACACTTTTAATAGTGGTTTTTGCAGCCTCGAGATTAGCAGTATACATCTTCGACGCTATATATCCACCAGTTACGGTAGGTGTTGTGTTCATCTGTGCCTTATACAGAATTGTATCAGGAACAATGACAAGATGATGGTGCTCAAATTTTGTATCGCCATAACCGTACCAATAGTCAATGTCTGCGATTCGCCATTTAACACCATTGCTCTCCCAATAATCACCAAGCCATAAATCATCAAATGAACCATCTTGGATATGGGCTTTTTGGGTTGGAGTTAAGGAGGAACCGAGGTTTTTTCCTCTGAAAAACATTTTATGGGCATTGGGAGAAACCATATGTAATGCGGCGAGAATAGCATCACCAATGAAAATTTTCTTAGTGCCGTTATTTCCATCGGTTAACAAAATATTGTCAGGTGTAAAATTTTTAACGGCAGGATACTCTGTCATTTTCATATCTATTACTTCCTTTCTAAAAACTATTTTATGGAGTAAACGATCTTACTATCAATAGACGTTCCGTAGCTGTCCTCAACATTTGCACCCTCAGAATCATTAATGGATTGGTAAATGCAATATTCTTTAGCCAACACATTGAAGCGATTTTGCAAATCTAAGATATCTGCAGCTAATTTCGTTGCTACATTGCCTTCCAAAATTGTCTGCAGGTTACCGAACCAGGTTATAAACTCAAGTTGCTTACGATCGAGCCAGGTACTAATTTGATCTGTACCAGCTGAGGTTTGATCGGCGAACCATCGATTCCATTGCCCTTCCCATTGGGCTACGATATTGTCAATATTTGTTACTTGAAGAATTCCGGTAACATACGGACAAACACTTGTGCCAATGGCATTAGTTATGTCCGCTTGTAAAATACTACTGCTCTCAGCTTTACGATAAATATAAGCAAGAGGATACTGGTTTACGTCCTTGGTGCGTAACATTTCTGGATGCTGTGGAGAACTAGACGGAGTGCCTTTTATGATCTTGATGTCGCCTTTTCGGACAGATTCCCGATGGTCGATTTCTATCACGACGGCATCGTATCTATCGAGTAATATATCGGATTTTTCGGCGTCAATCGGTAAAATTGCATCATTGTATGTCCATGTACTGTTAAACCAACTACGACCGATACCTACAGTGATGGTGTTTCCAATATCGGCTTTCACGCCAAACGCTGTGCCTATATTCGCAAATACGCCATCGGTGATTATGCCGTCAAAAATTGATGATATTTGTTTGGCATCGTAACGCCTATCACCCTTAAGTGAATTAAAAAAACCACTTGTTACACTCATTCGCTATCACACTCCTTCCTTCAAAGCTGTTTTAAATGTGGGGTACACCGAAATACCTTCCTCGTTTTCTGAAATCACGATTTCGGTAATACAAGCTGTGGCCTCATGACCATATTCATTGGCGATTTGAACTATATCACCTGTAAAGAAATCTTCGTTATATCGGAACATAGTGCTGGTTTCTGCTTGCCCCTCAAAAGACACTATATCTGTATGCTCGGCGAGTTTCTCACTCCCACGTTGTTTCAGCAGCAAGGTGTATTCATCAGCGGTAAGTGTTACATCATTACCAATGTCAGAGGTGATGTCTCTTGCATCAGTGAACAGCTCTCTACGTTCTAATCCGACACCTGTGCCAACAACTGCGTATTTTCTTGCCGTACCTTCTCCTTCGCCGGCCACGAGAGTTACATTTTTTAATGACTCTTTGGACTCCATGTAATTACTATTCAGTATGTTATCAAAACTTGGAGAGAAAACTACATATGGCATTTTTGACTGATTGAAGGAACGGTCAACGCCAGCATAAAATTTAAACACAAATTTCTGATCGTCATTGATGACAAGTTTGAAGCCGATATTTCGCTCTTCACAAAGCTTTGTAATGACATCGTACAGATTATCACCAGTATACTGTGCGTCAATTGTCAGCTCAGTAATAAGCGGATCATCCGATTCCTCAAAAATAACATTCGGAATTCTTCGATTTGAATCTGTTGGGGAAATAATGCATTCTTCCAGTAAAGCGTGCAATTCATTTTGAAAATTTCCGTGTAAAGTTTTCTGACCCCAGATTATACGCCGGTTTAAAATTGACTCCAATGAGCGTCCGGTGATGGTAATATGATTGCCTTTTTCCACGTCCGAAGCAATGGATACTCTTTCGATGAGCATTACATGCTCAGAGTCACGATTTTGCAGATAGTATCCCTCTTTGAATTGTTGAATAAGGTCACTCTCTGCTGTTACATATAGCTCAAAGTCGCCACATTGTTGGAAACGATCAACCCATATCAGCGATTCGTACACGTCGACAATCGAAACCGCTTGAAGATTAGTATCTAAAATCATAAGATTCAAGATTTATACCCCCTCATAAGCTATCCGATTTTCGATTTTAAACTGCAGATTGTCTCCGCCGGTCCGAGCTGTATATGCAAATATGTTATCACCCTTTACCAGCTGAAACCAATCAGAGTTTTTGGATAGACAATTTAATATATTTGTTGTCTTGCCAGCTCGCAAAAGCTTAATCGATTTCTTCCCTTTTACAGTACAAATGATGATATCATCTCCTGCAATAATTCCGGATCCAGTTAAAATTTCAAGTTTATCGGTATCTATTCTCATAATTTCTCTAGTTCCGGTGTTGTATATAGAAATATTCGAGGCTTCGCCAATCGCATGAATTGTGATGGTGATTCCAATTTCGGCATCGCCATCATATCGGACAACCCGCTCAGTTTGAACTCGAATTGTTCCCATTTCTAATAATGGATCATGTACTGACTCATTACTAAAGGGAAACTCAAATGCCGGATCAATACCATAAAAGGTTGTTGTATTTTGTCCATAGCTATCAGGAGAATAAAAGAACGGATCTGGGCACATTATAGATATGTCGGCACCTTCGTCCTTACTGAAAATGTTAGGGTCATTCGATTCGACGTATCCTTCTATTTCAGCAACTCTGTTGTCTGTTTCGATTAATAACTTTACCTTCTTTTTAATCGGGAAATATTTATAAGATTTCTGTCGGATGTCTTCAATTGATCCAATCCATAAATATTTCAATGCTATCACAATATTACGGGGAGGTAGTCTGCACGAACTGAAAATTCCACCATCATTTGTCGGTAATTCTGTTATGTTGATATTGGCAGTGCCCGGTCCTAATCCAGTAATAGATGCGACTACGAAGCCGGATTTCTCCGGCCTCGCAAGTTCAAGTACCAAACTATCGCCCAGATAGTTGGTAACAGTGATAGATTTAATCATGTTCAACCATCCTTTCAAATGCTGAGAATTGATTCTTCGTATGCCGGTAGATTTCAACTCTAGACAATGTCTTAGGCGAATAGTTATTCTGTGTGAAATAATACTTATTTCCGTTAGAACCTCGTGTGCTTTCGGGTTCATTCGATGCTGTCGTGCGATGTTCGATACTGTCATTAATTGCAATTGCCTGACGATGACTAAGCAAGGCAGACAATCCATTTACGCCATTACGAACTTCTGACAGATCAAGTACCGGTCGAATTGTGGGCTGGGCATCAATATCATTGTCAACAAATTGCCGGATGCGATTTATGGCGTCATTCAATCCACTTTTAGCAGAGGCAGCCATTTCCTCAGATGCGGTTCGAGCTTTATCAGCATACGCACCGATTGCATTCACAAAAGCAACGCCAAAATAGTCACCAATCCGATAACCTACTTTTGACGGTGAGTGCTCATCCAATTCTCGTGCAGCTGCTTCAGATGCAGCTTTAGCCATCGCTCTAGACTCAACGGCGGCTTTATAAGTGTTATCGCTTATACCCTTACAAAAACCTTCGACTAAGTAGTCAGCCGAATTGTAGAATTCGGGCCTGAACTCTTTAATATTATGAATTGCTTTATTAAGCATCGGAATGAAGACAATCGTCAGACTATCTGATTTCTTTTGCATGCCATTAATGCATTCATTTACACATCGTTCACCGGCATTTTGCATTTTGATTTTGCAAGTGTCAGCTGCGGTGACGAACGTTTGTGCCATACCGATTGCAGTTCTTGTAATCGTCGGGGATGCATCTTTGAAAGTAGATACAAATTTATCAATTCCGCCGTTAGCTAATTTCTGGAGTGATTTGGCAAAATTGGCCATTCCGCTGGAATCAAGCGTTGAGACGCCTTTGGCGAAATCGGCAATCCGGTTTACTTCATTGATGGCAGCAGACAATGCTGTAGCATCGACACCACTTATATAATTGTAGAATCTCCCAAAATAATCACCGAATTTGGCCATATCTGAACCAAAATCAGACAGTGTGGCGTCATCTGAGAACCAGCCGCCTTCTTTGGGAAGACTTTTTTGAAGCTCAACAAGCGATGAAGCAGCATTTGTGGTTGAAGTGACAACACTGGAATCTACATTGTGCATATAAGTGGCATAATCGGCGAAGTTTTTACCAAAACTTATAAGACTTTCACCAAATTTTCCGATATCATTATCTCCTGTGAACCAGCTTACAACACCGCCAGTGTTAGGAAGTGTCTTTGCTAGTTCAACTAATGCCTGTCCAGCAGTTGTGGAATTCGTGATTGCCTCGGCGTTTAATCCTGCGACATTATCGGAATATTCTTTTATCGCTTTACCGAAGGGAACTAGTTTTTCGCCAAAGGTGTCAATATCATTTTCACCAGTAAACCATCCTACAACACCACCACTGTTGGGGAGTGTAGCAGCCATTTCAGCTAAGGTCTTACCAGCAATTGCAGCGTTCGCAACTACTTCGCCATCTATTCCCTTAACTTCATTACCGAATGCGGTCATTGCTTTACCGAAGGGAACCAGTTCTTCTGCGAAGTTGGAGAGAGACGATCCACCAGTTAACCAGGATGTCAAACCCTCTAGAATATCAGCGGCCGTTAGGATTAGAATTACATCAGCTAATGCCTTAACACCATCCATCATCGATGGATTGATTGCACTAGCACCTGCAATGAACGGTGTAACATTGGTCATGAAAGCTGATAAATCTGCACCAATTTGGGGGAATTGACTTGAAACACCACCCATAAATCCGCCGACGATACCACCTACGAATTTACCAATTGCTGTTCCAACTCCTTGTAAGAAGCTTGCTCCCTCATTGACGAGCCATGTCAAACCGGGAATATGAGCTAATGCACCAATAGCAGCAATAACCAATCCGAGTTCGGCAATCACAGCACCGATACCCAGGATTCCGAGCATTGCTCCGGGGACCAAAGATGCTACACCATGTAATGCAATCATGATGCCAGATAGAATACCAATTCCAGTAATAGCCTTTAATAAAGTTTTAGTGTCAATTTTCTTAATTGCGTTTACGATACCAGTAAAGAATGCCATCAAAACATCAATCGCAGCAACAATAAGATCAGGAATTTTTCGTGCAATTCCATTCAGCACTTCAATGAGAAAATCAAATATAGAATCTATAATCGATGGTGTATATTCCACAAGCGATTTGAGAAGTGCGTCTATGAGCTTTAGTGCACCATCAACTAATGGAGGAATACAATCAACGAGAACTTCAATAATTGATAGTAATAACTCCTTGACTGCATGCCCAATTGCTCCGGCACTATCAGCGATTACGTTGCATATGGCAACTATCATATCACCCAACTTGGAAATAACCGCTGGGATAATGGCTACTATCCCGGTAATTATAACGGTGAGGGACGCTACAATTGCAGTTGCTCCTGCTGCCCCAGTTGTCGCAAGGGCCGTCAACGCTACTGATAATGCTGACAATCCGACAGAAACAAGTGCAATACCTGCTCCGATTCCCAAAACTGATAATCCAAGCAGTGCAATGGATTTGCTTAAACCGATAATTGACGGAATAATTGGGCCGAGCACTGCACCCGAAATACCAATTACTGCGAAAGCACCAGCAAGGGTGGTCAATCCTTTTCCTATTGCACCCCAAGACATTCCACCTAACATTTTCAGAACAGGTGCGAGAAGCATCAAAGAAGTGGCAGCGACAAGTAATGCCGCAGATCCAGGGAGGGTCCCTGTCATCAATTTAAGGGACACTGTCATTGCAGCCAACGAACCGCTTAGCATGGTTAAACCTCTTGCAAGTTCGTCCCAGTTCATATTGCCAAAGTTGGATAAGGCTTTAGAGAGAATTATCATTGCTGCCGATATGGCTATCAATCCAATCCCCGTACTAGTCATGTGATTTGGCATAAAATTAATTGCCGCTGTAATTGCTACCAACGATCCAGCTAAAACGGTTAAGCCCCGTCCGATTTTGTCCCAAGACAGAGTCGCAAAACCTGAAACTGCCGATGCCATAATCTTAAGTGCACCACTGATTGCAATCAATGCTACGCCAGTAGATATAACGTGTTTCGCATTTCCGGTAGCCTTCGTAAACAGTGTTAATTCTGTTAATAATCCTCCGATTGACATTAACCCTTTCCCAATATTTTCCAAGGGCATGTTTCCAAAGGATTGACAAGCAGAGGCGAGAATTTTGATTGCCGAGGAAAGAATCACGATGCCAGTTGCAGTAGAAATAGAACGTTTACTAAACTTAGCAGTATTCAGGAACAACGATATTTCTCCGAATAGTACACCAACTCCAAGTAAACCTATCGCCAACTCACTCCAACTTAATTCAGCCAAATCAGTGCACACTGATGCCAAAACTTTAAGAGCAGCGGCAAATATAACCATTTGAGTGGCTCCCTTGATGACAAGTTTTCCACTTTTTCCAAGAACCTTTGCCGTCGCAACGACAACACCAGTTAATCCAACTACGCCCGAAAGCCCAGTAACTAACTCTTTAGTGTCAAGACCGGAAATCTTTTTCAACGCACTTGCAAGGACTAACACCGCAACAGATAGGCTTATCATTGCAGTGCATGCTTTAGCCATGCCAGAAGCTTTACCACCCATTTTGTCGAAAACAGCAAAGGATGCCATTAAATCAACAAACAGAAAAGTAATGGCATCTAATGCTGCCATCAGTTTTGTGCTATCAACAAGCGAAAGTGCAATAAGAGCAGCGGACAAAATACCAATAGCCCCCGCAATTTTTAATAGTACGTTTGCTTTGAGCTGAGATTGATAGGCTTTAAAACAACTACGGACACTATCGAGGATTCTAATGAAAGAATACTTAATGCTTCCAATGTCTTCTAATTGTGTCTTAACTGCGGTCAGGAACTTTGTTATGCCGACTGCGATCGCACCGAGCGAGGCACCATTTAATAAATCGATGAGTCCTGAGAAATTAGCATTTCCCAAACTTGATGCCAAAGCCTTACCAATGGAACTTATTGCCTTCGCTATTCCGCTTGCAATTCGTGAAATAACGTCCCAAATGGTTTCGAGTACTTTGACAAACGTACAGTTAGCCAAGAACTCGCCCATTGTCTCGAAAGCCGTTATAACACCGTCTTTCATTGAAACGGAAACGTATCCGACTTGATTTAATCTGACTTTGATTCGATCAAGTATATCATGCAGCAAGTCCAAACCTGGCATTTTGATTTTTTCAGAAAGAAAAGCTCCGAGTTTGTGAAAGGAGGAAATAATCACTTCGATAACAGAAGCAATCTTATTAGCTACTTTAGTGAAAATGTTGGACGAAGTAATTGCCGAATTAAGGTTAGCCAACCATTCTCCAAATGAGCCAGTCAATCCTAAAATTTTACCGGCCAGATTTCCGGTGCCAGATATAATAGGCTGCAATGCTGTGTGAACTGCTCCGAAAGCTTTTCGAACAATATCGACAATGGCGAATAGCCCCTTGAAAGTGTTTCGCAAATTCTTAGATGCTTCATCACTCAGTGTAAGACGAGCAGATAAGTTTTTAAGCTTTTCGGTAAATGCATATAGCTGGTCGGCTGTTGCCGGAGGAAATATGTCACGAAACGCACCCTTGATGACTTTAACAACTTCGAGCAAACCCTTTGCAGAATTCCAAATAGCATCGATGACGTTTTCTCTTCCAGAAGGACGAATTATTTTCTTGACAAACTCATCCATAGAGATCGAGCCAACGCGAATTCCAGAATCAAGAGCTTCTATTTTGGTAACCATATCCTTGGTGTACCCAGCAGCTTTTAATTCTTCGGCAGACATACCACTCATTTTGACTTGAAGGTTGTGTATTCCTTCAGACAGTGTTTCAGAAGAAATGAGACCTTCCTGCAAACCAGTTTTTAATGCATCGGAGAATGTATCGGATTTTTTTACTAAATCTTCAAATGCATCGCCGTTCTTTTTAGCAATAGCTTGAATCTCTTCGATGTATCCGGCTTCATCAGCTATACCTTGATCTAATAATTGCTTCCATCCAGAGCTTAATCCTCCAGCAAGCAGATTATTTCGAGCATCTGAGGCTTTGCCAATCATATCACCAATGACAGATGAGGCCTCAGTCAGGGTCGCTTTTGCTTCGTCGAAATCACCGACAATAATTTGCCAAGTTTTAGTCCAACCAGATTGGGCACTTTCTTTTAAGGTGTCCATCAACTGAGTTACGGTTTTTACCTTAGTTGCAGCGTCTTCGGCATTTTTTGCCATGGTGCTAATTTCTTCAGCCTGTGCTTCGCTGAATCCCTGCTGAATCAACTCAGCTTTATCGTAAGCACCAGCAAATTGTTTTAGTGTCTCTGTAAGTACTTCAGTAGTTAACCATTCACCTTGGGTTAGAGATTCACGGAAGGAACCGTAGGTTTTTATAGCCTGATCTGCACCCGTTCCGAGTAATTCAGATGTTCTAATAAGAGCATCCTGAAATACCTTACCGCCCATACCGGCATTGACAACTGAATTCCAGTCCATAAGAGATACTTTGCCTGCAGCAAGTGCCTGCGAAAGCTGGTACATAGCAGTGCTTGCTTGCTGTGAAGTTGAACCGGAAACGGCTGCTAAATTTGCAATGCCCTTGATCGAATCAACAGACGTTTGAAGCTTTACACCGGCAGCTGTAAATGTACCAATGTTACGGGTCATTTCCGTAAAATTATAGATAGTTTTGTCGGAATAGGTGTTTAGTTCATCCAGTGCTCGATTTACCTGCTGAAGGTTTGTTCCCTCGTGTCGAGTATTGGATAAGATTGTTTGAATTGCACCTAACTGTGTCTCGTATTCAGCAAAACCAGTCTTGACAGGTTCGATAGTAAATTCCGATGCAATTCTTTGTCCAGCATTTACTATTTTATTCGTGATGTTCGAAAGGGCAGTTACCGCCATGACTTCCAGTGCTGAGAACTTCAGACGAACATTCTCTACAGCATTTCCAAGGGGGTTCAGATTAACCTTTTTGGCTGCTCGATCGATAGATTCAAAGCCTTCAGTGGCACCCTTCATGTCCAAACTAGCTTTTAATTTGTCTAATGAAGACAAGCTAGTCTGTATGCCCCGCTCAAATTGTTTGTTGTTGAATCGCATCTCAACAACTCTTTCATCAATTGTCGCACTCATAGCTTTGTAACCTCCCTCCATGCATGATTTGCAATTTTATCAAAAATAGGCTGGATAGCAGGATTGATGTAGTCTCGACCCTGCACCCAGCCTCCATTTTTGGTGGCATGCCCATACTGCAAAATAATAGCGATGGGAACACCTTTTTGAATGTTTGAATTGTAAAACGAAATTCGTACTGAGCCGTGCTTTTGCTTTATGCGATAGTGCCAGGATTTCGATGTTTCACCAGTGTCGACCGGTGTTGCAGACGAAAGAGCATCTACACCTTCTTGACCGTACTTTTCAAAATCGCTGATTCTTATTGCGTGCTTCAGCGTTCTCAAATATTTGATCGATCGGGAGAAGTCACCCTTTTGTCTAATGTTTAACATCGATTGCTCCTTTACATGAGTTCATTTACGCGCTTCTGTACGGCGTTGCTGTCGTAACCGGCGTTGTTCAGGCGATTCGTACGCTCTTTACCGCTGCCCCACAGACCACGAATAACTTCGTGTGCGATTTCATCAACGGATTTCTTAGGGGGCTGCAGAAGACTATTCACTGCATTTTGAATTTCATTGTACCGGGTGCCAAGCACGGTTTCACGAGTGCTTCCGCTTCCATACATTCCGGAAATAACCTCATGTGCGAGAGTGTCGCAATCGGCAGTGGCAATATGGTTGATTAAGTTCTGAACTTCGTCGTATCGAACTCCGAGCTTTTCAACGCGAGTATTCCCGCTTCCAAATTCGCCCTGCATAACCTTTTCGACTAACGTCAAGACAGAACCATCGGGATTTGCAGGGGAGGAGTTATAGCCATTCAGGTTGTTGTTCTTGATAATGGTCGGGTAATCCTTGTATGCATAGTTTGCATCAGTTCTCTTAGAAGAACCGGGAATCTCAGCGTCGCTGGAGTACTGCCACATTCCACAAGTCTTATCACAAGAACTTACACCCCATTGAGCACACCACAAATCAAAGCCGTCAAGCTCTGAGTAATTAAAGTGGTTATTGATAAAATCCAGATTGGAATAATTGACAACATACCATCCGAGTTCCTTCAGACGGTCGCAAAATGCTTTGACAATGCTGGTATTCAGATGCTTTTCAGGGGTTACCCCGTTATTGCGCATCCAACGTTCAGAGTCATATTCGAAGTCTGCAGCTACGGGGAAACTGATTCGACCCTTGTATGGAGAAAGAATTTTGTCAAATTCTTCAGCCTCTCGAACGGCTTCGGCCTGATTCAGAGAATAAATAAACCAATAGGCACCGACATCGATACCTGCAGAAAGAAAACCCTCAATGTTTCTCTTAAACTGAGAGTCTTCGTGGCCCTTGCCCCAACCGGCACGAACCATAGCGAAGGTCACACCGGCATTCCTCATCTGAGCATGGTTAAGCGGTCCATTGTGCTCGGAAACATCAACACCATAACGAATATTGTTACTCATTTTATTTGCCTTCTTTCTTTAAAGTTACTTTCCCCAGTGCCTGAATAACCTTGTCATATCCAACCGTGGATACCAAGAAACTCAAGTACATAAGTACAATAATCTCAACACCAATCTTTGCAGTAAACACAATATCATTGAGTATCATGTAAACAGTACAAACTAAAGCCGCCATTATTACAGAAATAATAGCGGCAAGAGCGGTCGAGGAAATTTTCATCTCACGATTGTTAGCTAGCCGTTTAATCCCCTCCACTGTAAGATTCGTTACAATCGAGTTAACGGTTAACGCTGTGGACATAAATGCAATTGAAAGCATAATAATCCCCCTTATTCAGCCTTTGGACTTCAGTTGACGACGACGTTTTGCATTTAATTCGGCATTTCGTTTCATTGTATCAACCATAGAATATTTCTGAGGCTTGGAATTTTTAATGTCACAAACACGAATTAATGTCAGCAATCGATTCAAATGCCATTTCTGAAATTCAACAGGTATGTTAAATGCTATCATCCAATAATAGATTAGTTCCGAAGTAACAACCTCACGGTTTGTGCTATTAGCTTTCCTATTATTGAATGTTGTGGCTGTCATCGGAGCTTCTATATATGCGTTAATTTCCTTATAGTTCTCATCAGTCAGCCGATAATATACTCCAGGATCAACATTTTTAGTAATGGTCATGCATCTTACATAGTCTAAAAGTTCTTCGTTTGTTTTTTCTTTTCTACCAAGAAATGCTTTGTTCCATTTGCTTTCCCATTTTGAAAGGGAAAGTAAAGAATGCTCAAGCTGGAGTGTTTGTACCTTTGTATATACAAATTCGTTTCGATTTTCATCGAAATATTCACCGGCAGGTATTGTAATCTCAAGCATTCTCGTACCTAAACAGTTATCGATTAACTACAGAGACCTGAGGATTATTTGCAGCGTTGTCGTCAACACGCATAACAGCATTTACAAACTTAGCTGCTGCGTCGGCGTCAGTGATCAATTCTTCGAACAAAATCTCATATGCAGGAGTTTCCATGAATGCCTTAGAAATCTCGTCGGACTTCACGAACCGGCGACCGTCTTCACTCTTTTCGCCATAAGCCTTAGAAATGAAATCATCAAAGAATTCCATGATACGGGCACCATTTAAATCAGCAGCAATGCTACGAAGCTGGACATCATATCCGCCCTTAACACTGCTCTGCATCTTTACAATTTCAGGCTTTGACATATCGAAATAGAAAGATTCAGTTCTTTCGGTGCCATTCAGATCTGTGTAAGTAATTGTCTTCTTAACCATTTTAAAAATAACTCCTTTCAAATAAAACGAAAAGGGGCTGCCAGCTTACCTGAATACAGCCCCCAATATTGTTAGCACATTATTTCAGAAGTGCTATTACACGCCGGTAGCCTTAACCATTTTGATGATTTCATCCGGGAGAGGCAGTCTGGGGTCAACACCATCCTGTACGTCAACGGAAGAGGGATCCTTACCATACAGAATTTCCTCAAGCTTAGCCATAAACTTGGCATCAAACTTAGTGGAATCGAAAATAAGAACCGAAGTGGGCTTAAATGTCTTATCTGCAACCTTCTCGGTAATCTGTACAGGTGTAGTCGTTACATCCCAAGACATTGTGGATGCTTCAGGACTGTCATTGATTGTGTTGTATGTCTTCTGGCTAGGAGCAGCATGACAACCATATACCAGATGAAGCTTATAACCATGTTCATTCAACTCAGTATCGTTACCAAGAATGGTACGATAGGTGAAGCCGAACATCTTACGAATCTGCTGCCCAGCAAACATACCCGGTGCAACTTCAACAGAACCATCACATTCTGCAAACTCATCGGGATACATATATGCCTCGATAGTGCAGCCGAAATCTTCTGCAGAAATCAGGTTAACATACTTGCCATTATCTGCGTAAATGGGAGTTGCTTCTGCACCAGAGGGATTTTCGGAAACTGCAGACATGCCGTTCCATGCCACACCCTTACCGTAAATACTGCCTACGGCAGGATACAGCACGGCTTTTTCAACACCAGTTTCGAATAACTTCTCGCCAGTTTTTCCCCAAATAATTTTGGCCATGAGTTAGTTCCTCCTTGTTAAAAATAAAGTGAAAACTGATAATGATTTAAATTATTAGTTTTATAAAATCGTCTATACTCGCAAAACGGTAACGCCAGGATCTTATCCACGAATTTAGAATCTGGATTAGGGTCGATAAGCGTAACAGTGTACCGTTTATGACAAATATATACCCCGTCATCGGCATGCTTCTTTGAAATGTTGTCAAATGCATACACAATGGCGGGGTAATTAATTTTTATCGATTCGGGTGGCTGAAAATACACATTTCGTGTTGCAAGAATTTTGCATAATTGCTCATGCAATTCAAGTCGTGTTGCCATTATATATGCCTCCGATCGATAATATCATTCTCGGGAAATTTACTTCAACATCAGATACTTTCCATAAATTTCCCATGAACTCGACAAACAGAATGCTTGGTAAATTCGAAACGGCAAATGGGTCAGCGAGAATGCTAATTCGATTAGAAATGGTAATATCATCATTTACTTCGCCAGATGCACTGTTTCGTATAGTGTTTTTGATGATGTCACCACTATAGAACTTAGAAATAACTTCATTTGTCCACACACCCGGTGACGACTCGGTACTCATACCAAAACCAACTTTTCCATGCCATTTAGCCATTTTGAATTCTCACCTCAGTATAATCTGTCTTACACGCCGGCACTGGCAACCTTGGTCTCCAGTGCAATGGCAGACTTCACTCTGGTTAATGCACCGGACAGACGAGTCTCGATCAAGTACTTATACCTGTTAAAGTCGATATCGAAGTCAGAGAACTGAGAGGTCTTGCCGCCCTTGGTAGCACCGTAGTTGTAATCATTTGCATTAACAAACAGAGCCTGCAGCTCATACTTAGAGCCACGGTCGGCCTCAGCAGTGCTGGTACGGGTCAGACCAGAAATCTCATCACACTCAACAATCTCGTGAACATGCAGAGCCTTTGCCAGATCGGCCTCGGTATCGTAAATACGACGGCCATTCATATCACGAGCCAGCAGCATGGTGTTCAGCAGGTGAGTGGAGCAGTAGCAATCAACACTGCCGGAACCCTTGTATTCTTCCATAGCATGCCGGAAAGCAGTGATAACGGCTTCAGCATAGATATACTCATCGCCAAAGTTGGCAGCAGTATTGGTGCCCTGCAGAGTGGTCTTCATGGCATCGATGTCGATGATCTTATGAATGGTGTACATGTCATCATCAGTCCAAACAGGACGGATATGATCTTCGGCAATCTTCTGTGCATCGCCGGGCTCACGGCCATCGCCAAACAAAGCCGCACGGGCCAGTTCAGCATCCAGAGCACCACGCAGAATATTGTGCTCATAGGAAACGATATCAAAATCTGTAATATCGTTAATATCGTCACGGTTCAGTTCATCGTGGATGTATACAGTCTGAGGATCGGTAGTACGGCTCACGAGCGTTACATTGCCGGTATTGGTCTTCTTGGCTCCCTTGGTCTTATAACCACTTGCACGCACCTTAGAAATATCAGCCTGACGAGTACGAACACGGCTGAAAGGACTCTTATGAACCTTGCTCATCCAGGTGCGAACCCAAGCATCATTCTCAGGAATGGCTTCGGGAGCTCCGGGCTTCAGGTCCTGTACATCGGGGAACAAAGCCTCGATAGTTTCAAAACCATGGGCAAGGGCGTCGGAATTCTCTTCCAGGTACATGTTAAGTGCTGCCCGGAAGGAACCGCAGTTAGACTGCTTTGCAGTGGTCAGGATTGCTTCCTGATCTGCATGAGAAATTACATTAGTATCGACAGCATTATCGCCTTCGAAAACATTATGCTTCATTTCAGCATTTCCTCCTTTATTATCGTTGTTTTCATTATCTTCAATTGCCTGACCGATTAAAGCATATACAACAGTCTTCTGCTTTTCGGTCAGAGTATTGAATACATCTTCGACTGTTTCCTCATCGTTGTCTTCATCCTGGGGATTATCTGCATCGGCATGGGAAACTTCAGATTCCTCTAATGCCTGGCCGATTAAAGCATACACAACGGTCTTCTGCTTTTCGGTCAGAGTATTGAATACATCTTCAACGGTTTCTTCCTCACTATCTTCGGTGGAATTCTCTTTCTTATCATCACTGTGTTCGAGATGATCGAGAATAATATCAGTACCAGTGAAAATATAAGCTTCTTCCTCAGAAATCTCACCGTGCTGAATAATATCCTCGATAAATGCCTCCGGATTAGCACCAGCGTGCACCAAACTTACTTCACGAATAGTTCCGTGCATCACACAGCCATTACGCTGCTTTAACTGATTGGCATAAATGGACAGTGCGGAAATATCACCATGCTGAACAAGCATCTTCGCAGTCTTGCCAGACTCGGTGTCATTAAATGTGCCGTAGACATATACGCCTTCTTTGCGATTTTCCAGTTCGGCATGACCCAGTACATTGTTAGGATCGTTATGCTGATGGTTCCAAACCAGAGGAACAATTTTACCATTGTCATTCTGGAAAGCATCCTGCATAATAGTTCGGCCATCAGAGCACTGAACATTATTCCTGGTGGCCCAACCACAGAAATCGCAATTTTTGCTTTTACTCATTTTGACTGTTTACCTCCTTATGAAAATTGTTTTTATTAACTTCAGCCTCTTCATTTGGAGGAGCTACTGTAGTAACAGCATTGCCGCCTTTCGGAGCTGATAAGTTAGGATTTCGGAGCTCATCTGCTTTAGGGTCAGCAGACGGCTTTACTCCAATCTTCTGACGAATTTCGTTAGCAGATAGAATCTCATTACGAATAAGTTTGTCCCCAATTTCAGCAAGCTGAGAAATGGGAATGAGCTTAAGAGGATCCTGAAAGAACTCGACCGATTGTCGTTTAGCTCTGGCATCATCGGTTAGAAATTTTCGTCTAAGCTCATCCACAATTGCAGTTAGAATGGGTTCGACTATTCGATTGTAATAGTTAAGCATTGTTTCTTCATTTGCAGTTCCATCAAGAATACCTTGCGTCATGCCAATCTGGCTAAAGAGCATATTAGTCAGATACTCGATTTGGTTCATGAGGTTATTCTCAACCGACCGATTTAACTGTGTAATCCGTTCAGTTCCATCGGCATAGGCAATGCCATATTTTGATCCAGATAACTGCCGCTCAATTTCTTTACGACGTTCATCAGCCTGCCTACGACGAGCTTCTGTCTTAATAACATACGGAAGTTGAATGATTAAATCCAATTTTCCAGAACTGCTTTGCTCGTCTATAGAGTCCAAAATATTGAGCTTTCGAATGAGTCGCTGCATGGTAGAGTTGTGTTCATTCATGACTGAATAAAGCGGATTTTCAACAATTCCGATAGTGTCCTTCGGAAGTAATATCTCTTGCTTCCGTCCAAGTTCTTCATTGAACAGCTCAACTCGTACCATTTTGGGGAACCATTCAATGATCTTACCGACTCGCATTGTATCAATAGACAGAGCCTCAACTCCGTCCGGATCGTTCGCTTCGTCGTCGAAATCAACAGGAACCATTGCAATGCATCCTTCACCAAGAAGAGATTCGACTGCGTCTTGAATAAATGCTCGTCCCGTTTGATCAATGTTGGCACTTAACGTGAGGCAGTTGTTGAGTCCAGAATCGATAGTGTCTTTGTATCGACCGTTTTCATCCAGATGAACATGCCAAATATCAACCGATGCGGCGTCCACTGCAATACGGTTGATGATAGAATTGATGATGCATTTTTCGCTGCCGCCAGACAATCGAACACGATCGGGCCTAACTGTGAATCCGTATCCGCCAGGATAGGGGAGAGGTGGTGTCTTGTCCCTGAAAACATTCCATGCTCGTTTTATCCGGGACCCGATTGTCGTATTCATTTTGAATTTTTCACCTCCTACAGACAAAAGTTAAGAGACCTTGCACATTGCAAAGTCTCTTAAAGTGATAGAGAAAGAACATTATGCCTCTTCTCTCATAAAAGGGGATGTTTTTCGTGCGAAAAAGAAAAGAGACCATGTTGATGTTAACACGGTCTCTTAATTTTAAGGAATTATTTTAAAACTTTTAATTCACTTAATATGTCTGCCAATCTTTCGCCATTAGACTTACGCTTGTCAATTGCTACCCATTCAGCATTCGTAAGCTCTCGACGAAGCTTCCAATAATGTCCCAAGGATCTATCATAACAATACAGCTCTTTCAAATTTTTCTCGTTATGCTGCTTACGATGTTTTGCTATAACTCCGATTCCAGTTGTAGCAAGACCAATTAAAGCCGGCACAACGACCTGAATTGTTTGCTGATTATTATAATAAAGTTTTTGAAACTTTTCGGATTGCTCTCTTGACCACTCACGAAACTGAGCTTTACGTTTAGCTTGCTTAAGTTCCTTAGCGTTATAATGATAAATCATAATAATTCTCCTTTACAAAAAGTTTTCTTTCATAAAAGAGAATGCTAAAGATGCGAGGTCACATAAATTCGTCAGGTTCGTATTCTCTCAAAATCTGACCGTTATCCCAGTCGCTATCCGGGCAGTCATCAGATAAAGCATCTGCTTGAATGTATTCACCAGTTTCTTTACAAACACCTCGGGCCGTACAGTCCGCATAAAACCCGTCTTCATCCATGTCATATGGAATCATAACAAACCAAAAATAATTAGCCGTTTCATGTGCACTTATGGTTTTTAATTTACGATTTTCCTTTTTGGCAATTTTATAAGCATCATTAATCGTAATCATAAACAATCTCCTTTCGGGTCATTTATTATTTCTAATTGACTGTAGCAATTTCCAAACCTGGATTTTCCATATCGGTGCTGTATCGTTTAGATAATTACTACTGACAAAAGAATCACCACGCATAATCTGAGTTTTGTAATTGGAAGCCTTATTCTTTTTACCAGAATATCCGACCATCTTTCCGATAATATCAGAATTAATTGATAAGTCGTCTAAACGAGTTGTTTTTAAAGAATCGTTTTTTAGTACCAATCGACCTTTTGATTTCTTGTATGGTTGATACCTCGCAAATAATTTGAGAGTATTCCTTGAAGGGTCTTGAGCATCGTAAAATTTTACCTCATTATTTTCGATTATCCAACTAATAAAATGCCCACCTTTATTATGCTGAATTTGAAGGCAGCCCCTACTACCGTTAGGATACTGTTTTAGCATGTCTTGAGTAATTGCGGCTTGAACAAGCTTACCCTTCATTGGCGAATATTTAAGGTCGACTATTTCTTTTGACACAATAGGATTGCAAAAGGTCTTATCATGAAATCCATTAAAAAACTCTCCCATGGTATGGGTATATACGCCTGTCGGATTGGGTAATGCTTCGACATCTATTCCTCGTCTTCGCATTTCAAATGCCATGGCACAGTTTCCACAATTATGTGAGTATCCCTGATTATTTATGTCGAAATGTGGATTTACTTTTGCCAAATCGTCAGCAATGCTTGCGCCTTGATCAGGTTTTAACTTGAATTTGGGTTTATCAGAAAATCCAGCGATGGCATCCTTACCATGTGCAACAATTTTATTTAATTTTCCAGATTTATATAAATATGCAGTTCCCAAAGCGGCCACGGCAGTAACAGTGGCTGCCGCACCAATTTTAAGCCACTTCTTCTGCTTATCAGATAATTCTTTGCAAGATGTGTCTTTATCCGATTTCTTATTCGATTTATTATCGGAATTTTTGACGGATTTGTCAAGCGACTTTCGCCATCCAGCTTTCTTTTCTAACGCAGAGTGATCTTCTGGATCAAGAGGGTAGGGCGGACCATTCTTTTTACCCCACTTCTGACCTTTGATACCATGATGATTTAATGTGTCAGAAGTCTCATAGTACAATATATTCATTTTGAATTCTCACCTCCCAAAAAGAAAAGAGAAAGGCCTTCAAGGAGTAACGAACTCTCGAAGGAGCGGTAGGGTTAACTACAACATTCGTATCACACTGCTTCCTTTCCCATAATACGCATTGTTGATTATGCGAACTTAAAAAGAATCAGGGTTTGCTTTGAATGCTACATATGCATCCATCATGGCAGCCACTGCGTCAATTTTCTGTTCGTATCGCTTCTTTAAGAGTTTTCGGTTTCCGTTGGTATCTTCTAGAGTAATACAATTTCCCATTGCAAATGTCATCAGTTCTTCGTCAAAGAGTAACATCCGATCTTCAGCAAGTTTTTTCAACTCACCCAAAGGAACAGATTCTGTACGAGCACCCTGGATGACTTTTTCAACTCCATATGGTGTGTTTTCACTACACCAGCGATCTACAAATTCTTTTGCATTATACGGGTCATATCCAAAAGCACGAACATCATAGTCGCAAGCAACAATGTGTGCTTCAAGGTCTTCATATACATCCATCATCTGAAGAGTAGTACCCTCTAGAACAATTAAACTTCCTTCTTTCATGAACTCGTCATACTTAATCCGCATTGCAGCAGGAAGCTTCATAAGAGTTCTTGATGTGATATAATTTCTGGTTTTGATACCAAAGCACCCATTAGAAAGGGGAAACAGAAAGGTAAATGCACAGAAATCATCACCCTGAGAAAGATCCGCCCCAAGAGAACAAGGCATGCCATAAAAATTACGTTTTCGATGACACAGGGTTTCTTCATAAGTGAAGTAATATGTATAACCCTCCATAGGAATACCGAATCTCTTTGCGAGAATATCGTTTCTTGTCGCAGGGGCTTTTTCCATTCTCTCAACGTCTAACTGATATGCTTCATAGCTAACTGTATAGCCAATGTTAGGATTAGCTTTACGCCACATCTCAGGCTGCCCAACTTCGTCAATAGAGTCCAGACGATACCACCAAATAGAAACGTGGTCCGCTTGATACTCGCCTTTGAGAATGTCCATCAACTCCATTTTGATTGTGTCGCCAGAACCATTGCGGACGGTGCCTTCAGAACTAATAGCAATAATCAAATATTCATCGGAGTTCTTGGACGCACCCTGCTCGATAGCACCAATTACATCCTCTCGAATATCACAGGAAAGCCATTCATCGACTGTAGCAGTTTTGTCATGGCGACCTTGGAGCTTAGCAATACTCATAGGGCGAATTTCAAGAAGTGAATTGGTTAGAAAATTTTGAATACCGAGCTTTGTGGGTGCCAATTTCGCTCGATTTGCTTTTGAGCCGGTTGTGTTCTGCAACGATCCTTCTGTTAGAAATTTAAACAGCGGACCTTTAGATCTGGCAATTGCAGTTTTGAGAGAAGAAAGGACTTCTTCCGCTTGTTTCATTGTGGGAGCAGTGGCAACTTGTTGGGTAGTTGTAGTGTCAATATTTAAGGTGTATCCTTGATGGGTAGAGGCATAAAGTGTTTTAGCGGCACCTCTTCCCACAATCAGAAATTGTTTTGTGGTTAATCGCTTACACAATCGCTTACGAACATAATGCCCCCCATGTCCATCGGGATCCGGAACAAATACACTTCGATCTACAAAATAGTACCAGCCATAAACATCTTCACCCCAAAGTTTAAAACTATCCAAAAGGGTAAGATCTCGACCGTCCGTCAGTGTAAGCTCATTCTCACAGTATCGAATCCAGCAATCGACTGCATCCGAATCATAGTAATAATTCGGATTAGCAATCTTTTCATCAATTCGATTCATCTGCATTGCAATTTGCAGACAGGAATCTCACCTCTAAGTACGGCATCTCTAAACATGCCGTAATACTTAGGAACAGCAGTGTTAGATAATGCCATATTATGCTACCTTATCTTACTTTTTCTTTAATCTTCTGAAGCTTATCATATCGATCGTCGCCAAGCTTTTCGCGAAGATTATCTTCCTTCTGACGCTTGTCATACTCTTTAGAATTTTCATAACCTTCATCACGACCCTTTTTAATCGCATTGGCTACTTGCTTCTTGCCAAGATCTACCCTTTTCTTGGTGGCATACTTGTCGGCTTTGGCTTGCATTTTATCAGCTTGCTTAGTCCAATACTCAGCTTCTTCTTTACGTTTCTCAACTTGATTCTCAGATCGTTTCCGAATTTTATCAGCTGCAAATTTTGCCAAATCAGATTTGATACCTAATCCAGAATTTGCATTTTTCTTTGCTACCCGATCAAACCGTTTGGCAATATCTTCATGTTTTTTCTGACTCTCTGCGATCTTTTCGTTTTCATAATCGGCATGACCTTTGGCTCGGCCAACATAACGGAGCTTTTTCTCCATTTTCTTTTCATGTCGCTTTTGAGATCGATTGACTTTTTTGGAATCATTATCATCATATCGTTCACGCCCAGCGGGAGTAAGACTTCCGTCTTTAGTTTGAAAGCGTCTTTCCCCCCATTTCTGGCCTTTGATGCCATGATGGGCAAGAGAAGATTCGTAGTAAAGTTTATTCATTTTGATTTTCCTCCCCCTTAGTCATCATCTTTATCATCGGTTCCAAAACTTGCCGATTTTCTTATTGTCATTTGCTTGGAAAATCTTGGCACTCTCTTCTTTTCCGATTGAGGCATCCATTGCTTTCTTTACGCCGTTGAGAATCACACCGGTAACAACCGCTTTGGCAGCTTTCTTAGGAGCCTCGGCTAAGGCTTCTTTAGCTCCTTCTTTAGCACCGCTAAGCATGGTTTTCAGTTGCTTTTTCCCTTTTGCTACAGTTGTATCCTTAAGATCTTTAAAATTGACACCTCTAAACTTAGCTACTACGTTACCAATTTTTTGAGGATTTTTATGGACATAGTACGCAGCTGCAGCAACTGACATGGTTGCGGCTAATCCGGTTACCACCTTTTTGCCGATTGCAATCTTTTCTTCTTTGCTCTTTTTACTTCTGACCTTACCTGCAGCTGTACGAGATCCGTCTTTGTTTTGATACCGACGTACACCCCACTTCTGTCCTTTAATGCCATGATGAGCCAAAGCTGTTTCGTAGTAAAGCGTATTACTCATTTGTTCTCGCCTCCTGTTTTTTCATAATCAACATAACCTTCAATTCTAGATTCCATTTCATTGATGCGCCGATTCATAGACTCAATAACCGAAGGATTGGAAGGTGGATCAAATACTAATTTCACTCTAAGGTAAATATAGGTTTTGACCCAATTCAATATTTTCTTATCTGAACTATACTCGTTCCACGACGTAGACTTACCAGTTATCTCAAAATCTTGAGGCAAATGATTACCAAGCTGGGATAGTGTGGCAAATTCCGAATTTATGTGCATGATAATATCGGGATCGAAGTAAGTATCTGTAACAGACGGGCCTAACAATTTTTTAATTGATTCAAGTATGCTATCAATCATTTAATCACCTACTTAGCTTTTTCCAAGGACATGTATCGTATGGAGTCCTTGTTATTGGAGTACTTATTAATAGCGACTCGTCGCCATAGTGAATTGCATTGTGGGTATTTAACGAGGTGGAGATCAGGAAATCCGGATTTAATAATCTATCGGTACGATTAATAATATCATCCATTGAAATTGGATTGATATGATGAATAATAATTGGCGTACCTTCAATGTCAAAGCCAGGCATTCCTAAATCGCATCCATTGTCGCGAATAATGACATAATCCCGTAGGGCGAGCCATTCATCATCGGTTTTATAAAACTTTTGATTAATATAGCGATTACCACCAAAAGTTGCTTCGCCAACTTTTCCGAAAAGCTGCAAATATCGAAATCGTTCTTCGAATGTATCAAAAGTGATAAGTTCCGAATATGTCTTAATCATCATCTGGGCCTCGATAGGAATACGATTTCATTGCCTCTAAGGCATTTTCAAACAATTCTTCTACCCGCTTGCCAGATTTTATTGCTTCGGTTTTTGCTTCTAGAAGCTTAGTTTCATGTTCCAACTTAGCCCGTTCGAGTCTATACTTCTCGGTTCCAAGTTTTAAAAAATGAGTCATCACCTGTGACGAGGCTGTTCCTTCAGCAAGCTGCTTTTCGGCCAAATTCATTGTCATTGAGATGAGTTTGTTTTCCCGAGCTTCAACAGAAATAGGAGTTCGGCGAGCATTTGTAGTATTTGCTTTAGCCAATGTTGCAACCTCCTCTCGGCTAATAATTAGCATTCGAATCGCAACCCTTAGAAGAACCCACAAAGTGCTAGAGTCTGTATAAGGTGACTGAAAGGAGAAGGGAACACCATAGGAGATATCACATTGAGGATAATGGAAACTTTGTGGGCCCGTCTAAAAGTTGCGATAGGGGAAATATGATTTTGGTTTTATGAAAATCCCCCCGGGGAATTTTTGAAGACCGACGCGATAGGGCAGGGGGGGGGTGTTTTCCTTAGACCCCCCTCCCTATGTCAAATACGTCAGTTATTCTTCAGTTACTTTCTTGTAGATGTTTTGAAAGTCGTATTTTACAATCTCATCGATTGCGTGTTCAACTTCCCGTTCATTCTCTTCATCGCTCAGTTGATCTGAGGTTCGAGCAATCCGGCCAAGGAGACCGCAGCAATTGTAGCCTCGCTCGATATCGAATTGAAGCCAGGAATCGAATTTAGTAAAAGGGTCGAAGGGATTGTCAACTGTAGTTAGTGCACAGCGTTTGCTCATTTACCCAATTCATTCCTTTCTGTTTAAGTATTTTGTAACTGTCGATACAGACACGCCGAGCTTTTCGGCAATCTGGGATGTAGTATACCCAGATGCAGATAGTGTCGAAATGTGGTTAATTTTGGCTTGGCTTAATGTTCCAGTTGCCCGAGGTGTAGCCCGAGCTCTTACAGAATCGATGTCTGCATTGTTAAGGATTTTAATTAGCTGGTTCTCGCTGATAGCACCCGCTTGAATCGCCTCCCACTCTCTGTCGGTTATGTCGATGGGATGTCTCTTAGCACCAACACGCACACGAGCCTGAGTAAGGGCTTGCTGACCAGCTTTCTTAATTTCAGCCTTAGTCATGTCAGGATTTGCATCCTTCTTCGCCTTGATTACAGTATTGGCAAGGATCTGAGCTTCACGTTCTCTTGGTGCATTGCGAAGGGCAAGGTCCAGCTTGGCTTCGAGAGAAGCAACTTCATTTTTGTATGCGGAGCGTGCAGAGGAAGAGTAGGGGATTCTTCCTGTGGTAACCATTTCCATACGGGCTCTATTTCCCAATGCTTTCATACGATTAGCATAGTTGGCATAAGCCATTTCTTGAGGAGTTCGCGCATTAGACACCAGACTGTAGGCGTCATCAGTTTCTGCCATTTTAGAACTCTTCTGGGTTCTTACTTGAGTCTTTCCATTCTTATCTACATATTCTTCACGAACCGATTTGTAAATCAGTGCTCCTTCTGGACGAGTTGGATCATACCATTCTTTGCCCTTTTGGTTCACCTTTGGAGAGCCTTGCCTTTTAAGAACACTCTTTTCAGAAGAGGCTCTAGAAATAAGAGTTGAAGCACCTTCATGATAACGACCATTTTCGCCGATGGACCCCTGATACTTCTTTTTGAGTGATGCAATATCGTTCTGTTTAGCACTCTCTCTATAATCAAGATTGTGTTTTTCGGCATCGATAACAACCATGCTGTGACGTACTGCACGAGCAAGCTCGTCATCAGTAGCGCCTTGTAAAGTCATGTCAGTGATTAAATTGGAAATGATACCCATTTCAGTTTGGGTATTTGTCATTTTGGCATAAGTCTTACCGTTTCTACTGTAAAATTCTTTACCTTTTTTACCCTCAACAGCAGGGCCAGTCCAAACTTTGCCATTGTCATCAATAACTTTTACAGGGTGGCTAGAATCGGGTCCGTACTCTAATTTAGGATCAAAGTCTTTAAGACCTTTAAGTGGTTGCTTAGAAATTATCTTTGTTTTGGGGCCTGTAGGAATAACCATTACAGTGTCTCCATCAAAGTCTGCTCCGGAAAGCCGTTCTGCAACTTTAGAATTAATACCAATCGCATCAGCTGGAGTGTTTCCAAGAACTCGACGCCCTTCCGGTTGTTTATTATTAACCTTTAGAATTGGAATCTCGAAAATACCACCATGAGGATATCTAACTAAAGCGACTGTTTCACCATCCTTGTAGTTAGGTGCATAAACTTCATTATCTTTGATAGATGTTAGGGGCAGAATTACCTGATATTGTTGCCTAGGCAAGGCTGCCGCCTGCAGGTGAACAGCTGCTGAATCGCAGTCATTAGCAAAAGATTGAAGCAATACCTTTTTGACAGTTGGATTTGTAAGCGAACAAATCTCATCAAATTCGTCATACTTATCAGACGCCGCTAAATTAAGCTGCTTATTGATAAGCTGCTTACTTTGCTTTGACAAAAACTGAGAGGGAAGTTTATGTGCCCATTCACCCCAGTCGCCTTCTTCGGCACGCTTGTTTATCAATGAAAGTTGCTTCTTTCCATTCTTATCATAGTAATAACTTTGACCTCCACGGAAAGAATCTGGATCATCAGGATCAACGATTCCTTCTTTAATCAAAGATCCAAAGGGATTATCAGGATCATCCTTAATTTTCTTGAGAACCTCCATCTTTGGAACAGACTTGGACTTGTTGGTATTAAATATCATGTCAACTCCGGGAGGAAAGTCGGCATCATCGCCATACACAGCCATGCCTTTTATGTACCTTTTACCGTCAACAAGAACACGGACCTGAGCATATGTAGAGTTACCGAGTGAAATATCATCCACACCACGACGAATCTCTACAACACCATCCTTATCTTTACCTCCATCCTCAGCGTAACGAATATCAAGACGCTTGGAATCCATACTTTTGGGATAAACCCATTTACGGTCAAATGTGTCACCACCGTCATGGGACACATAATCTTTGAATGAATGTACATCTTCCAAATTATAAAGTTCTTTATATTCAGTACCGGGAGGGGCCAGAATTTTAGTGGTAGTCCATTTACCAGGATTAGTTACCTGAGCCACACGAATAGACCTGGTTTCGTAGCCTTCATGCTCAAGACGAGCCAGAGCTTCCTTAAGCCGTTCAGCAGAAATTCCCATTTCACGCTCCACGCCAACACCAACATCAATCATGCCACGCTTATCGACTTCAGACTTGAGAATATCTGCCGCTACTTTTGCTTGATTCATTCTAGCTTCTGATTTGGTGTTAAGTAATGAGCGAACAGATGAATCATTAGCAAAACCCATCTTATCGGCAATCTCATTTAGAGAATATCCATGTTCTCTAAGTGATTTTGCAGTATCAACTAAAAGCTGTCGGCGCTCTTCATTGGCAATGCTGAGTTGCGTTCTGAACTGTGTTGTGCTGATGCCCATAGATTTGGCGATTGCTGTATCGCCTTTCCATGTTTTCCCTTTCTCATCAGTAAATATAAATCCCTGAGATCGCAATTCATCGACTCTGCTCAGAAAATCACCGCTACGTTGATAAGGATCCTTGCCTGAACCATATGGATATCGACCGGAATGTCTTGGTGTGCCATAGTGCATCAGGATGTCTTCTGCAATAGGATTCATGTTTACCCCTCCTTTTCTTTTACTTCTTCAATAATTTTGTCTGAAGTGATAATCTTATCCATGATAGCTAAGATTTCATCAGAAGAAGGTGCATACTGTTCGTAATCATCAAATTGATAAATACGCAATTGAATATCAATCTCAGCAGGATTTACACTATACTCAAGACAAAAAAGAGCAGCATAAATCATGAGCTGATTCATACTTGCTGGTGTATCGCCAGTTTTGAGATCATGAATTCGAAGCACATTGATTCCATTTTTTTCTTTTCGGAATGAAATGGAATCGGCAGTTCCAAAACAATTGTCTGAGTAATATAAAATTTGCTCAGGTGTCATCTTATAACCAATTGCGTCATTGACATACAAGTTGAGTGTTTTGTGTGAGGCCCTGAGCTTTTGGCTGAGTTTAATGCACTGAGCGGCAAATTCATGAAGAACTGTGCCTTTTCTTTTTGCTAATGCGTTAATGTATACTGACGCCAATTTATCAGAGTCATAATTAAGCCAGTGATATCCGCTGGCACTGAGGAAAGCATGCTGTCCCTCAAGATTCGAATGCGATTTGAAGTTCATTTAGCACTTCCTCCTTGTTCTCCGGGTAGATAAATCTTGAAAATGACATGTTGTTCATTTTTTCAACATAATACTCCTGATTTGGTTGGCGGTGTGCATTCGAATACCGTTTGCATTCAAGGGACGCCCAACGGTCTCCATACAATATCAATAAATCAGGGATGCCCTGGGGATGATCCATTTTAAAGACCATGCATCCGGGAAACTTTTCTTCGAGACAGTCGATCAGTCTATCCTGAAAGCCGCTCTCCAATCGTGAATCTCTCATTAATAAACGGGCTCCTTTCCAAAATAAAAGAGAAGGAGTTTTACAAAAATGCTTGTTTTAACCTTCTCTCTCATAAAAGGGGGTGTTTTTTGTGCGAAAAAGAAAAGAGAATGCTTGTTCTCTTTATAGACTAAAATATCGATCCAATACAGTCATGTGGCCAAATGGCCACTTTTGTTTGTTAACTATATATATAATTAACTTTTTTCTTCGCAGGGTAATTAAGAATAAAAGTGGGCAAATGGCCATTAAATTAAAAAACAAGGCAAATTGAACACAAAAGAGCACAAAATGATGGGTTTTAGTGGAATTTCGGCTTGTTTTCTGCATTTTTCAATAAATTTGCTGGCCACTTTTAAGTTCCAAAAGTGGGCAGAAAGTGGCCAATTGGCCAGATTTTGTCCGAAATTTGCAGTTATTTTTACAGCAAAATATCAATTGGTCAAATAAAAGTGGCCAGCTGGCCAGATTCGAAAATGAAAGTGTCCAGTAAATTTACGAGTTTACACCAGTTTCTTCCCTTTTCTTTTTCTTCAAATATGCGTCCATTTCACGCTTTTCCATTTTCTCGTCAATGACAGAGTTGTGTGTTTTTCCTCCTTTACCTGCTACGACACGCCCCCAATTTTTGTTGGTGGTTGAAGCAGCAATTGACACACCTGCACGAGGGTTCGTATTTTTCTTAGTCTTCATTTTTTTCTCCTTTCAGAATATCAATGTTTTGCATATGCTTGTCACTGCTTTCAGCAGAAAATGTCCACCCTAAAATAAGCAATCCTATACAGGCCCCGAGCACAATGCCAATTAAAAAACAAGCTAACTTCTCCATCGGTATACTCCTTTCAAAATATCAATTACTTCCATACCTTTCCGGTTCTCTTATCAGTCAAGACAATACGTCCTTCGACATGAAATCCAGCAAGTTCACAAATATAAAAAATTGTGTGCAGCAGCTTGTGAAAACGATCCTCTTCCAAAACATTTGTAATGGCGTTGCACGCAGTGGGATCAGTATATCGCTCTGCATTCTTTCTTAAGTCAGTTTCATTAGTTGGCATGGTCACACTCCTGTTCTTCTATTTTTTTCTCCCAATCTTCAAGATTAATTCCATACTCTTTAAGAGCCTGTGTAGCAATCCATAGATCATCCGTGTCCTTGAGTTCGTATTTTTTAACAAGCGTATCAGCATCATCGTGAAAACCGCTGTAAAAGCGCCACAGACGCTCAGGACCCCACCCGAATGTGTTATGTAAACGCCACAATATCATAGCGTCTATTTCACGCTGGTGCTTAGTCTGCCATTCTGTAAGAATTCGTTTGCATTCATCATCAGCTGCTTTTTGTTCGGCCTTGCTTAGGTTGATTTTGAAGATGTTCTTACTCATCTTAAGAACATTCATTTTAAAACCCCTCCAATTTGAGAATACAAAATATACTGGCTAATTAATGCTGCAAAGGCAGCCATTTCGTCCTTGTTGATCTGCTTTCCGGATGTAAACCACAGTCTGTCACTATAAATTGCACTAACAGATGCATTTTGTGATTGTATCGACCATTCAGTAGCAACAGAGTTAAGAGCTGTACATTTTGCGGTTAATATCAATCGTTCTTTTAGCAGACAGAAAGTCACTTCATATTCCCGGTGATTCGGAAATGACACAATCTTCATAACCTCAACATTGTGTGAGTAAATATCAAGATTACCAAGATATTTTAAAAACGTAGACAACGGATT
>RCNH01000103.1_pt1 | contig 39367 bp, 33 predicted proteins | sample 2041161 | NCBI WGS metagenome assembly RCNH01 (sample SAMN09708215, study PRJNA481090) | Feces metagenome, whole genome shotgun sequencing project. | biome: feces | host: Leptonychotes weddellii | place: Antarctica: Sion Island | collected 2010-03-01 | reverse complement strand
TATTAACTTATACCATACTATATGACTTCTGTCAACAACTATCTTATTTTTATCCAGATTATGCAATATCATAAACACTGCTTCCGTATCAAAGTAATTATCAGATAATACCCAGTCTTTATTTTCATTTAACAACTCTACATTTGCAATGTAAGCCTGAGATTTTACAATCCGTTCATTACCTTCACAGGTAACGGAGCAATGGTAATTTCCTTCTCTTTTTTCTTCACCAATAATATTGAATGGCTGTCTCTTAAGCTCCAGCGAACCAGAACTTTCTGTTCCTTATTCAAGAGATATAATTGCAAACTTTTTTTTAATTTTCTTCTATTAGAATAGTTCTTGCCTCGTAAGGCTTCAGTATTCCTGCTTCATGATTTTTATAGTTGGAAATCAGCTCTCTTCCCTCTGTTGTTTCTTCAAACAAAGTACATGGAACTTTTTTATCGCTGAAGTTGCAGGCTACAACTAAGGTTTGATTGCCTAATTTTCGCTCATAAGCGTAGATATTTTCATCGTCTTCCAGAAGAGCTTCAAAGATACCTTCTACAATAATCTCATATTCCTTGCGAAGCTGAATTAATTTCTGGTAATAATAGAACACACTGTCGTTATCTTCTAACGCCGCTTTTGCGTTAATCTGCAAATAATTAGGATTTACTTTAATCCATGGTGTTCCTGTGGTAAATCCTGCATTTTTGCTGTCATCCCACTGCATAGGTGTTCTGGCATTGTCACGGCTGATTGCTTTTAATGCGCTCATCATCTCTTCCTCTGTAAGAAGACCGTTTTCTGTCAGTTCCTGGAAAGCATGAATACTCTCAATATCGCGATAGTCCTCCATTTTACTGAAATAAGCATTTGTCATACCGATTTCTTCGCCCTGATAAATATATGGTGTTCCCTTCATAAGGTGAAGACAGGTTGCCAGCATTTTTGCAGAAAGTTCACGATACATAGGTCCGTCATTTCCAAAGCGTGACACGGCTCTTGGCTGATCGTGATTATCCCAGTAAAGGCTGTTCCATGCCTTTCCTTCCAGTTCTGTTTGCCATTTATTCAAGATTTTTCTCAAGTCTTTGAGTTTAAATCTCTCATCTGTCCATTTTCCGTTCTTTCCGTCTGTAATCCCTGTATGTTCAAACTGGAACACCATATTCAGTTCTGTGCCATCCAAATTTGCATATTTTTTTGCTTCCTCTACGGTAACACCTGATGCCTCACCTACGGTAATCAAATCGTATTTAGAAAGCACTTTCTGGTTCATTTCCTGCAGGTATTCATGCACATGAGGTCCGTTGCAGACAAATGGACCGAAATCCCCATATAGACCATTATGAGAAACTCCATCGGGATAAGCAGGATCTTTGGAAATCATGCTGATAACGTCCATACGAAATCCGTCTACACCCTTATCACACCACCATGTCATCATGTCAAAAACTTCTTTTCTAACCTTTTCATTTTCCCAGTTTAAGTCCGGCTGTTTCTTGGAAAAGCAATGTAAATAATACATTTCTGTTTCCTTATCATACTCCCATGTAGAGCCGCCGAAGCATGCTCCCCAGTTATTGGGCTCTTTTCCGTCTTTGCCTTCTTTCCAGATGTAGTAATCACGATAAGGATTGTCTTTGGATTTTCTGCTTTCTACAAACCATGGATGTTCATCAGAAGTATGGTTCACTACTAAATCCATAACCAGTTTTATCCCTCTTTTGTGCATCTCAAAAAGCATTTCATCAAAATCTTTCATTGTACCAAAGTCTTCCATAATTGCCTGATAATCAGAAATATCATATCCGTTATCGTCATTGGGGGACTGATACACAGGAGAAAGCCAGATGACATCTACTCCCAGTTCCTTTAAATAATCCAGATGCTGAGTAATTCCCTTGATATCTCCAATTCCGTCTCCGTTGCTGTCCGCAAAGCTTCTGGGATAAATCTGATAAATCACACTGTTTTTCCACCACGTTTTATTCATAATATGTACCTCACACTTCTTTTTCATTGCTTTCAGTATAAAAAAACTCTTTCTTAAATTCTTGCAATATGTTACTCTGTATTTGTACTATATTCACTTTTATTTATGTAATTATGAGAAAGAGCGAAACTATTATGTATAAAATTAACATTCAGGAAGAAAATCCACACGGAACTCCTTACTTTCCTTTTCAAGCACTGTCTCAGGAGGATTTCTGCGGACAATACTTTGCCCCTTACCACTGGCATGAAGAAACAGAATTTTTATATATTACTAAAGGAAGCCTGATGCTTCGTACAGAAACAGACTCCCGGCTGCTAACAGAAGGAAATGTATATTTTATCAATCCCGGTACAGTCCACGGAATTTTCGGTCACAGTGAGATTTCTCATCACTATGCCCTCTTATTTCCCATGTCCTTTTTAAGCTTCTCCCAATATGATATCTGCCAAAATGAGCTTCTTTCTCCTCTGCTATCCAAAAAACTATTATTTCCAGAAGGAAGTTCTCTCTCTTTCAAAAGCAGACAACAAATCGGTGCTCTGATATCAAAGGCAGCAAAACTTTATTTAGAGAACACTTCTGCCAATACAGCTCTTTCTATAAAAATTATACTATTACAGATATTGGAAGTTTTATTTCAAGAGCATGCCTTTTTCTCCGGTGCAAATTGTCCTGATGAGGAAGACTTGGAAAATCACTCTTTAAAAAATGTATTTTCCTATATTGAAAAACACTATATGGAGCCTGTGACACTGGAAGCTCTCGCTGAATGTATTCCTCTGAACAAGAACTATTTCTGCAAATTTTTCAAAGAAAAAGTAGGCAAAACACCCTTTGCCTACTTAAATGAATATCGTATTAATCAAGCTGCTGCCCAGCTTTTAAAAACCACTGCGCCTATTACAGAAGTTGCATTAAATAACGGATACGAAAATATCAGCTACTTTGCACGCCAGTTTAAACATTATAAGCATTGCACGCCTTCTGATTTTCGTAGTTCTGCCAAATCTCAAAAACAAATTTAATAACGAATTCTGTCAATCAATGACTCCTTTTCACATTTCTGCTGAACATAAAGGATAATACAATCTGAAGGACTACTAAAATTAAAATCATGGAGTCTACAGATTTCACTTCACCTGCAAAACCGCTGAGTTCATAATGCTCTTTGGAAAGAATACTGTGTCACCAATATCATATCCTGTATCCACAATAAAGTGAGACCAGCCGTTTAATATTGCATTTTCTTTTGATGCTTTTTTTCAAAAAGCTGATGGTCTAAAACACAGATAGAATGAAGAACCCCTGGCTGCATACTTTGCATCTACATTTCTTGTATAATCAACCACTATCATGAACAATACACAAGAAAAGCCCATTACCATGCGGTTTGGACTTATAACAGCATATCTTTCATCAATAAATTTATCTGTAGTTACCAAGATACCTTTATCAGTGCGTCTTTGAAAAGCAAAAAATAGAAACCGGCTACAGTTTCCACTGAAAGACCGATTTCTATCCTATTTTTCTCAAATTTTTTATTGTTCATTCATATTTGCTAATTTTGCCGTTTGGTCCGCAGCAATCAGGTTATCAATAATCTCCTGAATATCCCCATTCATAATACTATCCAGTTTATGAAGTGTCAGCTTAATTCTATGATCCGTCACACGTCCCTGAGGGAAGTTATAAGTTCTGATTTTTTCAGAACGATCTCCTGTTCCTACCTGGCTTCTTCTCGCCTCTGCCTCTGCATCGTGACGTTTCTGAAGTTCCATATCATACAAGCGGGAACGCAGTACCTTTAAGGCTTTATCCTTATTTTTCAACTGTGATTTCTCGTCCTGACAAGAAATTACAATACCCGTAGGAATATGTGTCAGACGTACTGCAGAGTCTGTAGTGTTAACGCACTGTCCACCATTTCCGGATGCCCTGAAAACATCAAACTTACAGTCATTTAAGTCCAATTCAAAGTCGATTTCCTCTGCTTCTGGCATAATCGCAACCGTAATAGTAGAAGTATGAATACGGCCGCCGCTTTCTGTTTCCGGCACACGCTGTACACGATGTACACCACTTTCATATTTCAACTTAGAATAAGCGCCCTGGCCGTTAATCATAAATGTAACTTCCTTGAAACCACCAATTCCGTTTTCATTTAAGCTTAACATCTCTGTTCTCCAGTTCTGAGATTCTGCATATTTTACATACATTCTGTAAATCTCAGCTGCAAACAGAGCCGCCTCGTCACCGCCTGCTCCTGCACGGATTTCCACGATAACGTTTTTGTCATCATTTGGATCTTTCGGTAAAAGAAGAATCTTCAACTCCTGCTCCAATTCCTCAATACGCTTTTTCGCATCAGAAAGCTCCTCTTTTAACATTTCACGCATTTCTTCATCAGACTCTTCATCCAGCATCATCAAGCTGTCCTCTACAGTCTCCTTGCAGTTTTTATATTCTGTATAAGCATCTACAATCGGCTGCAGCTCACTCTGCTCTTTCATAAGCTTCTGAAATCTCGTTGTATCATTTGCCACTGTAGGCTCATTTAATTCGTTTAAAATTTCTTCAAGGCGGACTAAGATGTCCTCTAATTTATCAAACATGTTGTTCCTCCTTCTTAATTCTTCCTGTAACTACTCTGTCAAGCCCTGCCAAATCCTGCAAAACCTGAACTTCCTTATATCCATTCTCTTCCATAAATTTCGATACTGCTTTTCCCTGATTGTAACCGATTTCAAAAGCCAGTATCCCGTTATTATTCAGATATTTTCCTGCCTGTGCCGTAATTTCCCTGTAAAAGAACAAACCGTCTTCTGTTCCATCCAGCGCCATACGAGGTTCATAAAGCTTCACTTCATCCATCAACCCTTCAATGACAGAAGTTTCAATATACGGCGGATTTGAAACGATTATATCATAATTTCCAGATACTTTGTCAAATAAATTACTCTGTATCCAGGAAGCCTCTATTCCCAGTTCCCTGCCGTTTCTTTGTGCCACTTCAAGAGCTTTTTCGGATAAATCTACTCCCGTTCCTGATGCTTGCTTTAAATTTGCCAGCAATGCCAGTAAAATACAGCCGCTTCCTGTGCACATATCCAGAAGCTTCAGATTTTCTTTCCCTCTTACCAGATTTAAAACCTGTTCTACCAGCACTTCCGTATCCTGTCTGGGAATTAACACATTTTCATTTACAAAAAATTTCATCCCGTAGAAATAAGCTTCTTTTGTAAGCTGCTGTAGTGGAATATGCTTTCCCCGCTGTTCAATCAGTATTTGATATTTCTCTATACAGTCCCGACTGATTTCTTCCTCCTCATGAACAAAGTACCAGCTTCTGGATATCCCGGATACATGTTCTAAAAGAAGCCATGCATCAAGCTGTGCATCTTCTATTTCACATTCCAGAAGTCTTTTTTTTCCGTACTCTAAAGTATCCTTGTATGTCTTCATCAACATTCCTCGTCTGTCTTTACATCTGGAAAATTTTCTTTCAGATACGCTTTCCAGTCGAACACCGCTTCTACTGCCTTAATTGCCACTTCAGCCATATCTGGTGTAGGCTCTTTTGTTGTAAGCTTCTGAAGCGCCATACCTGGTTTTGATAAAAATACCACTACCGGATTATCGCTGTTTCCTGCCAGACGGATAACCTCATAAGATACCCCTGCAATTACCGGAACCAGTAAAATCCGAACCAGCACACGAAGCCACATAGTCTTCACAGGAACCACTGCAAAAAATCCCAAAAAGAAAATAATACTGATGATAATTACAAAAAATAAAAAGCTGGTTCCACATCTTTTATGAAATCTTGAGCTTTTCATAACATTTTCCACATTCAGCGGAAGACCATGTTCCACGCAGTTAATACATTTATGCTCTGCTCCGTGATACATAAAAACTCTCTGTATATCCTGCATTTTGGAAATCAGCAGCATATAAGATAAAAACAGGATAATTCGAACTGCTGCTTCTGCCAGTGTTACCCCCGTCTCCGAAGCACCCACTTTATGCAAAAGACTTGCCAGCAAATACGGCAGAACCATAAATAGTCCCACGGACAATACAATAGACAGAATAACTGTTCCTGTCATCAGAGCCTTATCTGCCTTTTCTTTCTTTGCCAGCTCTTTTTCCTTTTCCTGGCCTTCTAACTGCTCTCTCTTTTTTAAATCTTCCTCATCTTCAAAAAAAGTGGCAGAATACATCAGACATTTTGTCCCTACTACCAGCGAATCAATAAAGCTAAAGACACCACGCAGAATAGGAAGCTTCTGAAGGCTTTTGCATTTTACAACGCTTTTATAATCTTCAACCTTTATCTCTATTTCTTTATCCGGCTTTCTGACTGCAACAGAATATACATCCTTATGGCGCATCATAATACCTTCCATTACAGCCTGTCCGCCAATATTTGATGATTTCATGTTTTCCTCCAAACACAATAAGAGGCTGAAGTTGTAAAACCTCAGCCTCTCCTACCTCTTATTTATTCATGCCGTATTTCTTATTAAATTTATCAATACGTCCACGAGCCTGTGCAGCTTTCTGCTGTCCTGTATAGAAAGGATGACATTTAGAGCAAACTTCCACGCGGAGCTCAGACTTTGTAGAACCTGTCTTAAATGTATTTCCACAGTTGCATGTTACTGTACATTCCTGATAATTTGGATGGATTCCTTCTCTCATTTTATTCACCTCTTATATATTTTGATTATTTATATTGTTTTATTGCGTTTTCAAATTCAAACAGCTTTTGCAGTATACCATATTCTCATAATAATTGCAAGTGTTATTCCCTAAATCCTCTATTCTTTATGAAAGAATTCGCTGTTTTTTGATTGTCTGAACAAATTCTGCATTATCTTTTGTTCTGGCAAACATATTTAAGATATTTTCTGTGGCTTCTTCGCTCTTCATACCATTTAAAGCCTTACGCATAATATCCACTGCTTCCTGCTCCTCAGAACTTAAAAGCAGGTCTTCTCGTCTTGTCCCTGACTTGGCAATATCAATAGCCGGGAAAACTCTCTTTTCCTGAAGCTTTCTGTCCAGAACCAGTTCCATGTTACCGGTTCCTTTGAACTCTTCATATACAACATCATCCATCTTACTTCCTGTATCTACAAGAGCCGTTGCAAGAATAGTAAGGCTTCCGCCCTCTCTCATATTTCTAGCTGCCCCAAAAAATCTCTTAGGCATATGAAGAGCTGCCGGATCAAGACCACCGGATAAAGTACGTCCACTTGGAGGTACTGTAAGGTTGTAAGCCCTTGCCAGTCTGGTAATACTGTCTATGAAAATCGTAACATCCTTTTTATGTTCTACCAGACGTTTCGCTCTTTCAATGGTCATCTCAGAAACACGTTTATGATGCTCCGGAAGCTCATCAAAGGTCGAATAAATAATTTCTACGTTTTTGCCCTGAATTGCTTCTTTCATATCGGTAACTTCTTCCGGACGTTCATCAATTAAAAGGATAATCAAATGCATTTCTGGATTATTCTTTAAAATAGATTTGGCTGCATCTTTTAAAAGTGTTGTTTTACCTGCTTTTGGCGGAGATACAATCATTCCCCTCTGTCCTTTTCCAATAGGACTCACCAAATCAGTAATACGCATAGCCATACTTCCGCCCGGGCGCTCTAAATGTAAACGCTCATTTGGAAAAATCGGCGTCATATCTTCGAAATTCATACGCTGCATTTCATTTGCTTTAATATCGTTGATATAAGTAACATATAAAAGTGCTGAAAATTTCTCATTCTGACTCTTAACTCTTGTATTTCCTTTTAAAATATCTCCTGTTTTCAAATTAAAACGGCGGATTTGTGAAGGTGATACATATACATCGTTCTCTCCCGGCAGATAATTATCGCTTCGGATAAATCCGTAACCATCAGGCAATACCTCTAAAATTCCTTTTACCGTAATACCACTGTCTAATTCAGACTGCTCCATAGGTGCTCTAGAGCTTTTTGTTTCCTCATTTTTACTCTCTGTACTCTTTGTCTCAACCGGTCTATTTTCCACACATTTCTCTTTCTGATCTTCTTCTACCATACGCTCTACCAGTTCACTTTTTTTCAATGTTGAAATTCCTTTTAAGCCTCTGGCTTTTGCCACTTCTTTTAACGCTCCAAGTGACAGGGATTCATATTTTTCTCTCATCCTATACTATATTCCTTTCCGAACTTATACCTTTTCTTCAATTATTTATTACTGGAAATATTTTGTCTGAATTGACACGAGCTAAAATCTTGAATTATTTAAAATCCGTATTGACACGTTATTAGCATAACATACTTTTTAGAAATTTGCAAAGTATTTGTTGGCTTAAAAAGCCGGTACGGATTTTCCTCCATACCGGCTTTCCATCTAAAGTTATTTTTTACTGTTTATTTTACAGAGAAGCTTCCGCATTCTGTATCTGAACATTTGCAGGCATTTCTTCCTGCAATAGTGATTTCCTCTGCATCACATCTTTCTTCTTTGTTAAAAGTACACTCGCAAGCTTTACACCCCACCTGAATATGAGGGGTTGCACTACCACATCCGCAGCTATTACTTGTGCTTTCTCTTCTTTCCACAAAGCTTTTACAAGATGTTCCCTCAGATTTCTTTGCTGTTCTTCCATCTACCAGAATGTCGCCTTTTGCACAATACTCGTCTTTGTTATACAAACAGTTCTTAACAGTACAATTTAATAATGGCATTTTCCTACCTCCTGAATTTTAATTTATCAGTGATAGTATTTTCCTTTTCTGCCATTCTATACTTATTTTTCAATTCTTTTTCCCTGAGCATCTACTTCAATTTTGCGGATTTCCTTTGTACGGATTTCCTTGCAGATTGCATCGATAAACTCAGCTAATGGCTTCTGTCCCTCATCGCCTAAATAACGGCTTCTTACAGATACCACTTTGTCTTCTTCCTCTTTTGCTCCCACAACCAGCATATAAGGAACTTTTTCAAGACGTGCCTCTCTGATTTTATAACCGATTTTTTCGGAACGGTTATCAACGCTGGAGCGAATTCCGTTTGCTTTTAACTGTTTCTGAACTTCGTTTGCGTAATCTCCGTATTTTTCAGAAATAGGAAGTACACGAACCTGTTCCGGACACAGCCATGTCGGGAATAAACCGGCATATTTTTCAATCAGCCATGCCAGTGTTCTTTCATAGCATCCCATTGCAGTTCTATGGATAATATACGGACGTTTCTTGTCACCGTTTTCATCAATGTAATACATATCAAACTGCTCTGCTAAAAGTGCATCCCACTGAATAGTAATCATGGTATCTTCTTTTCCATATACGTTCTTTGCATTAATATCTACCTTTGGTCCATAGAAAGCTGCTTCTCCTACATCTTCTACAAAAGGAATACCCAGCTCTGTCAGAATATTTCTGATATGTCCCTCTGTTTCTTCCCAGACTTCCGGCTCTCCAATATATTTTTCTCTGTTTTCTGGATCCCATTTTGATAAGTGATAAGTAACATCTTTCTCTACACCTAATGTTTCCAGACAATGTTTTGCCAATGCAAGGCAGCCTTTAAATTCTTCTACCATCTGATCTGGTCTTACAATTAAATGTCCCTCGGAAATTGTAAACTGACGAACTCTTGTAAGTCCGTGCATTTCACCGGAATCTTCATTTCTGAACAAAGTAGACGTTTCGCCGTAACGAATAGGCAGTTCTCTGTAGGAATGCTGATTTGCTTTGTATACATAATACTGAAATGGACAAGTCATAGGACGAAGAGCAAATACTTCTTTATCCTTTTCTTCATCACCCAGTACAAACATACCTTCTTTATAATGATCCCAGTGACCTGAAATTTTATACAAATCACTTTTTGCCATCAATGGTGTTTTTGTACGAACATAACCCCATTCATTATCTTCCAAATCTTCAATCCATCTCTGAAGTTCTTTCAGCATAATTACGCCTTTCGGCATTAAAAGAGGAAGTCCCTGTCCGATAACATCAACTGTTGTGAACAAGCCCATTTCACGTCCTAATTTATTGTGGTCTCTTCTCTTGGCTTCTTCTAACTGCTCTAAATATTCGTTTAACTCGTCTTTTTTACTAAACGCTGTACCATAAATACGGGAAAGCATTTTGTTCTTTTCATCGCCTCTCCAATATGCGCCTGAAGAAGAAATCAGTTTAAATGCTTTTACACCTTTTGTGCTCATTAAATGAGGTCCTGCACATAAATCTACAAAGTCTCCCTGAGAATAGAAAGAAATTTCTTCTCCCTCCGGTAAATCTTTAATCAGCTCTACCTTGTAATCCTCACCTTTTTCTTCCATGAATTTAATGGCTTCTTCTCTTGGCATTGTATAACGCTGAATTTTTGCACCTTTTTTAATGATTTTCTTCATTTCTTTTTCCAGTGCATCTAACTCCTCACGGCTGAAAGACTCGTGATCAAAGTCATAATAAAATCCTGTATCAATGGAAGGTCCTATTGCCAGCTTTGCTTCTGGATATAAATTCTTCACAGCCTCAGCTAATACGTGAGATGCTGTATGACGCAGCGCTGCCAGACCTTTTTCATCATTTGCTGTTAAAATATTCAGTTCACAGTCTTTGGACACCTGTGTTCTTAAATCTACCACTTCTCCGTCTACTTCACCTGCACAGGCTGCTCTTGCAAGACCTTCGCTGATATCCAGTGCAATTTCATATACTGATTTGCTTTCAGAATACTCTTTTTTTGAACCATCTTTTAATGTAACAATCATCTCTGTTCTCCTCTCTTTCTTTTGCAGGAAAGGAGTGATTAAAATATATAAAAAAACTCCGTCCCCTGCTGCCTGTTTCTGACTGCAAGGGACGGATTATTCTCTTAATTATCCGCGGTTCCACCCTTTTTGTTAAAAGCAAATGCTTTACTAACCACTTCATTTGATGATAACGGAATCACCGGACCGGATTAGGGTCACTCAGAGGTAGTTTTCAAATGCTTCCGTGCCAGAGTGCTTTCAGCATACACACTCCTCTCTGTGACCTTCCACATTTTACTCGTCTCGTCAACGTATTATCTTTATATTCTCATAATATATCCTATATATTTTATTTGTCAACCTCTTTTTCATTACAAATTTCCCACAAGTCTGTCTTTTATCACACCAAAGAATTCTCGCAACAAATAATTCACCTGTAAAAACCGGGAGTTTTTTGCAGCAATTCCATAGACTTTACACTGCATTTTCCTCTGAGCAATCGCACTGCCGCGATAGATGTGAAATCCGTTGGTAACAATTCCGATTTTCAGCTCCTTCAAATCTTTTTTACTATTCTGTCGGATAATCGGTATGGTAAAAGCAATATTCTGCTCTGTATTTCTGGATTTTTCTTCCAAAAACAGGCGACTGGATGCAATTCCTTTTCTGCAAAGTTCTGCTGCCATACATTGTGCTTCTGAAATCCCCTCATCTTCCCCTTTTCCACCGGAAAGAACAGCTCTTGTGTTTTCATTTTCTCTCAAATACTTTTCTGCCCTGTCAATTCGATACCGCAAAGATTTACTGGGTACATTTCCCCGTACCTGTGCTCCCAGCACCACGATATAATCCAGATTTTTCACTTCCCTTTGATGCATGGCACTTATGATACAATACTCCGTAAATACCAACAGCACCAAAAGTCCCACACCGAAAATACCCAATAAAACACCTAACACAGCAGGAATTTCTATCTCAAAATAAAAGCAGCCCCCTACCAGGAAAAAACAACCGCCCACAAACAGCCATATCAAAGGAAACTTCGAAGATAAACCCGTCACCCTCCAAATTCCCAGAAAATACAAAACACTAATCATTCCTAAAAGAAAACAGATTTCTACCATTTCTCCCTCCAGTATAATTAAAAGTGTTTTTTGCTTTCAGACATCAATCACCATCATTTCATTGGCAAATAACGGTACAGATACCTGTAAAAAAACAGAACCTTTTACCAAACAGCCTGCCCTGTATCTGATAAAAAATTCTGTTATTTTACCAATTATTTATTTTCTTCCACAGCAATGTTTATATTTCTTACCGCTTCCGCATGGACATGGATCATTACGTCCGATTTTGGGACCTTTTACAACTGTCCCGGATTTTTTCTGCTCCAGATACAGCTCTTTTCTCTTTTCTTCTGAGAAAATGCTGTTCCACTGTGGAAGCTCATATAACCAGTCAGCTTTTGCATCTACCATGTTTTTATACAGAGTTTCTAAATCATATCCTAAATTAACCTCTGTATTCTCATCCATTTCTTCGATTGGGTTCTGAATTTTCAAGCTGTCGTTAATACCGTCAAGGAAACCTACCATAGACATCAATTCTACATCAAATTTTTCTGCCAGTTCTTTTACTGTACCTTTTACAACTTCGTTTGGATTGCTGAGAAGTTTTTCGTAAATTCCCTTTTCAATTAAAAAGTACTCTGTCCAGAATTTCTGCAGCTGCGCTCTGTCAGCCTGCTGAGAGTATGCCATATCTCTCCAGTCCTGTAATAATGCCATATATCTTACCTGCCTTTTGTTTTTATTTTCATATTTCACCTTTTGGTTCAACAGATACAGTATATACGAAAATCAGCTTTTTTTCAATCCTTACTTTCTTTCCTCTGCTGATTGTTCCTGCCCGAAAGCTTCTTTTATTATAGTAACAACTGCACTTTCCACCTTATGATTATGAATTTTCATATTTGTAATACACAGTCTTCCGACTTCCACGGACATTTCCGTGCCGTCTTGTGGAATACTTCCTAATGCGTGAAATACAAGACCGTTAAAGGTATCATATTCTTCGCCCGGAAGGGGTATTTCCAGCATTTCAGACATTTCTTCCAGCAGTGCTGTTCCATGAACTTTCCATGCCCCATTTTCTAACGGTTCAATCTCACAAACGGCATCTTCTTCCAATTCACCTACCAACTGCTCTACCAAATCATTCAGCGTTACAATTCCTGTCATGCCACCGTATTCATCCAATACCACTGCCAGAGAACATTTTTTCTTTTTCATATTTCGAAATAGCACGTCTGCTTTTACTGTATCCGGGACAAAATACGGCTGACTTACCGCATGCTCCATAACGGATTTACGGCTTTTATCCTCCAATCGGAAATATTCTTTTGCATTCAACACACCAATAATCTTGTCCGCTGTTTCCTCGCAGATAGGATACATAGTATATCTTGTATGGTAAATGATTTCTCTCCATACCTCCATGTCATCTTCCATATCCAACATAACTACATCTGTTCTATGAGTCACAATCTCCTCTGCGGAAAGGTCATCAAATTCAAATACATTTTGTATAAATTCCCTTTCTTCGCAGTCAATAGTGCCTTTCTCTGTTCCCACATCTACCATCATACGGATTTCTTCTTCGCTAACCTGTTCTTCCTCTTTGTCTGGATCAATGCCTAAAAGCTTTAGAACTGAATTTGTAGAAAATGTTAAAAAACTCACCAGCGGTGCAAAAATCTTTGAAATTCCGTCAATTAAAGCTGAAATTCCCAGTGCAAAGGGTTCTGCCTTTCGCATGGCAATCTGCTTTGGAACAAGTTCACCAAATACAAGTGTGAAATAAGACAACACAATAGTAATCAAAATAACAGAAACGGACTCTAAAATCTGAACCGGAATATCAATTCCCAGTCCCTGAATACCTTTTACCAGCACATCAGAAAAATTTTCTGCCGCAAAAGCACTGCCCAGAAAGCCTGACAAAGTAATTGCCACCTGAATAGTTGCCAGAAAACGTGCAGGCTGACTTATGAGTTTTACAAGTCTTTTGGCTCTTTTGTCTCCTTCTTCCGCCATCTTTTCCATTTTATTATCGTTCATGGAAATCACTGCAATCTCCGCACATGCAAAAACTGCATTCAATAAAATCAATACTACCTGTAATAAAATCATAAAAATAATTGTACTTCCCAATGTCTTTCCTCCCTAAATAATCTTATATCTGATTGCATCTGCTTCTTCATTCCCGCAGGTACATGCTTACTCCTATCCATCGAAACATCAGATATACGGAAGGATTTTCCTTATTCGTACAGTCATCTTCATCCATTGTGCAGCGTCTTACTCCTTTCTCCCATCATTTGTTATGCCATAGCCATAACTATATTAGAGTCAGTATAAGAGAACTGTGTGAAAAAGTAAAGTAAAATTTCTTTTTTCATTTTTGTATAACTTTTCAATTTCTGTCTACAATACAAATAGTCCACAGGGAGATGATACAAAGACGCATCCCTCCCTGCAGACGACAAAAGAAAAAGTAGAAATACTTTATCCTCCCCTTTTTGAGGGTGTTCCCAAGCACCCTCATTCTCCTACATAATGCAAAGAATATTCTCCCACACATTTTTATTTTTCTCCCATATTTCAGGAAATTCACTTGCCAAAAGCGGAGAGTCCCCTTTCCCGATTTCTACGGTAACACTGGGGATGTGCATTTTCAGCAATGCCCAGTCTTTATATCCTGCAGGATCTGTTTTATCCCACCCTTCCACAAGCTCATATCTTGTTGCATTTCCTATGATTTTTGCCAGCTTCTTTGTTTCTTTTCTCAATTTTCCCTGCTGTCCGAAATCCCAGTAAATTACCTCTCCTGAAGAATGATAGCTGACAGTCGCATGAAATTTTTCCCTCCTTGTCAATTCTGTAAGAAGCTTTGTCTCCACTTCTGACTCAGGATATTTTCCTTTATATTTTTCCGATGAAGGCTCTTTTTTTTCGGATTGATATTTCTCCCAAAAAGCATCAAAATTTCGATTTAAGTCCACACCTCTTGCATTGGCTTTCCAGCGCATAAAGTATTCTTTTTCCCTTATTTCTCCCATCTCTTTTTCTTTTATTTCCAGAATTTTTTCCCTTAATTTCAAACTTCTTATTCCCTCAACTCCTCTTTGACACAACACTGCTCCGTCAGGATTTACCATTGGAATAACATACACTGCTATATCCGAATTTCCTGCTTTACCTTCACAGATACTTCGAAGAAATTGCTCTGTCTGTCCTATCAAAAGCTTCGCCGTCATATATTCCCTTCCATGAACAGTTCCTGTAAACAAAAGCTTTTTTTCTGCATTCCTATTTCCCACTATTATTTTGTAAATTTCTCTGTTATCAAAGCTCTTTCCCAAACTGTCAATCCAAACTCTTCCTTGATATTGACGCAGTAAATTTCTCAATTCTGTTTCCATAGTTTCATACTTGTATAGTAAAATTCTGTCATTATACATTGACGATATCCTCGAAAATTATTATAATAATACAATAGATATTCTAAGTAAGGGAGATTAAGAAGTGAAAAATATCAAACAACTTCTTGCAATCATCGGAGTTGGTCTCTTAGCAGGTATATACGTGTTAACTTTTATTTTATCTCTGGCAGACCACTCCAAGACAGGCAGTATGCTTATGTCATCTCTTTATGCTACAGTGGTGATACCTGTTCTGTTGTATGCTTTTATGCTGGTATACAAATGGACACACCCAAAGGATGAAGAAATACCAAAAATCTCTGCGGAGACTACCAAAATCGATACGCTGATTTTTGATATTGGTAATGTGCTTGTAAAATATGACTGGAAGAAACTCTTAAAAGAATTAGGATATAACGAAAAAACCGGCACTGCTGTGGCTAAAGCTGTTTTTCTCAGCAAAGAATGGGCAGAAGCCGACCGCGGAATTCTCTCAGAGGAAGAACTCTTGCAGACTTTTATTTCCAATGCACCCGATTACGAAAAAGAAATTCGTGAGACCTTTGATGCCGTTGGAAAAACTATTTCCGTATATCCGTACACCAAAGACTGGATTACTTATTTGAAAAAACGAGGCTATAAGATTTACATTTTATCCAATTTTCCCAAACCTGTCTATGACCGGTGTACAAAAGAACTGGATTTTCTAAAACTTGTAGACGGAGGATATATGTCCTGGCAGATACACTACATAAAACCGGAGCCGGAAATTTATCAAAAACTGATTACAGATTTTGAAATCATTCCTCAAAGAGCTGTATTTATTGATGATTTAATGGAGAATATTGCTGAAGCACGTGCTCTTGGCTTCCACGCAGTCCATTTCACAAGTAAGAAAAATGCAGTCCGTCAATTATTGGATTTCGGGGTAAAATAAAAAATTACCAATAGGTCACCGTAACCTATTGGTAATTTTTTTATTTTGTAGTTCTTCTTCTAAACAGAATAAATAAAATCGCACTGATACCCATTAAAATCGGGTAAAACAGATATGGCATAATCTGTACTGGAGACAGTGTAGAAAGTCCTGCTGCTGTTAAAAGCTGTGCTCCGTAAGGAATAATACCCTGACCTACAGATGCGAAAATATCCAATAAAGAGGCACTTCTTCTTGGAGATACATCAAATTCATTGCTGATTTCCTTTGCAATAGGACCTGACATAACGATTGCCACTGTATTATTTGCTGTACAGCAATCTACTAACAATGCCAGAATAGAGATACCAAACTCTCCTCCTCTTGGACCGTTAATTCTTTTCTTAATTAAATTCAAAATAAATTCAATTCCACCGTATTCCTTCACCAAAGCTACAATAGCAGCCACAATAATAGAAATAACGGTAATGTCATACATGCTGGTAATTCCTTCGCCCATCTTCTGGAATACTTCTCCAATGGCAAAAGCTCCGGTTCCCACACCTACAATAGCTGATAAAATAGTTCCTGCAATTAAAATTACAAATACATTAATTCCAGCCAAAGCACCAATCAGTACCACCAAATAAGGAACTACCTTCACAATCTGGTAATTCAGTTCTTCATCAATTTTTCCTGCATTTCCACTGGCAATAAAAAAGAAAATAACAGCTGTTAAAATTGCTGCCGGCAGTACAATCAGGAAATTTTCCTTAAATTTATCCTTCATTTCACATCCCTGTGTTCTGACTGCTGCAATAGTTGTGTCAGAAATCATGGATAAATTATCACCAAACATTGCACCACATACAATAGCCCCTATACAAATCGGCATGGAAATTCCCGTTTTCTCTGCAATTCCCACACCAATAGGAGCCATAGCAGTGATAGTTCCCACAGATGTTCCCATGGATACGGAAATAAAACAACCAATAATAAACAGCCCTACCACTGCAATAGATGACGGCATAATGGAAAGTCCCAAATTTACGGTACTTTCTACTCCCCCTGCTGCTTTAATGGTGCCAGAAAAAGCACCTGCAGCAAGGAAAATCAGACACATTGTCACAATATTTTCTTCCCCTATCCCTTTAGATATAATGGAAATTTTATCGTGAAAACGCACTCTGGGGTTCTGTAAAAATGCCACAACCAAAGCAATTAAAAATCCTACGATGGCAGGCATTGTATAAAAGTCATTGGAGATAATTCCGGCGCCGATAAAGATGACAAGAAATATCCCAATAGGCAAAAGCGCCGAAGCTCTCCCCTTCTTTTCCTGTTTCATATCATATCCTCTCATTTTCTGTTGTATTTTATACATTAATCTCTGCTGTCATACCCAGAAGATCTTTATTTGCTTCCAAAACAGGATTTACCACTTTTTTCAGGAAGTTATCTACCTGAACTGCTGCACGTCCTGTATATTTTGCAGGATCCATGGTTTTCTGCAGGTCTTCCAGTGTCATATTAAACGCCGGATCAGCAGCAATCAATTCCAGAAGGTTGTTATCTTTTCCTTCTACCTTTACATTTCTTCCTGCTTCCATGGAAAGCTCACGAATTCTTTCATGTAATTCTTGACGGTCTCCCCCTGCTTTTACAGCATCCATCATAATATTTTCTGTAGCCATAAACGGAAGTTCGCTTCTTAAACGTTTTTCAATAACTTTTGGATATACCACTAAGCCATCTACCACATTTAAGCAAAGGTCTAAGATACCATCAATAGCAAGAAAACCTTCTGGAATGGAAAGACGTTTATTTGCAGAATCATCCAGTGTTCTTTCAAACCACTGTGTTGCGGATGTAATGGCAGGATTTAAAGCGTCTACCATAACAAATCTGGACAAAGATGCAATTCTTTCACTTCTCATTGGGTTTCTCTTATATGCCATAGCAGAGGAACCAATCTGGCTCTTTTCAAAAGGTTCTTCTACCTCTTTTAAGTGCTGAAGCAGACGGATATCATTGGAGAATTTATGAGCACTTGCAGCAATTCCTGCCAGCACATTTAAAACTCTTGTATCCACTTTACGGGAATAAGTCTGTCCTGAAACAGGATAACACTCCTTAAATCCCATTTTTTGTGCAATCATCGGATCAATTTTATCAATAGTTTCTTGATCTCCGTCAAATAATTCCAAAAAGCTTGCCTGTGTTCCTGTTGTTCCTTTAGATCCTAACAGTTTCATTGTACTAAGTACAAAATCTAAGTCTTCTAAATCTAATAAGAATTCCTGCATCCAAAGAGTTGCTCTCTTTCCTACAGTTGTAGGCTGTGCAGGCTGAAAATGAGTAAATGCAAGTGTTGGCAGAGCCTTGTGTTCCTCTGCAAATTTTGCAAGTTCCGCAAGAACATTCACCAATTTTTTACGAACCAGTTTCAATGCCTCTGTCATAACAATAATATCCGTATTGTCACCTACATAACAGCTTGTTGCACCTAAATGAATAATTCCCTTTGCTTTCGGACACTGCACACCATAAGCGTAAACATGGGACATAACATCATGACGAACCTGTTTTTCTCTTTCTTTTGCCACATCATAATTGATATTATCTGCATTGGCTTTTAATTCATCAATCTGCTCTTGGGTAATATTCAAACCTAATTCCTTTTCTGTTTCAGCCAAAGCAATCCACAATTTTCTCCATGTACGGAATTTCATATCCGGAGAAAAAATATACTGCATTTCTCTGCTTGCATAACGTTCGGATAGTGGGCTTACATATCTGTCTGTACTCATATTCTTCTTACCTCTGCTTTCTTATACTTACTCAGTGTAATACATCTGGATTATATATCATTACCTTTAAAAACACAAGACGAAAATGCTTGTATAAAGCCATCCCTTAAAATCCTGTGCTCCTGTGATACTCTTTAATAAATCCTTCTAAACGTTTCCCCGGCTCCTGATTATCCGGTTCATTTACATCCTCACCGGCTTTTTTCAGATTTTCTTTTATTTCTTCCTGCACCTTAACGGAAACTCCCATGCAATTGCACACCCCCGGAAATTCCTCTGGATTTCCCATATAACATACTGCAAGATAATGGGAAAGAACCTGATTTGTATGTAGAAGCTGATATGCCTTTAAGAAACATTCTGCCGCTTCCTCAAACTGGAATAAATGCAGATAAGCACATCCCATATTATGATAAATCTCACCACTGAACTGCTCTCCAAGTCCTTCCTTATCATCTTTTAAAAGCGCATTTTCATAAATTTTTATAGCATTTACATACATTTTATTTTCTACCAGATAATCTCCCTTTTTCTTCTCCCGAAGGACCTTGGGCTGCTGCTCTAAAAGGGAAATCTGCTCATTTAATTTCTTAAATTCCTCATGTGTCAGATAATTGATTTCCTTAAATACAGCGAGAATAAATTCTCCTGTTCCCATCTCTTCTTCCAATACCCTATAAATACGACGATATAATTTCTCCAGACCGAATTCTTTTCGAATCCAGTCACAGAGATGCTCGTTTAAAATACTTTCATCCAAAAGATAAATGTTATGGTAAAAATAATAGCACAATTCCTCAATACTATAAATATTGGTGCTGATATTCTCAATATAATAGGGAATTTCTGCTCTTTTTAACTGACATAAAATATATCCGCTCATCCATATCCTCCTTTACCATGACACTTTCTCTGTCCATACATTTCCATTGGAAGGAAACATCTCTCCAAATCCCATATCTTCCACGACAATAACACAGGTTTCACTACTTTCGTATGATATACAGATTTTCAGCCGTGTGGTCTTATTCGGTCTCTTAGGAAGCCCAGGAAGCTTCATACTGAATCTGGTCTTGCTTCCTCCCTCCATAGGAGTTACTACAAATTCCAAATCTTCTTTTTCATCTAAAATCAGCTCCAGCTCTGTGTGAATTTCATACCAGTTTTTCCCTGCTTCCACCAAAGGATAAGTCTTTGGCGAACCATTTACCAGCATTTTCATTGCTACATTATTCTGTACGAGAGAAGGACTTAAATACAAATATCCCTTTAAAATTCCTTCATCGCACTTTTCTCTGGCGCCATAACAAGCACCTTTTACATAAAGATTATTTCCATAGAAAACATGTCTCTGATTTCTGCACAAAAACGGAATGGAACGTATAGCCCACTCTTGGTCAAATCCTTCTCCCACCATATAAATGCTGGAATAAGCATCTTTTCCACAGGAACGGTCAATCAAACGGTAGAAATCCTCATCTCTCTTTACCGGATCTGTGGATAATTCCGCTGTAATTCCATGCTCAATATATGCCATTGCCGGTCTTTTCTGATTATCCATCACCAGTCTTGCAAAAGAAACCTGATTACCATCAAATAAGAACCAGCCGATTTTCCGTGTGCAGTTGTCCTTTCTGTGATTCATTACATAATAATAAAAGCTTTCATCATAATCCTGCAGGAAAATCTGACTTCTGGAAAAGCCCATACATCTACCTGCCTCATAGATCACTTTCACCATAGAAGCAGAAAGCTTTGGAACAGTAATCATCAATCCTTTTATCTGTCTTACAGGCTCCCCTACTCCTAAAAGAGATAAAGCACCCTTTAAATAAGTTTCCATAAGCTTAGCTGCCTCAAAATCCTTTTCTCCGATATGGACAATACCAGCTTCTCCCCATATACCTAAAAGACCGTTTACTGCAATTTCCCCTTCATTGTCTGAAAAATATTCTGCCTCCAACCCGTAATGCCAGATTTCCTTTTCCGGATTTACTGATAACAAGGTAGGAAAAAGATACTGATTGCTCCCTGCCTTTATGGAAACAGAAATGGGTTCTTTCTCTTTCCTGTCATAATAACAAAGCTGCGATTGAATCTTTCCGATTTCCAAACCTACTATAATATTTCTCGTTTCGTTCATTTCTTTCACCCCTTAATCCAGCAGTTCAAACAATTGTGCCACCTGTCTTTCCTGTCTCAAATAAGATTGCTCCATATCAGAAAGTTCTTCCTTCTTTCCTTCCTCCAAAAGCTTTAACATCCTGTTTAGCATCTGATACTTGCTACGTCCGTATGTTTCCGCATCCTCTACCTGCAAAATCTGCTGCGGAATTTCCCATGTCTGTCCGTCTCTTTCTATTACAAAGCGATATAACAGTTTTTCTCCATAAAACAGAATAAATTCTTTATTGTAAATGCCCTGATATCGTTCTTTTAAAGGCTCTGTCTTCTCCTCAGAAATGACATTTTTTCTTTCCACCTGATAATAGAGCGTCACCTTTGCTCCCGGTCCTGCTTTACATTCCACAAACATTTTATCTTCCATCTGGCATGCCTGCAAAAGCTCTCTTGGCATATATTGGAAAAATTCGAATTTCAGCCGTTCCATTCTGCATTCCTCCAGAATTTTCTGGGCTCTCTGTTTTTTCTTTGTATCCCATTTGTTTTGCTGTGTGTCATGTTTTAAAAGAGCCAGTCTGCAGATAATATCGCACTCACATTCCTTGTCCATAAGGCTTTCCAGTGCATCAAAGAGAATTTTTCCTGTTTCTTTTCCTCCTACAAAGTAACCGTAAGACTCAAAGGTGAGGTACGCCAGAATAACATGCTCATTTCCTCCCTGCTGTATATAATCTTTTAAGACCTCCAGTCCCTGGTCAGAATAAATTCTGGTGAACATACTGTAACGGAGAATTCGTTCTTCCAAAACATAGCAGTCCAAAGAAAAACCTCTGACGCGCTTCCACAGCTCTGTCATCTCCTGTACAGGACCTTCAAAGTGTGATGCCATATATTTTAAAAGAATTTCATCATAAACACCTGATTTTACAATGTAACCTGCCAACAGCAGCAATTCTTCCTCGTATTCAAACTCTAAATTCAAAATCATTCTGCTGCACAATCTAAGAAGAATAGACATATCCATATCTTCATATCCATATTCACAGATTAAATCATAAGCTCCTACAAACATATCCTGCTTTACTAAAATCGTAACCAGAAGACTTTTATTTACTTTTGCAAAAGCTTTAAAATTCATCTCTTTTAAAGACTCCCTTAAATTCCGGTTATCCATCTGAGACTCATAATAGAGAAGCAGACGTTTGCGAATTTCCTGTCGGTAATCTTCCTCAAAGATGTCCTGTTTCAAAACAGCTTCAAAGCTGGAAATATTCTCCTCTGTAATAGGCTTTTCATGTTTTAATTCCCCACAGGTGTGTAACAACATTCCCGCATATCTTTGTCCGTCTTTTGCCAGCTTTCCTGATAATTCCTCAATGTCTAAAAGCTTGTGAAGATTATAATCTACCGTTCCCGCATATCTGCGCTGGCTGCTGTCCTCAAACAAAATCGCTGCATCCTGCGTATAAAGAGAAATATATGCTGTTCTGTCTGTACACAGATACACCTGTTCTTCTTTCATTGCAGTATGGCGGACAATTACTTTGCAGATTTTCGGATCATCACAATAAAGCCTGTAAGTAAACAATACCTTTGCTAAGGCAGCGCGCACATTTTCATCTTTGGAATTCACACAGAATTCCTGATATACTACTGCAAAGTCCTCATTCATTCTGCCTTCTTTAATTTTATCACAGGCAAAGGCTTCCATATTTTGTTTATATGCCTGATAAGTTTCCTTATCAATTTCTTTATTCCGAATAATATTACTATAGATAAATGCCCTTCTCTGGTCGCTTAATGTATTGTTGTAACCAAAGTACAAACGAATAACCTTTGGCAGGATTTTCTGATAATTTCTGCTCATGGTTTCGATATAATATTCATACAGACCTGTGATTTTCAGTTCTGCCCTCACTGCCAAATCATACCATTTAAAGTATTCCGGCTTTCTTGGCTCTCCTTTCATCACAAACTGACAAATTCCTTTTATTACCAATGCAGATGGATACTGCTCATAGATGTAAACCAAAATTTCATACACCGGTTTTGAAAAACACTTTAACTGTCCTGCTAAATCCACTGCACGAAATGCCATTTCCTCTGTAAGCATTCCGTACTTCTGTGCAAAGCGGTATACCTGTATAGTGAAATGGTTCATTTTTCGGAAAACAGAACCGTCCTCTGCTCCCAGTTTGCATGCCATCAGGTATAAAAACGGACTTCTTGAACCTGTTCGATACTGTTCCTCTAAAAAGAACATTTTTCTGGACTGAGTTTTAAGTGCCTCCTCATCCATCTCAAAAATCATATATAAAAGCAGGCAACTATCCACACGTCTTTGATATAACTGATGCAGACGCACAGCTGTTTTTTCTTTTAGCTGGGTGCTTCTGTGAGAAATTTCATTGAGATATAGAAATGCGCCTTCTAAAATTTCTTCCTCTTTTACTCTCTGGTTATTTTCCAAAGAATCCAAAAGCCGTCTTGCCTCATCTTCTTTTCCGCTTAAAACCCACATATAAGCTTCAAAAAGCTGACATTCTGTGGAATAATAACCATTTTCCTTTAACTCGTCTAAAAGTGCCTTTGTTTCCTCAAACCATCGGGCAACAGTTATCTGCCCAAGCTGAAGTTTTAAAAGAGCTTTTGCTGCTTCCAGCTTCTTTCTTTTCTCATAAGCTGTTACATCCACCTGTATTCGATTACTCTTTGAAACCATAATTTCATACGTGATGGTTTCGTACACCGTTTTAATGCAAATCCTGCCAAAGTTTTTCCCTTTACCTAAATATTCTTTTCGAATAATATACTCTAAATCATATACACTGCCAATAAAGTGTCCGTCATGGATAACCTGTTTCTCTACTTCCAAAAAATCTCCTGAAACTGTAATTTCCGCCCTTAAAAAACCCCATCCATTCCTTCTTATGCGCAGTGTATCTTTTAAAGAGCTCTGTACTTCATAAAGCTCCAATTTTTCCTTTTCAAGACTTAATGAAACAGGCGCTTTTAATCCCGCTTTGATTAAAAATTCTTCTAAATTCTGGTAAGGAACCGGCATTTTCACCATTGCTTCATAATAAGGCAGTAACTCTTCTCTCCCCTTTAAAAGCTGCGGAAAAGATTTTTCTACAAAAAGCTGATATGCCTCTCTGAAATCTTCTTTCGCAAGGTCAACAAATTCTTCCAGCGTTCCTACAGCCCCCTGAGAAGTCCGCACCTGTGTTTTCCTTACTTCAATAGAAAAAGGCACCCTGTATTCTCCTATACTGGTGCTTAAAACAATCTCTCCTTCTATTTTGTCCTCACTTTTCAACCCTTTGGCATCTATTCCATAAGGCAGAATGATTTTTTCTCCCGCAAATTTTTCCTTACCTAAAAGAAACCGTCTATGTGTAGAATATGCCATTCCTTTTATTTTTCGTTTATCTTCTGCTGCAAATTCTAATTCACCCCTAAGCTTTTCTTCCGGCATTGTTTTTAATACAATTTCCTTTGTTGATAAAGTAAGCCCGGGTACATCGTATTCAAATCTTCCATTTATCAGTTGGTCCATTCGTGTTTTCAAAATATCACCTTTACTCCGTCTTCTTTTTATTGAACAATTAACAATATTCTGCTACTATGGATTATACACTACAATGGATTGCTGTGCAACTTTAATACAAAAGGGAGGCTATTTCATGCTGAAACATAAAGACCATTTCCACGGAAGTGATTTGGAAAAAATCGAAGAAATTTATCATATTAGAAAAGAAGATATTACCAGTTTTTCTGCCAATGTAAATCCCCTTGGCATATCTCCCCTTTTAAGGGATACTCTTTCTACCCATATTGATGCCATTACCAGCTATCCCGACAGAGATTACACAAAACTTCGCGAAAGTATCTGCGACTACACAGGGGCTCAATTTGAAAATATTATTGTAGGAAACGGTTCTACAGAACTGATTTCTCTGTTTATTCAAACAACTAATCCAAAAAAAGCCCTGATTTTAGGTCCTACTTATTCTGAATACGAGCGTGAAATCGCATTAAAAGGCGGGCAAACCCTTTACTACCCTCTGCTGGAAGAAGATAATTTTCAAATCAATATCTCTGATTTTTGCGCACATTTAAATGACAGCATTGACTTACTGGTGCTTTGTAACCCCAATAATCCTACTTCCACCGCCATTACCCGAAAGGATATGCGAAAAATTTTAGATACCTGTCTCCAGTACGGAACTTGCGTTATGGTAGATGAAACTTACGAGGAATTTGCTCCTTTGGACAGCAAACTTTCTTCCATCCCCCTTACCAACAATTACAATAATCTTATTGTTCTGCGCGGTATTTCCAAATTTTTTGCAGCTCCCGGTCTGCGTCTGGGATATGCTGTAACGGGAAATCCCGACCTTCTAAAATATATTAATACAAAGAAAAATCCGTGGACGATTAATAGTCTGGCGGAAATCGCCGGCTGCATTATGTTCTCAGATAAAGAATATATTGACAAAACAAGAACTTTAATTTCCAAAGAGCGAGAAAGACTTTTCCAGATTTTATTTTCTTGGAAAAATGTAAAGGTATACCCTTCCTGTTCTAATTTCCTTCTTGTAAAAATTTTAAATAAAGACGTTACCTCTGAACAGGTCTTTGACTACTGCATCCGCAGAAAACTGATGATACGTGACTGCTCCACTTTCCCGTTTTTGGACAATTCTTTCATCCGTTTCTGCATAATGAGTCCGGAAAAAAACAACGAGCTTTTGCAAGCACTTGCAGAAGTTCTGGGTGAGATTTAAAAGATTTTATACTTTTTTTGGAAATACTATTTCTTTTTTTGAAAAATTTGTTACAATAAAAGCGATTCAAATTATAATTATACAAGAGGAAAGGTGAAAACACATGCAGGAGTACAAACCATTTAAAGAAGGAAAAGTACGTCAGGTTTATGACATCGGAGAAGAATTAGTCATTTATGCAACAGACAGAATTTCCGCATTTGATTACATTCTCAAAAACACAGTTACAAATAAAGGTGTTGTCCTTACAAAAATGTCAAAATTCTGGTTTGATTTTACAAAGGATATTGTTCCAAACCACATGATTTCTACAGATGTAAAGGATATGCCGGAATTCTTCCAACAGCCAGAATTCGAAGGGCATACCATGCTTTGCCGAAAACTGGAAATGCTCCCTGTTGAGTGCATCGTGCGTGGATATATTACAGGAAGCGGCTGGGAAAGCTACCAGAAGAACGGCACTGTATGCGGTATTAAGCTTCCAGAAGGATTACAGGAGTCTGATAAACTGCCTGAACCAATTTACACACCAACTACAAAAGCTGAAATCGGTGACCACGATGAACATGTTTCCTTTGAAGATACAGTTGAAACTTTAGAGAAATTATATCCTGGTCGCGGACAGGAATATGCAGAGAAAATTCGTGATTACACAATTGCACTGTATAAAAAATGTGCTGAATATGCACTCACAAAAAATATTATTATTGCTGATACAAAATTTGAATTTGGTTTAGATGAAAACGGAAATGTAGTTCTTGGCGATGAAATGCTTACACCGGACAGCTCCAGATTTTGGCCGTTGGAAGGCTATAAACCGGGACAGGGACAGCCATCTTTTGACAAACAATATGTTCGCGACTGGCTGAAAGCAAATCCGGAAAGCGATTTCCTTCTTCCGGAAGAAGTTATCAACAAAACTGTTGAAAAATATATAGAAGCTTACGAATTACTTTCAGGGGAAACTTTCTAATAATTCTTATTTTCAAACAGAGCTATGCACCTAAATAGTGAGTGTACAGCTCTGTTTTTTTGTGCAAAATAACTATTTTTTATTGCTATTGGATTTAAAAAATGTTATAATCATCTCACCATCAACAAATAAAAAACACTCAAAAAATAAGTTTGCACTCAGATGAAGGAGATGATGATATGAAAAAAGCTTTAAAAATAATATTAATCGTTGTCGTTTGTATATTTTCAATAGCACTTATTGGAGGAGGAATTGCATTCATTGCTACTGGTAATGCTGCTAATGCTGAAGAATACAAGTTAGGAAATGACACTGTAAAATCAATAAAAGCTGTAGTAGAAAAAAGAAATGTCACATCTATATCTACAGAAACCAGCAATGGAGTTAAAACAAAGAAAATAGAATATAAGTCAAACTCTGTACAAGAAGACTTAGTAAAGTACATTCAATATCTTAGAAATGAAGGTGGCTTTAGCTTAACGAAAGATGTGGATTTATCACTAACATCATCAACTGTTCAATTAGGAAAAGCATCTAAAGATTCAGGAAAGCTGTTGCTACTCACAATTGATTATAATTCCTTTGGATATACAATTACTCTGCAAAAAGGGAACGGAACTTTGACCACCTATTAAAAAACAGTCTGATCTGCCTTTAATTCTTATCAAAAACAGACAGATAAAAGCTGCAGCTTCACGAGATTTTATTCGTTAAAGCGGCAGCTCTTTTTTATTCTGTTTATTGATAATCAAATAAAGACATCTGGTTAGATTTGGGCAACTTTCCAAACAAACCTAAATCATTCATCAAATCAATAGTTGATGATGTAACTTTAGTTCTGTTTCTGAAATCATCAAGAGAAAGAAACTTTCCTTCTTCCGCAGCAGCTACAACGGCATCTGCCGCCCTGTCTCCCAGACCTTCTATGGTGTCTAACGCAGGCATCAATTTTCCGTCAATAATCTGGAAGGTATGGGCATTTGCCTTATAGATATCAATGGGAACAAATTCAAAACCTCTGGCATACATTTCCTGAACAATTCTCATATCTTTATAAGTATCCTGTTCTTTTTTGCTCAAAGTATCTTTTCGTTTTTCATAATCGTCCATAAAATATTCTAGTTTTTCTTTTCCCTGACACATAAGCTCATAGGAGAAAGCCGTTGCACGAATGCTGAAATATGCTGCATAATATGCTAGCGGATGAAAGATTTTACAGTAGGCAATTCTCCACCCCATCATAACGTATGCCGCCGCATGGGCTTTCGGGAACATATATTTAATCTTTTTACAGGACTCAATATACCAGTCAGGAACATCATGTTTCTTCATTTCCTCAATCCATTCCGGCTTCAGCCCCTTACCTTTTCGCACACTCTCCATAATAGTAAATGCCTGTCCGTGCTCCAGACCTTTATGAATCAGATAAATCATAATATCATCTCGAGTACAGATACAGGTGGTAATGGTCGCCGTTCCTGATTTAATCAAATCCTGTGCATTTCCAAGCCACACATCGGTTCCGTGAGATAGCCCGGAAATACGAACCAAATCGGAAAAAGAAGTGGGATTTGCGTCAATTAACATCTGCATAGCAAAATCTGTACCGAATTCAGGAATTCCAAGACAGCCCAGAGGACAGCCTCTGATATCATCTGGAGTAATGCCCAGCGCATCTGTGTTTTTAAACAAGGACATAACCTCTTTGGAATCCAGTGGAATTTCTCTGGCATTGATGCCTGTAAGGTCTTCCAGCATACGAATCATAGTAGGATCATCGTGCCCCAGAATATCCAGCTTTAAGAGGTTGGAGTCAATAGAATGATAATCAAAATGCGTGGTAATAATATCACTGTTCATATCATTTGCAGGGTGCTGAACCGGAGTAAATTCCTCAATATCCCAACCAATAGGAAGTACAATAATTCCCCCGGGATGCTGTCCTGTGGTACGTCTTACGCCTGTACAGCCTTGTACGATTCTGTTAATTTCGCAGTAACGCTTCCGCTGTCCCCTCTCTTCATAGTAATTCTTTACATATCCAAAAGCAGTTTTTTCTGCAAGTGTACCAATGGTCCCTGCCTTAAAGGTTTGTCCTGCACCAAAAATAACCTCTACATAACGATGTGCCTTTCCCTGATAATCACCAGAAAAATTCAAGTCAATATCAGGCTCTTTATCACCTTTAAATCCAAGGAAAGTCTCAAACGGAATGTCAAACCCTTCTTTTACAAGAGGTTCCCCACACACCGGACATTTCTTATCCGGCATATCACAACCGGCTCTTCCTGAATAAGCCCGCACTTCTTCTGAGTCAAAATCCGCATAGTGACATTTGGAGCAATAATAGTGAGGACTTAAGGGATTTACCTCTGTAATTCCTGACATGGTCGCTGCAAAAGAAGATCCTACGGAACCTCGGGAACCAACTAAATATCCATCACTGTTACTTTTCCAAACTAACTTCTGAGCAATCATGTACATAACCGCATATCCATTAGAAATGATAGAATTCAATTCTCGTTCCAGACGTGCTTCTACCATTTCAGGCAGCTTTTCTCCGTAAATTTCGTGAGCCTTATTATAACAAATTTCTCTTAGCATAGCGTCAGAATTTTCAATGACAGGAGGACATTTCCCCTTGTGAATAGGAGATATTTTCTCTATCATATCTGCAATTTTATTCGGGTTAGTAATGACAATTTCCTCAGCTTTTTCCCTTCCCAAATAGGAAAATTCTTTCAGCATTTCCTCTGTTGTACGAAGGTATAAAGGAGCCTGATCATCTGCATCATCAAAACCTTTTCCAGCCATAATAATCCTTCGATAAACCTCATCTTCCGGATCCAGAAAATGCACATCACAGGTGGCTACCACAGGCTTATTGAAGGACTCACCAAGTTTCACAATCTTCTTATTGATTTCCTGCAAATCTTCCCATGAAGTAATATCTGAACGATCTTCATTCTTTAACATAAAAGCATTATTTCCAAGAGGCTGTATTTCCAGATAATCATAAAAATTCACCAGACGGGCAATTTCCTGCTCTGGTCTTCCGTTTAAAACAGCCTGGTAAAGCTCTCCTGCCTCACAAGCAGAACCTATGAGAAGCCCTTCCTGATATTTTAAAAACAGACTCTTTGGAATACGAGGGCGTCTGTGATAATAAATCAAATGAGAATCTGAAATTAAATGGTACAGGTTCACCCTTCCCACATCATTTTTTGCCAGAATAATAGCATGATAGGTAGGCATTTTCTGTATGGAATGAACAGAAACAGCTCCCTTTTCATTTAGTTCATCTAGATTAAAAATATCTCTATCTGCACACATTTCAATAAATTTCACAAAAATATCTGCTGTACAGGAAGCATCATCCACTGCTCTATGGTGATGTTCCAACGAAACACCTACTGCCTTTGCCACAGTATCCAGCTTAAAACGATTAAGTTGAGGAAGCAGAAACCTTGCCATACCCACGGTATCTACCACAGTATCTTCTCTATCAATCCCCAAATCTTCATAATTTTTCCGAATAAAGCTCATATCGAATTCCGCATTATGAGCTACCATAATACAGCCTTCACAGAATTTTTCAAATTTCGGCAGGATAACATCAATGGTAGGTGCATCTGCTACCATATCATCATTAATACTTGTCAGTTCTTCGATACGGAAAGGTATAGGAATTTGTGGATTTACAAATTCTGAAAAACGCTCTGTAATCCTTCCATTTTCCACCTTCACTGCACCGATTTCAATAATCTTATCTTTTAAAGCAGAAAATCCCGTTGTTTCTATATCGAATACAACATAAGGCGCATGCAGGCTCTGCCCCTTACTGTTCTGTACAATTCCTTTTAAGTCATCTACAAGGTAAGCTTCCACACCGTAAATCACTTTAAAGTCAGCCTCTGGAGGCACTACACCGCCCCAAGAATCAAAACAGTGGTTTGCCTCAGGAAACGCCTGTACTACACCATGATCTGTAATGGCAATAGCCTTGTGTCCCCATTCATACGCCCGCTTAATCAGGGATTTGGCATCGGATACTCCATCCATATCACTCATTTTCGTATGACAATGGAGCTCCACACGCTTTTCGGGATAATTATCCGAACGACTGTTTTCAAAGCTGGCAATCTTCTTAATTCCCACCACAGAGCCTATGGTAAGCTCACTGTCGTACCGGTCAATAGTAGTAATTCCCTTTAACTTTACAAATGCCTTTTCCTTGACACCTTCCGTAATCTCCTCCACCTGATCATTTCTGGCAAACATCTTCACCGTAATGGAATCTGTAAAATCGGTAATGGAAAAGATGATAATGGTCTTTTCGTTTCGGATTTCTCTCTTTTCCAGTGACATAATCTTTCCTCTGACACAGACCTCTCCCATTTCCGTCTGCACATTTTCCAGAGCAATTACTTCATCGTCAAAATCCCTCCCGTACAGTACATCCGGATTATCGGAACGTTTTACGCTACGTTTAAAGTCGGAAAATCCACGTTTTGCAGGAGCTTCTTTCTTCTCTGCTTTTGTATTCTCTTTTTCTTTTGCCTTTACCGGAGCTTTCACAGGCTGCTCTTTTCCTTCCTCAATCTCCTCTTTTTCTTTTCCGAGAGAAGACATTTCTACAATATGAGCAGCTTCCTGTGCAATACGAATATCACTGTTTTTGCGGAATTTACTTTCCTTTATTTCTTCATACTCTGTCTCTACTTTTAAAGAAAACCCGCATCTTTCACAAAATATTTTTTCTATGTATTGTACCAATTCATCTTCTTTACTTTTTGCCAGCACTGTGGATTGTAAAAGTATATGCATGGTATCTGTTTGCGGAAACGTAATTACAGCATTCCGGAACATATTAAAGACCAGAATGCTGTAATTTTTAAGTTCCAGAGCCATGGAAGATTGGTATGCCTCAAAAAATAACTGAGGTGTATACTGACTGGAAAGAGTAAATTTCTCCAGCACCCTTACCTCCATGCTCACTCCCGGAAAACACTGTTGTGAAATAGCTCTTTCCAGGGTATAAATGTACTTTTTATGAATCCATTGGCGGCTGCGGATATAAATTCGGATACGGTCTTTCTGTGGGTTTACGGCAATCTTCGTAACTTCCACTTCTTTTAAGAGCGCACGAAGTTCCTCACCTACTTCCAGATTTCGAAACACATCCAGAAATTCTTTCTCCATGAAACAATGCCTCCATACTTATTTCCAGTTTGCAAGTTCTTCCCGGAGCACTGATAAAAGCTCTGCCTCCGGAACTTTTTTCACGATTTCTCCTTTTTTAATCAGAAGACCTTCTCCCTTGCCTCCTGCAATGCCGATATCTGCTTCCTTCGCTTCTCCCGGACCATTTACTACACAGCCCATAACAGCAACTTTAATGTCCAGAGGAAACTCCTGCACCATAGTTTCTACCTGGTTTGCCAGTCCGATTAAATCAATTTTTGTTCTTCCGCAGGTTGGACAGGATACCACCTCAATGCCGCCTTTTCTGAGATTTAAAGTCTTCAAAATTCTCTTAGCAGACTTTATTTCCTCTACCGGATCTCCTGTTAAAGACACGCGAATGGTATCACCAATTCCCTGATACAAAATAATTCCTAGTCCTACCGCTGATTTAATATTTCCCGAATATAAGGTTCCAGCCTCTGTAATGCCTACATGCAGGGGATAATTCGTCTGCTTTGCCAGCAATTCATGGGCTTTTACACACATCATAACATCGGAAGATTTAATGCTGATTACCAGATTATCGTACCCTAAATCTTCAATAATCTTCACCTTATCAAGAGCACTTTCCACCAGTCCTTCTGCTGTCACTCCCTGGTATTTTTCTACCAGTTCTTTCTCCAAAGACCCGCTGTTTACCCCCACACGTATAGGAATATTTTTCTCTTTTGCAACATCTACCACTGCCTTGATCTTCTCCGTACCACCAATATTTCCCGGATTAATACGAATTTTATCTGCACCATTTTCCATAGCAGCAATGGCCATTTTATAATCAAAATGAATATCTGCCACCAGAGGAATATGAATTCTCTTTTTAATCTCTTTCAAGGCCTTTGCAGCTTCTAAAGTAGGAACTGTACATCTTATAATTTCACAGCCTGCCGCTTCTAATGCCAATATCTGCTGCACTGTTGCCTCTACATCCTCTGTTCTTGTATTCGTCATGGACTGTATCAAAATGGGATTTCCTCCACCGATTTTTCTATCTCCAATCTCCACAACTTTTGTATGATTGCGATACATAACCGCGCCTCCAATCAATGATTAATCTGTAGCAATTTCTGTTTCAGTTCACCTTCTAGGCGATACATCTCAGCCTCTGCAGCACGTCGTTTTTCTCTGCCTTCTCTCTGGATATTCATAACTTCATCAAAGGTACTGATTAATGATTCGTTAGTTTTCTGCAAAGTTTCAATATCTACAATTCCTCTTTCAGACTCTTTTGCAGCCTCTATAGTAGCCATTTTTAAAGTCTGGGCATTTTTCTGTAAAAGCGCATTTGTCATATCCGTCACTTCTCTTTGTGCCTTTGCAGCCTCTGTGGAATGTGCCACACCAAGAGCAATGACCATCTGGCTTTTCCAAAGCGGAATGGTATTTACAATGGTAGACTGAATTTTCTCTGCCATCAAAGTGTCATTTCCCTGTACCAGACGAATTTGCGGTGCTGTCTGCACAGCAATCATACGTGTCAGCTCTAAATCATGGATTTTCTTTTCAAAACGCTCACACAGAGAATCTAAATCCTTTGCAGCCTGTGCGTCTTCCGGAAGACCGCTTGCCTGTGCTTTCGCCATAAGCTGAGGCAGCTCTGTTGCACGGATTTCTTCCAGTTTCTTCTTTCCTGCCAGAATATACATAGACAACTCTTTGAAATAGTTTAAGTTCAATGCGTACATCTTATCCATAATTGCCGCATCCTTCATAAGTTGTATCTGATGTTTTTCCAATGTTTCCACAATCTTATTTACATTTGCCTCTGCCTTAGAATATTTATTTTTCATGGCTTCCAGCTTATTTGTACCCTTTTTGAAAAAGCCCATAATTCCTTTACGTTCTTCTTCCGCATCAAAATTTTTTAATTCTGTCACAACATTTTCCAGCAGATCTCCCACTTCTCCCAGATCCTTGGTACGCACTTTATCCAAAGCATCCTCTGAAAAGTCTGCCATTTTCTTCTGTGTACCTGATCCGTACTGAAGAATTGCTGCTGAATTTCTGATATCAATCTGACGGGCAAAATCATCTACGATTTTTCTTTCTTCTTCAGACAAAATGCTATCATCTATCTCAGGTTTTGCCGGTTCTTCTTTCTTCACCTCTGCCACCGGAGCCTGTTCCTGTAAAGGCTCAAAGGTAAGAGTGGGTGTTACTGTAAAATCCTTTAATTCATCACTCATAGTTTAATTATCCTTTCCCTGAAAATCATTTTTCTCCGTAAGTCCCTCTTGGGCAAACATAGTCTTTAAGACAGATATATCTGATGATACATCCCATGCAGTTTCTTTATAAAAACTATCCAGAAGATTTTCAAAAGCAATATTAATGGTATCTAACGTATTTTCAATTTCCTGTTTTGCAGTCTTAATATTTTCTCCCTGCATATCCTGTTTATCCAGTTCCTCATAAGCATTTAAAAGCTTCATGGTTGTAGGAAGATAATAATCCATAAACTTATGTAAATCATCAATAAGTTCTGGATGCTTTTCTACACGCTGGAAAATTCTGCGGATTACATTTTCCAGATGATAGATCTTATTTGAAACCTCTACTCCCGGAATTGCATCATTACTTCTTCTGATTTCTTCTATATAACGGTCGCCTTCCTCCATAACTTTCTTTACATCCTCAGAAAGCTGCATTTTCGGTTTCCTTGCTTCTTCTGCTTTTCTTTCCTCCATGTTTCTCTCTGTCTGAACATACTGCTCATAGGCATCGTCACTTGCCATAAAGCACACACCATTTTTATCCAGATGTCCTTCTAAAAACATTCGTTTATCAATCATTTTCTTTAAATCTTTACGCACAAATTTTTCTGATTTTCTTACGCTTTTTGCCAAATCTCTTACATTTGCATAAGGTTTTCCGTTTAATGTTTTTACATAAGAACGAAATCTCTTTATCTTCTTTCTCAATCGGTTTCCGCAAATGCCCATGATTGCACTAAGTCCCATAGCCGGCAGGAAAATCATCATTACTGTGCCGATTTTAGACGCAATGCTTCCTATAAACAAGGATAAAATCCCCAATATTCCTGCTGTCACACCAAACATAATAGTAAGGGCAATTCCCAGTGTGGTAAAAAGAAGTCCCAATGCCTTTGCTCCATTTGTATTAACAAATAATGCAAATTCCTCTCTGGCTTCTTTCATTCTTTCTTTTTGTGACGAACTTCGATATCCCCCAAAAGGTCTGTAACTATACTTATTACTATAAGCATTTCCCGCTCTTTTCATACTCTGTGCAACATTTCCAAGAGCAGTGTCTAGTGTCGCTCCTAAATCTCTGTTTAAGGCACTAAAATCTCCGCTGTTAATTGCATGCTGCACAATATCCTTCACGTCTCTTCCAAGATTATTCCAATCATTCACCGGCATGTCGTTCACTCCTATTCTAACAGTCAATTTTACCAACCTGTGATTACTGTTTCTTTAAATTATATATGAAAGATTGTAAAAAAGCAACGGAACTTCTCTTGCAATTCACACGTTAAAGTTTTATAATGTTAAAAAATTACATAAAAGCTGTTTTCGCTCAGCTATACAGCAGAATGGAGGATGAAAATGGATAAAAAGAATATTGACTGGAAAAATCTTGGATTTGGCTACATGCAGACAGACTACCGTTACGTATCTAATTTCAAAGAGGGAAAATGGGATGAAGGCATTTTGACAACAGATGCGAATGTAGTCATTAACGAATGTGCTGGTGTACTGCAATATGCCCAGACTGTCTTTGAAGGGCTGAAAGCATACACTACAAAGGATGGAAAAATTGTAACTTTCCGCCCGGATTTAAATGCACAACGTATGGTAGACTCAGCAAACCGACTGGAAATGCCGCTGTTTCCTACAGAAAGATTTCTTGATGCCGTTACTAAAACAGTAAAAGCCAATGCTGCATTTGTTCCGCCTTATGGCTCCGGCGCTTCCTTATATATCCGCCCATATATGTTTGGAACAAATCCTGTTATCGGCGTAAAACCTGCTGATGAATATCAATTCCGTGTGTTTACCACACCTGTAGGTCCTTACTTTAAAGGCGGTGTAAAACCACTTACTTTAAGAGTTAGCGATTTTGACAGAGCTGCTCCTTGCGGAACAGGACATATTAAAGCAGGTCTTAATTATGCCATGAGTATGCATGCCATTGTAGATGCACATAAAGAAGGCTATGACGAAAATCTGTATTTAGATGCAGCAACAAGAACAAAAGTAGAAGAAACCGGTGGCGCAAACTTTATTTTTATCACAAAGGATAAAAAAGTAATAACACCAAAATCCAACAGTATTCTTCCTTCTATTACACGCCGTTCTCTCCTTCATGTTGCAAAAAATTATCTTGGACTGGAAGCAGAAGAAAGAGAAGTTTACTTGGATGAGCTGCAGGACTTTGCAGAATGTGGTCTGTGCGGAACTGCTGCTGTAATCTCTCCTGTAGGTAAAATCGTAGACCATGGAAAAGAAATCTGCTTCCCAAGCGGTATGGACTCCATGGGCGAAGTGACAAAACAGTTATATGATACCCTTACAGGAATTCAAATGGGAACGATTGAAGCTCCAAAAGACTGGATTTATGTAATTAAATAAATCAAGAAATTACGCTCTATACAATAAAATACCGACAATCTTTCAGACATTTTTCTGCCTCTAGATTGTCGGCATTTTTATACAGTAAATACAATTTTATTTTCGTCAGAAAATTCTTCTGTATACCGCAGTCCCATAACATAAAACTCTTTTATTTTTTCTATGTCTTCTATCTGGTTTTCTGCCATATAACGAACCATTTCGCCTCTTGCCATTTTTGAAAAAGTTCCCTTCTGTTTCACCTTTCCATTATGAACTTCTCCGAATTCAATGGTAATAAAGCGGTTCTCTGGTAAAATATATTTGGAAATACTTTGAGAATACTCCTTAGATGCCAAATTGATAATTATCCCGTCTTCCTCTATCACGGACTGATACAGCTTATCTCCCCAGAATTCATATAAATCTCTGCACCCTTCTATAGACATCTTTGTCCCCATTTCCAGACGATAGGGAGTTACCCCATCAAAAGGTTTTAACACTCCGTAAAATCCTGATAAAATACGCAAATGCTCCTGAACATATTTCAGTTCTTTCTCTGTGAAAACCTGTGGTGCTATATGCTGATACTGCAGCCCTTCATAAGACAAAATTGCCGGTGTCAAACACGTTTTCAAATTCATATCACGAAATCGCTCTGCATTTAAAGATGCAATTTTATCATTACATTTCCACAGTGCTTTCTGTTCTTGATAAGTATATTCTCTTATTTCCTCACACAATTTTTCTGCCTCCGGCAAAAACTTGGGCAGTCCCTCTATTGGTAAACAGTCTGTATCTACATTCATTTTTTTCGCTGGTGAAATAATAATCTTCATAAATATCCCTATAGTTCCTCCAACATCTGTGCCGGATTATCTGCTGCTTTTACCTTTCCAAAAGCTTTTGTAATTACTCCCTGTTCATCAATCAGATATGTGGTACGAATCACTCCCATAGTCTTTTTTCCATAATTATTCTTCTCTTTCCACACATCATACGCCTGAATACAAAATAACTCTGTATCAGACAGTAACGTAAGCAGAGCTTTTTTATTTCACAGAACTCAATTTTCCTATATGAAATAAAAACCTGATAAAACATACAGACATTTCATGCTTTATCAGGCTTCTCCCTCTATAATTTAATAAACTGTTCTACATTCACAATAAACACAGTTGCACCACCCACTTCAATGGTTACCGGCGGAGCTGCATATCCCATAACAGGAGCTTTTGAGCCGGCAGAATAAGCAGGGTTCATCATGACTTCCTTACGCCTAGAACATTCTTCTTTAATAATCTGAAGCACAGTATCCACCTGTTCATCTTCTGTACCAATCATCAATGTTGCATTTCCTTTGCGTAAAAAACCACCTGTACTGGAAAGCTTTGTCACGCTGATTTTCTCTTTGTTTAATCGCTCTATTACAAACCCCTCATCTTCTTTTCGTACAATAGCAAAAATCATTTTCATAAAGCAATTACCTCCTTAGAATTGAGTCCCCTTTGTGCAACTATTCCTATCGTTTGCACTGCGTGGAACTATTGTACCACAGTTTTAAAAATATTTCCACATTTACTGAAATTGAAACAGATTTAATCTCACTTTTTCCTCAAATCATCTGTCTACTCTGTCGTCAATTAATGTACTCACCATTTCGCATGTAACGCTGATCACTACCCTGTTTAAGTATCCACCGAATGCCTGTCCTTTTTCTGTTTCGTGTTTCAATATGTACACAAAACGATACAAATATTTTGCTCTTTTTTCCTTGTATTCCTCTATATACTGTCTTATAGCAATTCTAAGACAAGCAAAATGGTGATCTATTTGAGAGCAGGGCAACGTTATCCAAAACGCTTCATACCGTAGGAGACCATGCCAATTATGATGCGGCTTACAAACGTCCGCTTTTAGAAATGGAAATGTTTCTCATGTGTAACCTTAGCAAAGGTGTGGAGAAAACCGGAAAACATACTGGTTCTGCCGCTGCAAGTCATGCGGTAGCGGATGCGGCGTGTCACGACTCTGCTGCTTCTTGTAAACTGTGGGCGTTAGAACTTTATCCGCTCTGAGCTGATTTGCAATCTGTGATGGTCCACGGCCCTCCATGCACATGGTAAAGATATGCTTCACTACAAGTGCGGCCTCCGGATCAATGATCCAGTGGTGCGGATCGTCGGGGTCTTTCACATAACCATAAGTCCATTGACCGTCAGCAAGATACCCTTTTCGCCTTTGGATTTCTGGACGGCACGGATTTTGCGGCTGGTGTCACGGGCATAAAACTCGTTGAACCAGTTTTTAATTCCGGCAAAATCGTTATTTACTCTGTTAGGGTCTGCGCTGTCAAAGTTATTGTTGATGGCGATGAACTGAGTTCCATATTTTGGCAAGGTCAGCGTGGTATAGAGACCTGTCATTGCGGAATTTGGGCCCAGGCGGGACAAATCCTTGACGACACAGTTGGCCACTCTGCCAGCTTCGATCTGGACCAGCATTTTCTGAAAGCTGGGTCACTCAAAGTTGGTGCCGGAATATCCATCATCCACAAAGAACATGGGGTTTGTCAAGTGATGATCCTTTGCGTATTGGAACAGGATGCTTTTCTGAGATTGCATTTGTCAAGGGTAATTTGTGCGTGCAAATACCTTTTCTGAAATTCTCTTGACAAAATTTAGATTTGACAGTATAGTAACAGTGTTATATAACAC
>RCNH01000102.1_pt1 | contig 39533 bp, 35 predicted proteins | sample 2041161 | NCBI WGS metagenome assembly RCNH01 (sample SAMN09708215, study PRJNA481090) | Feces metagenome, whole genome shotgun sequencing project. | biome: feces | host: Leptonychotes weddellii | place: Antarctica: Sion Island | collected 2010-03-01 | reverse complement strand
ACGGCCTTGGCTGCATTCTCGTGCCAGTGGCATTTCTGCTTCAGGACCTTTGCCAGAGTGGCATAGAACCCGAAGAGCCATGCAAAGGCGGGATTTTCCTCTGTGTAGCGGTTAAACCGGGTCTCCAGCTCTGTATAGTGGGCCTCCAACTGGAACCCTTCCATATCCTTTTCAAAGAGCTGCACCAGCGGATCTTGATAGAGCATGATTTTGACTGCATTGGCAGGATCATTGGGGCGGGAATTCATCCCCTCGCAATGGTTAAAGTCGGACAAATCCAAAAATGCCTGAGGATCTGCACCGCAGCAGCGGGCGAACCGCTGACGAAGGTGTGCTTCGTCATACTCTCCTCTGTAGGTAAATTCACCGTAAAGCTGCAAGCCAAGCAGAGCGGTAGCAAAGTTGGTTTCTGCACCGTCATCGCCCCAGGCGGTAGCCAGAACCAGAGGAATCCCGCTCTTTTTGCAGGCGCTCAGTCCCGCCACCGTATTGGTGATGGTGGTTTCATAGCTGGGAGCAATGCCGCACCAGGTCCAGATACCACCTGCAAACACCGTAGGAGCCGGGAACAGGGCATGCTTACGCAAAGCCTCCAGATAAGCCTCCTCTTTGGCCTGATAGTAGTCCCAATACATGAGGGTCACGCCGGGTGCCACTGCATCGATGGCACTCTGAGAGGGATCGCCCTCGGTGTGGTAATTGTGACCGTCCAGGGCAAAGTACATATCACTCCACATAATGGGGTCCAGATCATACTTCTTCGTGATTTCCAGAACCCGCTTCAGGTGGCGGAACATGATCTTATGAGGTTCTTCATAGTCAAAGCGGTAGTAGTGCTTGCCCAGGCCCAAGCCGTAGGCCTCGTCCATGCCAATGTGGATTCTCTTGGAGCGATAGGGCGCAATGGCGGCACGAATCAGCTGCTCCAGGAATTCATAGGTTTCCTCCAGATCCGGCATAATCACCTCGTCGTCCTCCTGCAAATGTGCCAGAGAGGGCCAGTGGAGGGCACGGTTCAAGTGGCCCAGAGTCTGGATGCAGGGGCACAGCTCAATGCCCAGACGGTCTGCATAGTCATCCAGCCGGCGCAGCTCCTCCATGGAGTAGCGGCCACGCTTATAGCCAAAATAGGGCTGCTCGGGGACCTCATAGGTGTCCTCGGTGTACATCATACCCAGATTCATGCCCATGAGGGCCATTTTCCGCAGGAAAAACCGAATGGCCTCAGGAGTCAGCACTGCATTGCGGGACACATCAAACATAATGCCCACAGTTTTGAAGCAGGGATTCTCCTGAATATTGCAGGGCTCCAGAGGGAACGGAATCAGGCTCAGGGCTCTGTAAAACTGCACAGGCTCTGCCCAGGTAATGGTCACGGAGGTTCCGTCGCTGACAACTGCCAGATGGTCACCGGCCACACCCTCCACGGGAATACCGGACTGGGAAACGGTCATGGAGAGGTCGTCTTCCAGCTCTGCAAGAGCTTCCTTCCACTGCTGAGGTAACTGTCCATGGGGACGGATTGGTAAATTCATAATCATTCTCCTTATGTCAGGAAATTACAAAACCATTATACTGTTTTTGATTTTATTTATCAAGCGAAGGATTTTGGCGTTTTTTCCTCAATATTTATATTAGTGCAGGAGAACTCCACAAGTTGTCCCGGTCTATGAGATTTTCTCTGATTTCGCTTCTGTAACAACCCGAAGCAGAAGGCTCTCTGCCTGCTTGGTCAGTCCTTCCAGAGACAAGTCGATTTTCCCAAAGAACCAGTCCCGATAGAGACTGATTAACCCCCCTGCACAAAACCGCAATTTCAGCACATATTGGTCGTGGTCTCCCACACCGAACTCAGCTTCATGCTGGAACAGGAAATCCAGTACCAGGGCCACCAGCTGCTCCTCTATGTGAATGGAGGCACTGGAGGTCAATACCTTTCGATAAAAGTCCATATCCATTTCCAGGATTTTCTGAATCCGCAGAAGCAGAGCATGGGGAATTTCCAAAGGGTCCCCGGATGCATTCAATACAGTCTCCCGGATATGAGAAAATGCCTCATCAATGGCATGATGAATGACATCCGGAATATCCGTATAGTGGGCATAGAATGTCCCACGGCTGATTTCTGCACGGCGTACCACATCTGTCACCGTAATTTTATCCAGCTGCTTTTCCTGCAACAGCTCCGCCAGAGCCATGTTGATGAGCTTTCGGGAACGGATTGCGCTTCTATACTCTGCTTTTGCCATAATACTCCTCTTGTTCACGCAAAATTGAACAAATCCAATCATTTTGTTTAAAATTAGAAAAACATCGAATCTTTGCTCATTGATTCATTTTCTGTTATCCATTATAATACAACCGACAAATTCATTCAAGTGTGCAATTTTGAAAATGTGAACAATTTTGAAACAAGGAGGGCCATATGAGCAAAAAAAACGACAACAGCAGTTTTATCACCAAGATCGCTGCATTCATTGTAGATAAGCGGTATCTGTTTTTTCTGCTGTACATTTTTGCCTTTGTTTTCTGCCTGTTTTCCCAGAATTGGGTAGAGGTAGAAAACGATGTGACTACCTATCTGCCGGAGGACACGGAAACCCGGCAGGGCATTGTCACCATGAACAACAATTTTACCACCTATGCCTCAGCCCGGATCATGGTCTCCAACATCACCTATGAAAAGGCAGAAGAAATCCACGAAATGCTTTTGGATGTGGAAGGCGTGGACCTGGTAAGCTTTGATGACACCGAAAATCACTACCGGGATGCTTCCGCCCTCTTTGATGTGAGCTTTTCCGGAGAAGCCCAGGATGAACTTTGCCTGCAGGCCATGGATACCATCTATGAAAAGCTGGATGGGTATGATCTGGCCGTGGACACCCCCATCGGCTATGATGAAACCGCAGAGCTGGCAGAGGAAATGAACACCATTCTGATCATTGCCGTTGCAATTATCCTGCTGGTTCTGACCCTGACCTCCCGGGCCTATGCAGAGGTCCCGGTGCTGCTCATTACTTTTGGCATGGCTGCGGTCCTGAACAAGGGCACCAACTTCCTCTGCGGCAAAATCAGCTTCATTTCCAATTCCGTTGCCGTGGTTCTGCAGCTTGCCCTGGCCATTGACTATGCCATTATTCTGTGCCATCGTTTTTCCGATGAACACGAAACCAAAAACGCCCGGGAGGCCTGTATTGCAGCACTATCCAAGGCCATTCCGGAAATCAGTGCTTCTTCCCTCACCACCATCAGCGGTCTGATTGCCCTGTCCTTTATGAAGTTTTCCATTGGTCTTGACATGGCAATTGTGCTGATTAAATCCATCTTTTTAAGCCTTCTGTCCGTCTTTACTCTGATGCCCGGTCTTCTGGTGCTGTTCAGTCCCCTCATTGACCGGACAAAGCACAGAAAGCTCCTGCCCAACATTACGATCATCGGCAAATTTGCCGTTGTGAGCCGCTATGTCATGCCGGTGCTGTTCTCCTTCGTTCTGGTCATTGCCTGTCTGCTTTCCAGCAAGTGTCCCTACTGCTATGGCTACAACGAGATCAAAACCGCCAAAATGTCTGACCGGCAGGTGGCCACCTTCCAGATTCGGGACACCTTCGGCTCCCATAATCTGGTGGCTCTTGTGGTACCCAGCGGAAACTATCCCGCAGAACAGGCCATTTTGGAGGAGCTGGAGACCCATCCGGAGGTCACCAGCACCCTGGCTCTGTCCGGTATGGAAGCCATGGATGGCTATCTGCTTACAGATGCCCTGACCCCACGGCAATTTTCCGAGCTGATTGACCTGGATTACGAAGTGGCCCAGATGCTCTACACCGCCTATGCTCTGGAATATAACCAGTACGGTGAAATCCTTCAGGGGCTGACGGACTATGAGATTCCCTTATTTGACATGTTCCTGTTTTTGAAGGATCAGCTGCAAACCCACAACATCACCCTGACCGGGGACACCCAGGAAACCCTGGATGAGCTGTTTGAGAAACTGGAACATGCACAGATTCAGCTGCAAAGCGACCGTTACAGCCGTATGGTTGTCTTCCTGAATCTGCCGGAAGAGAGTCCGGAAACCGTTGAATTCCTGGACGATGTGCACCAAATGCTGGCCCGGCACTATGACGGCGACTACTATGTGGTCGGCAACTCTACCAGCTGCCGGGATCTGGCCTCCTCCTTTGCAAAGGATAACCTGATGATCAGCGTGCTTTCCGCCCTCTTCGTCATTCTGGTGCTGCTCTTTACCTTCCAGTCCGTGGGACTGCCTGTGCTTCTCATCATTGTCATTCAGGGCAGTATCTGGATCAACTTCTCCTTCCCCACACTGATGAATCAGCCTCTGTATTTCCTGGGCTATCTGATTGTCAACGCCATTCAGATGGGTGCAAACATTGACTATGCCATTGTAATTTCCAGCCACTATCAGGAGCTGAAAACCAATATGCCGCACAAGGAGGCCATTGTTCACGCCCTCAACGCCTCCTTCCCCACCATCTTCACCTCCGGCAGTATTCTGGCATCCGCCGGTCTTCTGATCGGCAACCTGTCTGCCAACCCTGTCATCTCCATCATGGGTACCTGTCTGGGACGAGGCACCATCATTTCCATTATTCTGGTGCTTGGAGTCCTGCCTGCCGTTCTGGTGCTGGGTGACTCCATCATTGAAAAGACCCGCTTCAAAATCAAGGGCATTGAGCGGAAGGTACAGTCCTCCACCGGAACCATGAAGGTGAAGGGCCATGTCCGGGGCTATATTTCCGGCGTGGTGGATGCAGACATTGACGGCATCCTCCACGGTGAGTTCAACGCCTCGATTCTCACCGACGGACATAAGCCGGACACCCCTCAGCCCGAGCAGATCGACAACGAAGGAGGAAACAAAGATGAATAGCCGAATCAGAAAATTTATTGGCCTGCTGCTTGGTGTATGTTTTCTCCTGTGCGGTATTTTCCCGGTCTACGGCGAGGAGGAAGCAGCCGATCCGGCCAGAGAGCTGCATATCTCCAATGAGGAAGAACTTCTCACCTTTGCCCAGCATTGTCGGCTGGACAGCTACAGTCAGGATTTGATTGTCTATCTGGATGCGGACATCCATATTACAGATGCCGATTTTACCGGAATTCCCATTTTCTGCGGTACATTATATGGAAACCGTCACACCATCAGCGGCTTTTCTCTGACGCAGGATGGCTCCGTGCAGGGCTTTTTCCGCTACCTCACCGAAACCGCCCATATACACAACCTGATTCTCCGGGGCAATGTTCTCCCCCAGGGCAGCCGAAAGACCATCGGCGGTCTGGCGGGCACCAATGCAGGCACCATTGAGCGGTGCAGCTTTGAGGGCCAGGTGGCGGGAAATGACCGGGTGGGCGGTCTGGTGGGTACAAACACCGTCACCGGTGTGATTGAAACCTGCTGCACCTCCGGTTCCATTCAGGGCAACCACTTTGTAGGCGGTGTCACCGGTGAAAATTACGGCACCGTCCGAAACTCCATCAACATGGCTAAGGTCAATGTCACCGTCAAAGACAATCAGGTGGACCTGTCCGATGTGACCATGGAATCTCTCTCCGGCACCGAATCTGCCAATACCGTCACCGACCTTGGAGGCATCGCAGGAACCAGCAGCGGTGTCATCCGGGACTGTGAAAACCGGGCCGCCGTGGGATACTCTCACATCGGCTACAACATCGGCGGCATTGTGGGCAGTCAGCAGGGCTATGTGACCACCTGCAAAAACTTCGGTGACATTTCCGGCCGAAAGGATGTAGGCGGCATCGTAGGCCAGATGGAGCCGGTGTCCAAAATTGAATATACCATTGATACCCTGCAAATTCTGCAAGAGCAGCTGGCCAGTACCTCCGATCTGGCAACGCAGGCCTCCTTCAATGCCCAGAACAGTGCTTCTGCCATTGGCGGGCAGATTTCAGTGCTGCACGATCAGGCAGAGATTGCCAAGGATGCCGTGAATCAGCTGATTCCCGACCCGGACCACCCGGAGCTTCCCGATGCAGACCGCATTCTGGCAGCCAAAAACACCCTCACCGGCAGCATTGACTCCATGCAGGGTGCCATGCAGGAGATTTCCTCCACCACCCAGAATGCCGCATCCGTTCTGTCTCAGGACATTCAGAATATTGCAAACCAGCTCCATTCCATGACCCAGACCATCAATAACGCCTCTGAGTATCTGGGCGGAAATTTTCAGGATGTATCCGATACGGACACATCAGAGGATCTCACAGGCAAGCTGGAACAGTGCGTCAACTCCGGCTCTGTCACGGCAGATCTGAACGCCGGCGGCATTGCAGGTGCCATTGCGCTGGAAAACGATCTGGACCCGGAAGATGACTGGAAAATCATCGGCGACCAGTCCCTGAACTTTGAAAGCGAACTGCGGGCCGTGATTCTGGACTGCAAAAATACCGCTGCCGTTACTGTGAAGAAGCGAAACGCCGGCGGCATCGCAGGAAAAATGTCTCTGGGCCTTGTGAAGGGCTGCGCCAACACCGGAACGCTCCTGGCAGAAAATGCCGAATATGTCGGCGGCATCGCCGGTGTCAGCACCGGATATCTGCGTAACAACAGTGCAAAATGTGAGCTGTACGGTACGGTCTATGTGGGCGGCATTGCAGGAAGCGGCCGGATTGCCACGGACTGCGCCAGTATGGTAAGCATCCACGACGGCACCGAAAAGCTGGGTGCCATCTTAGGCATTGTGGAGTCCGGCCGCTTTGATTCCGAACAGCAGGTACAGAATAATTTCTATCTGGCCGCCGAACAGGATTGTGGTGGAATTGACGGCATCAGCTATGCCGGTTCGGCAGAGCCCCTTCCCCCGGAACAGTTTTTCGCCCGGTCGGAAGGAACCGATATTTTTTCCAAGGCCACAGTAACCTTCCTCTTTGAGGACGGAAGCTATCGCACCCGTTCCGTCTCTCCCGGCGAAGGTCTGAATCCCTCTCAGATTCCTGCCATACCCGAAAAAGCAGGCTATACCGCAGAATGGGAAAATCTGGAGGATACCGATTTGTCTTCCCTCTATTTTGATTTGACCTTCCGCCCGGTCTACACCCCCTGTCAGGTCACCATCCAAAGCGATACCCTCCGGGATGACAGCATTCCCCTCCTTCTTGCTCAGGGAGAATTCCCCCAGGCAGAAACATTCCAGCTGGAGCCTATGGAAACACTTCCCGTCCTGCCGGAGCCTCAGAAGGCACTGGAAGGCTGGACCATCCCCCAGTTCTCCCAGGACACTGATACACAGCTTCGCTTTGCCTTCCCCAAAGAGCAAAAAGCCGACTCTTTGAAGCTTCTGGTTCAGGATCAGGACGGCACCTGGCGGGAGACGGACTTCCAGGTAAGCGGCAGCTATCTTGTCTTTTCCGCCCATCCTTCCGAGAATGCCTTCTGCCTGGTACACAATCCCAGTCAGATTCCCTGGTGGGTCTATGCCGGTGCCGGTGTATTTCTGGCTGCCATTGTAGTCACCGTGATTGTAGTTGCTAAAAAGAAGCGCAAGAAGCGGAAGGCCCCCAAGGAAACCGACCAAACTCCCACGAATGCATCATCAGATTGATTCTTCGTCCATTTAAATAATGCAGCAATCGTCAGCATCCGCTTTTTGGATGCTGACGATTTTTTGATAGCAAGCATTCCTCTGTCTGTTCCCCTCTTTGGTTTCTGTTTGTCCTTCGTTTATTCCTTGCAGAAAAGGAACCTGCTGCAATGCCTTATGCCTACAGCAGGTCTTTTTTTAGAAAACAACTTTCTACCTCTTGTCATCGAATTAAATTTGTGATAAGATAATAATGTAATCATATTTATTTCTATGCTTTTATCCTGCATTCCAAAAAATCCGGATCATTCAGGCATCTCTCCCCGGTGTGATTGGAACCGCCGATGAATCAGAAGGACGGAGATTCCTCGTATGAATTAGGGAATGATTGAACTGTTTTCCGAAAAGTAACCCACCCCATCGCAACGGCCCCCCATGGGCCAAAGAACACCAAAGGTCCCTTGTTACAATCTTCGTATTTCAGCCACAATAATGTAAGGAGTGAATCTGCATGAAGAAATTGATTGCGTTACTGTTATCCCTCACCTCTCTTCTGGTGCTTTCCGCCTGCGCCCCCAGCCAGTCAGAGACTTCCGGGGAGGCCCCTGAGAACTCCACCGTGGAGGAATGCACCGCAGCAAAACCTGTCATTTATCTGTATCCCCAGCAGGAAGAACAGGTGTCTGTCCGGCTTTTGTATGATGGAACACTCACCTGCACCTACCCCGAATACGGCACCGGCTGGAATGTCACTGCCCGTCCTGACGGCACGCTTCTGGATGCCAATGGTCTCTCCTATTCCTACCTCTATTGGGAAGGCTTGTCTTCCTATCCCTTTGATTTTTCCGAAGGCTTCTGTGTCCCCGGAGAAGAAACTGCTGCATTCTTAGAAGATGCGCTCCAGAAGCAGGGACTCAGCCGCAGAGAAGCCAACGAGTTCATTGTCTACTGGCTGCCTATGATGCAGGAAAATCCCTACAACCTGATTTCCTTCCAGACTGAAGCCTACACCCAGCACGCAGAGCTGGACATCACACCGAAGCCCGACACTGTGATCCGTGTCTATATGGCCTGGAAGCCCATGCAGGAACCCGTTGATATCCCGGCCCAGACCTTTGACGCACCTGAGCGTACCGGATTCACAGTGGTGGAATGGGGCGGCAGCAAACTCGTTCCGTAAGCAGTTTTTCCCTTGATCCTTCGCATATGCATGGGTTACTTTTCTCCCGTCGAAACAGTTCCATATGATATTGAAACCAAAATTAAAAATTCCCACGGAAGCAGCAGATAATCTTGATTTCCGTGGGAATTTTATTTATTTTTAGAAAAGTCTGTTTTGCGGCATGCCATCTCTATGGTAGTGCATTCAATTCTCAGTCAATGATAATTCCAATGCCATTGAGCAGGTTGACAACCTCCGGAAAAGAAAACCGTGCTCCTTTTAATTTGTTGGTCGGCAGGTCTACCACATACCCTCCGGCCTTTCTGAAATCCGCCCTGGAAAGATCGCATCTGAAAAACTCCGTTCCATCCAGCTTGCAGTTCAGGAACTTACTCCCCGTCAAATTGCAGTCCGCAAACAAAGAGGCAGTTATGGTGTTATCAGAAAAATTGAATCTGGTGAAATTCATTTCTAAAAAGTGATTGTATTTCAGCTCACATTCTTCCATCCGTCTAATAGGGATAATATAGCTGCCCCCAAACATCAGCAAATTCCAGTTGATGCCGTTGAGATAGCAGTGGGTAAATATGGAATCCCCCATAGTGGTATGCTCAAAGCACACATTAGAGACTCTGCAATCCACAAAACTGCAATCTGTAAAACTACAGCTTTTTACTGTGCAATCTTCAAATGTGCAATTTTCAAAGCTGCAATCTACAAATTCCACACCGAGCAGTTCCTCCCCGGTGAAATCCAGATTCTGAAACAGTCCATTTTCTTCATACGGTTCCAGTTTCAGCATTTGAAACACTTCCTTTTCAACACTTCCGTTTCGTGTGATTGTAGTACCAATCGGTACAAAAGTCAATCTATCCATAACACCCCATTTTTTTGCTAAACTTTCTGCTAAAGCTATTTAATGACCATTTTGAAAGAATGTGATAAACAACACAAAAAGGGCTTGCCGTCTGTTTTCACAGGCAGCAAGCCCCTTTTTTATACTCACTGTTTTGCCTCATGGCGTTTGGTATATTGATGATATATGGTCATTCCCGCCACGCTGATGACCAGAGTCACGGCAAACACATAGATAGCCAGGCGGTAATCCTCTCCGCCCAGTGCATTTCCTCCAACGGTGGAAGTGACAATGGAGGGAATTCTTGCAACGGTGCTTAAAAGCACCCACTCCCAAAGTCTGATTTTCGTCAGGCCCATAAAATAGCTGATTAAATCCTTGGGCGTTCCCGGTAAAAACATGAGGAAAAATGCCACAACCTTGACCTTTGGGGTATTGCGCATGAATTTCAGAGAATCGATCTTCTCTTTTGAGAAGTACAGCTCCAGCACCCTTGTACCCCACTTACGCACCAGCAGAAAGACCAGACTGCCGCCCAGCGTGGTAGCCAGCATACACAAGACGGTACCTTCCAGCACCCCGAAGGCATAGCCTGCGGCAATCTCCAGGGGTTCTCCGGGAATCAGAGCCACCAGCACCTGAAAGATGACCATACCCATAAAGGCAATCTGTCCCCAGATTCCCTTGCTCTCTACCCAGGCCCGAAAGTGCTCCGGCTCCTTCGCAAACTGCACTAAGGGCCTTCCCACCAGTACTGTCACAACTCCCATGAGACAGAGGGCAAACACCATCAGTATTGTAACCAGTCTTTTTTTCCTTTTTTCATCCATGGCAGTTTCCCCTCCTGACTGTTAGTATCCTACCACATTTCGGCAGAATTTTCCAAGGATTTTTTATGAAATTTCTTCGGAATTCTGCACCTGTACAGGCTCCTGGATTCTGCGGAAGCCCAGAATGGCCTTAAACAGATCGCCGTCAATTTCAAGGCTCAGACTTCCCCGCTGAAGCTCCATCAGGGTCTTGGCAATGTCCAGGCCCAGACCGCTTCCTTCTGTGTTGCGGAACCGATCTTCCCGCACAAACCGTTCCATGAGCTCCTCCGGTGGTATATTCAGCTCTGTCCGGGAGATATTGCTCAGGGAGATCATAACCTCTTTTTCAAATTTTACAACATTCAAATACACCCGTGTCCCCGGCATGGCATATTTGACGCAGTTTCCCAGCAGATTATCCATGACACGCCACAGCAGCTTTCCGTCTGCCAGGACCCGAACCGGACAGGAGATGGCATTGCACACCACGGTCAGTCCGGCCTTTTCCATCTTGTCCTGATACTCTGCCAGAGCCTGATTTACCAGCTCCACAGGGTCTGTGGGCTGCAAATCCACTGTGATATTTCCGGAGGCTGCTTTGGACATTTCCACAAGGTCCTCTGTCAGCTTTTTCAGCCGCAGAGACTGCCGGGCCAGTACCTCCAGATACTCCTTTTCCTGATCCTCCGTGTGGGGCTTCTGCAGCAGATCCACATAGCTCACAATGGAGGTCAGAGGCGTTTTGATATCGTGGGATACATTGGTAATCAGTTCCGTTTTCGTCCGCTCCGCCCGGAGCTGATGTTCCGCCGCTGCCTTGGCTCCCTGGCCCACATTATTCAGCTCCTGGGCCATCTGGCGGAATGTGCCGTACAGATTTTCCGGGTTCAGGGTGGCGTTTAAATCTCCGTCTCCCAGCTGCTTCATGGTCTTGAGAATGCTTCCCAGAGACCAGACCAGATAACCGGTTCCGGCAAGTGTCGCCGCAGACAGAAGAAGCAGTGCCCCCTTCGGGTGTCCCTGTCTGAGCACCGCAAGGCACAAGGCCACCATACCCAGACCTACCAGAATCCAGCGCCACACCAGAGGCAGCAGGGACAGGCCGCATCGCAGGCCCCTGCAACACCATCCCAGAATCGATTGTTTCCACCAGTAGCCCTTTTCAAACTGCAATCTGGCGGCAATGGACATCAAAAATGCGGTAAGCATTGTGCCAACCGTTGCCAGAGACACGCCTCCCACCAGAATCTGCACCCAGGCTTTCCACCAGGTGGAACTGAAAAACAGGGCCAGCAGTCCCAAAATCGTGGCGACCAGCACAAAGAAGAACAGATCTGTGGGAATCCGGTCCAGAAGACCGGGCTTGGCCCCCGGCATTCCCGGACGCTTGCTGGCCCAGTTGATGAGATAGATTTCTATGGAAATGAATACCACAATGCAGATCAGTGTCAGCACAATCAGAGCCACTCTGTGGGCATAAAAACTGTCCACCAGCTTATAGTAGTAGGAAAAATCGTCGTCCACTTCCATATTTTTCAGCACATAGCCTGTTACCATGAGCTTCTGGTCAAAGTAGGACGGGCCATGCTTGCTGAGATAAACGGGATGGGACACCAGCGTTTCCTGAACCGCCAGATATTCCTCTCCCTTGTAATTGCTCTTCAGAATCTCGCCCCGGGTGTTGCGTATGGTATAGCGGTAGTTGCTTTTGTCCGTATAATAATACTGGGGATACAGAGAAAACACACCGTTGTAAAAATAGGGGTAGTCGTCCACCTCCACAAACAGGGCACCCCGGACCTCCTGGGCATAGGCACCGGCAATGTGAGGGGCTAGCTTCACAATGTCCTCCTGAAATCCCTGGGTCAGCATATCCTTCTGACTGAGGGTGTAGGCACCCCGGGACGCCAGAAAGCAGGAGGCCACACCGCTGAATACACCGGACACCAGAGAAAACAGAGCCAGAAAGAACATAGCCGTCCTGCAGGGCAGACTGTAGTACCGATTCTTCAACTGGTCTGGTCTCCTTCCATTTTATAGCCCTGTCCCCAGACAACCTTTAAGTACCGGGGCTCTGAAGGATTGATCTCGATTTTTTCCCGCAGGTGGCGGATATGGACGGCCACGGCTCCCTCACTGCCCAGGGATACCTCATTCCATACCGCTTCATACAGGGCCTTGGAAGAATAGACCTTTCCAGGATGGCTCATAAGGAACCGAAGAATGGAAAATTCCGTGGGGGTGAGGTTCACTTCCTCCCCCTCCACTGTGACGATTTTTGTCTCATCATCCAGACGGATGCCGCCCAGTACCATCTGGGACGCCTGTTCCTCCCGGCCGCCCAGTCTGGTATAACGCCGCAGCTGAGACCGGACCCGGGCCAGCAGCTCCATGGGCACAAAGGGCTTTGTAATATAGTCGTCGGCTCCTGCATTGAGGCCCAGCACCTTATCTGTGTTTTCACTTTTGGCAGTGAGCAAAATAATCGGTACATTGGAAATCTTTCTGATTTCCCGTGTGGCAGAAATGCCGTCCATCTGAGGCATCATGACATCCATTAAAATCAGATGGATTTCCTCCGACTGCACCAGAGACAACGCTTCTTTTCCGGTATAGGCCGTAAGGAGCCGGTAATCCGCCTGAGACAGGTATATTTTCAGTGCATTCACAATATCGCTTTCATCATCGCAGATTAAAATGTTATACAACCCTGTCACCTCCATATGGCATATTATATCGAATTTTGCCGGAAGATGAAAGAGGTATTTCTTAAAATTACAGTTCTCTCACAAATCGCCTCGTCTCCCTTCCGCAAGCGCACTTCACAGCACTGCATTGTTTCTCCGATACGCAATAATTTTCCTGCGCTTTTCCCTGTTTCCTCCTTCCGGTCCGGAAAAAAATCAATCTCCGGCAAAAATATTTCAAAAAGTCCTTGCAATCAGAAAGGAAGTTTGCTATAATATTTTAGCATGGCTGAAAATGGCCTTGACATCAAAACCACACACCCGGGGATCGGATTCGCAGGTGCCGCTGTCGGCGGTGCGAATCCGGGATGATCGGGGTGGAGGACAAACAAAAAGGAGAAATTTATCATGGCAGTTGTATCTATGAAGCAGTTGCTGGAAGCCGGCGTGCACTTTGGTCACCAGACCCGCCGCTGGAACCCCAAGATGGCCCCCTATATCTACACCGAGCGGAACGGTATCTACATTATCGATCTGCAGAAGACCGTGAAGAAGCTGGAAGAGGCTTATTCCTTCGTTCGTGATCTGGCCGCTAACGGCGAGAGCATCCTGTTCGTCGGCACCAAGAAGCAGGCTCAGGACGCTATCAAGGAGGAGTCCCTCCGTGCCGGTCAGTACTACGTCAACGCTCGTTGGCTGGGTGGTATGCTGACCAACTTCCGCACCATGCGTACCCGTGTGGACCGTCTGGCTCAGCTGCGCAAGATGGAAGAGGACGGCACCTTCGCAATGCTGCCCAAGAAGGAAGTTACCAAGCACCAGGGCGAGATCGCTAAGCTGGAGAAGTACCTGGGTGGTGTCAAGGAGATGAAGAAGCTCCCCGGCGCCCTGTTCATCGTTGACCCCCGCAAGGAGCGCAATGCCATTGCTGAGGCCCGCAAGCTGAACATCCCCATCGTGGCTATCGTTGACACCAACTGTGATCCCGACGAGATCGACTATGTGATCCCCGGCAACGACGACGCTATCCGTGCTATCCGCCTGATCGCCGGCACCATGGCTAACGCTGTGATCGAAGGCCGTCAGGGTGAGAGCTACAACGAGGAAGCTCCCGCTGCTGAAGCTGTTCAGGAGTAATTTGGAATACAGAGTGCCCACTTCTGTGGGCACTTTTTGAAGATTCGTTTTTACAGGAGGAAACTACTATGGCATTTACTGCTGCTGATGTTAAGAAACTGCGCGAAATGACCAATGTTGGCATGATGGACTGCAAGAAGGCTCTGACCGCTGCCGACGGTGATATGGATAAGGCTGTTGAGTGGCTCCGTGAGAAGGGCCTGGCTGCTGCCGCCAAGAAGTCCGGCCGCATTGCCGCTGAGGGCGCTGTCCGTGCCGTTGTTGAGAACGGTGTGGGCGCTGTTGTGGAAATCAACTGCGAGACTGACTTCGCCGCTCAGTCCGACAAGTTCCTGGAGTTCGTTAAGGATGTTACCGACGCTGTCATCGCTTCCGCTCCCGCTGATGTGGATGCTCTGATGAACTGCAAGTACCCCAACTCCGACAAGACCGTCAGCGAGATGGTTCCCGAGAAGGTTCTGGTGATCGGCGAGAACCTGAAGATCCGTCGTTTTGCCCGCTACGACACCGGCGTGACCGTTCCCTACATCCACATGGGCGGCCGTATCGGCGTTCTGGTGAACATGACTGTGGAAGGCGCTGCTCCCGAGGCTGTTAACGAGCTGGGCAAGGATCTGTGCATGCAGATCGCTGCTATGAACCCCGCTTTCTGCGACAAGTCCAATGTTGACCAGGAGACCCTGGACAAGGAGAAGGAAATCCAGCTGGCTCTGGCTATGAACGAGAATGCTAAGTCCGATCGTCCCAAGCCCCAGAACATCATCGAGAAGATGGTCATGGGCCGTATCTCCAAGTACTACGAGGAGAACTGCCTGATGCAGATGGAGTTCGTCAAGGAGAAGGGCGTCTCTGTTGAGAAGCACGTTGCTGCCGTTGCCAAGGAGCTGGGCTGCAAGATCACCGTGAACTCCTTCGTTCGTTTCGAGCGTGGCGAGGGCATCGAGAAGAAGCAGGAGAACTTCGCTGAGGAAGTCGCTGCTCAGATGAACATGAAATAATTTTCCATTGAATCGGGTCTGCAATTTTGCAGGCCCGATTTTTTGTACCCAAAATCACACATTCCTGCTTTTCTTGCAAATTCCACAGGAACCTGCTATACTACTTTTGATTTATACCCCGGATATCAAATACATTTTGTTTCAGGTCAGGAAAAACAGATGCTAACTTATGATTTATCCAGTCTCTCCTGCCCTCTCTATGAGGGATTATACCGCTGTATTCGGGAAGATATTCTTACAGGACGGCTGCGCCCCGGGGAGAAGCTCCCATCCAAGCGGGCTTTGGCCGATCATCTGAAAATCAGCAAGGTGACGGTAGAAAATGCCTATGCTCAGCTTTCGGCGGAAGGATATCTCCGTTCTCAGGAAAAGGTGGGCTACTTTGTGGAGGTCAGCACCGGTCCGCTTCCTCTTCCACAGCCCCCTCCCCCATGTGCGCCGGAACCTGCCCAGGTCTGGGCCGCCGATCTCACCTCGAATCAGCTCCGTGGGGACGCATTTCCCTTTTCCGTCTGGGCGCACCTGCTCCGGCAAGTCATGCTGGACTATGGTGCAGAGTTATTAAAGCCCATGCCCATAGGTGGTGCCCCGGCGCTTCGGGAAGCCATCTCCCAGTTTCTCTATGGCTTTCGCTCCATGTCTGTGTCTCCGGACCAGATCTTAGTGGGGGCCGGGACCGACTTTTTATACAACCTTCTCATTCAGCTCCTGGGGCAGGACAAGCGTTACGCCGTGGAGGACCCGGGATACGACAAGATTCGCAGGGTCTATGAGGCTGCCGGTGTCACCTGCTGTCCCGTTCCCATGGACCGGGACGGTGTCAGAGTGGACGCTCTGGACGGGGCCGACATCCTGCATCTGTCCCCCTCCCACCATTTTCCCACCGGCATTGTGACACCCATCGGCAGACGGCAGGCCCTTCTGGAATGGGCCGAAGCTGCTCCAAACCGGTATCTCATTGAAGACGACTATGACAGCGAGTTCCGCCTCTCCGGCCGTCCCATTCCCACCCTGCAATCCATTGACCGCTGCGGAAAAGTCATCTACATGAGCTCCTTCACAAAATCCATTGCCCCTTCCATCCGTATCAGCTTTCTGGTGCTGCCCCCCGCTTTAATGGAAACCTTCCGGCAGAAGCTGGGCTTTTATGCCTGCACCGTCCCCAGCTTTGAGCAATACACCCTGGCCCGTTTTCTCAGCGAGGGATATTTTGAAAAGCACATCAATCGGATGAAAAAATATTACCGGGAGCAGCGAAATCAGATTATCAAAGTGATCCAGGGGGCCAGCTTTGCCTCCCGTGTGAAAATTCTGTCTCAGGATACCGGCCTCCACTTCCTGCTGCAAGTAAACACCACCCGGACCGATCAGGAGCTGAAGGCCCTCTGTGCCAGAGCAGGCATCCGTGTACGCTGTCTGACAGACTATGCTGTCCGGGAGCTGGACACCTTCGCCCACTGTCTGGTCATCAACTATACAGGCTTTGACAGTGCCACAGCCCCTCAGGTTCTGGCACGGCTGGAAGCGCTTCTGCAAACTTCATAAAAAAAGAAATCGTGTCATTGGGAGACCAATCCAATGACACGATTTCTTTCAAGAAATGAGAGGAAAAAAATGAAAAATACACAACCCTTGCTTGTATTATATCAGGCAGTTATTAATTTGTAAGCATCAAAATGTTAAAAAAGTATTAAGTTCAAAAACAAGTGCTTTTTTCATCTCCATAAAAAAAGCCCCGAACCGAAGTTCGGGGCTTAAAACATGTATGTTTTTCTTACAGGGCCTTCTTAGCCAGCTCCACGATGGAAGCGAAAGCTGCGGGGTCCTGAATAGCCAGCTCAGACAGGCTCTTACGGTTCATCTCGATGCCAGCCTTCTTCAGACCGTTCATGAACCGGGAGTAGTTCAGGCCGAAGGGAGCGACAGCAGCGGAAATACGGGTGATCCACAGGCTGCGGTAGCTTCTCTTCTTCTGCTTACGGCCAACGTAAGCATAGACACCGGACTTCTTAACGGCCTGCTTAGCCATCTTGAAGTGGGTGGACTTAGAACCCCAATAGGACTTAGCCAGCTTCAGGGTCTTATTTCTTCTCTTGCGCGTCATCATTGCGCCTTTAACTCTTGCCATTGCTCAATATCCTCCTATTGCAATTCCGATTATTTGTAAGGAATCATCTTCTTGATGGTATCCAGGTTGGTCACGTCAGCGTAAGCGGTGCTGCGCAGGCGGCGAGTACGCTTGGTGTCCTTCTTAGTGAGGATATGGCTCTTAAAAGCGTGAGCTCTCTTAACCTTACCGTTCTTGGTCAGGTTGAATCTCTTCTTTGCACCGCTGTGGGTTTTCAGTTTGGGCATGTTGAAACTCCTTCCGTATCGTAGCTTGAGTTACTTGTTGTTCTTGGGGGAGAGGAACATCGTCATAAACCGACCATCCAGCTTAGGATTCTTCTCCATGTTGGCCAACTCAGAACAAGCGGCAGAGAAGTCCATCAGGAGCTTCTCACCAATGTTGGTGTGGGCCATTTCTCTGCCCCGGAAACGCACAGAAACCTTTACCCGGTTACCGTCGCTGAGGAACTTCTGAGCGTTCTTCACTTTGGTATTCAGGTCATTGGTATCAATGCCGGGGGACATACGAATTTCTTTGATTTCAACCACTCGCTGGTTCTTCTTAGCTTCCTTCTCCCGCTTCTTCTGATCGAAGCAGAATTTCCGGTAGTCCATGATTTTGCACACAGGGGGAACCGCATTGGGAGAAATCTTCACCAGGTCCAGGTCCTGCTCCTCAGCCATACGCAGGGCCTCCTGACCAGACACAACGCCCAGCATGGCACCATCTGCGCCAATGAGGCGGACTTCCTTATCCCGGATCTCTTCGTTGAGCTGATGATCTAATTTGCCGATGGGAAAACACCTCCAATTTCAAACACAAAAAAACAGAAAAGCGGATGCCGTATGCACCCGCCAAACACCATAGAAAGCCCAGAAAACCTGACCTTCACACAATGTTGACCTCCGGAGCGAAACGCGGGAGGTGAGGCGGGTAAACAGCCTTCTTTGTTTTGCCTATGTATTCTATCACACTTTATGCTCTGTGTCAATGGATTTTTCCTATTATTTTTCGCTTTTTTCGGAATTTCATAACATTTTCCCCGATCCTCTCACAGAGTTCTCCATAAGAGGATCGGGGATGTAAGGCTTTTATTCTTTTAGCCTCTCTTTTCCATCTGCTTCATGAGTTCCAGTGCCAGACCCACAGTACCAACCGCATAGCCGCAATGGCTGTAGCCTGCAATCTTTCCGTCGGTCAGAACCATCAGAGGCCAGACTCCCGGCTCTAAGTACAGCGCTCTTGCCAGAGTCTCCACGCTGGCATCTGCAAAGTCTGTTTCTGTCACCCGAATCTGGTTGGAAGAAGCCTTCAGCACCTTCTGCAAGGTGGGGTTTTCCAGTGCTTTTTTCTCCGGTATCACCAGAACAACCTTCTCCCAGGGCACCTGCTCCGCCTCCAGCAGCTCATTGAGCACATGCTCCGTCGGCTCTGCGCCTACCTCCAGATAGAGCTGCAACTGAATTTCATCTGCTGCAACAGGCAGATTCACAGGATAGCTTGCCAGCATCTGGCTCTCCTCTGCCTGCCGTCTGATGGGAGTGATCTCCGTCTCCTCTTCCAGGCAGAAGGTGTGAAGCCGGGCCAGCTGGTTGCCATTGGGAAGACGGTTACTGGTAATGACGCAGTAAATCCCCGGCAGCAGGCTGTCGATGTCTCCCCACACCATTTCCCAGCCCTCATTCCAGCGGGCCAGAGACCAGGTCTGTCCATATTTTAAATCCTGCTGATTGTTCACATGCAGCTTGCAGCGAGGCTCCAGCGTTCCCAGAACATGCCACTCATCGTCCATGAAATAGCACACCTTATCCAGTGCCTCGTCCAGCTTGGCAGGAATGCCACCCAGCTGCAGAGCAGCCGTACACAATACCTGCCGGTCCCGCTCCCGGCCTGCGCCCAGGCGCATGGTTCCCTCAGGACTCATCCATACAGAAGGATACCAGCGATGACCGTTGTCGGGATAATGCGCATCGATCCAGCTTCGCAGTTCCTCCGGCTTCTGACACAGAGCGGCCGGAATCTGCCCCACCATCTGAGGCCAGGGACGCAGCGGCTCCCAGCCGATTCTGGGGGTGCACTGGGGATAGGCCAAAAATGCCTCCAATGTCTCGGTCTTTGCATCCCGCCAATCCTTTTTGGTGAGCTTTTTCATAATATCCTTGGCAGCCTCTCCGTGGGCCGCAATAAACTGCCGGATGGCAGCTCCATTCTGGCCTGCCTGATGGAGAAGGTCGTCCACCTCCGGATCTCCCATTCCCTCTGCACGCACACGGCCCAGCTTTTCTTCTCTGGCCTGTCCGGCCTCCAGAAGCTCTCTCTTTCTGCGCTCTGCCTGTTCCACGGTCAGAGGTCCGTTGCCCTTTCCCGGGACAGGTGCCAATACATCCCAGTCTGTTTCTCCCAGCTCCGGTGTTTTATGGCTGGCGGTCAGAGAAATTTCCACAGGCCCTGTGATTGTAATTCTCTCCCAGCCAAACAGATTCCCCTGCTTTGCCTCCACCAGACAGCTTCCCAGACCCAACTCCAATGTAACAGCTCCGGTTTCATCTGTCTTCACTTCTGTCAGTCTTGCAAAGGAGGACATATTGAGGATATACACCCGCACCTTGGCAGGGCCTCCGGTGACCTGAATTTTTACAGGGGCAGTCTTGGCATAGCGGTGAGTTTCATTATAGAGGATACAGCAGTCCTGCTGGCCCAGAATGGTTTCAGGCTCCAGGCCCTCTGCCCGATAGTCGCAGAATACCCGGCTGCAAATGGCCATTGCACGGCTGGCTGCACTGGGGAACCATCCCCGGTCCAGTACCGGCTCCGGCTCACTGGCTCCAAAGAAGTGCCAGTCCCCATTCAGATAGACCTCCACCCAGGCGTGATTGTCGTCACAATGGCTCCACCAGGGGGTGTAAATCTGACGGGTGGGGATGCCGACGGAACGCATGACGGACACGCAGAAGGTGGATTCCTCTCCGCACCGGCCCAGGCCGCAGCCATAGGCCCCCATGGGGCTGATGGTTCTGGGGTCGGTGGATTCATAGGTCATCTGACCGGCGCACCAGCGATTCACTGCCAAAATGGCTTCTTCCAACGGCAATTTTTCCACAACGGGTGCAACCAGCTTGTAGAAAAATGCCCGGCAGGGTGTAATTTCTTCGTTGTTGATTCTGGGATAGAATACATAGTGCAGGAAAATATCCTCAGGAATGTCCCGGCAGAAGGGGCTGTTGCTGCGCAGGTACAGTCCATGAGACACATATTCCTCCAGGGTCTCCACAGGAACCTCAGCAAGGTCGGAAGCCGGCAGGGTTCCCAGGGTCAGCTCCATCAGAGTGCGGAAATCCCCTGTCATAGGCTCCAGCTTTTCCTGAAGGGTCTGTCCTAATGTTCCCAGATTTTTCTTTGTCTCATCCCAGCGGGCGGCAGCATATTGCCGCAGTTTTTCGCTCAGCATTGCACGTCCTCCTCCAAAACCTGTTTTGCCAATCTCACCTGTTCCTCATCGGTCTGCCAGATAGAGAATTCATCGATTCCGGGAAGGCCCATGGGGACACCCTCTCTGCGGAAGGCCATTGCGCTGTTCAGGGTCTTTTTACCGCTCATGTGGAAGGTGGTCAGAGGATACAGCTTCTTTAAGTCCCCGATGACCTTGGCGTTGACCCCAGCTCCGGGCATAATGGTAAGGGGCAGCCGGGCCTCCAGAAGGCGGCCAATCAGTTCTCTTCCCTTCCAGCAGCTGGACTCCTGTCCGCTGGTCAGGATGGTGTCGATCCCCAGCTCCACTGCCTGTTCGGCAGTCTTGAGCGCATCCCGGCTCACATCAAAGGCACGGTGAAGGGTCAGCCCCTTTCCGTTTGCAGCCTTTACAAGCTGCCGCATCTGCTCCAAATCCAGATTGCCCTCTGCATCCAGGCAGCCGATCACAAAGCCGTCTGCTCCGGCCTGACCCAGTCGCTGAATCTGGCGGGCCATCCGGTCCACTTCTTCTTTGGAATAGAGAAAATCTCCAAATCGAGGCCGCATCAGGCACCGAATGGCAATATCTGACACCTGACGAATCTGTTCCAGCAGCTCCAGCTCCGGGGTAATGCCTCCCACCAGCAGGCATCCGCACAGCTCCAGCCGATCTGCACCGCCCCGAATGGCAGCCATAGCTGAATCAAAGCTGTCTACACAGACTTCCAGACAATTCTTACCCATTATAAAAAGCTCCTTTCGCTTTTTTGTTTCATTTTATCACAGAGAAGAATTCCCGTCAATTTCTCCCGAACCACTTTGTCGAAAAAGACCTTCTTTCAGGCAAACGCCGTGTTCCGGTCTCTTCTCCACGGGCATACAAAAAGAGCTGTTTTGCACCTGCAAAACAGCTCCATTCCTAATTAACATCTACAGCAGCACCACTGAAGGCCCAGACACATACAAAGCGAGTTGCACAAATCCAGATTGCCGCCAAAGCCACGGTAGGTTCCCGCCTGCTGACGATAGGTTGTGCCGCCCTGCTCCATCCGATACAGAAGCTCCCGGTAATTCTGATTGTTGGGCTCCTTAGCCACAGCCTGCCGCATATGCTCCAATGCCGTGATCCGGTTTCCCATGCCCTCATTGGCCAGGGCACTGAGATAATACCACTGTCCGTCCCGCATACCGACCTGGACTCCTGCCAGGGCATTCAGTGCCTCCTGAAAGCGGTTATACTGAATATAACGATAGGCCGCCTGGGCTTCATTGGAGTGGAACTGGCTCTGTGCCTGCCGGGCCTGCTGGGCCTGCCACTGGCGGAACATCTCCTCAAAGGGGTCCTGATAATAGCCGCCGCCATAGCTCTGGCCCTGCGGACCGGAGTAGGCAGAGCCTGCGGTCTGCTTCTGGGGATTCTTGATTTCCTCATAAGCAGCATTGATCTGCTGCATTTTCTCCGCCGCCAACTGGTCACCGGGGTTGGCATCGGGATGATACTTCTTCGCCAGACGGCGATAGGCTTTCTTGACCTCTTCATCAGAGGCACCCCGCTCCAGTCCTAAGACTTTGTAGGGATCTTCCATCATGTTGGGTCCTCCTGCGCTTCTTCCTGCGTCTTTTTTCTCTTTTGTCTGTATGTAAGCCACACACCGCTGTACAGGATATTGTCCATCAGGGCCTTGTCCTGCACCAGGGGCAGCATTTCATAGGCATGGGTACAGCGACCCATTTCCATCACCAGATATTCTTCCCACCTGGGGTAATCTGCATCCCCGCCCATAGCAAGGAAGGGATTATAATTTTCTTTTTTCCGGTCTTTTTCATAGTCCACCACTGCATCTACAAAATAGATGAACCGGCCCAAAGACCAGGCCATTTCCCGGAGATACGGACTCCATTCGTCCTCTTTCCAGTCAAAAATCTCTGCCATAAGCCTTCCGAAGCAGTTGGCCGGAAGGTCCGGATTGGAGCACTTTTCCTGCTCCAGTGCACTGAGCTGCCGAATGCTCTCTTCAATGGCAGCGCACTGCCGGGGATACCGCTGCGCCACCTTTGCATACTGGCCCGACAGGATGCTCCGCATGGCAAACGCATCCATACGGTGAGAGTCCCGCCAATGGTCATCGGCACTGTAATAGGCCAGCGCCACATTCATATCCGCTGCATACTCCGTGACGGAGCTTTCCGTCTTGTCCCGGCTGTGCAGCGGATGGGCCACACAGCGGTTGCGTCTGTTTTTCTCCTCCGGTTCATAGAGGGAGGAAAGAATCAAGGCAAGGAATATCATATCATAGCTCAGAGAAAACCGGCTGAGCTGTGATGTCTCACGACCGATGCTCTTGCAGATGCCGCAATAGAAGCTCTGATAGCGCTGCCGCTGTTCTTTTGTCAGCTCTTCCAGGCTGGCCGTTACAAATCCAAACAAGCAATCCCCTCCCTTTCTTCATTGTAGAAAACAATTATGAACAGAATATAAAGCTTCTTAACTTTCCTGATTCTCTTTTTGCTTTTTCTGGCGGTGGACCCGGATCTGATATCCGATATCAAACAGATACTTGTTGATGGCACCGCAATAGAACAGAATCGCCACACAGATATAGAGCCAGATCATTGCCATTGCCACCACGGACAGGCCGCCGTATACTGTGTCATAGCTGCTGAAATGCTCCACATAGATGGAAAAGAAATTGGAAAACAGCTGCCAGCCCAGGGAGGCCAGAACCGCACCCGGAAGGGTGGGCAGCAGCTTATTGCGCCGATTGGGCAGGAACATGAACATAGCCAGAAACAGGGCGCTTTGAATCAGCAGCAGAATGAGATAGCGGTTGGTGATGATATTCTTTACCACCCGGAACATGGCGTTATCACTTTTGGGAAGCTGCGCCATAATCGTCTGACCAAAGACATGGAGGGCCAGGGTCAAAATCAGAACCACCAGAAACAGGAATGTATACACCAGACTCAGAAGTCTTGTATAGACATAGCCACGATCTTCTGTTACGCCATAGACCCGGTTGAGGCCCACCAGAATGCCGAATACGCCTCTGGAAGCGGCCCAAAGTGCTGCCAGAGCAGACACCGAAACCATGGTAGAAGAGGAGCTTTGGAACATTTCGCTGAGGATTTTGCTGATTAGAGGCATCAGTGCCTCCGGCACCACGGTCTCCAGCAGGTCCACCAGCATACCGCTGCTCAGGGTGGTGTAGCTCAGCAGATTCAAAATCAGCATAGTCATGGGAAACACTGCCAAAATAATGAAATAGGCAGCATTTGCTGCATAAACCGGAACATCCAGTTTACAAAGGTTATGGGTCAGATCCAATGCTCTGGTCAAGCCCCGATGTTTTACTTTTTGCTGCATATCTTCCTTCCTCCCAATCCTGCGAGGGCTTGCGTTTTTCTCCGGAATCGAATATACTATAAACAAAATATAGATGTGTCTCCGGTATCAGGGTTCATTATACTGGAAATGGCATGAAAATGGAAGTGTTTTTTTGGAGATCACAGTCAGTACCTCAATTGCAGGCCTTCTGCGGTCCGTTTCCCTCCCGGAGGCTCTGGACACCATCACCCTTGCAGGATTTCAGGCGGTGGATTTTCCACTGAGTGTATTCAGCCGTCCCGCAGACTCTCCGTTAAAAAGTGAGCGCTGGATTTCCTGGGTGGATGCCCTTCGGAAAGACTTAAACCGGCGGGGGCTTCGGGTGACCCAGGCCCATGCCTCCTGGGAACAGGCCATTGCAGAGGATTTTTCTTTTGAAGACCCCTACCCTGTCTATGAAAGAACCATTATGGCCTGCCGGATGCTGGGATGCCAGAAGCTGGTGTTCCACGCTCCGCTTTATTTCTTCCCCACAGCAGATCAGGCCGCCAGAAGGCGTGTCACAGATTGGAATATCCGCTGGTTTACCCGGCTTCTTCCTGTACTGGAAGATAACGGGGTCACTGCCTGCATTGAAAACACCTTTGACTACCGTCGGATACGCCGACCCCAGGACCCGCCCTTTATTTACACCTCTGGGGCTGATATGTATGAGCTGGCAGAAGGAATCCACAGCCCCTGTGTAAAGCTGTGTCTGGATACGGGCCACGCCAATATCTCAGGCCAGAATGTTCCCCAGATGATTCGGGACTACGGCCCCTATCTGGAGGTTCTCCATCTCAATGACAATCTGGGGCTCATCGGCCCCGTGTATGAAGACCTGCACCTGTTCCCCGGACACGGAACCCTTCCCTGGGACCAAATCTTCAAAGCCCTTCGGGAAGTCCATTTTTCCGGTGTGTTCAATCTGGAGCCTGTGGATTCTCTTTCCCTCAGCTCCCCGGCCCTCAGAGTATTGCAGTTTGAAGCTGCTAAAAAGACCGTAACTCTTCTGGCCAAAGAGGCCGGATATTAAAAGGACCTGCCGAAAAAATTCCGGCAGGTCAAAAGATCCCTTACTTTTTGCGGAAGGACATGCAGTCAGTGCACTTGTCCATGGTGGGGTTTGCCTCATGGGTACCCACTCGGATCTTGTCCAGAGAGCAGTAGTTGCTCTCCTGGCAGTGGTTGGCGCAGGAAGAAACCGTGCATTCAATGGCCTTATTTCCGTGACAGTTCATAAAAACGCCTCCTTTTGTATTGGGTTCGCAGATAGTTTATCCCCAAAAGCAGAGATCATTCCTGGAACATTTTTCCATGTGTGGTCTGCGCAGCCGGGAGGCGGAAAACACACAATCATTCCTATGCCCGCAAAACGTTGTCGGTGCATGGGAGATATTTGAAAATTTATCGGAGGTCTTGTTGTTATGATCAAGGTAGCCCCATCCATCCTGTCGGCGGACTTCGCCAATTTGGCCCAGGAAATTCACTCTATGACGGAAAACGGTGCAGATTACGTCCATGTGGATATTATGGACGGCCAGTTTGTGCCAAACATCAGCATCGGCATTCCTGTCGTAGCCGCCGTGGCTAAGGTATCCAAGATTCCCCTGGATGTTCATCTGATGATTGACCGTCCTCTGCGCTACACCGAGGCATTCTGCAAAGCCGGTGCCGACATCCTCACCTTCCATGTGGAGTCCGACACCCCCGAAAACATCCGTAAGGCTCTGGAGCTTACAAAAGAGCTGGGTGTTCGTCCCGCCATCAGCGTAAAGCCCGGCACCCCTGCCGAGGCTGTCCTTCCCTATCTGGATCTGTGCTCCATGGTTCTGGTCATGACGGTGGAACCCGGCTTCGGCGGTCAGAAGTTCATGGATCATATGATGCCCAAGCTTCGCACCATTGCAGGCTACATCAAAGAGCATAATCCTGACTGTGAGCTGGAGGTGGACGGCGGCGTTGGCGCCGAAACCTTCCGGACCTGTGTGGAAAACGGGGCCAATGTTCTGGTGGCAGGCTCTGCCTACTTTAAATCCACCGAACCCAAGGCCTTTGTGGATCTGCTGCACAAGGGAATCTGACAGGCGTTCTCTTTCCGTTCAGGTCCCCCGCAGCACATTTCATCCGGCAACGCCCCCGCTGTATGCTGTACAGCGGGGGCGTTGCTTATTGCGCTACATCCATATTCTTGAGCTGCAATTGCAGCTTATCCGCAATGAGGGCAATAAATTCACTGTTGGTAGGCTTTCCTTTGGTGTTGCTGACTGTGTACCCGAAAAAGCGCTGTAAGGTGTCCAGATCTCCACGATCCCAGGCCACCTCTATGGCATGGCGAATGGCTCGCTCCACTCTGGAGGGAGTCGTCCCGAAGGCTTTGGCAACCTGGGGATAAAGAACCTTGGTTATGGCGTTGATCACATCCATGTCCTGTACCGCAATGATAATGGCCTCACGCAGGTACTGATACCCCTTGATATGAGCCGGTACTCCGATCTCATGGATGATGTTTGTGACCATTGTTTCCACGTTGGCCTCAGACTGCTGAGGCTTACGTACCACCTGAAGCTTTCTGGAAGACTGAATGGCCCGGATCTCCTCCATCCGCTCCACCAGTACTTCCATGTCGCAGGGCTTCAGAACCACATATTGTACTCCGAGATTGGACACCGTGGTTGCCACATAGTCCGTCATCAGACCGGACGTCACCACGGCTACAGGCTGCTTGTCCATCTCTCTTGCCGCTTTCAGTACACTGATTCCATCCCGCTTCGCCAGCATCAGATCCAGCACCAGAACATCCGGCTTCGTCTCCTGCAGGAGACGGACTGCTTCCTCTCCATCAGCAGCCCTGCCGACCATCTCATAGGTGCCTATCTGCAGCAAGGCACTTTTTAGTCGATCACAAAAAGTTTCGTTGCTATCCGCAATTAAAACCCGGATACGATTCTCCATAGAATACCTCTCCTCCAATTAGTTTAGACAGCGCCTTCCGTCAATCCGCAATGACCGGCGCTGCGACAACTCTAAATTATCACAAACTCTCATGTTTTGCAAGGTAATTTTCGGTATTTTCGTTTCAAAATATTCGACATTTTCCTTAATCAGGCGTACAAATGCTAATATATCTCATCCCATTTTGTCGAAAAATGTCATATAGCGTCGGCTTGTGACAAACTATAGGCAATATGTACAAACGCAAAAAGCAGAAAATAGACTGATTAGGGTATCATTCCTAAATCAGTCTATTTTCATTATCTTAGCAGCCGCACATGATATTTAAAATGACCTTATCCGTCTCACGCATACCGTTCTTAGCCATGCGGCCCACATTGCCAATGGTATTATCCACACCCTTGCAGACGATGCCGTCTCCGTCCATAAACTGCTGGCCGCGGCGGTACAGCTCGAAGCCCAGAACGCCTGCATCCAGAGAGGCTGCAATCTTGGCCGCACAGGAGGGCTTTGCGCCGTCGCAAACCATACCGGAAATGACAGCCAGCGCATTCACGATGGTATGGGCCACAGCCTCATAGTCTCTGGTGTACAGGTACGCAATACCAGCACCTGCGCCGCAGCCTGCACAGACAGCGCCGCAGAAGGCAGACAGGCTGCCGATGCCGGACTTCTGATGAATGGTCACAAGGTCAGACAGTGCCACAGCCCGCAAAAGTGTTGCACGGTCCAGGCCCAGGTGCTTGGCATAGATGGCCACAGGCACGGAAGCCGTGATTCCCTGGTTGCCGCTGCCGGAAACAATAATGACGGGCATCTCGCAGCCGCTCATTCTGGCATCGGAACCGGCAGCTGCATAGGCACGAGCCTGGGACCGGACATCATTACCGTGAACCTCCAGCAGGGTCTTACCCACATTGGCACCCCAGTTTTCGGAAATACCCTTTTCCGCAATGGCCAGATTGCAGTCGATCTGGCGGCCCACCAGAGGCTCCAGATCCGCAGGATCTGCCATTTCTGCGAAATCAAAAATCTCCTTCACGGACAGAGCCGGCTTTTCTGCCTGGGTAAGCTTAATAGTCTGCGTAGCCTGCAGCACCTCGCCGTCACGCTCCAGACGAGTCAGGCCGGTATGAGTGCCTTCCAGAACGGCTCTGGCAGAGCCGTCTTCAAAGGTCAGAAGAATTTCCACATAGAGCACTGCATCATTGTCAGCAGGAACGACCTTGATGATTTTCCGATTCAGCAGCTCCCGCATGGCTGTGTGCTGCTCTGCTGTGAGACTGGCCAGAACCTCCAGTCGCTTGTCTGCATGATTGGATACCAAGCCGGCAGCCACAGCCGTTTCAATACCACGCTGCCCCTCTGTGTTGGGAACGATCACACTTTTCACATTTTTGATAATGTTGCCGCTGACGATGACATTTACCTTGGTCAGAGTCTGCAGGGTGTGGGGCTTGGCAGCCTCCAAAGCCGAGGCAGCACAGTAGGCCAGTGCGATGGGTTCTGTGCAGCCCATGGCTGGAATCAGTTCCCGCTCCAGAAGTGACAGGTACTGCTTGTATTGCGTTGTGTCCATATGCCCTCCAAAAATTCCGGCCTCATGGCCTGATTTTCTTTCATTATAACAAATTCCACTAAAATTTACTACCACTTTTTTATTTTTTGTGCATCTATATAAAACTAAATGAAAAACGCCCTGTCTTCTTACTTCTTTCCCTTGCAAGGCACAGAAATTTCGATTATAATAGGACTGAGACTCAAAATGCGGTTCCAGACCCAGTGGAGGATAATTATGGCAAAACTATATTTTAAGTATGGTGCCATGGGCTCGTCCAAGACGGCACAGGCCCTCATCACCAAGTATAACTATGAAGAAAACGACCTGCGGGTCTGGCTCATCAAGCCCAGCGCCGATTGCCGGGACGGAGCTGACATTCTCCGCAGCCGCATCGGCCTGGAGGCAAAGGTGGAGATCATTCCTCCCAGCCGAAACATTCTGGAGCTGTACGAAAAAACTAAAATCGGCTCCTGTAATGTGGTGATTGTGGATGAGTGCCAGTTTTTAGAGCCTCATCAGGTGGACGAACTGCGCTCCATCGTAGACGAATACAATGTGCCTGTCATCTGTTTCGGTCTGCGCACCGACTTTCAGGCCCAGCTCTTTGAAGGCAGCCGCCGTCTTTTTGAGGTAGCGGATACCATTCAGGAGATTAAAACCATCTGTGACTGCGGCGCAAAAGCCACAGTTAACGCCCGAATCGATCATCAGGGCTATATTGTCACCGAAGGCCAGCAGCTCCTTCTGGGTGGTAATGACAGCTATATTGCCATGTGCCACAAATGTTGGGTTCGGGGAATCCGGGAACACCGGAAAATTAAGCTGCACGGCAGCAACTGAACCGCCTGCCCATTCTTTTCAGAAACGAGGTAATAAGTTATGAACATTCAGGAACTTCTCGCCAAGTGCGACCATACTCTTTTGTCTCAGACTGCTACCTGGGACGAGATCAAGCTGATCTGTGACGACGGCATCAAATACCATACCGCCTCCGCCTGCATCCCTGCCTCCTATGTGAAGCAGGCCAAGGAGTATGTGGGCGACCGGCTGGCCATTTGCACCGTCATCGGCTTCCCCAACGGCTACGACACCACCGCTGCCAAATGCTTCATGGCCACCGATGCTGTGGACAACGGCGCAGACGAGGTGGACATGGTCATCAACCTGGGCTGGGTGAAGGACCGCAGATATGACCTGGTGGAAGAGGAAATCCGTGCCATCAAGAAGGCCTGCAAGGGCAAGCTCTTGAAGGTCATCATTGAAACCTGCCTGCTCACCGATGAAGAGAAGGTGGAAATGTGCCATGTGGTGACCCGCTCCGGCGCAGACTACATCAAGACCTCCACCGGCTTCTCCAAGGCCGGTGCCACCTTCCACGATGTGGAGCTCTTCGCCGCCAATGTAGGCCCCAATGTAAAAATCAAGGCAGCAGGCGGCATTGCCAGCCTGGAAGATGCAGACAAATTCCTGTCTCTCGGGGCCTCCCGTCTGGGTACCTCCCGGGTGGTGAAGCTGGTCAAGGCTCTGGAAGACGGTCAGAAGGCAAAGGAAGACGGCTCCTACTAAGCCGAATGAAACTATTTTCTATAATTTTAGGAGGAATCTCTTATGTTGACTATCCCTACCCCTCATATCAGCGCCAAGCTGGGTGATTTCGGCAAGACCGTCCTCATGCCCGGTGATCCTCTGCGCTCCAAGTTTATTGCAGAAACCTTCCTGGAAAACCCTGTGCTGGTCAATAATGTCCGTGGCGTTCAGGGCTACACCGGTTACTACAAGGGTGTAAAGGTCTCCGTTATGGCCTCCGGCATGGGCATGCCCGCCATCGGCATCTACACCCATGAGCTGTTCAACGGCTATGGCGTGGAGAACATCATCCGTGTAGGCTCCGCCGGTTCCATTCAGGAGCACATCAATGTCTATGACCTGGTGATCGCACAGGGTGCCTGCACCGACTCCAACTGGGCCAAGCAGTTCCACCTGCCCGGCACCTTTGCCCCCATTGCATCCTATGAGCTTCTGAACGCTGCCGTGGAATCTGCCAAGGCACTGGGCTGCAAGTATCATGTGGGCAATGTGAACTCTTCCGATGTGTTCTACGGCGACCATGAGAATGTGCCCGAAGGTCTGGACTCTCTGTACGGTCTGAAGAAGATGGGCGTCATGGCTCTGGAAATGGAGGCTGCTGCTCTGTATATGAATGCCGCCCGGTATGGCAAGCGTGGCCTGTGCATCTGCACCATTTCCGACAATGTGCTCACCGGTGAGGAGACCACCTCCGAACAGCGTCAGATCGCATTTACCGACATGATGAAGGTTGCTCTGGAAGTAGCCGTAAAGATGGAGAATGCCTGATGGAGTATGAAGTGTTTTCCGCCTGGCTGGACGAAACGCTGGCCCGGGAGCTTCCGGAGGACATTGTGGCCTTTAACTTTAATCTCTACGAGGACGATGACAATACCTGGTCGGTAGAGCTGGTAGGAACCGGCTCTTTTGACCCGGTCAGCGAGGACTGGGCCGGGGACGAGGTATTTACCAATCGGGAAAATCCTCTGTGCTGGACCGCAGAAAAAGGTTGGGAAGATATTCTGGAAGATGTAATTTCCCTGATTCGCACCTACCTGTCTCAGGGACAGTACCGGGAGATTCTCCGTTCCACCATCGCCCTGGGCGTTGGCTTTGTGGATGGCGACATCGTCCTTCTGTAAGTCATTTCCACAAATGAGGTGATTTTTCTATGAAACGTGTATTTTTAATCGTATTGGACTCCTGCGGTGCCGGTGCTATGCCGGACAGTGAAGCCTTTGGGGATGTGGGAGTCAACACCCTGCGCTCCTGCGCTTCTTCCAAGGAGCTTCATATTCCTAATATGGTTTCCAGTGGTCTGGGCAACATTGAAGGTCTCTCCTTTTTGGGTACCACAGATACCCCCCGTGGTGCTGTAGCCCGGCTGGCTGAGGCCTCCATGGGCAAGGATACCACCATTGGTCACTGGGAAATCGCAGGCGTGGTTTCCCCCAACCCTCTGCCCACCTATCCCCACGGCTTCCCGGCAGAAGTGATGGAGGCTTTTGAGCAGGCCACAGGCCGAGGCTGTCTGTGCAATCTCCCCTATTCCGGTACCGATGTGATCCGGGACTATGGCAAGGAGCACATGGAGACCGGAAAGTGGATCGTCTACACCTCCGCTGACTCTGTTTTCCAGATTGCCGCCCATGAGCAGTGCGTCCCTCTGGAGGAGCTGTATGAGGCCTGCCGGAAGGCAAGGGAAATCCTTCGGGGCAAGCATGGCGTGGGCCGTGTCATTGCCCGCCCCTTCGTCGGTACCCCGGAAACCGGATTTACCCGTACCAGCAATCGCCACGACTTTTCCCTGGAGCCTCCCAAGCAGACCCTTTTGGATGCCATTAAGGCCCAGGGCCTGGACTCCATCGCCGTGGGCAAGATCTATGACATCTTTGCCCATCAGGGTGCCACGGAGCAGGTCTACACCAAGGGCAACACCGACGGTCTTGAGAAAACTCTGGGCTATGCACAGCAGGACTTCCATGGTCTGTGCTTCGTGAATCTGGTAGACTTCGATATGCTCTATGGTCACCGGAGAAATCCCGACGGCTATGCAAAGGCCCTGACCGAGTTCGACACCTGGCTTCCTTCTCTCCTGGAGAAGCTGGGCCCGGATGATGTGGTAATGATTACCGCCGACCACGGCTGTGATCCCTGCTACACCGCCACCACGGACCACACACGGGAATATGTTCCTCTTCTGGTTCTGGGCCAGGCTGTGAAGCCCGTAAACCTGGGCACCCGGCACAGCTTTGCTGACATCGCCGCAACGGTTGCCGAGCTTCTGCAGGTGGACTATGACACCCCCGGCAAGAGCTTTGCTGCCCAAATTCTCTAACATTCCCGGCTGGGGCTATCTCACGCTTACTGAGATAGCCCCCTTTTGCCCGATTCATACCATATATCTATGTATTTGCGTATCCTGTGACGATATAACAAAGGAGGATTCCCATGAAACCAGAAGCTCTTGTGTCTTTGGCTGTGGAGGCCATGGCAAAAGCCTATGCGCCTTACTCCGGCTATCGGGTAGGTGCTGCGCTTCTTTGTGCCGACGGTTCTGTGTACCAGGGCTGCAACATTGAAAACGCTTCCTATACCCCCACCATCTGCGCCGAACGCACCGCCTTTTTTAAGGCCATCTATGACGGAAAGCGGGACTTTACCGCCATTGCCGTGGTAGGCGGCAAGGACGGTGTGATCTCCGGTACCTTTCCCCCCTGCGGTGTCTGCCGTCAGGTCATGCGTGAATTCTGCGATAACTCCTTCCTGATTTATATGGGCGGCCCGGACGGCTCCTTTGAAGCCCATACACTGGCAGAACTTCTCCCCTACAGTTTCTCCGCCAAAGAGCATATGATGTAACAGTTTTTTCTTAAATCAGCTTCATTTGTTGGGCATTGTGTACAAAATTTATGAAAACAGTTGATTTTTATAAGAAAATGTGATAAAAGATGATGTGCAGCATGGATTCGTCCGTGCTGTTCGTGTCCAATATCATTAATATTTGGAGGTAAACAACATGAAGAAAATCATCGCACTGCTTTTGGCTGTTGTGATGGTCTCCTGCCTGTTTGCTGGCTGCGGCAGCAGCGACAACGGCGAGACCACCGAAGCCAAGACCGACGCAACTGAGACCAACACCACCGAGGCTACCGGCGAAACCACCGGTGAGACCACCGGCGAGACCGAGGGTGAGACCACCGACATGCCTGTCGATGCAGCCGTTGTAAAGAAGGTCGCTCTGGTTACCGACGTGGGTACCATCGACGACGAGTCCTTCAACCAGGCTTGCTGGCAGGGCACCAAGGCTTGGTGCGAAGCCCACGACATCGAGTACACCTACTACCAGCCCACTGAGGACTCCACCGACGCTCGTGTGATGTCCGTCGGCCAGGCTATCAGCGAAGGCGCTAATGTTATCGTTATGCCCGGCTTCCTGTTCGGCCAGACCATCCTGACCGTTCAGAAGGAGTACCCCGATGTATACTTCATCGCTGTTGACGTTGGCAGCGGTGACCTGACCATGGACTTCAAGACCTTCGAGGAGCCTACCAGCAATGTTGCCTGCATGACCTTCTCTGAGGAGCAGGCCGGTTACCTGGCTGGCTACGCTGCTGTTAAGGACGGCTACACCAAGCTGGGCTTCCTGGGCGGCATGGCTGTTCCCGCTGTTATCCGTTACGGCTACGGCTTCGTGCAGGGCGCTGACGCTGCTGCTAAGGAGACCAATACCAAGATCGAAATTAACTACACCTACGGCGGCGACTTCAAGGGCACTCCCGAAATCACTGCTAAGATGGAAGGCTGGTACCAGGCTGGCACCGAGATCGTCTTCGCCTGCGGCGGCGGCATCTACACCTCCGCTCTGGAGGCTGCCGGCAAGAACAACGGCAAGGTCATCGGTGTTGACGTTGACCAGTCCCACCTGTCCGATCTGTTCGTGACCTCCGCTATGAAGGGTCTGCAGAACGTGACCGAGACTGTTCTGGACGAGCTGAACAACGGCAACTGGGCCACCTACGGCGGCAAGGTTTCCAACTTCGGCCTGAAGGAAGGCGAGTACGTGGGCCTGCCCACCGCTGAGACCTCCTGGAAGTTCGCTAACTTCACCACCGAGCAGTATGAGACCGTTAAGGAGTCCATCAAGACCGGTGCTATCACCGTTGACAACTCCAGCGATCCCGCTGTTATGCCCACCGTTTCCGAGTTCACCACTGTGAACCAGATTGGCTAATTCCATAGCTTTTGTCTCCCGGATCAGACAGATCTTTATAAGCCAGATTTCCTCAGAAATTATCGTTTATAACATCGGTCAGACCGGATAAGCAAACAAAATGAACGGTACCAAAGTAAACGCTTTGGTACCGTTTTTTTGTGGAATTTATGTTCCCTCCTAGTGCAAATGATTTTCTACTACCCACTGGGATTAGAATGTGCTATAATCCTTTTATCGAGTCAAAATTGGAAAGGGAGCTGACTGATCTATGTTGAATAAGGAAGGCTTTGATCTGTGGGCCAATGGATACGACAGAAGTGTGGGACTTTCCGAAGAGAACAACAAATATCCATTTGCAGGCTACAAAGAAGTGCTAAACACCATCTATAAAAGAATTCGACAGAACCATGCAGAAAAGGTACTGGACATCGGATTCGGTACGGGCACTTTAACAAAAAAACTGTATGATTCTAATATTGACATTACCGGAATCGATTTCTCTACTGCAATGATTGAAATTGCACAGCAAAAAATGCCGAATGCAAAGCTCCTGCAATTTGATTTCTCCAAAGGACTCCCAGCCCCATTAGAAAACGAGAAATTCGACTTTATCGTATGCACCTATGCCATTCATCATTTAACCGACCCGCAAAAAGCAACATTTCTTCAAAGCTTAAAAAAGCACTTAAACCCGGCAGGCGAAATTTTAATTGGAGACGTTGCATTCCAAACCAGAGCGGAATTAGAAAAATGCAGAGCAGCGTGCAAAGAGGAATGGGACGACGATGAAATCTATATTGTAGCCGATGAACTATCCCAGGCATTGGAATCTCTGGAGTTTATAAAAATAAGCCATTGTGCCGGCGTATGTATTTTCACATAGATTCCCGTATGTGGGCTGAGTAATTGTAAAGAAAATGCGTAAGGTTACGCACAGGAGAAGGAAATCTTTTGAGATTCCTTCTCTTTTTTTGCCAAAACCTCCGGTTCCCCATGCCCGGATGCAAGGCGACATCCCCAAGTTTCCGCCGTCTTCTCGGAAGATGGAAATTTCACTTCAATATCCATGTGCAACCATTTTCCATTCATTTATGAAGTAATTTCCTTTTCATATTTCTATTGTAATTCGGGGCATTTTCCGCTATAATAGTAAGACAGCAAAAAAAACGACGTTTAAGGGAGTGACCTCATGGAAGATTATGTAATTGAGATGCTGAACATAACCAAGGAATTCCCCGGAATCAAAGCCAACGATAACATCACCCTGCAGCTGAAGCGGGGTGAAATTCATGCCCTGCTTGGCGAAAACGGTGCCGGTAAGTCCACCCTCATGAGTGTCCTGTTTGGTCTGTATCAGCCGGAGGCTGGCGTGATCAAGAAGGATGGTCAGGTTGTGTCTATCAAGAATCCCAACGATGCCACAGCGCTGCGCATCGGTATGGTTCACCAGCATTTTAAGCTTGTAGAATGTTTTACCGTTCTGGATAATATTATTCTGGGTGCTGAGCCCTGCAAGGGCCCCATGGTGGATCGTGCCACCGCCCGGAAGAAGGTTGTGGCTCTGTCCGACCGCTACGGCCTCAAGGTAGACCCCGATGCAAAGGTGGAGGACATTTCTGTTGGTATGCAGCAGCGTGTCGAAATCTTGAAGATGCTCTATCGGGATAACGAAATCCTCATTTTTGATGAGCCTACCGCTGTTCTGACTCCTCAGGAAATCGATGAGCTTATGGACATCATGCGAGGCTTCAAGGCAGAAGGAAAGTCCATTCTGTTCATCACCCACAAGCTGGCAGAGATCAAGGCCGTGGCAGATCGCTGCACCGTTCTGCGCAAGGGCAAATGCACCGGTACTGTAGATGTTGCTCCCACCTCTGTGGAAGAAATGTCTCGTCTCATGGTAGGCCGTGATGTGCAGCTCACCGCACAGAAGGAAGACAAGGTCCCCGGTGATGTGGTGCTGGAGGTCAGCAACCTGACTGTCGCTTCCCATGTACATAAAAATAACGCCGTTAAGAATGCTTCCCTCACCGTTCACCAGGGTGAAATCGTCTGCCTGGCCGGTATCGAGGGCAATGGTCAGACAGAGTTTGTGCACGCCATTACCGGCCTGGATAAGGTGGTTTCCGGCACTGTGAAGCTCTGCGGCAAGGACATTACCAAGGCTTCCATCCGTACCCGCAGCAAGCTGGGTATGAGTCATATCCCCGAGGACCGTCACAAGCACGGTCTGGTGCTGGACTACACACTGGAAAACAATATGGTCCTCCAGACCTACTGGTCCAAGCGGTTCCAGACAGCGGGCTTCATTAAGAGTGGTGCCGTCCGCAGCTATGCAAACGCCCTCATTGAGCAGTATGATGTCCGTTCCGGTCAGGGCCCCGTTACCATCACCCGCAGTATGTCCGGCGGTAACCAGCAGAAGGCCATCATTGCCCGTGAGATCGACCGTGACCCTGAGCTTCTGGTTGCAGTTCAGCCTACCCGTGGTCTGGACGTTGGTGCCATTGAGTACATCCATAAGCAGCTCATTGCCCAGCGGGATGCCGGTAAGGCCGTTCTGCTGGTCTCTCTGGAGCTGGATGAGGTTATGAATCTGTCCGACCGGATTCTGGTCATGTACGAAGGTGAAATTGTGGGCGAATTCGACCCCAAGACCACCGATGTGCAGACTCTGGGTCTGTATATGGCCGGCGCCGCACGGAAGGAGTAAGGAGGGCCAGATATGAGTAAACGAAATAAACAGAGCAGCCCCCTGCTGCAAAAAACAACCACATCCGCAAGCACACTCCTTGCTTCCCTTGCATGTGTTGTCATCGGTCTTTTGGTGGGCTTCATTGCCCTTCTGATTCTGGGCGGCATCACCATCGCACAGGGAGGCGGGTCCGTCTCCTTCGGCGAGCTGATTAAGATTACCTGGGAGCAGGGCTTTAAAGCCATCTTGCAGGGCGGCTTCTTCAAATCCGCAAATGCTATGGGCATGGGCGTCCGTATGGAAATCCTCCAGGCCGCTCCCCTCATTATGACCGGTCTTTCCGTGGCCTTTGCCTTTAAGACAGGCCTGTTTAACATCGGTGCTGCCGGTCAGTACACCGTGGGTGCCTTCTGTGCCCTGTTCTCCGCCATCGTGCTGAAAGCCCCCTGGTGGGTGTGCCTGCTGGCCGCCGCTCTGGGCGGTGCCATCTGGGGTGCCATTCCCGGATTCTTTAAGGCATTCCTTAACGTCAACGAGGTCATTACCTCCATCATGTTCAACTGGATTGGTCTGTATGCCGTCAATACCCTGATCTATCAGGGCGGCACCGGCCCCATGTTCAACTCAAACACAACAAAAACCTACACCCTGAAGCAGACCTCTCCCGGTTCCCTCCTGCCTACCTTCAATGTAGAAGTGGGCGGCAAGGACTACTTCGGCGGTATGTTTGAGCCTTCCATTGGTATCTTCATTGCCATTGCGGTGGCCATTCTGGTGTGGGTTATGATTAACAAGACCACCTTCGGCTATGAGCTGAAGGCCTGTGGTCACAACAAGGAAGCTGCCCGGTATGCCGGCATCAACGAGAAGAAGAACATTGTCCTGTCTATGAGCATTGCCGGTGCTTTGGCCGGCTTCGGTGCAGGTCTGTTCTACCTCTCCGGCAGCAAAGAGTGGGAGCCTCTGGTCTCCACCATTCTTCCCGCTACCGGCTTTAACGGCATCTCTGTTGCCCTGCTGGCCTCTTCCAACCCCATCGGCACCATCTTCTCTGCTGCCTTTATTTCCCATATCACCACCGGCGGCGGCTTTATGACCGCAAAGCTCTTCCCCAGTGAGGTTGCCGACATCATCTCCGGTGTGGTGATCTACCTGTGTGCCTTCAGCCTTCTGTTTAAGGGCAGCATTATGAAGCTCTTTACCAGAAAGCGCAAGGCCGTCAAACCTACTTCCAACGAGACCGGAAAGGAGGCCGATGCGTAATGTGGCTGCTTCTTAAATACACGCTTCTTTATTCCTGCGTTCTGATGCTGGTTGCTCTGGGCGGTATGTTCGCCGAGCGCTCCGGTGTTATCAACATTGCTCTGGAAGGCATCATGGTCATTGGTGCTCTCATGGGCGTCATCATGATCAATGTTCTGAATGCTGCCGGTGTCAATCCCTTCCTGGGTGTCATCATCACCATTCTTTGCGCCGGTATCGCAGGTGCCCTGTACTCCTCCCTGCTGGCCTTCTCTGCCATCAATCTGAAGGCAGACCAGACCATCGGCGGTACAGCTCTGAACCTGCTGGCAACCGCTATTGCAATGGTCATTGCAAAGCGAGTCAACGGCAACGACTCCCCCAAGATCACCTACAGTGTCAACACCAATGCAGTTTTTAACTCCAATGACTTCTCCTTCCAGATCGGACCTCTGACCATAAACTGGTTCTTTGTTCTGGGTCTGGTGATCCTGGCTGCTGCCTGGTACATCCTGTACAAATCCCGCTTCGGTATGCGTCTTATGGCCTGCGGCGAACATCCTCAGGCTGCCGACTCCGTTGGCATCAATGTGTATAAGATGCGCTGGGCCGGTGTTCTCCTGTCCGGTATGCTGGGCGGTATCGGCGGTATGGCCTATGTGGTTCCCGCCGTCGGTGACTGGAACTTCGAGCAGGGCGTAGCAGGCATGGGCTTCCTGGCTCTGGCTGTTATGATCTTCGGTCAGTGGAAGCCTCTGAATATTGCTCTGGCCTCTCTGTTCTTCGCTGTGTTCCGTGCCATGGCAAATATCTTTGACTCGATCCCCTTCCTGGCCTCTCTGCATTGGCCCAAGGAAATCTACAACATGATGCCCTTCGTGGCCTCCATGCTGGTTCTGGCTTTCACCTCCAAGAAATCCCGTGCCCCCAAGGCTGAGGGTATCCCATACGACAAAGGAAGCCGATAATGACAAAAATGCGCAGAGGTACTGAGGACTGTTGCTGAAATCAGAACATTGCGCATTGCAGCAGGTTAAAAAATCTCATTATAAAGATAAGCAGGTGCCAGGAATTGATATGTACCCAGAATCCTGGACACGTTAAAAATTGAATTAAGTTACACAGATGGATGCTTTCCTGTATTTTACGGGAGGCATCCA
>RCNH01000101.1_pt1 | contig 39570 bp, 26 predicted proteins | sample 2041161 | NCBI WGS metagenome assembly RCNH01 (sample SAMN09708215, study PRJNA481090) | Feces metagenome, whole genome shotgun sequencing project. | biome: feces | host: Leptonychotes weddellii | place: Antarctica: Sion Island | collected 2010-03-01 | reverse complement strand
ACCGAGCTTTATTCCAATCTAAGAAGGCCTCTTAATCAATATTAACCGTCCAACTTTTGGGGGTCATATCAAAATTACTTTTGACCCGGTCTCTTTTCTTTGCTTGGTCGAGAAGAGGCGACTCGAACGCCCGACCCCTACGTCCCGAACGTAGTGCGCTACCAACTGCGCTACTTCTCGTTTTGCGGATGCAAATATACGAAATATTCCGATAGGTTGTCCTTAAAATTTCAATTATTTTTCATCCGCCACCCATCCGTTGTAGCCGGAAGCCAGTTCAATGACCTCGAAACCATTGGCACAGAGGAGCTTTGAAGCGAGCTTGCTTCTTTTCCCGCTGCGGCAGTAAACGGCGACTTTTGCACCGGCAGGAATCTTTTCCCGCACTTTCTCGATGAAATCCTGGCCTTTGACATCGATGTTGAGGTCAGTTCCCGGAATGCAGCCTTCTCGGTGCTCGGCAGCGGTGCGGACATCCAGAACGACCGTACCGGCTTCTTCCAGGACCTGGCGGAATTCTTCGGTGTTTACGCAGCTGTAGCGGTAGCAGTGCTGGAGGCGGGCTTCCAGATAAGTCCGGAGGATTTCCCAATCATAGAACGGACCTCCGGCAAGGGGCAGCTGAGCGTCTCTTTCCCGGAACAGCACACGGACTTTGACGTCTTCGTTCCCGTTCCGGAAGAAAATGAGCTGGAGATTGGTGGCCATCGGAGAAATCTCGGAGACATTCCAGCATTCGTGAGCCTGTTCGACCGGTACCCTGTCATCAGTACTTTTTACGCCGATGAGTGCCAGCAGGGGAATGATGTTGCTGTCATGCCCGAAACGCAGGGAGGCTGAGAGTCCGCTTTTACCTGAAATCGCTCTTTCGGCTTCTGTGATGATATCGCGCAGCAATGGTTTCGTGTTCTCGATTCTGGCATCGCCGTATCTGTACGCCGGGCCCATGTTCACGTAGGCATCGGCATTGATGCATTTCCAGAGCGAAATCAGTTCCTCTTCTGTGAAGAAAGGGTAGAAATCCAGTCCCAGATAGTCGTTGCATTGGGCGATGCTGGCCAGTTCGAAGCAGTCGTGCATGAATTCTTCCGGGGTGATGGACTGATCCTCCAGTGAAGCGGCTCCTTCCTTGAAGAGGAGAGTCATGAAGCGGTCCGCATGCAGATAAACCGTTTTCAGACTGTCGATCAGCGGGCGTTTCAATTCAGCATAGCGGTCCGGTTCGTTACCGGAGAAGAAGGCGCAGCCGATCTGGCTGGATTCGCGGGTGATCTGCAAGCTCGGTTCCAGTTCCTTCAGTCTCTCGTCAAAAGCGGCCATGCTGAGTATGCAGCGGATCACGCGGGTGGATCTACTGTCGATCCGTGCCCCTGGGCGGAACACTTCCGGATAACGTCGGAACATCCTTTCTGCGATTCCGCGATGTTCCTGCACCCCTCTCGGACTAAGGTCTCCGAGCCGTCCGTCTGCGTCAGCCGCCAGGATCTCCAGCTGCTGACGGAACTTTTCTCCTTCCTCGGTCAATGAATTTTTCCGGTGCGCTTCTTCGAACCGTTCCAAGGTCTGTTCATAGAGCCTTTCCGAAGTATGCCATCTGCAGCCGTGCCTTCCGAAGTGGCTGATGTAGAAGGGAGTGTATCCCTCCGGGCAGGTTGCGGTCTCCGGACCTTCGCCGATTTCATAATGATGGAAATAGCCGGCCGTCCTTTCAGGGTCGGCCTGCAGATAGCTGCTGTAATCCTGTGCATGGACCGGACTGCTCAGCAGGCAGAAACACAGGAAGAAAATCAAACGGAATGTTCTCATGGGTATTAAACAGTTTGTCTTACGCTGGTAAAGATAGTGATTTTCATGCTTTTCCCTTTGAAGAATCTTGAAAATCGGTTGAAGTTGTGGTTCGGATTCAGTATATTTGTCTTGCAATAGAAATGTATTAACCACAGAACTCATGAAACATACATTACCTCAACTTCCTTATGCACTGGATGCTTTCGGTTCCAGGATCAGTAAGGAAACCTTCGAATTCCATTATGGAAAACACCATCAGGCTTATGTCGACAACCTTAATCGTCTGATCGAGAACACTCCTTATGAAGACATGTCCTTAGAAGAAATTGTCTGTAAAGCCGGTCCGGGAGCTATCTGCAACAATGCTGCCCAAGCCTGGAACCATGAATTCTTCTTCATGACCTTGACTCCGGATCCTGTGGAGATACCTGCGGCGCTTGAATCCAGGATGGAACAGTCTTTCGGTACGATCGAGAATTTCAAGACTGTTTTCGTCAAGGCTGCGGTCACGCTTTTCGGCTCTGGTTGGGTCTGGCTTGTCGAAGACAAGGAGGGAGAACTGATGGTCATGCAGACTTCCAATGCCGGCAATCCGCTGCCGCAGGGGTACAGGCCGCTGTTGACGGTCGATGTCTGGGAGCATGCCTATTACATCGACTATCGTAACCGTCGCCAAGCTTTTGTGGAAACCTGTCTCGAACTCATGGACTGGAGCAAGGTAGCTTCCCGCCTGTAATGAAGCAGCCCTGACATGCAAGCTTATACCTATATTCGTCCGGGATACTTTGCCTTCACGGAAAAACCGAAACCGGAACTCATCGACCCGAAAGATGCCATCGTACGGCTCACCCTCAGCAGCATCTGCACCAGCGACCTGCACATCAAGCATGGCAGCGTACCCAGAGCGGTGCCCGGAATCACGGTGGGACACGAGATGGTCGGCATCGTGGAATCCGTCGGCTCTGAAGTGACGAAGGTGAAACCCGGCGACCGCGTGACGGTCAATGTAGAGACCTATTGCGGCGAATGCTGGTTCTGCAGACATGGTTATGTGAACAACTGTACCGACAGGAACGGCGGTTGGGCGCTCGGTTGCCGCATCGACGGTGGCCAGACGGAATATGTCCGTGTCCCCTACGCCGATCAGGGACTGAATCGCATTCCGGAAAACGTCACTGACCGTCAGGCGCTTTTCACCGGCGATATTCTGGCGACCGGCTTCTGGGCGGCCCGCATTTCGGAAATCACGCCGGAAGATACGGTCCTCATCATCGGTGCCGGTCCGACCGGTATCTGCACCTTGCTCTGCACGCGGCTCCGGCAGCCGCGGCACATCATTGTCTGTGAGAAATCAGAGGAACGTCGGCGTTTCGTCCGGGAACATTATCCGGAGATCCTGCTGACGGATCCGGAACATTGCCTCGAGACGGTCCGGAAGACGACCGACCGCGGAGGTGCGGATGTCGTGATCGAGGTCGCCGGGGCGGAAGATACCTTCCGCTTGGCCTGGGAGATGGCGCGTCCGAACGCTATCGTGACTATCGTCGCGCTCTATGACCGGCCGCAGGTGCTTCCATTGCCGGACATGTACGGCAAGAACCTCACGTTCAAGACCGGTGGAGTGGATGGTCGTGACTGTGACGAGATCCTCGGTCTCATTGCCGAAGGGAAACTCGACACCACGCCCCTGATCACGCACACGTTCCCATTGACCCGGATAGAAGAGGCCTACGCACTTTTCGAGAATCGGCTGGATGGGGTCATCAAGGTTGCTGTCACTTATTGACAGGAATCATCCTTGATGCTCTTCGCTTTCTCCGTCTTTTTCTCGTTTTTCCCGTTGACGAGGATGACGATGGTCACGGCTATCAGCACGACGAGGATGCCGAGGCCCTGGAGCCAGCTCATCTTCTCGTCGAATACCAGCACGCCCACAGCCAAGGCCGTCAACGGTTCCATGCAGCCAAGGACGGCCGTAGTCGTTGAACCTACGTTCTGCACCGCCAGAATCAGCGTGAAGTCCGACACGACGGTCGGGATCAGTGCCAGCAGGAACAGATGGGCTGCGGTATTGAAGTCCATGTGCACATCCAGCGCCTCTCCCCGCAGCAGCAGGTTCAGTCCGAAGACCGCGGAGCCGACCAGCAGCACGTAGAAGGTCAGTTTCAGTCCGTCCATCTTGGATACTATGGATTTGTTCACGCCGACGATGTAGAAGGCATAGGTGAAGATCGTGATCAGGACCAGACTCACACCTTTATGGTCAATGGCGCCGCTGTTTCCGCCTCCTAAGAGGTAGACACCGCCGATCGCCATGAAGATGGCCGTCATCAGCAGGACCGAGACCTTCTCCTTGAAGAAGAGGATCATCGTCAGCGTGACGACCACCGGATAAAGGAAGTGGATGGTCGTCGCGATGCCGCTCGGGATATATTGGTAGGAGGAAGTCAGGAAAATGGCTGTAGCTCCGTAGAGGATGCCCAGCACCGAGAGTACGCCCAGCTCGCGGAGATTGATCCGGAGGTCATGACGTTTCGCGGCCAGGATCACGCCCAGAAAGAGGGCGGAAAGGGCAAAACGGTAGAACAGTACGGAATTGATGCCGATGCCTGCGTTCAGGGCAGGAATGGCGAAAAGAGGAATCAGCCCGAATGTCGCTGAGGAAAGGATGGCGTAGGCTACGCCTTTGGTCTTGCTCATAATCAATCTTCAAAAGTTTGCGCAAATATAGTATAATGTGGTTATATTTGTTATCGAAAAAATTTTAAAACATGAATTTCAAGCATATTTTGGCAGCTACTATCGCATCCTTGGCTTGCGCCGGTGCTCAGGCGCAGATTTTCAATCCGATCCCTTCCGCTTGGAAATGGATCAGCGACGAGGAGGTCATCTTCTCGTTCGACGGTAAATATACCGGTGAGAAAGATTTCACCGTCAATCCGACCAGACACTTCCGCAGACAGTTGAAGAACGCACCTGAGAAATACGCGGAATTTCCGCTGGAGCCGGCCGGTGCCGTGAATCTGACTTATTCTCCGGATTCTACGAAACTGGCTTTCACGCGTGACAACAATCTTTTCGTCGTGAACATCGCGGACGGTAAGGAGCGGCAGTTGACCTATGATGGAACCGATCTGATCCTGAACGGTTACGCTTCCTGGGTCTATTATGAGGAAATCTTCGGCAGACCTTCCAGGTATCGCGCTTTCTGGTGGTCTCCTGATTCACGCAAGATCGGTTTCTACCGTTTCGACAATACGGAGGTGCCGATGTTCCCGATCTATTCTCCGGCCGGCCAGAACGGCGCTCTTCGCCAGACCCGGTATCCGAAGTGCGGACAGCCGAACCCGGAAGTCAGGATCGGCATCATTGACCTGGAACAGGGAACTACGACCTGGGCGGATTTCGACGAGAAGGAGGACCAGTATTTCGGTACCCCTTTCTGGGGCGCGGACAGCCAGGAATTCTTCATCAGCCGCGAACCGAGAGTCCAGAACACGCTTGATCTCTATGCCGTTTCCGTGAAGGACGGTTCGAAGAAACATATCTACCATGAGACTTACAAGACTTGGCTGGACTGGATCGACGGCATGATCTTCGGCGAGAAAGGACTGTACATGGCCCGTCAGTTCGAGACCGGCTGGGCGCAGATCTACTATCTCTCCTATGACGGCAAGGAATTCAGACGCTTGACGGACGGCCCGAACTGGAGAATCTCCTTGCTGCGGGTCGATGAGAAAAAAGGCGATGTCTATTTCACGGCAGAGCGCGATTCCCGCGTGCGCAAGGCCTTGTACAAGGTGGACCGCAAAGGCAGGATCACTGCATTGACCGATCCTTCCCTCAATGTCCACAATGTGCAGTTCTCACCGGACGGCAAGCATTTCGCCTGCATGCTTTCGAACTACACCACGCCTTTCCAGGTCTGGGTGTTCAATACCGCGAATCCGAAGAAAGCCTGTCTCGTGGCGGATCAGAAAGGTCCTGAATATAAGGAGGATACCTATGTCTGCCCGCAGTCGCTGACCATCACGACCAAAGACGGACTGACCCTGGAAGGAAACATCATGTACCCGCGCGGCTTCGATCCGTCCAGGAAATATCCGGTCCATGTCGATATCTACGGTGGTCCGGACACTCCAAGGGTCAATGATTTCTACTATGGGGCGCGCAATCAATGGTATGCCGAGAACGGTATCATTCAGGTTACGGCGGACTGCCGCGCTGCCGGTCACAACGGTCGGGAGGGCATGGATGCCATCTATCGTCAGCTGGATGTCCGTGAAGTCGAGGATTTCGTCGAATGGGGCCGTTATCTCCAGTCTCTTCCTTATGTCAATGGGGACAAGATCGGTGTCGAGGGCTTCTCTTTCGGTGGAACCATGACCACCTTGCTGCTCTGCGACCATTCCGACGTCTTCCATTACGGTATCGCCGGCGGTGGAGTCTATGACTGGTCGCTCTATGATACCCATTACACCGAAAGGTTCATGGATTCTCCGCAGAACAACCCGGAAGGCTACGCCAGGACCCGTGCTATTGACCATGCCGCCAATTATCCGGTGAAGAACGGCAGCAATCCGCTCGTCGAGCCGGTGATGCTGAAGATCACGCATGGTACCGGTGATGACAACGTGCATTTCCAGAGTACTCTCCAGATGATCGATGCCCTTCATAAGGTGAACGCGAAGTTCGAGTTCATGATCTATCCGGATGGCATGCACGGCTATCATGATTACCAGGGAGAACATTTCCTCGAGGCGAACCATGAGTTCTGGCGCAGATATCTGCTTGATAAATAAGGAATTTCGTCACGATCTCCACGAATTCAAAACAGTCTTCGGGAAACGGCTTTGAATACACTTGATTTCTTGGTTTCCATCAGTTCAGCTCAACGGCGACGGTATCTCCGCAGCGGCTGTCCTGAGGCAGCGATACGCTGTAGGCTTTGCCGTCGATGGTCACGGTGATGGCTCCCAGTCCGGCGTTCATGGTCGGGTCTGTCAGATGGAGCATCGGTCGTGTTCCTGTCCAGTCGATCGTCAGGACGCAAGGGTAATCGGTGCTGATCCGGTGCTTACCGGTTTCCAGAACAGCGGTCTTGCCGTTCAGCCGGCTGTCTTCCTGCTGGTAGAAAGTCTTCTTGTGGACGAGGCTGAGGTCTGTAGGGTAGAAGACGGCCTCGATGAGTTTGCCGTCGAAGGCTTGTACAGCCTGGAGCTGGGCATCATTGCGCAGCACTTCAAATGGTAACCGCTTCAGGGCTTTTGCAGGCAGCTTCTTACCGAGGTAGACGGCGTAGGCATAACTTGTCCCGTCCGGCTGCTGACCGTGGTCGATCGTGATCTTGAGCACATCCGCCTGTTCCGGAAGGAACTTCAACTGAGGTTCGTTCTCTCTGTTCATCTGCATCCAACGGGTCGGGAGAGTTTCCAGAATCACGCTGCCATGCTGTTCTGTGCCAGGAATCAGGCAATAGGAGAATTTTCCTTCCTGGCAGATCCAGACCGGTCTTCCGTGCTGCGCTTCCGGTATGCCTGTACTTCCCGGTTGGAGCAAGGTCTTCTTCTTGCCCTGGAGCATCCAGACCTTGTTTTCAAGGGCCGTCTGGTCAATGGTGGTGAGTACCGGTCCCGGAACCAGGTGGCGGTAATCCGTGATTCCTGCACCCAAGGCGACCATGTAGTCATCGATGAAGAACCAGCTCTTGTGAGCCCTGATACCGTAGAGTATGGCATTCTCGGCCTGTACCTCCGTTTTTCCGTCCTGCTCGTCCTTGGCTTTCTTGGCATTGCCGTCCATCTTGTCGAAAACCAGTCCGGCGACTCCGCGACTCTTGCCGTCATGTGCGGCTGCTGCGAAATTGTACTGGCTGCAGTAACCTCTCCAATTAGTGACCGGTGTCAGCCGGTCCATGCCCTGACGGGCGGTCACGCCCGGATAGCAGGTCACGTCCCAGGCGCCCATGATCTTGAAATATTCGTCGCCGTCACGCTGCAGGAGGGTAGCACCGTCCGTGCAGGTGAAATTATAGTTGTCTGCCTGAGGTGCGCTTTCCAGACCGTCACAACGGTAGGAAGCCATGTTGATGCAGACGTGGAAGTCCGAGGTCTTCCTCATGAAATCGTCGTTGTTGAAGAACCAGCGCAGGCCGGAATAGTTTCCGGACGGCTGTCCTTCCATATCGATCGCGAGGGCATCACATTCCTGATTCAGCTGGCGGAGCTCGCTCAGCTGTTCTTCCGTGAAGGAGGAAGCCCATCTGTTGAGGACTTTCTTGAGCATCTTCGCATAGGCGATGCTGTATCTTTCTTTTTCAGTTCGGTAGGAATTCCGGTCCAGGCCCGGAAGCCTCCAGCCTTTGTACCAGTACCAGCTGCCGCCTCTGAAGAAATTCATCAGCGCGTCCGTGTTCTCCTTGCTCAACGGTCGTTCCCACGGAGTTCCTTCCAGCTGCTGTAGCATGTCGAGTGCGCTGGACGTTCCGTCGATCGGGTAGCCCCAGATGAGGCACTGCTTGCCATGGCCCCAACCGGCACCGTCCGCGGTGAAGCCTTCAGTCCAGAACGCATCGTGGAAAGTCACCTGGGAGGTGTTGCTGATACATTTCTGGCAGACTTCCGCCAGCAGGTCCACCATCGGTACTGAACTGAACATGGCTGCTGCCTGAAGCAGCGGTCGGTAGGCCAGGGCATTGCCGCCGACCCACCAGACATGGTTCCGGAATCTCGCCAAGGAAACGACATCCGCATCGGTCTCGTCTCTTCTCATCGGCTGGGTCCAGGCTTGCAGGCCGAGCGCCTGGAGCATCTTGCAGACTTCATTGAGCTGCCATTGAGCCTGATCGTTCCGTTCCGGTTCCGGTGAGGTCTCCACCTGGTCCATTTCCTTCAGCAGCGAGAAGTAGATGTTGGAGGCTGCAGCTGGAATCGCGAAGCAGGAGGCGTGGAAACGCGGTTTCTGGTTGGAACGCCGGAGCTCGATGTCGCCGTAATGGAGGATTGCGGAATAGACTTTCTCCGGAACATCTCCTTTCAGTTTCCCTGTCCGGTAGGCTTCGGTAATGAGGAAGACTCTTCTCAGGGCGTCTCCGATGAAGATGCCGACTTTATCGTCCGGGGTATTGTGGAAGACGGAAGTGTAGAGCTTGCCGGCCTTTCTCCATTCTTGTTCCTTCGGATCCATGTCGGTGAAAGTGCCTTCAGCGCTCAGCAGTTCCAGCAGACGCTTCGGGTCGCGGATCGCGTCCGGTGCCCATCTGATCCGCCACGGGTGCTTCTGGAAATGGAGCCTCAGCTGTGCGAAGGCCGCTTCCTTGTCCGGAGCCTGAAGCTCACGGGCCTGGTTCCAGTATCTGTAATAGTTTCCCATCGCATAGCCGAAATTCTTGTCCGAACCGATCAGCTGCTGTTCCAGTGCGTCCGGCGCGGCGGCATGTCTGCCGATGTCCTGAGCGGAGATAGGAGGCAGTACCAGCAGGATGGCACTCAGGGAAATGAGGAGTCTTTTCATGTTCCTGTATCATTATCGCGTTATACAAAGTTAATTTAAAATATTTTTATGGAAATTGTTTACCTTTGGATAAATGTAACTTATACCATATATGAAAGAGCACATTTTCAGAAAAATCTACGGTCTGGCCACAGTGCTGCTGCTCACGCTTCCGCTCCGTGCGCAGCAGGCTTATGTTCCGGCTCCGGAAAACCTGGAAGCCAGGGAAGCTTTCCAGAATGACCGTTTCGGAGTCTTTCTCCATTGGGGCCTGTACAGCATGCTGGCTCAGGGCGAATGGTTCATGAATGCTTTCGATATCGATGCGCAGGAATATGCGAAACTGGCTTCCGGCTTCTGCCCGTCCCGTTTCGACGCGGCTTCCTGGGTATCGGCCATCAAGGCTTCCGGTGCAGGCTATCTCTGCATCACCTCCCGTCACCACGATGGCTTCTCCATGTTCGGGACGGAGGCTTCCGATTACAACATCGTCGATGCGACTCCTTTCGGCAGGGACATCATGCAGGAGCTTTCTGATGAATGTCACCGTCAGGGACTTGCGCTCCATATCTATTATTCCCATCTGGACTGGAGCCGGGAGGACTATCCTCAGGGCAGGACCGGCCACGGTACCGGTCGTGATGCTTCCAAGGCCGACTGGCCACATTACTATGCCTTCATGAACGCCCAGCTCCGGGAACTCATCACGAAGTATGATCCGCGCGCCATCTGGTTCGACGGCATCTGGGACCATGATGAGGATCCGGATTTCGACTGGCAGCTGGAAGAGCAGTATGCGATGATGCACACGCTCAAACCGGCGCTGCTCATCGGCAACAATCATCATCAGACGCCTTACTCCGGAGAGGATTTCCAGATGTTCGAAAGGGATCTTCCGGGGGAGAATACCGCCGGGCTTTCCGGCCAGCAGATCAGTTCTCTGCCATTGGAGACCTGCAATACCATGAACGGAATGTGGGGATACAAGATCCGCGACCAAGATTATAAGTCCGGTGAGGAGCTGATCCGTCATATCGTGGAGGCCGCCGGCCGTGGGGCGAATCTGCTCCTGAACATGGGCCCTCAGCCCAATGGGGAATTGCCTGCCTTAGGTCTGGACCGCTTGCGTCAGATCGGGGCCTGGATGCAGGTCAATGGGGAAACGATCCGCGGTACCCGTGCGGGGGATATTCCGCCGCATCCGTGGGGCGTGACCACTCGGAAGGGGAACAAGCTTTATGTCCATATCCTGAAACTTCAGGAGAAAGGCCTTTTCCTGCCGCTGGAAGCCAAGGTTCGCAAGGCGGTGGATTTCCCGGACGGTCGTCCCGTAAGGTTCAGACAGGACCGGGAGGGAGTCGTGCTGTACCTCGATGAGGTACCGTCCGCTGTCGACCATATCATTGAACTTGAATTGAAATGAAAGAATATCGTATAGAAGTTTGTGCCAATGGGGCCGAGAGTGCCCTGAATGCCCAGAGGGGAGGAGCCTTCCGGGTCGAGCTTTGTGCCGGTATGCCGGAGGGAGGCACCACCCCTTCTGCCGGTGAGATCCTGGCGGCCCGCAGGTTGCTGGACCGGACCAGGTTGAATGTCATCATCCGTCCGAGGGGAGGGGATTTCCTGTATTCCGATCTGGAGACGGCGATCATGATGGAGGATATCCGGACGGCCCGGATCGCCGGCGCTGACGGGGTCGTCTTCGGTTGTCTGACTCCGGACGGAGAGGTGGATATCCCGAGGATGGAGGTGCTGATGGAGACGGCTGCCGGGATGGAAGTCACTTTCCATCGGGCCTTCGACATGTGCCGGGATCCTTTCCGGGCCATGGACGAACTCATTGACCTGGGCTGTGACCGTATCCTTACTTCCGGACAGCGGAATACAGCTCCGGAGGGGGCTGGACTGCTGGCGGAACTGGTGCGCAGGGCAGAAGGACGGATCGTCATCATGCCGGGCAGCGGAATCACGGCGGAAAATGTGCGGGACCTGGCTGACCGGACAGGGGCAGTCGAGTTTCACCTGTCGGGAAGGGCACCGGTGGAAAGCGCCATGAAGTGGCGGAATCCGGAAGTTTCGATGGGCGGAACGGTACGAATTGATGAATTTTCACATAATATTACGTCAATCGGTCGAATTTCTGCTGTCCTGGAGGCCTTGGCGTAGAATTTGCGGATATTTTCCTTATTCAACACTTTAATTTAATGTAGATTTTATATGAAAAAGTTATTTTGCATCGTTGCAGTATCGATGATGATGGTTCCTGCCCTCAAGGCGCAGAACCAAGGTTCCATGTATGTAGGAGGTAGATTCGGTATTGATGTCGGTACGGCTTCCACTACCTTGAAGGCTGGGAATGAGACGATTACGGAAAAGGATTCCTCCATTCCGAATACATTCACCATTTCTCCGGAATTCGGTTATTTCGTGATGGACAACTGGGAAGTGAATGCAAATCTTAAATATGGCATTTCTTCTTTCATCCAGAAGAAAAAAAGTTCCGGAACACATGAGTTTACATTTGGTGTCGGTACGAACTATCACATTCAGCTCTGTGACCGTATTTCCTATGCTCCGGGCATCGGTCTGGACTTCGGTCTTCAGAACCGGTACTCCAAGGTCGATTCCGGTTCCGTGAAGGTCCGCGAAAGCGATACAGGTTTCCTTTTCGGCATGGATTTCCAGCTGGCTCGCTTCAATTTCAGACTGAACGATCATTTCGCACTGGACTTGAATGTTCTGGGCATGAAATACGGTCTGGCTTCCTACGGTGGAAACGATGAGGGACTCTCTTATACGTCGAACAGAAACAGTTTCCGTTTCGGAACAGGTTCCCTCGGTCTCAGATATTACTTCTAGGAGATAGGGAACTCAGAAGAAGAAAGCCCGGTGCAGGGCATCGGGCTTTTTCCATGCTTATCGGGTAGGACTTCCGGTCCGTCATCGTGACTGGCTTTCCGGACAGCGTAGCGCTACAGTTTCCGGATGACCTGGAGCAGCTGGTCGCCCAGGCCGATGGTATAGCCCTGTCGGGCGAAGACCACCCTGTTGAAGGTATCTCCGATGATGAACATCGGCAGACCGTTCCGGTCATGGAATTTCATTTCCGTGGCGATCTGCTGCCGGATATTCTCGACATCTACGCCATAGACGGTACCGGACGGCATCTGTGCCGGAAAATCGGAACGGAGAAAGGCATCCAACCCCTGCTGATCCGGGAAAAGCAGCACGAGCGTACGTCCCCATTGACCTAAATCATCTTTACGAGCGGCCAGATCATGCAGCGCATGATTGGTCGGCTCCTGTCCCATACCGAGTATCCCGACGGTGAAATAGCCGCGCCCGCAGGCTTGGAGGATGGACTTCAGCTCTCCGCTTTTCTGGTCCAGGAACTTCGACTCGGAGTTGAAGCTGCCGATGACCTGTATTTCCGTTCCGGCTTCCCGGATGACCAGCGGAATCCTCGTGGTCTTACCCTCACGGATACTGAAGGAAGACAGATGGGACAGCACACCTCCATTGGCCAGACGGATACCGGTCACGAGCACATAGTCGCCGGCATCCATTACCGTTCCTTTGCGGAAGACTTTGTTCCAGGTCGTGCCGCCGCCCATGTCGACTTCTCCTTCCTCGTAGTTCTGGAGGCGGAGGCTGCCTTCCGGAGTGATCCTGGAGATGGTGAAGTGGGCGTAATATTTCGGATCATCCATCAAGGCGGTCGGCTGGAAGTCCAGCTGGAGCTTTCCGGTCGGGGCCGCTGTGGCCTCCACCTTCCTGAAATCCACATCGGCACGAGCCCATTGACCTTCGGAACGGGTCCAGATCTGGATCTTTCCGGTCACCGGGTCAATGCGGGAAGGGATGCCCAAGGTTCGGCAGAAGGCGGTGAAGAAGATGTTGCGGCTGTTGACATCGGCGGTACGGCATTTCCAGACACCGGTCGGTGAAATCGGCGCACCACCCATGTTGCAGAGGGTATCGACCTTGATGTTCTCCTGAACCCAGGCCGCCAGTTCCATCGGTTCTTTCTTGAACTGCTCCAGCTTTTCTTCGCCTAATTCCTTTTCTGCCTGGCTCAGCAGAGCCTGGTTGTAGGCGGTCAGCAGTTCGGTCCGGATACGCGGGTTGCGGACATATTCTTCCGTGAGTTCTTCCCGGCAGTCCAGGTGATGACGAAGATGGTCGTTCAGGACGGCTGCCGGTACATCGCGGAGGTCTTTCTGGGAAATACGGCCCAGCAGGTCCAGTCCGGCTTCCTGAGATTCCGGCGTGTCGAGTCCGGCCAGGAAATCCATGATGGCGCGGTAATTTCCTCTGGAGGCCGTGAGGTAGGTCTGGCAGAGCTTCCCGTCCAGTCCATGCTGGCGGGCGAATGCAGAGATGGTCTCAGCATTCGGGAATGTGGCGATGTAGGCGTTCCGGAGGGCATCTTCTTCAGCCAGCCGGCGGTCATTCTCCGCCCGTTGTTCCGGGGTGACTTCCGGCAGGAACGGATGTTCGGCCGGTGGGGTGATGTCCAAGGTCGTCGAGAACAGGTCTCCGGCTTTCTTGTCCAGGACAATGGTGACTTCCCGGTCTTTACCGAAGGCGACTTCGCTGAAACCGAATTTCCCCTCGCGTGAGGCCCAGACCAGCATGTCGCCCAGACCGGCGGAGAGGAAGGTCCGGCCTTCTTCGTCCGTTTCCTTCGTTGAAACCGTGAAATATTCTCCGTAGTTATAGACTTTGAACTCCACTTTCGCCCCGGCAGCCGGTCGTCCTTCTTTGTCCAGAACGCGGATATCGCTTCTGGCTACCTCAGCATAGTTTTCGGTGACGTTGATTTCCGTGAACACCCGGGTGCTGCGCATCTTTTCTTCCGGTCCGTTGTAGCGGCCGAAGGCTTTCGTGTGCATGAGCATACCTCTGGAGACCGGCGCATTGAACCAGGCAAGGTCCAGGACCGGTTCCGGTTCGCAGGCACCGAGGAAGTACCATTTTCCGTTTACCCAGGCTTCTACCCAGGCATGGTTGTCATCCGTATGGGCCCATCTCGGGGTATAGACCTGTCGGGCCGGGATGCACATGGCGCGGAGCGCCGCGACGGTCAGCGTGGATTCTTCTCCGCATCGGCCGTGTCCGGTCCGGATGGAGGCCGATGGGCTGCTGGTACGGGCATCGGATGGGGTGTAGATCACGTGTTCATGGCACCAATGGTTGATTTCCAGGACGGCATCGTAGAGCGTCAGTCCTGCTACTCTTTCTTTCAGTTCTTCGTAGAAGACCAGGCGGCTGTTGTCCAGGTCTTCGTTGTTCACGCGGATCGGCAGCACGAAGTGACGGAATTCCCGTTCCGGAATGTCCGCGCCCCAGCTCATTTCCTGTCTGGCTCGGAAGGAGCAGCGGATCTGGTCGAGGTAGAATTGCGTGTCATGGTCGGCGATGTCGGCCAGGGGCATGTAGGCATAGAGGAACTGGAGGGCTTCCTGCTCTGCGGGAGTCAGGTTCTCCAGGCTGGAAATGGTTTCCAGACCACCATAAGGAAGGTCGGCTTTTCGGGATTCGAAGTCTGCGATCATGGTGGCTAGTTCGTCACGGTCGCTGATGAAATGCTGCTCTTTCGGGCAGCAGCTTCCTGCGGACAGCAGCGCTGCAAGCAGGGGAATGAGAAGTTTCGGTTTCATATTTCAGTGAGGGTCATGAGGTTGTCCTGCTGACGGGTCAGCAAGAACAAATATAGGAAATCCTTTGCTTTTTTCTTTGTAAATATCTAATTTTAAAAAGTTTTGTGATTGCATTCTCTCCGGTCACGGTCTTGACCGGGGAGAATGTCATTTATTTACCTAAAATTTTCGCATGATGAAAAAAGTCATCAGATTGGCTCTGCTGCCGGTAGTCTGTGCAGCATTGAGCGTGACCAGTTGTTCTGAACCGGTGCTGGTGGAAACCGTCTATGAATCGACGGATCTTCCGGTGAACGGTGTGACACTGATTCCTTTTAACGGTGGTGTGTATACGTTGAATTTCAAGACCGAGGTCGTGACGAAGGCTGATACGACCTATCGGGATTGCCAGTACCGCATCAATTATGGTGATCAGGTGGGGGAGGCTGTGACGGTCGATCACGGTATCCGCAGTGTGGATGTCGTCATTGAACCGAACTATTCCGAGAATAAGCGCAAGGTTTCCGTCGAGACTGCTGAAGTCACTGCTGAACCGCAGTGGGAGACAGTGATCAAGGCTTTCCAGGCTCCTGCACTGGAGAAGTCCTGCGGCTTCTACTGGGCCAAGGGAAATGTAGTTCTGAGAGACGGCAGGTTCGCCATTGCGGATGACCTGAAGGAACCAGGTCTCTTCTTCCCTCGTGGTGGCAGTCGTTACGGTGTTCCAGCCGGGGCTTCCTATGCCGGAACAGCCTATGGTCCGGAACCGGTCAAGGTCCCGCTGGAAGAACTTTATTCCAAGGATCAGGAAACTTATACCGATGTCTGCACGATGGTGGATCCGGGGCTGAGGACTCCTTCTTATATGGAACTTTACTATCTTTATGCTGCTGAGGACCTTTCCAAGTCCGAATCCGAGGGACTTTCGGGTATCGGTTTCAAGGATACTTATTTCTTTCTGCCTTTCTATGGCGGAATTTCTCTCGAGAACGGAACATATATTGGAAAAGGGGAGTATGGCGGTTATCTTGGACTCGGTTCCAACTTTTCCGGAGATGGGGTTATCTATTCCATGAACAGGGAATATACGATTCTGGATTACAATCTCGCCCACTTGACCATGGGTTCGCTCCGTTGCGTGAAGAATACCGCCTTGCCTTCCTATGTTTCGCATGAACCGGCGGAAGCTGCGGACTGCAGAGCTTTCGACATCAAGGTCGTGACGGATCCGGGAGCATTCGAACTTTATGAGATTTCATGGGAATCCGATGCTGGAGATGTACTTTTCGAGGATGCAACGGACAAGGTTCCGGAACAGGTATTCACCATTCCTGCCAATACGACCCATCAGGCGAAGGCCTGGAAACTTTTCGTGAACCGGATCTATACTGGCAAGTCCTTCGTGCAGCCGGAGCTGACGGATTATGTGCGCTATGTATCGCATGATCCGGGGAAAGCTGAGGCTGAAGCCTTCCGTCTCAGCGTTACCTTCGAAAGTGATCTCCCTTCATTTACTGTCGCCATCAAGGGTACGGACGGTTATGAGGCGCAGCAGGAAGGATCCAAGGATAAGTTGACGGTGGTATTCGACGTGCCGGCCAATACCGGAGATGAACGGACTTTCTCCATTTCCGTGAACGGCAATGATCTGGGCAAGACCGTTGTCCAGGCTGCGGCTCCGAAGACGGCGCTCTTCTCTGTCATCTGGAGCCCGGCGGCGCTGACGATCAAGGATGGAAAATATGTTTTTGCTGCTCCGGGCGAGAAGCCGATGCTTTTCAAATGGAAGAGCCGTTACGGCATTTCCTACGCTGCCGGAAATGATTATCCGGGAAAAGCCTATGGTCCGGAAGAAAAGGCGGTGAACTTCTCCGAAATCCCGGACAGCGAGGTCGATCCTTGTACGCTGGTCGAGCCTCAGGGTACATGGCGGATGCCGTCCATGGAGGAACTGCTTGAACTGGTTTCTTATACGGATCCGGTGCTGGTGCCGAATGTATCCTGGACCTTGACGGACGGAGACCAGAGCGTCACTTTGCTTGGAGCCGGCAGCAGCAGTTCCGGCAAACGTATTGCTGACAAGAACATCATGATCTGGAGTTCCGATCCGGAGCTGGGCGGAAAATGTCAGTATCTGATGTGGTTCACTCAGGATGGAAAGCAGCCGAAGCAGGCGAAGACTGCAGCGAAAACCGCCATGCAGGTTCGTTGCGTGAGGGGAAAATAGACGGCGGAAACGAAGCAAGAGGCCGGGTCAAAAGTAATTTTGATCCGGCTTTCTATGTAATATGGCGTGATAAGTGCGGAGGTCGCTCCTATACCATGTACTGCAGCATCTTTTCATCATGAAAACAATAGCTGTTCCTCTGATTGTCAGAAGAACAGCTATCTTTTTACTTCATGTGCGTGAGGAGAGGCGGCTGATCGCTGACCGCGGACATTGGCTCCCGAAAAGGGAGGAGACCCGCTTGCGGGGAGGATCTGCAGAAGCAACAGCTGCCTATTGACTTTTGAGTCACCCTCTTGTCTTTTCTCGTGCCCCGGTCACTACATCATTGGCCTCAGGATTCTGGTGCCATTGACCTCAGCGGTCGGCCCCGGTCACTACATCATTGGCCTCAGGATTCTGGTGCCATTGACCTCAGCGGTCGGCCTTGTTGACTTCAGGCTTTAGCGGCCAGCGGGGCAGCTATGGTATAGACACGGGCAGCAAGTTCTTTGTCCAGCATGTAGGTACCGTATTTGTTGTCCTCGACAGCTTCGAAGGCGGCGATCATGTTGCGGGCATTCTCTTCCTCCTCGACCTGCTCGTCGATGAACCATTTCAGCATGTTCTGGGAAGCATAGTCCTCATCTTCGTGGGCGATGTGTGCAAGGTTGGTGATCATGGCGGTCACTTTCTTCTCGTGCGCGAGGGTATCTTTCGCCATTTCGAGGGCATTCTCCCAGGAAGTCTTCACTTCGGCGATCGGCTTGAGGGTCACCTTAGCGTCGCAGGCAGCCAGATAGTTCATCATGATCCTTGCGTGATCCTGTTCTTCCTTGAACTGGATATAATACCAGTTCGCAACACCTTTCAGACCTTTGGTCTCAGCATCCATAGACATGGAAAGGTAAAGATAACCTGACCACATCTCCGCGTTGATCTGCTCGTTCAACGCTTCATGAAATTTTTTGCTCAACATGATTATATTGGTTTTTAAGATTGTCTGTTCTGATAAGATTCTTCCTGTTTTACTTTAATTGATCTGCGTTGCAAATCTTCACAAAGATAGGAGATTTATTCCAATCATGGGTAAAAATCTTCTTTCTGTTTTTCATATCTTTGTCGACATGAACCATTTGCTGGATTGAACCAGATAAAGATGAAACTATTGATGACGAAGAAACAGCAGTATGCGCAGGCCAATAAGGATTGGCTCGCGGCGAAGGCTCGGGAAGAGGGAGTGCTTTCCCTTCCCGGAGGAATTTTCTACAGAATTCTTGAAAATGGCAAGGAAGAAGGAAATCATCCGTTACCTGATTCGGTGGTTGCCGTACATTATACCGGATGGACCATTGACGGTAAGGTTTTCGATTCCAGCCGGGAGGGGATTCCTCTGGCCATGAGGTTGAGGCAGCTGATCGGTGGATGGGTAGTGGCTTTGCAGAGAATGGTGCCGGGAGATCGGTGGGAGCTTTATATTCCGGCTGAACTTGGCTATGGTAAAGACAAGATGCCTGGTATCCCGGCCAATTCTACTTTGATTTTCGATGTGGAACTTCTGGAGGTGTTTTAGTCTTTTCCGCCCTTCTTGATGAGAAATGGTGTTTTTGAGCAATTTTTGCTTAAATTATAATTTATTTGCAGAATTGAAAATTTTGTGAAAAAAATTAAGCGGAAATGCTTGTATATATAACAGAATATCTATATTTGCTCGTGAATAGTTTTTTCATAGGTTAAGTTTTAGGTTAGAATTTTTACGGAGTCTGGTGTGAACCACGCTCCGTAATTTCTTTTTTTCCGATGCCGGTTTTGAGTACGGTCCGGTGGCAGGTTTTCTTTTCCGGTTTTGGTACCGGTTTCCGTGGTGGGTTTCCGTGGTGGGCTTTCGTGGTGGTTTTCCAATGCCGGTTTTGAGTACGGTCCGGTGGCAGGTTTTCTTTTCCGGTTTTGGTACCGGTTTCCGTGGTGGGCTTCCGTGGCGGTTTTCCGATGCCGGTTTTGAGTACGGTCCGGTGGCAGGTTTTCTTTTCCGGTTTTGGTACCGGTTTCCATGGTGGGTTTCCATGGTGGGCTTCCGTGGTGGGTTTCCGTGGTGGGTTTTCGTGGTGGGTTTCCGTGGTGGGTTCCCGTGGCGGTTTTCCGATGCCGGTTTTGAGTACGGTCCGGTGGGCTTCCGTGGCAGGCGGCACGATAGCAGTGTCGCACTGCGTTCCGTGGTCCGAAACGTTACCGGAGGAAGGCTTCCATGTTCGTCACTTGCGCGCTATGTCCTCGGTGTACCGAGCGTCAGAAACACTTCTGTAAAGGTGTCTTACGGACATGCCAGACGCCTGCTGCCCTTCTGAATCTTGCAGGAATTCATTTCCTTTGCTGAAAGATTCAACGGATAGCAGTCGGGTTCGAAATAAAACAGCCGGTAGGCCGGTGCCTTTGCAACATCAGATCTCAAGATAGCCAGGATGGCGTTCCAGCCATTTCTCGGCGTAGGAGCAGGTGGCGGCTGGTTTCATGCCTTTGCTGAGTGCATAGTCGTAGGCGGCCTTGACCAAGGCTCCTGCGATGCCTCGTCCTCCGATTTCGGACGGGACGATGGTGTGCAGGATGTCCAGTTTGCCTTCATTGATCCGGTACTCTACATAGCCGGTATGACCGTCGGTCTCGATGTAGAAGCGGTGCTCTGCTTCATGATGTATGATGGTGTATTCCATAATGGGTCAGTAGTTTCTATGTTTCTGTATTGTTTCCGTTCGTTTGCTATTGGCAGTTTCTCGGATTTCCCGTTCGTCAGTTTCCGTTATTTTCGGATTTTCCATACGGTCTTGAACTCCTTGGACATGTCTGCCTGGTTCCAGCCGTAGGTCTTCAGGGAGTCCGCCCATTGATAGACTTCTTCTCCTTTGTAATATGGTGGATAGGCGAGTTCCCGCTCTGCATCGTCGTGGTTCAGCATCATGACGAAATGCGGCAGGGGATTGCTGGAGGTCAGACGGAACATTCCGAAGTCACCGACCGTGTTGCCGACGGCAATGACCGGAAGTCTGCCGATGCGGTTGTAGATGTTGACGCTTTTGCCGTAGTAGTTGTTTTTCGGGGTGGAGAAACCTTTGCGGATCGTGAAGCTGGCCGGGCCATTTTCCGGGAAACCCACTTCCAGCTGCTGGCGGGAACCGATGAGATGCTCGCGGTCGAAGCCGATTTCCTGAGGACAGATGCTCCAGACGAGCCCCTGCATGGAACCGGAAACGATGAACACCTCATATCCATTGGCCTTCAGGTACTCGATGAGCTCGAGCATAGGCTGGTAGAAGAGTTCGGAGTATTTCATGCCGTTCCAGACTGTGGCCTTGTTCAGGAAATCATTGGCATAGGCAATGTATTCTTCATGGTCAACACCTTCGAAGGCACTGACAAGGATGGATTCCAGGTAATTGTGTCCGCCGGTGAACCAATGGTTGAGGACGGAGGTGTCGCGTGGGTTCTGGGAGAGCTTGACGGCATACTGGTATTCGGTGAGTTCTCGGAGCGAAGGATCCGCTTCCTGCTTGTCCACCATTTTCTGTACGGCAACGGCCATCTCGAACCAGAGGGGCTGCTCGCAGGCGATGGTTCCGTCCATGTCGAAGACGGCGATACGGTCTTCTTCCGGGATCAGCAGGGTCTTGTTCTCCACGAAGTCAATGATCTGTGCTTTCAGGGGAGTGTCGTTCCAGTTCGGGAGCACATCGTCGGCTCCGGTCGCAGTGCTGCAGCTGAGCGTTGCTAACAGGGCGGTCATCGCAAGGCAGCAGTGATAAAGTATCTTTTTCATGTTTTCTTTTCTTTTATGTTTTACGGTTTTATCTCCTGCAAATATAACGAAAAATTCCTTGCGGATTGACGGGGCTTTGACCACGGCACATCGCATTGACGTAATTGTTTGATTATCAGTTGTATATGGGAATTTGTGGTGCCGTGGTCGAATTATTTTGCATGACCACCGCACAATGTTTTCTTCTCGGTGAGTTGTAATGTGTTGGTTGTCAATTCTTTGCTAAGACGTGTCGCGAAAGCGTTGTGCCGTGGTCAATGATTGTAGGTCGCGGTGTCTTTCTCTCGGCCATTGGCTGTCTCGCTCCTCGTCCTGCCGTCGCCCGATCGCTCCACCGGCCTTCGCCTCTCTCCGCTTTCCTATCGGCCGATCGCTCCACCGGCCTTCGCCTCTCTCCGCTTTCCTGTCGGCCGATTGTTCTACTGGGTGGTAAGAGCCGTGTAAACATTAAAAAAAAGAAAAATCAGTTTCAGAAAAGTGCAATCCATTAAGAAAAGTAAAAATCTGTCTGAATGGATTTGCCGTCCAGTCTCTCGACAAGTAATTTAGCGGAGGTACTATGTTGAACCCTCGTAAAAATCAGATAGTGATGGAGTTTAAAACTTACAATTTCAGGAAGAAGTATTTTCATCTGTGTTCAAAAGGGACTGAGCTGGATCTTTTGTTCCATGATGATGAGGAATTCCGGAGCGGGATGAATATCGTTGCGCTTGCCGCCTTCAGAGTGCCGGTCGAAATTCTTGCATTTTGTTTGATGGACAATCATTTTCATTTTGTCGTTCGTGGCGAAGAGGATGAAATGCACAGTTTCACGAAAGAAATCTCATTGATCTATAAGACCCGACGAGGCAAGACGGAGGTTTCGGCCCCATTGGAAAAGATAGTCTGGTCTTATCAGCTCATCGCTCAGGCGGATTATCTGAGAAATTGTATCGCTTATGTGCTGAGAAATCCATGTCAGGCCGGTTACAGGTATCTGTTCTCAACTTACCGATGGTCAAGCGCCCGGCTGTACTTCTGTGATCCGGACAAGAGAATTCAGTTGAAGAATGGATTGAGGGTGCTTGGGACCTATCCGGTCCGTGAAAGGCGCAAGGTCTTGCAATCACGGATTGAATTGCCTGAGGATTGGCTGATGACTTCGACAGGAATTGTCTGGCCGGGTAATTATGTCGCCGTGAATGAAGTGGAGCAGTTGTTCGCGACCCCGCAGGAGTATCTCTGGACGGTCTTGAAAACCAAGGATTACCGTATCTTGCAGTTGGAACTGGAGGCTCATCATGTCGGATTGTCAGATCTGGAAGTCCGTTCTGCCGCAAAAATGAAATGCCGAGAATGGTATGGCTCGGATGATATTCTGGAATTGCATGTGGAAGCCCGTATGCGTCTGGCAGAGTATCTGATCAGCAAATTCGGTGCGTCAGATAAGCAGTTGGGGAAGATTCTTTACCTTAAGTTCCGTCAGGAGTAACTTGACCAGTGCACGGTGATTTCGTAGTGGTGTCGTGCAATCTGTTAAATGACAGACTGTTATCGCAGTTTTGGTCGTGGAGAGGTGTGCCGTGGTCGTAATTTTTTTGTCGACCAGCGCACAAGAATTTTATAGGGTTGCATTGCAATCGGTTGAATGATAGGTAGTTAGTGTGGATATGTCATAGAGGCTTGTGCCGTGGTCCCCGGGGGCAAAGAGGAGGGTATCGTTTAGGGGGCAGGCAAGCAAAAAAAATCCGGGCAGGATCACTCCGGCCCGGAACTGTTCAATGTCAAACTATCTGATGCTTATGCTAATTCAGGCTTGATAGCTTCTGCCCAAGCGCTGATTCTATTCTCGGTCATGTCGCTTTCGTTCATGTCGTCGATGGCAAGTCCTACGAATTTGCCGTCAATGACTGCATGGGACTCGGAAAAAGAATAGCCATCAGTGGAAGTCGCGCCGATGAAGGTGCAGCCCTTGTCTTCGAGCGCCTCATAGATGTGGCCCATTCCGTCACAGAAAGTGTCGCAGTAGGACTGGGAGTCGCCACATCCGAAGAGAGCGATCTTCTTGCCGTTGAGATCTGCGCCTTTCAGTATTTCAATGCCGCTGTACCAGTCGTCCTGCAGTTCACCTTCACCCCAGGTGGAGGTTCCGAGGACAAGTACGTCGTTTTCAGCGATGGCTGCTTCATCCAGTTCGCTGACTTCATGTACAGCGTCTGCTGAAAGTCCGAGTTTTTCTGCGATGACGCCAGCTACGGTTTCTGTAGTTCCTGTAGTGGAGCCGTAATAAATGCTTGTTTTCATATCAATCGTCATTTAATGTTTAATACATCTGCAAAGTGACACAATTCCATGAATATTGCAAATACTGATTTATTATGAAATATGTATATGACGGAAGGGAAAAACTACTTGTTTTCTAGCATTTCATGCAGCCAGGTCTATGGGAAAATTTGTCCGGAAAGAATGAATTGCCGTTTATTCTGATAAAAGTATAATGTTCTTTAAAAGAAAAGTGCTATCTTAGTGCCATTATTCATTCTTGCGGCAATTTTCAGTTTTAGTAACGCAAAAATTATTGAATATGAAAAGTTATCTTTCAACCGCTATCTTCGGGATGGGGTTGATCCTAGCATCGTGCTCGGCTCCGCATTCTGAAGGACCGGCATATCTTGATGTAAATAAACCGTTAGAGGAGCGTGTCGAGGACGCATTGGCCAGAATGACTATTCAGGAGAAGGTCGCCATGACACATGCTCAGTCCAAATTTTCTTCTCCAGGTGTGCCGAGATTGGGCATTCCGGAAGTTTGGTGTACCGATGGCCCTCATGGAATTCGTCCGGAAGTGTTCTGGGATGAATGGGATCAGGCCGGATGGACAAGTGATTCCTGTACTGCATTCCCGGCTTTGACGGGACTTGCCGCTACCTGGAATGAGGAGCTTGCTCATCTTTACGGAAAATCCATTGGCGAAGAAGCCAGATACAGGAAAAAGACAGTGCTGCTCGGTCCTGGCGTGAATATCTGCAGGACTCCACTCAATGGAAGGAATTTCGAATATATGGGTGAAGACCCTTATCTTGCCGGACGTATGGTCGTTCCTTATGTCCAGGGAGTTCAGGAAAATGGCGTCGCGGCATGTGTGAAGCATTTCGCATTGAACAATGCTGAAAGCAACAGACACACGTCCAATATCCATGTTGATGATCGTACTCTCTATGAAATCTATCTTCCGGCTTTCAAGGCCGCTGTCCAGGAAGGTAATGCCTGGTCGATCATGGGGTCCTATAATCTTTATAAAGGTATATGGTGTTCTCAGAATCCTTATCTTCTCAATGATATCTTGAAGAAGGAATGGGGATTTGATGGAGTCGTCATCAGCGACTGGGGAGCCGTGCACGATACGGATCAGGCTGTCCGGAATGGTCTTGACCTCGAATTCGGCTCATGGACCAATGGATTGACCATGGGAAAGACCAATGCGTATGATTCTTACTTTTTCGCGACTCCTTATCTTGAAGGGCTTGCATCCGGAAAATACGGTACCGAGGAACTGGATGACAAATGCCGCCGTATCTTGCGTCTGATCTTCCGTACGGAAATGTCTGCAGACCGTCCGTTCGGTCGATTTACTTCACCGGAACATTACGAAGCGGCCAGAAAGATAGGTACTGAAAGTATCGTGCTTTTGAAAAATGACGGAATCCTTCCGGTTGATGCTTCAAGAATGCAGAAAATTCTCGTAGTTGGAGAAAATGCCATCCGCAAGATGTCTGTGGGAGGCGGAAGCTCTTCACTGAAAGTTGAACATGAAATATCTCCGCTTGAAGGCATCAAGGCTCGTTTTGCTGATGCTCAGATCATCTTCGAGAGAGGATATGTCAGTGATGCGGAAAATGTCTATAATGGAGTGAGTGCCGGTGATAATCTTGAAGAGTCCCGTAGTGCAGAGAAATTGGTCGAAGATGCTGTCGCAGCTGCTTCAAAGGCCGATCTGGTCATCTACATCGGTGGCTTGAACAAGGCAAACCATCAGGATTGCGAAGATTCTGACCGTCTGACCTATCATCTGTCATACGGACAGGATGGATTGATCGAATCCTTGGCTGAGGTCAACAGGAACCTTGTCGTTGTCAACATCAGCGGTACACCGGTGGCTATGCCATGGGTGGATGAGGTTCCGGCGATCGTACAGAGCTGGTATCTTGGCAGTGAAGCAGGTACTTGCCTTGCAGCGGTCCTTTCCGGTGATGTCAATCCATCAGGCAAGCTTCCGTTTACTTACCCGGTTGAGTATTCAGACGGCCCTATAAAGGAAGAGGCTCAATATCCAGGACTTCTTGAAGGAAACATGGGTGGCGTTGAGGCATATGACGTGCCGTTGCATGAGATGTACTACTCGGAAGGCGTATTCATCGGTTACAGATGGTATGAGACCAGAAACGTCAAGCCGTTGTTCGCTTTCGGTCACGGTCTGAGCTATACACGGTTTGTGGTGGATGGCGTGAAGGTAGACAGAACCCGAATTTCTGCAGATGACGAGGTGATTGTCAGTGCGACTGTCAGGAACGTTGGTGATGTCGCTGGTGCTGAAGTTGTGCAGCTCTATGTTCAGGACAATGAAGCCTCTGTTGCAAGACCTTCAAAGGAGCTGAAAGGTTTCAAGAAAGTTTTCCTTCAGCCAGGAGAGCAGAAAACAGTGGAGATCCGACTTTCTGCTGACGACTTGAGCTTCTTTGATGAGTCGGCTCACGCATGGAAGGCGGAACCAGGTGTGTTTACCTTACATGTCGGAACAGCGGTTGACAAGATCTGGGATCAGGTCGAGATTACATTGAAATAAGTGGAATTCATTTCCTGAAAATCTTAGAAAAGTTGCCGAAAGGCGACTTTTCTTGTTTGACAACCTTTGTGCAGGACTATATTAATTGTGATCTATGTTTGATGTAATATGCTGATTATCAAATTACATATTCGAAATCATCATCCACTTCGTCCACTTTTGAATCTTTTCACAATTTTTGGATTCCATTCTTTTCTATTTTTGTTATTGAAAATTGCCTTAAGAAAGGAATCGGAATATTTTCCGATCATAACGTTTTGTTGCACTTAACTACTAATAACAAATTTTCTATTTTATGAGAAAGTATCTTGTTTTAGCTTTATTGATGTTCAGTACGACTTTGCTCGCGCAGAATTTTTCTGTGAAGGGTACTGTCACTGACCAGAACGGTGAACCGGTCATCGGTGTTACTGTCCTGGAAAAAGGAACAAGGAATGGTACCACGACGGATGTCGATGGTAAGTATTCTTTGACGGTGTTTTCTGCTGACGCAGCATTGGAATTCATTTCTTTGGGTTACAAGACCGTAACCGAGGGAATCGATTCCAGAGGTGTCATTGATGTTGTGGTTGAGGAGACTTCTCTCGGACTGGATGAATCAGTTGTCATCGGATACGGTACCGTCAAGAAGAAAGACCTCTCGACGGCTGTCTCTATCGTTTCAACTGATGACATCAACTTGCGTCCGGTCGCAGAAGCTTCTGGATTTATCCAGGGTAAAGTTGCCGGTGTCACGGTACAGCAGACCAGCGGTCAACCGGGTGCCGGCATGACGGTCAGAGTCCGTGGCGCTTCTTCCATTTCTTCTGGAAATGATCCGTTGTATGTCGTGGACGGTGTGCCGGTCGGAACTGGTAGTTATGCGATCGCTTATCTCTCGCCTCAGGATATCGAGTCTATGCAGATCTTGAAAGATGCATCTTCTGCTGCCATTTATGGCTCCCGGGCAGCGAATGGCGTGGTCATGATCACGACAAAGACGGGTAAATCCAGCAAAGGTCCGCAGATTCGTTTCAATGCTTCTGTCGGTCTGGCCAATGTCGCCAAGACTTATGAAGTGCTTGATGTGGCCGGTTACAAGGATCTGATGGATGAGATTGGCAAGGCGACCCTTCCTGATGGTCTCAAGGATGAGACAGACTGGTTCAAGGAGACTTACCGTACCGGTATCAACCAGAACTATCAGATCTCTGTATCCAATGCCAATGATAAAATGAAGTATTACCTGAGCGCAGGTTATTCCGATGATCAGGGTGTCTTGGATGTTGCCTACAACAAGAGATTCAACGTGAAGACCAATATGGAGGCTCAGCTCTTCAAATGGATTACGGTAGGATCGAATCTTGCGTATTCACATTATAAGGAAAACGGCATCATATCAGGTACAGGTTCCAACCGTGCAGGTGTGGTCCTGTCCATCATCAACACTCCGACTTATGCGAAACCGATGAGCGAGATTCCGGGAGAAGAGAACTGGTACTGGACGAACTTCTATGGTGCCAATCTCACGACTCCTGCCGAGAATCTGGCCAGAACCAGAGATAATTACACCCAGACAGACCGTGCCCTTCTTACCGGATATGCAATCATCAGATTCCATGACAATTTCAATTTCAAGACAACGGTTACCATGGACCGCAGATGGTGCTACAAGTATAATTTTCTGGACCCTATCGCCACAGCCCATGGACGAACTACTCATGGACGTGTCTCCAATGAGAGAAGTGATGATATGAGGATGGTCTATGACAATATCTTCACCTATACGAATACTTGGAAAGGCAAGCACAATTTTGAAGCGATGGCCGGTACTTCGGCAACGACTTCAAAGTGGGAAAATCTCCGGGCAGAACGCTCGCATCTTTCCCCGGCGCATAACAATGCCATTTTCGGATTGAATGCCGGAAACAAGGGTGGTCTCCGTGGCCAGAGTCAAGGATTGAGCAGATGGGCGATCATGTCCTACCTCGCTCGTATCCAGTATAACTTCGACAGCAGGTATTACATTACGGCGAACTTCCGTGCTGATGGTTCTTCAAAACTTGCTCCAGGTCACAAATGGGGTCTTTTCCCTTCAGTTTCTGCAGCGTGGAGAATTTCCGGCGAGAATTTCATGAAGGATGTGACATGGATCGATGATCTGAAGTTGAGAGTCGGTTGGGGACAGCAGGGTAACCAGTCCGGTCTTTCCGACTATGCTTGGGTACAGAACTATAATGTCGAATATTATGATTGGACCAAGCCAGAGAATGCGGATATGGTACCTACGCTCGGAGGAAAGTCCAATATCGGTAACAAGGGATTGACATGGGAAACGACTTCCCAGACCAACGTCGGTATTGACTGGTCCATGTTCGGCGGTCGATTGAATCTTACTTTTGATGGTTACTACAAGTATACCAAGAACCTTCTGATGAACGTCCCTCTTCCTGAACCTTATCCAAGCATTTACAGAAATGAGGGAGAAATGTCAAACTGGGGTCTCGAGTTCGCCTTGAGTTCAGTGAACATTGACAGGAATGACTGGAGGTGGACGACTGATTTCAACATTTCCATGAACCGCAACAAGGTGGAGAAATTCAATCTCGCACAGGTTTACTATTTCGCAAGAACGTCTGAGGCAACCAGCGAGTATATCGTCAGGATGACTCCAGGCCAGCCTTTGTCTCAGTTCTGGGGTCTCAAATCCCATGGTGTTGACCCGGAAACAGGTATGATGATCTATGAGGATCTCAACAATGACGGAAAGATCAACGGTTCTGACAAGACTTATATCGGTAACGCGAATCCTCTGTTCACTGCCGGTATGACCAACACCATCAGCTGGAAAGGTCTTCATTTCAGTTTCCTCCTGACTTCTTCTGTAGGAAATGACATCTACAATGCTTCCAGAATTGAACTTGTCGGTATGTACACGGGTGGTAACCAGCTCAAGGATGTTGAGCGTCGTTGGAAAGTTCCTGGACAGAAGACAGATATTCCTAAAGCAGGTGAGACCTATAACCTGAAAGCATCTGACAGGTGGATCGAGGATGGTTCATATCTCAAGATCAAGAACATTTCTCTTTCCTATGACATTACTGCTCCAGCACTGAAGAAGGCAAACATTTCCAAGATCCAGCCGTACATTACATTGGACAACATGGTGACGTTCACCAAGTATTCCGGTTATGACCCTGAAATGAGTCAGTACAGCGCTGCTACCAACATGGGTATTGATTGGGGAACTTATCCTTGCGTGAAAACAATTCTTTTCGGAGTAAACATTGAATTTTAATGATCAAGAAAGTAATTGAAATGAAAAAGATATTTAAAACCATAGCTCTATCTTCGTTGCTCGTCATGACGGCTTGCGATCTGGATCTTTTCCCGGAAACAGGCTATAATGAGGGCAATGTAATCGTCGAGGAAAACCAAAATGGTTCACAGTTTTCTACCAGAGCGGAGATCAAAGGTCTGGTCGATGCGTTGTACGCGAACAAGGTCAAGGATATCCAGGAAAAAGGTTACATGGATTATCTTGTCTATGCCGAGTGCCGTGCCGACAATGCTTATGGTGCTACTGGAACTCAGGAGGTGACTGCAGCAGAGGCCAACAAGATCGATGCGGAGAACTTCAATGTCACCCGTGACTGGGGATGGTACCTTGCACAGGTCAACTTTACCAACAACATCATCTGCAATATCGACTCTGTCATGGTCTGGACAGCTGATTCTGAAGATCCGTTGACTCAAGCAGAACGTGATCAGTGGATTTCCGAGGCTTACTGCTGGAAGTCATGGGCTCTTTTCCAGATGTCTCGTCTTTGGGGAAATGTTCCGTTGGTGAACGCAATCCCGCCGGCAATCACGGCTGAGAACATTGAAGAAGTATACGATCTCTATTATCCTGCACAGACTCCTGTTTCTGATGTGCATGCACAGATCATCAAGGACATGACTTTTGCAGCTGAACATTGTCCGGATGTAAATCCAGCGAATAAGTTCCGTTTTTCAAAGGCCTTTGCCCATGGTATGCTTGCCCGAACTTATGCGGAAGCACCTCATAGAGATTGGAGCAAGGTGAAAGAGCACTGTGAGGCTATCGAAGCGATGGATTACAAGCTTGTCGACAATTATGGAGATATGTGGGGATATAATGAGACAGATGCGGTAAGGAATACTTCCGAGTCTATTTTTGAGATTACCTTTTCCAGATCGTCCGGTAACTGGGTGAACATGATGTTCCACAGAAATGCTTTTTCACCGAACGATAATTTCGGCTGGTCAAAGTGGGTGACTCCGAGTCGTGATCTTATCGCGGCTTATGACAAAGAAGGAGATACGGAGCGTAAGAATGCTTGTATCGTTTTCGATAAGTGCGTGTGGTCCGGTTATTATCCGAATACCGCTTATGCGTTCATGCACAAACTTCCGACCAATGCTTCCAGCATCATTCTCATGAGATTGGGTGAGATCAAACTTCTTCATGCGGAGGCTCTTGCCGAGCTGGGCGATCTTGAGGGGGCGGCCAGACTGGTCAATGAGATCCGCAAGAGAGCCGGTATCAAGGAACTTCCGGCCTTCACGGACAAAGAAGAGGCGAGGGATGCTGTCCTTCATGAGCGTCGTCTTGAACTTGCTTTCGAGGGATTCCGCTTCTTTGACCTTGCACGTCATGGCTTCAATGAGCTCAAAGCCGTTCATGACGGAATGCATGCTAAAGATAAGTATTGGCAGGATCGTATTCCATTGACGCCGGAGAATCTTATTCTTCCGGTCCCTTCCAGTGCGATGGACCTCAATCCGAGCCTTGTACAGAATCCAGGTTATTGATAGATTGAAGTTTTGGATCATATGAAAATTTTAAGATTTTTGTTCAATGGAGTTGCGCTTTGTTCCCTTCTGGGAGCATGCGCTCCATTGGAAAAAGACAATGTTTCGGGGGAGACGGTGCAGCCGCAGCCTCAGCCCCAGCCGCAGCCGGACAAGGATGTCATCGCTTTCGTGACGAAGGCTGACCGGAGTCAGACTTTTGCCAGATCAACCTTTGATTTCAAGAAAGGCCAGAGCATGTCTCCATCCCAGATTCATTATGACAAGAACACGGATCTCGGTGTGGTGGACGGGTTCGGTACTGCAATTACCCAAGCCAGCGGCTATAACCTTCTGAAGATGTCTCCGGAGGATCGTCACCAGATCCTGCTTGAAACATTCGGAAAGGATTATGCTGCATCCAGTCTTATCCGGGTCTGCATCGGAGGTTCCGATTTCTGTGTGAACGAGGAATTTACCTGGTGTGACGAGCCTGGAATGGAGAATTTCAAGATTCATCCTCAAGATGCGAAATATGTCATTCCGGTTTTGAAAGAAATCTATGAAATCAATCCGGATGTGATGATCATCGCGACTCCTTGGACATGTCCGAGATGGATGAAAGGAACGGAAAAAGATCCGAGAAAGCCTTATGACTCATGGAAGGGAGGACGTCTCAACCCGGAGCATTATGGCGATTATGCCGAATATTTCGTCAGATGGATTCAGACGATGGAGGATTTCGGTTTCAACATCTATGCCGTGACCATGCAGAACGAACCGCTTCATAAGGGTAACAACATGTCGCTTTATATGCCGTGGGAAGATCAGGCAGCTTTTGTGAAAGTACTCGGACCAGCTTTGCAGAAAGCCGGCATCGGTACGAAGATTCTTGCATATGACCATAATTATGACAATACCGATTATGCGATCAATGTCTTCAAGGATCCTGAAGCAAGCAGATGGGTGGCTGGAAGTGCATGGCATAACTATGCCGGAAATGTCTCCAATCTGGATAAGGTTGTCGAGGCCGCTCCAGATAAGGACCATTGGTTCACGGAGGCTTCCATCGGAACCTGGTGCTATGACAAGAATGGTGTGTTCGGAGGTAATTTCCCAGCTGTTTTCATGAATGATTTCAGGCATATCATCTGGGGAAATATTCGGAGAGGAGGCAGAGGAGTGACTTTCTGGAATTTCATGCTTGATGACAAGAGAGGACCGACGACCAGCAGTCCGGATGGCTGCAAGAACTGCTATGGTGCAGTAACCATCAATTCTAAAGATTACAAGACTGTAACCAAGAATTCTCAATGGTATAATATGGCGATGCCGTCTTCTGTCATCCGTCCGGGAGCAAAAAGAATCGAGGCGACCGGTGTGGAACAGAACAACAACTTCATCTATGCCATGTATCTCAATCCGGACAATACCATCGGCGTCATCATTTTCAATGATACCGATGAAGACAGACCGCTTGTATTTGCAAATCCTGACTTCTATGTGAGGTATACCGTTCCGGCAAAATCACAGGCTTCCTTGAAATGGCAGGAATGAATTTTACCGTAAATGAAATCAAGTAAAGAAATGAAAATGTATTTTTCAAAGATCGGCACAATCCTGATGGCTGCTCTGATTTTCATGTCATGTCAGCAACCCCGTGAGATTACGGCTTATGTCACTACGATAGACCGGAGCCGACTTTTTGATAAAGAGGTCTTCGAGTCCGGAAAAACTTCAGATGCCGGAACACCTCGCATTGTCTATGACAAGACCATCACTCATGGAGAGGTGGACGGATTCGGCACAGCCATCACTACGGCGGCAGGATATAATCTTCTGAAAATGAATCCAGCCGATAGAAGGGCCTTCCTCGAGGAAACCTTCGGCAAAGACCATGCGGCCTCCAGCATGATCCGTGTCGCGATCGGAGCATCGGATTTCTGTATCAGCGACGAGTATACCTGGTGTGATGAGGAGGGTATGGAGAATTTTGCTGTCCATCCGGAAGATCAGGAGTATCTGATTCCGGTTTTGAAAGAAATCTATGAAATCAATCCGGATGTCAAGATCATCGCCTCACCATGGTCTTGTCCGAAATGGATGAAGGGGAAGGTTGACCATCCGGAGGAGCCTTTCGATTCCTGGAGAAGTGGACGGCTCAGGCCTTCCTGTTATGATGATTATGCCGAGTATTTCGTGCGTTGGATCAGGACTATGGAGGATTTAGGTTTTGACATCTATGCCGTGACCATGCAGAACGAACCGCTGAACAAAGGGAACTCCATCTCAATGTTCATGCCATGGCAGGATCAGGCCCGATTCGCGAAGGTACTTGGCCCAGCTTTCGAGAAAGCAGGACTTGATACGAAAATCCTTGCTTTTGATCATAATTACAATTATGATGATATTCCTGAGCAGCAGCAGTATCCATTGCATATCTATCGTGATCCGGAGGCTACGAAATGGGTCGATGGTGCCGCTTGGCATAGTTATGGCGGTCATGTTTCCGAATTGGATCATATCGTCGCAGAGGCGCCGGCTAAGGAAAATTATTTTACGGAGGCTTCCATCGGTACCTGGTGCTATGACAAGGATGGTGTGGTCGGAGGAAACTTTCCGGCTATACTCATGTCGGACTTCAAGAACATTGTCTGGGGAACTCTGGCCAGGGGAGGAAGAGGCGTGACTTACTGGAACATCATGCTTGATGAGAACAAAGGTCCTCATAGTCGGCATAGAGGAGCATGCACTACCTGTTACGGTGCTGTTACCATTTCTTCCGATTACAAGACCATCACGAAGAACAGCCAATGGCTGAATATGGCTCAGGCTTCTTCTGTAATCAAACCAGGTGCGCAGCGGATCGAGGCTTCCGGCATCCCGCAGACTGAGGATTTCATCTACGCCATGTATCTCAATCCGGACGATACGATCGGCATGATGATCTGCAACGACACGGATGAAGACAGGGCCGTGACGATTTCAAATCCGGAATTTACAATTAATTACACCGTACCTGCAGAATCTTTGGTATCATTGATTTGGCAGGATTAAGCGAAAACCAGTAGAAATATTATGAAAAAGAATTTATTGACATTGGGCCTGGCGCTTGCAGCAGGCTTGTCATTCACTGCTTGCAACAAGACACCGGAATTCGTTCTGGCAGAGAAAGGACCGGATATGTTCATCCAATCTTGCTCAGAAGCAGCTGAAATGGGTTCTGACATCAAGTTCGCCGTAAAGGTGATTGATACGGACTATGATCTTTCAACATTGAAGGTGAAACTTTTCTTCGATGAGACCGAGGTCAACGCTCTTACCATAAGGACCAAGGAGAATGGAGTTTATGAAGGCACTATCCAGGTGCCTCTTCTCAAGGATGTTCCGAACGGAACAGCTCAGATAGCTTTCGTTTCCCAGAATGTCGGGCAGGCCATCACTGCAGATACTCTGGATGTCGCAGTCAGCCGTCCGAATCCGGAAACGGTCACTCTGGTCGGCAAGGACAACAAGGAATATACGATGAAGCATACGGCAGATTACAAATATGAGCTGACTGCCAACCTTCCCAAGAAATTCAGTGTGCTCGCACATGTCCCGACAAAGGATGGAGAACCTATCGTTCTCGGTTGGGCGGATGAGAAACTGACGGTCGGCGCGGATTATATCCCGTTCTCCGTCAGCCATGATGCGGAATATACGGTATCACTTGATCTCATGTCTCTCAGCGCAGCTCCATTTGACGGTACTGTCACTGTCGTCAGTGAACTTTCAGAAGGCGCTCCTGTAGAATATCTGGATCTGAAGCAAGGTATCGGTATCCAGTTCAAGAACATTCCGGATGTCAAGGACTGGAATCTTGACAGGGATTTCTTCAAGGTAAATGCGGAGGGTATAGTTGTCTTCAACGCTGTCGATGGCCGCTACTCCTTCAAGGCTGATTTCAAGAATGCCTTTATCAGAGTGGAACCGGTCGATGCGGAAAACCAGCCTCTTACTCTTAAGGAGAATGGAGAGGGAGCCCTCTGGATGATCGGAGGAGGTTTCGGTAAACCATCTGTCGGACCATCATGGAATACGACAGAAGGCGCCTATGCTTGTGCCCAGCTCACTCCTAAGGTATATCAGATCACTTTCAATGTCGGTTCTCAGCTTGCAGAAGGCTTCTCGCTGAAATTCTTCCATCAGAAAGGATGGGGTGGTGAGTTCAAGAGTTATGCGAAGGTCAATGACAATACCGGTGTCTTCGTAGTTAAGGACAGCGGTAACATTGAAATCGCATCCGGCAAATCTGCTGCCGAGGGAAGGGCTTATTCCTTCAGCGTGGATCTCACGGCCGGTATCGCCAGCCCGGTCCTCACAATCCGGGAGGTCGAAGCTAAAGGTGGAAAGGCGCTTGATATCTTTGTCAATGGGGTCAAGGCTGATAAGATTTCCAATACAATCTATAAAGTCAAGGCCGTAAAGATGACGAAAGGTCAGGAAATCACCTTTGAGGGTATCGATACTCCGGAGAAATGGTGGGTAGATCCAGACCATTATGCGATCGAAGGTGGCAAGTTGAAATTCAATGCCATAGATGGTTTCTATTCTATCGAACTCAATCTTGACGAGAAGTTCGTGACGACCAGAAGAGTCAAGGAAAATGGAAAGAACGCTACTTTCAAGGAGGATGGAGTCGTTGTTCTGATGGGATGGGGTATCGGTCATCCATATAATGCAAAGCAGATCGCTTGGGATAACGGTGCGCTCCTTACTTTGGCGGAGATCGAACCGAACAAGTTCCAGTTCACCGGCAGATTCGCAAGTGTCGATTCCAAGACGATGGGTGATCGTTTCGGCCTGAATGTAAACGATGGAATCTCCTTCAAGCTCTTCGGCCAGTCTGGCTGGGGTGATGAGATGGGCACGGACTATACTATCGGTGCAGAGGCGGCAGCTCTCGGATTCGTGAATGCCGGCAACATCGAGTGTGGTCCTAGCAAGAAGCATTCTGACAGAGTCTGCGGACTTAAGGAAGGAGTAACTTATGTGATGACTTTCACGTTCAAGGACAAGACATTGAACGGCAATAAGTTCACTATGGCATTCGACTGTCATGAAGTCAAATGATGAGGTCTGTCAAAGTCTATGGAAAAGAGGTGGAACATGGTTTCACCTCTTTTATTTTTATAGCCTCGGTCCGTTCTGGTCGCCGCTGCAGTCGATGCCGACCTGTATTCTGAATCAAATTTTTCCTTGAAATCGCAGGATCAGTGCTTTTATTCCTCAAATATTGTTAATTTCACCGGTTAAACGAAATTATCATATGAAACGTCTCTTGTTGACAACCGTGGCTATCTTTTCTGCCTTGTTCCTATCTGCATCCAATGATGAGATCGACAGTCTCGTCAATAAACTGGACCAGGCACTCAGTATGAAACAGACATACGACTCCTATTTCTTTTCAAAGATCGATCATCTTCAGAAAATGCAGTGGAATGAAACTTCATTGAAGGATACCCAGATATTGAATTTCAGGATTGCAAATGAATACTCTCATCATAGCCTTGATTCGACTTTGAGCTACATCGACAGGAATATGGAGATCGCACGGCGGATCGGAGACAAGGTACTTGAGGAAAGATCGGATCTGTACCGTGCATACTTCTATGCTTCTGCCGGTTATTATATCGAAGCAGGGAATATTCTCGGCTCATATCGTCCGGAGGAACTTTGCAGGGAGTCTTTTCTGGCCTACTCGTCAGCTATGGTCAATCTCATTACCGAACTCAAAGTCTATTCCATGACGGAAAACGTTCCCGACAAAGATATAAGCGAATACAGGGATTATCTGCTCAAGCATTGTGAAGAGAATACCTACGAATGGCATGATCTGATGAGAGCCTCCATGGAGAGCGCTGGTGATGTCCATGAGGAAAGGAAGCATATCAAGGCCATGCTGGCGCTTGCCAATGAGGGTACGAACGAATATGCTCGTGCATGCTATTACTATTCGACAACCTGTGAGGAGCACTCCGATGAGAAATTGAGCTGGTTGATACGATCTTCCATTTCTGATGTCATGTCATCAACTTTGGATTACCAGTCGCTCATTTCGGTCGCTCAGGAACTTTTCGAGAGAGGCGATGTCAAGCGGGCGTTCAAGTATATGGCGGATTACTGCCTGCCGGATGCGATCTCGTACAACGGAAAACTTCGTCCGCTGCAGATCGCGCATTTCTTTCCGGAGATGGAGCATGCTTACCAGGATCTTCTGGACAAGCAAGATAGGATAAAGATGAATTATATGATTCTTCTTTTCATCCTTCTGACGGTGCTGGCTACTCTCACAGCCGTCATATTCTTTCGCCAGCAGATTCTTGTCAGGACACGGAATGAACTGCAGATGTCCAATGAAGAAATTGAAATGCAGAACATGGAACTGACAGCGATGAACGCAAAGCTGAAAGGACTGAATCTCCGGATGAAGGAGGCGGACAAGGTCAAGGAAGAGTATATCTCTCTCTTTCTCAGCATCCTTTCGGAAAACATCAGTACGGTAAGGCAATACAAGAATCATGTACTCAAGAATCTGCGACAGGGAAATTACAAGCATCTTTTAGAGGAGATAGAGGCTCTTCCTCCGATAGATGAAGATATCAACGAATTCTACAAGATGTTTGACCAGACTTTCATTAATATGTATCCGGATTTCGTGGAGCGTTTCAACACACTCCTCATGGAGGGAGAGGAAGTCTATCCGAAAGGTGACGATCTCCTGGCTCCGGACCTCAGGATCTTCGCTCTGATCAAACTGGGCATTACAGATTCCAGTAAAATAGCTTCCCTTCTGCATTATTCCACGAATACGATCTATAATTATAAAGCTCGTATCAAGAACAAAGCAAAAGGGAATCGTGAAAAATTCGAGGATGACGTACGCAACCTCTATACGGAGAAATAAAATTTTATCTTTTTACCGTGAAGGTCTTTCTTTCCGGACCTACTCCTGTGATCGTCAGTGATTTCCATTCTTTCGGAAGAAGCGGGCATACTTGCTTGATGCCTTTCTCCGTAATGCGGAGACCTCCGAAACCGGAAAGAACAGCTTGAATCAAGCCACCGGCACCGGTGCAGAAGTAAGGATTGTTCGAAAAGGCCGATTCAGACAGGACACCGAAAGGTGGACGCTTGTTCGGCAGATAGGTCTTCTGGAAATAGTGATAGGCTTTTTCCGCATCTCCAAGCTGTGCATACAGGATTGCCAGTATGGAATTGCCCATTGCTGGACCATCTTCATAGATTTTCTGTGAATAATAATTCAGGTCTTGTCTGATTCTTGCCGGATCAGTGACTACGTCCAGCGGATAGCTCAGCAGATTCGCGTCAGCCTGTTTGATGATGGCTCCTGCATAGTCCGCATGTTCTTTGATCGTCCCGTCTTCCATATAATGGAATTTGATCTTGTCAGAGACTTCAGTCCATGACGGATCGGCAGTCTTTCCGAGAATCTTGGCCGCCTGGGTCGCATGGCGGAGTACGGTCTTGACAGATCCGTTGGTGAAGGCATTGTCGTCCACGCATTGTGCATACTCGTTGGCACCTACGGCGTTCAGAATGGAGTAGCTTCCGTCTTCGTTGCGGGTAACTCTGGATACCCAGTAGTCTGCAACGTTCTTGAGCATCGGATAACCCTCTTCCTCAAGCCATCTTCTGTCTTTTGTCACGCAGTAGTAATTCCAGAAAGCGATGCCGACATCGGCTGTGATATGATGCTCGAAAGGTCCGGTCAGACACCAGGTCGGCGTCGCTTCCTCACCGGTATCATCGGATTCCCAAGGGAACATGCAGCCTCTGTAACCATATTGTACGGCACGTTGCTTCGCTTTTTCAAGACGGTCTGAACGGTAATCGATGAATGACCGTGCAATGTCTTGATTCAACATCAGAAGAGGTGGGAACATCCAGATTTCCGCATCCCAGAAAATGTGTCCGTTGTAACCGGTTACCGATGAAAGTCCCATAGGGGCTACGCTGAGACGGGTGTTCTTTGCCGCGAAGGAGTAGAGGTTGTAGAGGGCCAGTCTGATGTCTTTCTGAGCCTCAGGATCCCCTTCGATCTGGATGTCTCCTTTCCATATTTCATTCCATTCCTTTTCATGTCCGGCCAGGATCGTGTCGATATCGGACTGGAGAGTATAGACAGCCATCCTTTCCGCTTCATTTTTCGGATTGCTGAAATCAGTGGAGGAGCAGATGGCCCCGACCAGAGCGAAACGGAAATTCTCACCTTTTTTCAGTTTCTTGTTGAAAGCCATGGACTGGTAATGAGCTTCACCGAATTCGGCATAGATTTCCGGTCTTTCACCATCGAACAGGAAGGCGGCGCTTGAGGCCAGGTCTCTCATGCCCGTACGGCTGACAGCTGTCATGGTATAGACAGGAGATTCCGTCCTGCCGTCGGTCAAGTGTTTGAAAGTCGCTGTGCGGCGTTGCAGCTCTTCAGGAAAAGAAGCTGGAGTCTCTACTTTGAGCTCGATGTCATCCACGGGAGTTACATTGACCAGCAGCATGGCCATATGTGGAAGATGCCTCAGTGCTCTGATGGAGTAGGTGATTTTTGCTTTTTCAATCTCTACTGAGGTTTCCAGGTAGGCCTTGCGCATGTTCAGACGCTGCTTCCAGTTTTTCATATTCCAATGATCCACATAGCGGCCGTTGATTTTCATGCTGAGGTTCGTGAATTGCGGTCCTCTGACAACACGACTCACACCATCCTGATACTCTTTGTCATAGACACCGCCCATGACGATTTCAGAGACCTGGAACATGCCCATTCCGCTGACCAGACCGATACGTCCGTTCGCTAGCGTGACTCCATTGTAGTTGTCTTTTGAGGTCGCTTCGATGATCCACCCATCGTCCGTATCTGCAAATGAGGTACAGATGTTGAGAAAGAAGATCAACGTGGCCAAAAATGCTGTTTTAGTTTTCATTGCTGTTTCTTTTGTGTTATTGATAATTTAAAGTGAAT
>RCNH01000127.1_pt1 | contig 39665 bp, 58 predicted proteins | sample 2041161 | NCBI WGS metagenome assembly RCNH01 (sample SAMN09708215, study PRJNA481090) | Feces metagenome, whole genome shotgun sequencing project. | biome: feces | host: Leptonychotes weddellii | place: Antarctica: Sion Island | collected 2010-03-01 | reverse complement strand
AAATCCACGGCCGCGTAGTTGAAGCTACGCAGTATTTCGACTAAAAACTTTACTGACCCCAACCTGCACAAGGGCTCGCGAACTTTTCGCGGGCTCTTTTTTTTGCGCCCAAGAATCTCAGCCCGTGTGGCAAAGCCCCTGTCTTCGTTGAAAGTCAGGGGCTTTTTTGGTTGTGTTCGATTTCTTTTTGAAGTGTAACGTCTCATTTCTGCTTCGTTTCGTTTGATTTAAATCAAAAGCAATGTAAAGAAAATTTGACGCACCAAAAGGAAAAGAACACAATTCAACCAAGCCGAACGCAACAAAACGCAATCGGCGAGATTCAAAACAACGGAGAACACACATGACCGAAACCACGAAAAACACGCTCGCCCTTGTTGCTGTTGCACTGTTGGGCACGTCCTTAGTTGGTTTCGCGAACTGTCGCGACTCCGAAGCACTGAAGGACACGCAACCGCGAATCGAAGCGAAAGCCAAGGTTGAGCAACTGCGCAAGGACTTCAAGGCAGGCCGAATCGGGCAAGACGAATACACGGCGAAATACAACGCCACGTTGAATGCCTTGCCTGAAGGCCTCCGCCACGGGGGCTTGTAAACGGCAACTGTAGGGGGCAACGCCAGATAGCGCTGAGTGAGCGCAGGAGGCGAAGCCCGAGGGCGAAAGCCAACGGTTCTTTAAAAACTTGATAGCTGAGAACTCCGCCCTTAGGGGTTTTCGGTCACCCGCCCTCCACTGGGTCGGGTCTAAGCCCTCCGAGTACCGACTCTTTGCGCCTGCGACGCGTGGTCGGCTTAGTAAAGCCAAAAAAGAATCGCTTTTTGCGCCTTCTCCCTGATCCAAAGAGGGCGCAAATGGAGATTTTTTTAAGGAGGTCTTATGGATTCCCAAAATCCTGTTCCGGCCAAACCCTTCTGCGCCACGACGATGACTGTCTACGCAGAGGGCGTTGGGCTTCTTTGCACGGGTCGATTTGGTTTTGTGCCCATGCCGTCTACCTCGTCTTTTCGATTTGAACAGCTCAGCAAAGGTGTTGGACGAATCGTTCTGCCAAGCGGTCGACGAATCATCTTTACCCAAAGTTCAAGTGGCCAAGGGTGGGTGACGTTCGGTCACCACGACGAAGACGAGGGCGTGTTCCACGAACTCAAGTTCGCAAAGAAGGGCAAGTTTTCCACGGTGCGCTACACCACCACGAAAGCGGGTTGGATGCAACGCCCTGAGCTTCGTGAGCAAGTAACGGTGGTCGACAACGGCCGCCACTTTGTCAACGCGGTTGCCAAGTTCGGCGCGGATTGCCGACGCAAGAAACCAAAAGGAGGGCAGAACTGATGGTTGTTTTTCATGACTGGGACGATGTCAGCGATCCCCAAATTGAGGTTTCCCGAAGCGACGCAAGCCTATATGCCGACGGTGGCGTTGGCACGGGCTTCTGGGCGGAGGTAGACAAAGAGACCAATGAACTGGTGCTCACGCTCCTCAATCAAGTGCACACGCCCGAAGGTCGCCGTCTTGAATGGCGCACCCCTGCGGACGTGGCTGAAATCACGGTGGACGATGGCCAGATAGCCTTTAACTGCTTGCGAGAGAGCGTAGTGCTCAACCACCTTGATGAATGCCTCTGGGTCACTGTTTTTCACGACAGGGACTTCTCGGGGGCTTTCGATGAGGTGGACTTAGGAGACGCGCCAAAAATGCCGTACACCCCCATCTTTAAGGACTACAAGGAGGTCGCAGACCGTGCACTACATCACTGATGAGATCGCGCGGCTCTCGCCTGAGCTTCACGAAGTCGCCTTTCACGACGGCGCGGGCTTTGAAATGGACGTTTTCGACAACGAAACGTTCGATTACGACAGAGCCGTCGTCCAGATGGGCTTTGACGGCTTCAAGGTGCCGTGGCTTTTCTTCGCGAGGGGGATGGACACCGCCGTTCGAATCGGCGGCTACCACATGGGAAGTCTCCAGGTGAGCGTTCACACGCCTCCCGCGCCCGAAGGTGTTCGGCAGCTGAGTTTCACCATCAGGCTTGTTATACGGCACTCAGGTTCCGTTGGGGATGAGGAAGCGCGTATCAGGTGGCACAACCCGACGGAAACACTTCACTTTTCGTACACACGAACGCCCGGCGAACCGCTTTTGCCCTCCATCTCGTTCGGAGCAAGGCGTGAGGCCGCGGTTGAGCTTTTCTACAAACTTCGCTCCTTCGCAAGTGAAGGGGTAATTGATATTGAGGAATAAAAAATGGAAAACAAATGGCGAATGAAGGTGGTTGCTTTTGAGAACCACGAAGGGGACGTGACGGTCTGCGGTCAATTGAAAGCGATTGGCGACAACTTGAGTGCGACGATCGCCGTGAAGGAGGGTACGGCCTATGAGATTTCATTTCGCTCCGAAGACACGTATGAGACCTTCAACTTTGGAGACAGTGACCCCATCGTCGTTCACGACTTAAGTCTCGACAAAGAGATTGAATGCTGGGGGCGATTCGCAGAGGGTGCGTGTCAGGGCAAGACGGGGCGGCTCTGCATTCGAGCCTCCAGGGTTGGCATTCGAGTCTCGTATGGAGTCAATGGTGTGAACCATGGGGTCTTCCACTTCCCCATCCCGATGGGGGCGTTCTTGTGGCTGTGTGCCGAAGTGAACGATATGGCCGTGCAACGCTTGGGCGATAGCGCGTTTCATGAAGTCTTCTGCGATATGGAGGTGTGATTATGACTAACGAATTACCGCCAACCCACACCTTCGCAACGCTCCAGAGCAAGCGAATCGGCACCCGCGCCGACTACAGTTCCGTCTCTATCCACGCCAAGCGCGTGAGCGACGGGAAGCGCGTCTTCTTTAGCGTCACGACGCTGGACGATGGCATTTCCTTCGTTGACGGTTGCTTTAAGCACCTTCTGCCCTACGAGCTGACCAAGGTTCACGTGAAGTCGACTGAGGCCGTCTTTCAGATGGGCGAAGAGGAGGGTGACTTCTCTTTCCAGCGCCTCGCCTTTCAACGCTCGCCTAATGGGGCGTTGCACATCAAGCTGAACCGCGCCAACGCTCAAACGTGGGAACGCCTCATTTCGAACACCCCTCCTCAGGTGATGGATCGCCTTGAGGCCGTCGTTAACGTCGCCCAACTGAGGGCGCTCATCAAGAAGCGAGGGCGCAAATGAAGAAGACGTTTTCCAAGCCCGTGAAGCAGATTGACTTCGTGCCGTTCTGTCCGCTTCATGAGCAAGAGCGACGCAAACGGCGCGTGGTCGACGCGCAGAGCAGAACCGCCAAATTGGTGGCGCTTGCGGTCGGCATTGCTACCGCAGCCGTCATCCTGTTGATAGGAGGTGCCTCATGACAGAAACCGAACGCCTCGACTGGCTCAAGGGTCGACAAAAAGGCATGGGCGGGTCTGATGTGGCCAGTGCCCTCGGGCTGAATCCCTACAAAACGCCTCTTGACCTGTACCTCGCCAAGACCGAAGAGGTCACGGCAGATGAGGGCAACGAGGCGACGCACTTTGGGCACTTGCTTGAACCCGTCATCGCTGATGAGTTCGCTCGCCGAATGGGCGTGCAAGTCCAAGAGATGCCACAGCTCGAAGCCGTGGGCGAACCTTGGCGCGTCGCAAACATTGACCGCGCCATCGTCAACCCCTCGATCGCTGAGAGGGTCGAGGTCATCGAGGGCGCAAAGCCCGGTGAACCACTCATCACCACTGACGCAATCCTCGAAATCAAGACTGCGCGAAGCTTCATGAGTCATCTCTGGGGCGCGTCCCAGGAAGAGGAAATTAAGGCGGGCTTTGTAGAGAGTGAACACAAAATACCGCTCTATTACGAAACGCAGTGCCAGTGGTACTTGGGCGTGACAGGCGCGAAGGTTTGTTACCTCGCCGTGCTTCTCGACACATCGGACTTCCGAATCTACGAGATTAAGCGTGATGACGCGCTCATCGAGGTGCTTGTCCAAAAGTGCAAAGCCTTCTGGTTCGAGCACGTCGTGGCACGCGTCCCGCCCGAACCTGTCAACCCTGACGATGTCAAGAAGCTTTATTCCCGCGACAACGGGGAATTGATTGAGGCCAGCATGGAGGCCGCCGTCGCTATCGGCGAAATCCGAAACCTCAATGAGCAGATTAAAGACCTTGAGGCTCAGCGCAAGCTTCAGCAAGACCGCCTCATCGTCGCCATCGGTGACAAGCTGGGCTTGACGATCGACGGCGAGAAGGTTGCCACCTACAAAGCTCAGCAACGCCAACGCCTCGACACGAGGGCGCTCAAAGAAGCCGAGCCTGATATCTACGCCCAGTATGTAACGAAAACCACGACGCGAGTCTTACGCGTCAACTAACGGAGAAAACCATGTCCACTTCTTCCGAACTCATGGCGCAAGTCGCGCCTGAACAAACCGCCCCCGCAGTGCCCATTCGTGAGCAGACGCTCGCGCAAGTCATCAGCGGAGACACCTTCAAAAAGCAACTCGCTTTAGCGCTCCCCAAAACGATGACGGCTGACCGCATGAGTCGAATCGTCCTGACCGAAATCAAGCGCACGCCAGCGCTTGCGAAGTGTTCGCCCGCGTCTTTTTATGGGGCAGTGCTCCAGTGTGCTCAACTTGGTTTAGAGCCGGGTTCCGCCCTCGGTCAGGCTTACCTGCTCCCGTTCGGTAACGGCAAGGACTCGAACGGGCGTGCCAACTGCCAGTTAATCATTGGGTACCGCGGCATGATCGATTTAGCGCGTCGCTCTGGGCAGATCCAGTCCTTGAATGCTTACCCCGTTTATGAGAAAGACGAATTCACCTATGAACTGGGCTTACACCCCGATATCAAGCATAAGCCCAGTCCTGAGGCTGACCGTGGGGCGTTACTTTACGTCTACGCCGTCGCCAACCTCACGGGGGGTGGCGTTCAGTTTGAGGTCATGAGTCGCCCCGAAATCGAGAAGGTGCGCAACGCCTCCAAGGCTGGCAAGTCCGGTCCGTGGGTATCGCACTTCGAAGAGATGGCAAAGAAGACGGTGATTCGTCGCCTGTTTAAATACCTCCCTGTTTCTATCGAAGCCTTCCGCGCCGTTGAGGTGGACGAGAAGGCAGACCGCGGAGAAGCCGTAACGGAACAGGATGTGTGGGATGCCGAGTTTGTAGATCACGGCATCGAACACTAATCAACCCCGCCCCTTTGGCTCATGCCTTAGGGGCTTTTTTATGGAGCACGCATGAACGAAACTCCTCATTCAACCTCGGCTGAGCAAGGCGTTTTGGGTGCTCTGCTGTTTGCTAACGAGTCCATGGTCGCCATCGGTGAGACGGGGCTTAAAGCTGACGATTTCTATTCCGGGAATCACAAAGAACTCTTCGCAACGATGAGCGCCATGCTCACTAAGGGCGAACCCGTGGACGTGTTGACGCTTGCTGACAGGCTCAAGACTAACGGCACGTTAGATGACGTGGGCGGGATGGTTTATGTCAACCAGTTAGTGGACAACACCCCGTCAAGCGCCAACGCTAAGCGATACGCCGAAATCGTCAAGGAGCACGCTCTTCGCCGGCGAATCATTCAGGTGTCAGACGAAGCCAAGGCCAATGCCATCGAACCCAATGGGCGCGACGGTGTCGAACTATTACAGACGCTTGAGCGTCAAGTCCTTTCCATCGGAGAGGGCAACGAAAACGGGCGCGGGTTCGTGGGGCTTGGGGACGCGTCTCAGACGGTGCTTGAAAGGCTCATTCAGACCTACCAGAACCGCCAAGCTGGCGTAGTGGTGAGTGGTGTCTCAACTGGCTTGCCAAACCTCGACAACGTCACGACGGGGCTTCAAAGGGGCGACTTGATCGTGCTGGCTGCGCGTCCTTCGATGGGGAAAACATCGCTCGCCATCAATATCGCTGAGCACGTCGCCATTGAAAGCGAAGCGCATCAGCCTGTCGCCATCTTTTCAATGGAGATGAGCGCCGAGCAGATTGCTCAACGAATCCTGAGTTCTCAGTCTGAAGTGGACTCGCAAGCCATGCGAAAGGGCACGTTAAGCGATGACGAATGGCGAAGAATCGCCGACGGAATCGACAAGGTGAGCAACGCTCCGCTTTTCATTGATGACACGCCAGCGCTCACCGTCACGGCGCTAGCCAGTCGCGCACGCCGTCTCACGGCACGACACGGACGCTTAGGACTGATTGTCGTTGACTACATTCAGCTCATGCCAGGGAACGGCGGACGCAACGAAAACCGCGTCTCTGCGCTCTCGGAGGTCAGTCGAGGCCTCAAAGCCTTGGCGCGTGAATTAGACGTTCCCATCATCGTGCTGTCTCAGCTCAACCGCCAAGTGGACAGCAGAACGGACAAGCGCCCATTCATGAGTGACCTGCGTGAATCCGGCGCAATCGAACAGGACGCTGACGTTGTCATGTTTATTTACCGCGATGTGGTCTATGACAAGGCGACAGCCTACCCCGAGATGGCTGAACTCATCATCAGCAAACAGCGAAACGGCGCAATTGGCACGCTTCGCGCCAAATTTAACGGCTCAAACACCCGTTTCAAAGCATGGGACGGAGACACGGGCTACTGGGAGGGATTCGCGAATGAATCTTAGGAAAGGTGTGGTGTTCCTCAACACCGAACACGACAGGGGCGCAATGGCGAAATGCATCTCTTCTGGCTGGACCGGCTGCGGCTTCAAGCACGGAGAGCGCTTCATTGACTACTGCTACAAGTCGAACGATGTCAGCCCGCTCATCCACAAGCTTGGCCTCTTCTTCTGCTTAGACGAAAGCGACAGGCGAGAGGGACTAACGATGGCAGAGCTTCAAGCGCTGGCAAACGCTCAGGCGCTCAGCGCACAACCGACTCAACTTCAACTCTTTTGACAAATGACTCAGATCGTATATCGCCTGAAAGACAGGCAACTTCACCATTCTCTTTGTGTCATGAACGCCGACTTTGAGGAGGCGTTGGGGCGTGGCTTCCTTGAGGCCGTCGAAAACGAACACGACTATGCCACCGTGCATTGCTCCCCATCGGAGCGTCTCACCTATCGGGGGCGCAAAGACTGGGATGACAAGGTGCGCAACGCCATAGGTGTTCGCGTTCCTAAGCACACCTATTTCTTCAGGGTTTCCGAAATCGACGCACACAAAGAGGAGGCTAGTCATGGCGAAAAGTAAAAGACCGCGCAAAAAGTACAACCCGAGAAAAATTCTCGACGCAGAGAAGCAAAGCCGACGGCTCATGTTTTTGACTTCCTACTCAACGCCAACAATGGTGACAGAGCACGTGCGCCAACTTCTGGACGTTGACCTGTTGGCCTCGGGTGATAGCCCTGAGCACATTAGGCGCGTATCAGGCGCAATTTCAGTCGCAATCCTGCTCACCGACAAGCTCGGCTACGACTACGCGACGCACAGGCGACTGAACGACGTTTTGCAGTGGGGCGCGTTTTCGTGCTTCACGCTTCTCAGGCTTCGCGCATTCAGCACTGTTCCGTTGACAGACGCGAATGTCATCCCCATCCATGACGCGCTTGTTGTTGCCCAGGAGGTAATGACCGACGCATTCCACACAAACAAGGAATGGCTTTGGGAGTGCGCTTGCAAAAACAACGAAGCGCTCGACGGCATGGCGGCCATTCGCCGAGATCAGCGCGTGCTTGGCAAGCACTGGGAAACGATGATCCGCCAAGCTCGCGCAGACGTTGAACGCGAAAAGAAAAACCCAAACGGCTTCTACAAGCTCGAATTCATCGATATTCCGCCTTCTCAGGAAGGCTTATTTAACCCTTACGCATAAAGGAAACAAAATGGCTTCCATCAATAAAGTAATCCTCGTTGGCAACCTCGGCGCTGACCCCGATGCCCGCGAGTTGGGCGAAAACTCCATTCTCACTAACATGAGTCTTGCCACCACCCGACGTTACAAGAACCGTGATGGCGAATATGTCGATGAGACGGAATGGCACCGCATTGTGTTCTTTGGTCGCACCGCTGAGGTTGCGCGTGACTACTTGAAGAAAGGCTCTCAGGCTTACGTTGAGGGTCGCCTTCGCACGCGTCGCTATACCGACAAGGAAGGCGTTGAGCGCTTCGCTACCGAAATCGTAGGCGAAACCCTTCAGCTCCTTGACCGTCGCGAAAAAACAGACGGTGAGGGCTTCCAACAGGCTCAGCAAGCACGTGCACCGCGTCCGCAAGCTCAGCAGTCGCAAGCCCGCCAGTCTTACCGAGGCGGGAATGTCTACGACTTGCAAGAAGACGCTCCTTTTTAATCGTTTTTAACTCCAAGGCCTCTTAATCGAGGCCTTCTTTGCCATGCATACATCTTTGATTTTTGATTGGGTTGCAATCGTTTGGTTCTTCTTTGTTGGGTTCTGCATGATGAGCGCCGGCGCTCTCATCTGGGCGGCGGCACGTCGCGAGTCTGACTGGGGCGTTCGGCTTGTCTTTACCGTTTGCGCTTTTGCCATCTCGTGGATAGGTGTCATTACGATTGTAATCGCACTGGGAGGGTTTAATGCTTGATAGGATTTTTGATGAACAGTCGCTTCCAGACTATGCCGTGCTGAGCGTCGCACAGACGCGAAAAGCAATCGGTATCTCAGAGTCCACTCGTTGCCGTTGGGTGAGTGTTGGGAAGTTTCCCAAGCCTGTGAAGTATGCTGGAGGGGTCGGCTATCCTGTCGCCGTGATTCGCGAGTATTTCAAGCGCGAGGCCGAGAAGGCCGTCGCTGAGCTTCGCACGGAGATGGGGGCGAACCTCTCGAACGAGCGCGTCACTCGACGCATAGCCCGCGCCAAGAGGGCGCGACTTTTGAAGGAATTGGTATGAAAAAGAAGGAGGGTCGCCATCGAGCGCCCTCCTTTTTTTACGCCTGCACTTTTTCAAAGACCACTTTTGCCCACGCCTCCATAAGCTCGCGCCGTTCCTCCATGAGATCGTCGCGCTGATAGGCTTGAACCGTAGGCGACTGATGGACGTGCGCCAGCGCCTTTTCAGAGAGCGAATAGGGCACGCCTGAGCGTTCGCACCAGTCCCTGAACGTCGAACGGAACCCGTGCGCCGTGGCTTTGGTGTGCGTTTTGCGCTGAAGCAAGAGCCTGGGGGTGTCTAAGCACAGTTTGCTCTTAGACCATTTGGACACGAACACGTAACCCGCCTCCGTTTCGCTCAGCGTGCGCTTGGCATTTAGCAAAATCGAAACGGCGTGAGAAGAGAGCGGGACACGGTGCACTCGGCCTGCTTTCATTCTGGAGTCTGGAATCGTCCAAACTCGATCGTCAAAGTCGATTTCGTCCCACTTCGCACCAACCCATTCACCGGGGCGCGTCGCCGTCAGGATGCCAAAAACGATGGCTTGAGAGCTGACGTTTTCGAACGGGAACAAGTCCGCCACCAACTGCTGCGTTTGCTCAAGCGTGAGGCGCTCATGGTGCTTTACGGTAGCGACGCGCGAGGCTGGGGGCAAGTAAGTCTCTAAGCGCCCACGCCATGAGGCGGGATTCGCGTCAATTAGGTCGTCGTTCATTGCTTGGTAGAAAATCGCCTCAAGTCGAGAGCGAAGGCGCGTCGCCGTCTCTGTTTTGGTTTGCCAGATAGGCTCAAGAACCTTCAGGATGTGTTCTTTCTTGATGTCCTCTATGGCTATGTTGCCCAAGACGGGCACGGCGTAGGCTTCCACAGTGGAGTACCACTGCGCCTTGTGTTTCTCGTTTTTCCAGAGCTTCACTGAGGCGATTCTGTCGACGGCGAACTCCCAGTATTCGCCAAACGTCACGCGTCGCTTTTCTGCCTTTTCTTCAATGGCGCTCGACTCGGCGCTAATGGCCTTGATGTACTCGCGAACGTCTATGCCGTCGGATTTAAGGCGAGCAAACCGCTCGGCGATTTTTCGAGCGTCAAAGTACGTCAGCTCATGCACGTTTCCAATCGTCACGTCACGGCGCTTTTTGTTTAATTGGTATCTGTAGATCCACGTGCGCGAATTGCCACGAACTTTCAGAATAAGCCCCTCACCGGCGGAGTGGCTACCGTTACCGAGTGTCAGATAGTTTTTTGCTGTTACTCGATACATTTCTTCAATCTCCCTTTTTTGTGATTTTCAAAGCGTGACCCACACTTTGTCCCACACCTCATAGCGTAATTGAGTTGTTTTTGATAGTCCAATGAGAGTGGAGGGAAATTGAGATGCTGTTTGTTACTTTCTGGAATCCCTTGGGAGACTAGGGACAAAACAAAACCCCGCGGAGTTAACCACGGGGTTTTGAAAGTATTCTGGCGGAGAAGGGGTCTGTCGTGTTTTGAGACGAGAGAAGGGATTGCGCGAAGTGTGGCTGTTGTTTGTCCCACACTTTGCCCCACACTCAGAGGGCTTAAGGCGATAAGTTCGGATGCGGGCTGTGGGCCAATTGGGGTATAATTTCGTTGTCAAAATGGAAAGTCGGTTTCGTTCGTTCTCGATTCCTCAAAGGCCGCCCCCTTGCAGTTCGCTGTGAGGGGGTTTCCTTTTGGGCAAAAGAAAAACCCCGAAGCCGAAGCCTCGGGGTTCTCTTTCACTTCCTGACCTGTTTTCACAGAGTTTCCAATGAAATTATACCTCGTCCTGATACTGTCCATCGTAGGGATTTGACACGTCGCCCGCCAACTGCTCGAACTGAATAGAGGCGAAGCTGTCGCCAATCGAGAGCGTGTCCGTGGGGGTGGGGGAGTTGTTCGTGAGCATGAAACGAGGGCGGGTGTTGTGCCCAGGTTGGTAGACGGGCGCGGACACCGTGAGGCCTTTCCTGAGCCAACGATTGCGAATGACGATCCGAGCGCACAGGTTCTCAGGGAGGGCGATTTTCTCTAACGGCTCAACGAAGACGGATTCGCCCGCGCTGAGCTGAAAAAAGGCGTGCTCACCGTTCGAGAAGTCGAGGAAACGGCGCGTCGTGAGGTCAACGCCGATGGGGTTGACTTTGGTTGTGTCGAGAGGAGAGATGAGGCGAGAACCTGCCTCGAAGATTTGCGTGTCTGTGAGCGTCATGAGAGAACCTTATACCGTTGTTTTACAGTATAATTTTACTCTCTAGGTAGGCGGTCGTGGGTCTGAGTCTGCACGACGCGCTGGGGATTAGGAGTCGGTAACGGCTCCTTTTTTCTTTTGCGTATCGGTAGCGCCCCCACGCACAAAAAACAAAGCCCCCAGCCATTAATAGGAGGGGGCTTTGGCGACAGTGAGCGGATTAGTCGACAGCAACCGAGAGGTTGAGCTTAATCCCGAGTTGAGCCATCAGGTCTTCGATTCGGTCGATGGCGCAATCCTTCGTTAAGTCCACGAAGCGCTGCGCGTTGGCCGGCGTCGTGCCTGTCAGCTCAGAAAGGCGCTTGAGATTGATATGACGATCGCAGAGCGCGTTCCAGAACAAGATTTTGGACTGCGTGCGAAGGTTCACGTGAATCACGCTTTCGTCTTCCTGTTTTGCGCTCGGCATCGGGATTGGCAGACGGTCGCGTCGATAGGACTTCTCAAGCGTTTCCTTCAAGAGGTCATGAGCGCCGTCGTTGAACGCTTCCTCGGAATCAAATTCGCCAGTGAACTCGGGAATGTCGCGAGAAGAGACAGAGACGGTGCCGTCATTGGCCTTGACAATGAGAACAGGGTATTGCATAGTGATATGGAAATGTTTTTGGGGGATTGAACCCCTCCCCGAAGGGAGGGACGAAGGTTAGGCGTTATTTACGCTTTTTTCGTTTCTTCTTATTCTTGCGTTTTGTTTTGTCCGATAGTGTGGTTTTTACTCGAACAAAACCGAACAAGACGAAGAAAACTCCTTCAAGTTCAATCTTCCATTTCACATTTCTCACCTCCTTTTGTCTGTTGGTTAGTAATGATATAATTATACACTTTTACTGTAAAAAGTCAAGGCTTTTTGTGAAAAAAGAGGCGATTTTTTAGGTGTTTGTATGATTTTTTTAGGTGGTGATTGGTGCTTTTTGAGTTCCACGCGAACCCTCGGCAGTCTCTGTCGGGGGTTTTGTGTTTTTAGGGTGCGCTTCTCGCGTCCGCTAGTTAGCCACGGCCTTTGTTAGTGCGTCGTGCGCTTGTGCATTTTGTCGAAGAAGCTCTGCACCTCGTGCAAGTAGCGTTGCGCCTTCAACGAGAAGTCTTTGGCACTCTTCGTCTGCGCCTTTTTCCACTCCTGGGGAATGGCTTCTGGCTTGGGCTTTGCGGGCGGACTCGCGCACCCGCTCAAGCTGAGCGCCAAGCTCATCGCTGCGACTGCGCTCAGCGTCCAATTCGTTTTGAATCGCGACAATCCTTTCATGAGATTCCCTCTCTTGTTTTGCCACGGCACGTTCCGCATCGATCCGCGCCTCTTTTGCCTTGGCCTCGTAGTGCTCACTGACAAGGTAGCCAGAGAGCACCGCAGAAACCGCGCACAGCGCAAAATAGAGGGGTGCACGCTTGATGGCTTCCCCGCAAAGGGTAAACAGAAAGCCCCACATCACAAGCCCTCCATGCAACGCTCAAACTCAGCCTCACGGCGGTTTACTAAGCCTTGGGTTTTGGTCTTCCCGACGTACACCCACCGGCGAAGCTCTCTACACGCCCCCACGTGGTCGCCCGTGTTGAGCTTTTTAACCAGTGTTGACGAACAGAACGCGCCCGCCCCCACGTTGAAAGAGAAAGACGTGAAAGCGTCGAATTCACCCTGAGACAGTGGCACGCTTACGCACCGCCTCACGGCGTTTTCAGCGCCCTCAACGTCCTTCGCTAACCTTTGCAAAGCCTCGGCGGGCGTGGTCTTGTCGCCAAGTTGCACGCCCTCCGTTGAGCCAAAGCCAATAGTGGGCACGTCGCCCTTAACGGGCACATACGCGTCTTCTGAGTAGCCTTCAAAGGTCGCGATCCCGAGAAGCCCCAGCGCACTGAGCGCAGTTGCTACGACTTTTGGCTTCATGCTCATCTTTGCGTCTTGCGTCCTTCCATTCATCGCGCCATTTCCACAGGGCGTGGACTATCACCACCCCGAGGTAGAGCGCTGTTAGAACCTGTACCAAATCGGGGATAGGCACGCCCAGTACGTCCAACCCCGAAACGGCACCCCCTACAGCAATGGGTGCGCCTTTTGCCGAACCTCCAACGGATGCGCTCCCTTCGATGAAACCATTGCTCATTTGTTCCTTGTTGTTGCACATAGCAAAAAGCGCCCACCAGGGCGCTCCTCACGAAGGTTTATTTAGTGTCGGGACCGGCCTTGGCCTTCTCCCTCTCTTTTTCCACCTGCTTTTGCACCTTTGCAAGCTTCAACTGCATTTTGCGTCGCTTACACTTCTTGCGGGTGCAAATGCCCTTGTCATCCTCGGGTGCGCCACAACAAACGCAATGCGTTAAGACCTTTTCGCTCATTCCTCATCCTCCTGAAGTTTTGCGTATTCGGCACGTAAGCTAGCGATTTCTTCCTCATCGTTAGCTAAGACGGCTAAACCAATGCGGTAGTTCAAATCCTTGACCTTTTCCTCGTAGGCGCGGATTTCCTCGTTTAAAGCCTCTTCCATCTTTTCCGCTTCGGTCTTTTCGGGGTGCTTCTTGACGCTGACAAAGCCCGCGTCCGTTTCTTCATAGTAGCCCTCTACCTGAGCTAAGGCGCTGACAAGCGCGCGCATTTCGTACCCATGCTGAGTAGCGTCATCGGTAGCCACCTTGACCCCTAAAATCTGGTCAGGGTGCGTGGGCTTGGGTTCAGCCTGCCACGCTTTCCCGTCCCATTTATAGAACATCGACGGGTCAGCCTCACCATCGCCCCACGGCGCGGTTTCTACCGCGTCATCGGTCTTAATCAGCCCGTCTACCGCGGTATATTGCCATGCGGTCAAACCTGCAAAATAGCCTTTTTCGTCAAAGGCGTAAACGGTGACAAGGTCACCATCCATGTAATCTTTTTCCATAAAAATTACCTATGTAAAAAAGCGCCCACGTGGGGCGCTGTTTGTTTTGTCCATCCGTACCCGCGGGCTTGCCTAACGTCACGGGTGAGCTTAAGTCGCAAGCGAATGCGTCTAGTACGTACGCAATCTTTACGGACTTTACAGGGGCGTTTAAGGGTACGGACAAGCCCTATTACTCGTTTAACAATGCGTCAAACTCTTTCCAAGGGCGCAATGTGAGCTTTGACGCGTCACGCTCAAACTCCATCTACGGGAAGAGTGCTACTGTGCAACCGCCCGCGGTTCGATTGTTGCCATGTATCAAAGCCTAGGCTTTAATACAAGGGAGCAATTTCAAAGATGGGGGCTGAACGCGTTGGGTAGCGCTCACGCCCTCCATTTTTGCGTAGGCGGTGATTTGCTGAAGCGTGCGCTCACCGCCGTAAAAGCTATCGCGCTTGTCCCATCCGCCGTACCCATCGGTGAATCGTGCGCCCGCTGGTGCGCCGTATTTTTGCCCTTGTTTTTGGTAAATCATCGAAACGCCCCCAGATGTCGTGTCGTTTGCGTCACGCATTTCTTTAATGCCGTGGTAATGCTTCGCTAATGCGCCGTTCAGGTCAGGCAAGCCCGCGGGTACGGATGAGCCAATGGAACTGCTCGCGCCTTGGATAAATTTGTCTAACAAGTTAGGGAGTCGGAATTTGCCCGAACTAGCCGAACCGTAGGTGCTACCAATGGCTCGATACAGGGCGGGATAGGACGATTGAGAGACCTCACCCCCGTTACACAGCAACCAACCAGACGGCGCACTGCTTGCGTGGAAAAAGGCAACCATGCCAGTAGGGATAGCTTGGATGGAGTTAAATTTACTATCCGTGTAACGTCGGGAATTCGTCTCGGCGTCGTTTGCTTTAGCGCGGGCGTACGACTCAGTAGCAAAACCTCGACCGTTAACGTACGACTCAGTAGCAAAACCTGAGCACTTCGAATCCGTGTAAGTCTTAGCGTTACGCTCAGCGTCGTTAGCCTTAGTACGTACATATGCTTCGGTAGCATAGCCCTTGTTAGTTACCCAGCTCTCAGAAGCAAACCCCGAACACTTGCCGTCCACGTAAGACTTATTCGCAGCGTCATAGCTTTGCGTAGGCGTGCCCACGCTAACGATTTTGTGATAGTTAGCGCTGATGGCTGTGTTTGACGTGGAAAGCATGGTGCTGCTACCGTGAGACACGCTCCATTGGCTCGCATTCCCAGAGACGCTAAACCCGCCCTGCTTGAGCGCACCGCTCACGGTCAGGTTTTGCAAGTAACGGTCTTTCGAGCCAAAGTTGCTGTCGGTCACAATGCCTTCTTCAGGCTCAACGCCCGAAATAGCGCGTGCGATTTCCGTGTCAACGTAAGCCTTGTTCGTCGCGTCGGTCGCGCTCTGCGGGTTTGCAAGCCCCTTGACTCGGTGGTTCTCCATCGACAAATCAGCACGGACTGCCACGTTGTCAGCGCCAAACTTAACGATGGCTACGTTAGACTCCGAGATGTCCAGCGTTTCGCCCTCGTTCTTCAAGGCAAACGTAGAGCCACCAACAAAAGAGACGGTAGGAACGGTGGTGCCGTTGCCTGCCTTCACCTTCCAGTTCGCGATGTCTCGTGCGTAGGCGTTTAAGTTGGTTGCGGTCAGAGCGTCTTTGAGGTCAGATCCGACTTCTACCCCGCCTGCGGTTGCGCCGTCACCTGCGTAAAGCTTCTTAGTGTCGGTATCGAAAACCAACTCACCCGTCGCATAAACAGAGCGCCCACGCGCGTTACTGGTAGCCTGCTTTACAGAGAACGTCAAACTGGACACGTCGAAAGTGGGGGTGAGGTGTTTGGGCTGAATGGAGCCTACACCGACGTTCCCGGCTACGAAATTTCGCAAACCCTTTTTGAACCCCGCGTACAGGTCACTGTTCAGGGTCGCGTCTTCATGGGCGTTTTCAACGACGAAAGCGCCTAAGACGTTTGAGGCTAAAGCGCCCTGAGCAAAGACGCGGTTAAGCTCTGCGCTCTTAGCAATGCCAGATTTAAAGCCCGTCTTTACAGCGGGTAAGTTCTCCCACTGAGAGAACGGCGTAACGTTCGGGTCATCACCGCCCGCGAATTTCAGTAATTCATTTTTATTACTCATGGATTTCACCACTATAGAAGTACCCAGAATCTAAGCCCTTAAGGGCGCTTGTGTCAGAGTCAAAACTGAACCATGGGAGGTTATCAACGATTTCCCAGCCAACCCCAGCGGGTGCGAAGTCAAGGATTTTGCGACTGAAAAGCTCCCGCACCAGAGGGGGCGCGGTTGCCTTAGTAAGGTATAAGGTCATGTGCATAGTGCCCCAGTCTCGAACCGCTAACGCCACGTTAAACACCGTGCCCATACGGTCAATCAGGGCGTTTAGAGACTCGCGCCTACCATCCCAATGGTTGGTCAGAATTTTGCATTTGATGACCTGTCGGTAGGGTTCGTCACCCAGCCTGACCATGCCATCGACGGGGTCGAATTCGCCCATCCACGCGCCAAAATCAAAGCCCGTGCGCTCATCGTCCAACGTGAAATACACGTCGATTAGAGCCATAGGGAGGTATCTACCCACGCCCACACGCGCTCCGATTGCGTCCAGTTGGTCACCCTCAGCCCAATCAACGTCAAAGCGTTTGCGTAGCTCAGAGAGCGTCCTGCGGGCTTCAAGTAAGGGCGTGGTCAACGCCCCCACCATCAACCGCATTTTGCGTGACGCACTGGGTGCGCCTGCAAGGAGGCTCACGTATTCGTTTTTATCGGTCATACGTCCTCCTTACTGTTGGGGTTGTGGGGGGCGTTGGTTCGCCTCTGCTAACAAGTAACGTTTGCCGTTTATGATGACGGTTGTACCTTCCTTGAGGCGGGTGTTCGGTGTAATGTTATTCGTGTAGACTTTTCCGCCGTTTCCGTACTCGTACTGACACGTTGTGTCTTTCAAGAAGAACACGTCCGTCCCTGCCACGCTAGCCCCGCCGCTCCATTCGCTAGGTCTGAGCCGCCCCGTAAGGCTACTAATAGTTGAGGTATCTTTTGTGTGGTCGTTTCGGTAGCGGTAACCTTCAAATCCACTAAGCCCCAATTGTGTTGACGCGTCCACCATCCGGGGGCGCTCAGCGGGCGCGGTCTCGGGCTGTGCGTCGGTCTGCGTGCCACCCTCAGCCGTCACGGCGGGCGTTGTTTGCACCTCACCGTCTGCGGTTTCCACGCCTACCGTCTGAGTGCCACCGTCTGCCATCTCAACGTTAGTGCCCGCGTCCGTGCCCGTGCTTGTGCCCGTGCTCGTACTGGTGCTTGTGCTAACGCCCGTATCTAACGTAGACCCACCGCCACCAGACGGGGGCGTATATGAGCCGTCACGGTCAATGATGACCTGAACGTTTTCAGGTGAGCACATGGCGGCTTCTTTCCAAGCCATCCTGAGCGTCTGCGGGCGCGTGCCAGTAGCAGAGCGCCCTAACTCGATACCGTCGATGTCGAAACGGTCGTCAATCTGTCTGCACCCTGAGGTGCTCGCAACCGTTAAGACGCGCGTTAAGTTGACGCTCTCGCCGATTGATAAGCCGTCAATGTAGCCAGCCACGCGGGCTTTCAACTCGCCCTCTGCGACGGTCAAGTAAGACTGCGTGGGGCGGATGATGACTTTGGCGTAAACAGGCACGTCTTTAGGACGGCTAAAACTAACCGTATTAGGAAACCCGTACTTGTCAATCACGTTGACCTTGATATCGCCATACGTACCGCACCCCACGCCACCCTTAAGGTGGATAGTGTCAGCGATTTGACCCACAGCGCCACCGTCTACCAGCAGAGCAATCGAATGGGCGGGTACGCCTTCCTTAGTGGGTACGTCACCATCGTTACGGATACCCGCAACGCGCTTCACGCCGTCGATGTCCAGAATTTCGCCAACGACACCCTCCCACAAAGAGCGTGAGGGTTTCGCGGTCGATCGCTTTTGACGGGCACGTAAAGAACTATCAGACTCAACAGGCACGCCTGCAATGGCGGGCGCGGGATTGGTGACCGACTGCCAGCCCCTAACGGGGGTCGCAATGAGCGTGACGCTACCCGCTGAGGCGGTATAAGCCTCGTTATCTTTAGCCTTAGCGGTTACCGTGATTTCGCCATTGCTTGGAATGGTCACCACCTCAGGTAAGACCCACAAATTACGGTTAGTGTCCTGCGCCATGCCGTTTTTAATCACGGTGCCTGCTTGACCGATAAGGCGCAAATCGACGGTAGAGCCTAAAGCCAAACCGCGCTTTAAGCCGTTGGTTTTTACGGCAGAGTCCAGCCCAACGCCCGAAGCCGTCAAGGGGCTGAACTGCGAATAGAGCTTGACCGCCTCGGCGTTCACGTCGCTCAACGCTAACGCGAACACCGACAAGAGCTGACCGTCGGGCGAATCGTCGCTAAGAACGATGTCGTCACCGAAGATGAGCTTCATTCGACGGACAAGCTCAGCCCTAACCTCATCGAAGGTCGGGGCTTTGACGCCTGCGGGCGTCACCTCAAAAATTGGGTTCAATTCAGACCTCCAGACGTTCTATATACGTGTCCCCAAAGTCGGTCTCAAGAGCGATCGAGACGACTGCCCGCCGAGTTTCTGGGTTCTCTAAAATGTCCATCTTTTCAATGGATTTGACGTGAGGGGTGTCCAAGACTGACTCACGCAGCATCACCTCCAATAGGGGGTTGTGCCCGACACCTTGGGTCATCCATGGCGTGCCTGCGTCTTCATCGAAGAACCACGAGCCGCGCCAAAGAAGAAGGCGCGTCATGACGTTCTGAGCCACGCCTTCGGGGGTGTCGACGTGGAGCGAATCGCGCCCACGGCCGAAGACCACCTCGCCGTCTTTAAGTTTTCGTGTTTTCACACACCCTCCTTAGTGAGCGCTCGACGTTTCGCCGTGAGCGCCCGCGTGAGTATGCCCCGTGAGGCTAATGCCACCAGCCGTAACGTCACCGTCGGCGTGTAACCCGCCCGTCGTGGTGAGCGAACCCGTCACGGACGCGCCAGACCCGCCAGAGATGGCCAGCCCGCCTTGTCCGACAATGAGGCCGGTCACCGTCAAAACAGGGGTGTCGAACGTCATCGAACCACTGGCGTTTACTTGGACGTTAGGACACGTCACGGTCGCGTTACCGCCCACGTTAATCGTTGCGTTGCCCGAGATGGACACCGACGAACTTCCGCCCACCGTCGCCTTCACGTCGCCCACGGTTTCGAGAGTGACCTCGTGAGAAGTGGGGTGGATGGAGACAAGCGCTTGATGGTCATCGCTGCGAAGCTCAACGCGTGCCGTGCTCGGGTTCGATATCTTCGTTTTCTGACTCCAGACCCCGCAGATGGCGAAGCCGTCCGACAGGTCATGCATTCGCGCACTCAAAGGAGGCTGAATGCCACCGTCTCGCCACCACGCGTCAATGCAACGATCGGCGAACACAACAAGGCATTCGTCGCCCGCTTTGATTGGGAAGGTCAAAGAGCACCCGCCAGCATGAGGGAACACCACAGGCACGTCCAACAAGACGGGCATTTCAACCGATTTGACGTTGCCCATCTCGTCCGTGACTCGGCCGAGAATCGTGGGCTGTGCATCCACCGTCAATTTTTCGGGTTGGTAGCGCGTCACCACGCACGGCAAACTCACCCACGAGTGGGCAAGCGCGCCGTCCAGCGCGTCGGCGATTTGGCTTTCCTCGTTTTGAAGACGCGCCCTAAAATCAGGTCTAAGTTCCATTTGCAAGGATCCCGTAAACGTCGGAGGAAAGAGCACCAGGGGTGATTGCTGCGTTCACACCCTCGCAAACTAAGGCGGTCGTCCACTCATTGCCGTGAGTGTCGCCCGAATGCTCACGCGAAAGGATTTTGTACAGCCCGTTCGAGTCAAGCATTGCGCCGTCACTTGCGAAGTTCGTGTTCAAATCAGCCCCCATCGTCGTGTCATGCACGGATGATTGAATGCCCGAATTGTCGATAAGGACACAAGCCCCAAGCTTTAGAGCGGGATTCAAACGCGCTTTCACGTTCAAACCGCCCACCGTCATCGTCGGTCGCCCTTCGAGGCCTGTTTTGCCAGTGAGCACGATCGCTTTTCCCGGCAAGCGCCCGCCCGTAGGCATAGCCACCACGCCATCTTCGGTATAGCCCCACTGCAATCCGTTGTTCTGAGCGATTTCGCTCATCACGTCTGCCGTGTTGGCGAAGAAAACGCGCCCACGAGGGAGCGCGTCTTTACGAAGCTCAGGGGTTTGCACCGCCTTTACGTCCTTGGTTGCGTAGGAGTCCTTGACGCGCCCGAGAACCTCTGTGTCGTTAGCCCCCGCGGGAACAGACGTGACCATGGTCGCGAAGCTGTGAGCAACGCCCCCAGCGGTCGCGACGATATCCATAAACGTTTCGGTGTTCGTATCGCGCCCCGTGTGCTTAGCCACGACGACACCACGGAAAATGACACCGTGGTTTTCGACGTAACCCGCCTCAATCACAATGGGCTTGCCCACTTTGATTTTTGAGATGGTCTCAGCGCCCACGTTGAACACGCGAACGTTAGCCGTACAAGGACGGCTTAGCACAGCCTGAGAGACAGAGAACTGAACGCGAAAACTCGACAGGTCGAGAACCTGAGTATCAGACGTGCCCACAACGAGGGAGAAGTAACGAATCCAATTCGCCATCACGCCCTCCAGTAGAGCTTGTCAACCGTCGTGCCCAAATCGTCAAAGCCGATTCGATAGCTATCAAAGCCATCGACGAACGCCCAAAGCTCACCCAACCCCAAGTACTCGAAGCCCTCAAGAATGTTTAAGCCCGCCTTTAAGGGAACGCCGTGAATGAAGGGCGTGCCATCGTCGCCGTCGATGTCAACGAACCAGCCCCAGTCCGTCTCGCCATCTCGCCAAAGAATGGAAATCGAGACGGGGACAGAGCCGAGTTCAGTCTCAAACTGCTGTGGACCGGTCGCGAGGCGAATTTGAAGCCATTCGCTCATTTTCTACCTCCCGCGGGCGTTGCCGAACGCGAACCCGTGGCTTTGCGTCCACTGGCACGTTTCGGGTTCTTAGGTTTGCGTTTCAATTCGACTTCGAGAGCCGTTGCCAAGATGATTTCACGGAACACCACATCAACCACCAACGCGTTTTCCGTCTTGTCGGACGTGGTGACGCGCAAGGACTCGATCAAGACGTGCTCATACTTTCGTTTCCCAGTTGAAAGGGAAAAGATTTGGCGTTCAGACTGCATTTTCAACAGCGCCTGATACACGTCACGAGTGGTAGTAATGCCCTTGAAGAAGTCACCCTTCATGGCGTTGTTGATGACGCTATTCAAGGCCGTGGAGGAGTCAGACCACGCAAAGGTGGCATGAATCAAAGACGGCTTTTTGAAGGCGTGGTCAGCCACGTTCGCGCCCGCGTCGACTGGGTATTCAGTGACCTGCAGTTCGTCCGTGTGCTCTTCGCTAATCACAACGTCGGGGATGATTCCGCCAATGCTTCGCTTGCGCCCAAAAACGAGGGCTTCAACGTTGGAATACATATGAAGCGCCTCCTTTAGCGCAGAGCAGAACCGAACGTCCGCAAGCCGTCTTGGGTCGCCCCTCGGACAGCGTCACCAGTAGAGCGTGCCAAGTCTCGGCCGCCGTTTACGGTGATGTTTTGCGTGATGTTCACGTTCTTGTTTGTGTTGGTCAAATTCGTGACGTTGCTCGTCGAGTTCGTCACGTTGCTCACAGACGTTTCACCCTCGGGGGTCGTGACCACCTGAGGCGTTGCCAAACCGACAGCCTCGGGGCTTCGCTTCGCGTCCTTGGCTTCTTCAGCCGTCTGGGCGTTAGGCGTTGCCGTCGTGGGCTTCGGCACGGTCAGCGCCTGTTCCTGCTTGTCGCGTCGAGGAATAGCAAGCGGAGACTTTAAGTCAAACGGGTCAAACGTATGTTTAACCCCGACAGTCTCGGGCTTCTCAACCTCAATCGGCGCAATCTTCGGCGCGTCAATCGCGGGCACGTCCAAGCCGATGGACTTCGGCGCGTCTACCCCCACGTTTCCAATCTTCGGCGCGTCAATCGCGGGCACGTCCACCTTAAGTGTTGGCATACTGGGCACGTCTACAGAGACGTTAGCGTTCACGTCGTGTTTTACGACGCTTTCACTTGCCTTTGCCTGTGCCTGAGGCTTCGTTTCCGCCGTCGTGACGGGCGGTTCCTGAGGCTTGGGCACGTTGCCCGTGACGCGCTTCTCAGTCACCTCTGCGGGCTTCTGGGCGCGTGCGTCTTTTTCACGCTGAGCCTTAGAAATCGAGCCAAACACATCGCGCTGAGGCTCTTTCCCTCGGACGGCATCCAACGGCGCAAACGTCGACTTCTCGGGCTTGGCTTCCGTGCGCTTTTCAGGCACTTTCAAGACAAACTCGATCGGGTCGCGAGACGGCGCAATAGTTGGGACCGGCTGAGGCTTCTGCTTGGTTGGTTCGGGCGCGGGTTCAGGCTTCTTTTCAAAAGCGCCCTTATCGTCCCACCAGTCCTTGGCAGTGTCCCAAACGCCCTTGGTGGCCACCGAATCCGTCACGGCATTGACCTTGCCAGTGACTGCGTTGTAAGCGCCCGTGACCTTGTCATAAACGCCTGTGACCAGCTCAACGGCCTCTTGGAAACGAGCAACAAGCGCGTCCCAAGCCTTACCAACCTCGGTCGTAAAGTCTTTGATGGCTACTCGCCATTCGCCCAACACCGACGGCAGTTTCTCGGCCATCTCAGAGAGCTGACCGCCAACTAAATCGGTAAGGACCGCCGTTGCGAAGACTTTCACGTCTTCAAACATGGAGTCCATGTCGCCCATGAACTGAGCGGCCTTCTTGGCGTTCGCGTCCAAGTCCACGCCCATCGCCTTTTGATGGCGAAGTGCACGCTCGAACTGCTCTTCAAGCTTGCCTGAGCGCATGAGGTCGACGGTGTCCGCGTCAAGCCCGAACTGAGCGCCCGCCAGCGTGGCACGCGCACTGCTCATGTTTTGGAACGCCTTGCCCATGTCGCGCAAAATGTCAACATGGTCACGTAATTTGCCCGTTGCCTTGTCATAAGCGTCGACGTTGAGCACGCGCTTCATCTGAGAGGCTACGCCGGGCAAATCGCGAAGCTTGGTGCGCAACGCGGAAACCGACTGCATAGCCTGCCCCGCGTTACCCCCAATTTGTGAAAAAGCGAAGCCAAGGGCACGAATCTTCGCGTCGCTAGTGCCTGCCCTCGCGGCCTCCATGTGGAACTTGGACAAGTCCGAGGAGGCCTTTAAAACAGCAGCGCCAACCGCAACAGCAATTCCTGAGGCGGCCGTGGCAACGTTGGCAACGCTTTTTCCAGCCATTTGAGTGGCTGATTTAAATTTGCTTTCTGACTCTTTGTCAACATCGAAAGCGACAGAGATTAGGTACTCGTCCTTGTTGGCGGTATCAGTCATCCCTTCTCCTTCAATTTAGCCAGTAGCGCCTCATTGTGGGCGCGGTTGTCCAGAAACTGGTTCATCGTCAGTACATCCGCCAACGACAACGTCCCGTCGGTCAAGGATTCGTATTTACAGAACCCCGACGCGACAGGACGCATTAGGAAGTCTTCCCCGTCGGGAAGAAATAACCAGTTCTTTAGGACTTCATCTGCTTGCGAGCAGCCTCTAAGAAGGCGGAAAGCTTGGAGGCGCTCCAAATAGGGCGGAGCTGTTCTTTGAGAACGGTCTCCACAACCTTATACAGCTCAACCAAGCCCATGTCGTCGAACATGAGCTGGTTGTTCACGCTCAAGGGTGCCCAAGAACTCCCTTGCTGAACCTTCACGTGCTTGAGCACAGTGTGAATCACGTACTCAAGCTCAGAGTCTTCCATGCGAGAGAGGTCAATCAACAAGGGTTTCGAAGCGAACGAGGCCTCAACGAAGGCGCTGTTGGACTTCTCCTTGTCACCAGCCTTGAAAGCTTCCACGCTCTCCATAGTCGCGCCCACAAAGAAGAGGGCGCTATGGAGCACGGGTGCTAAACGACGAACCACATGGAATTGCTCCATGGCGTTTAACGACTCGACACGGTACTTGCGCCCGTCAATTTCTCGTTCGCTAACCGCCATGCTTACGCCCCTTCGTAGACACCGCGGACGGTGTCAATCTTGATTGCGTTGAAGACCCATTCCTTAACACGAGCACCAGTGGCGCTGTAGCCGTCGCCGGGAAGCCCCTTGAAGGCAACCTGACGGGCAACCGTGGTGGTGCCGTCGGCGCTATTCTGAATGGTGATGGCGCTCTTGCCCCAAGCGCTGGAGCTAAGTTGCTCAGCGTTGAAGAGCGCCGTGAGCTTAGCGTTCACGGGGGAGGTTTCCAGCAAGCGAACCTTGATGGTGCCCGACTTGTTGGCGCTGAGCACGTGCATACCCTCGCCATCGGCACCGATCGTCATGGAGCCTCGCTCAGAGTCGTAGTCCCATTCAATCCCCTCTTCTGCCACAGTTGCGCCGTAGCCCAAATCGATGACTGCACCGCCCGTAAGGGTGCAAGTAACATCCTGAAAACTGTACGTACCAGCCATTTCTTACTCCTTAGCGGTTCACGGTGATGGACACGTCCACAAAGTGGATAGCGCCCTTCAATTTGACAGCGATTTGCGTCATGGGAGCCTTGCGGGCTTCACGGTCTGCCTGAAGCTGTTCTTCCAAGGGTTCCATGTACACATAGTAGCCAGTCGGGAGAACGTCGCCCTTTTTGAGAAGACCGAACTCGTCACCGTTCCAAACGCCAGCGCCGATGAGACCGTTGTTCACGCCCTTGTCGAGAGCCTTGTTAATGACCGCACGCAACTGAGCCATGCCCTGTTCGTCCTGACCAACCTTGGTGGCGGTCGTGTAGAGCAAGTTCCAAATCTGGTTCTGAACCGTCGATTCGAGCCAGTCGAGACCATGGATTTCGTCGATAAAGTCGCCCGACGAGGTCACGCCTTCTTGCAAGATTGCAGAATCGTTGTTATACGCAGCGAACACGTTGATGTTCTTAGCCGTCAAAGCCTTGTCACTTTCCGTGTCGAGGTTTTCAGCGATTACAGAGGGTTCTTGTTTGAACTTGAGCGTGATGGTCGTGTTCGAACCTTCAAACTTAACCGTAGCCATGCGCCCGAAGACAGAAGCCACAGCCTGCGGGTGGTGGGAGCTGAACTGGACGATGGAGCGCTTGAAGCCGTTAGCCTTGAGCTTAGCCCCGAGGCTTTCGTCGTTCATGGGGTCTAACTCGCGGGAATCCTGCGACGTGAAACCGATAACGTGCTTGACTTCGGAGGCTTCGATGAGACCAGCGGACTTCACAGCCGTTTCAGCGTCGACAGGCTCGGCAATGATTAAGCCGTACCAGTTCGGACGCTTGACCATTTCAGCGACAGCCTTCTCAAGCGTCTCAGCCTGAGCGCCGTCAACAGAACGAGCGCCAACGCCAAAGCCGAGCTTGTCGCCCATGTCGCTCGTTTCCTGAACCGTCACCTTGGAGTCGGTACCGGTCGAAGCAGACGTGACCACAAAGCGCTTGCCGTCAAACTTGACGAAGCCCTTGGATTGGAGCGCCTCTTCAAGCTTCGAAGCCACGCCGTTGAGGTTGGTTTCGTTGCTGAGGTCGATGCCAGAGAGGGCGACTTGTTCGCCGTCGATGACGAACGTCACGTTGCCCGCGGAAATGCCCGTGAAGTTGGAGGCTTTGAGTTCTTCGCCTGCGAGAACACGCCCAACGAGAGCGCCAGTCGTGGCGTTTTTAGCCCAACGCCCAATCTGAAGCGTCGTGGGCTTCGGGGACTGCGCAAAGAAGGCCATGGCGGCCAAGTGTTCGGGCGCTTCCGTCCCGAAGTCGGCGACAACGTCAGCGATATTTGCGTAGGAGCGAACGCGCTGGTCAACGTCGATTACGTCGGTTGCGCCGAGAATGAGCATTGCGCCAAAGTTGCGCCCCGCGGTTGCACGCGGACTCATGGTGACTTGCACGTTAACATTGCGAGTCACAGGCAAGGTAGCTTTTTGCATTTTTCCTTTCCTTTAGTTTGTATGGATTTCGAAGTCGGCGGACGCGAGGTTCCGCACCCCGTACTCACGCTTCGTTTGACGCGCAAGCGTGAGACGCACGTCCCAGCGGTCAAGCAATCGCCCCGAGTACCACTCTGGAGCGTGCTCAGCCGTCGGTGAGAGCGTCCTTAAGGACAAGCCAAAGCGCTTCAGCTCTGTGACGTTCTGGCTCAACGCCAGCCCCATGGCGAAAGCGTCCGCGTTTTCGCGGGCGTTCGTCCCAAAGAAGGACACCACAAGCGAGAGCGTCTGCCATTGGCGCACAGTCGAAGAGCCAAGCCCGCCGTTTGTATGAGGCTTGCGCTCAATCTGAGGTGTTCCCTCGGAGTCAACAGAGATAAGCCCCACGCTTGCCCAATCGGCGTTCAGTGGAGGTTGCTCAAGCGGTTCTGCGTCCCACGATTTGCGAACTAACGCCAAGGGAATGCCAGTCAGTCCAGCCACATGGACGCGCAAGGCGTTCACGGGGTTGGCTTGTTTGCCTTCGCCTTGAAGGTGCCCGCTATGTCGTGAATCGTTTTTAACAGTCATACGCCTCCTCGGGGTGGCAGATGAGACGAACGAAGCCCGCGCCAAACTGAGCGCCGTCTGAGCGGTCAGCCACTGTGTAGCGCTTGCCCTTACACTCCACGCGGTCGTGACCAGCGCCTTGAAAGCCCTCAGGCTCACGCCCGCATTGGTAACGAACGGAGATGGTGCCCGGCAAACGCAACGACTCAGGAAGTCGTTCAATCGTGCGACTGTCAGCCGTTACGATTGCGTCCACATCCCCCGAACTCACTTCGTCGACAGAGGCCTCTGCAAAAACGCCGTCGATTACCTCAGCACAATGAATCAACCGCACCCGAGAGGTGAAGTACGGATTGAAGCACGCACTCAAATCAATCAATGCCATTTACCACCCTCCACAACGTACGTGATGGACTTGAGAAGCTCCCCTGTGTTTATGAGGGGCTTCACATTCGCGCCAAAGTTGAGTGAACCGCGCTTCTCGTTCTCACGTTTCCCGATCGTTGCGCGGCTTCGATTACGGTATGTAATCGTCGCGGGCCTCAAGGGAGCGAAGTCGCCATTGCGGATGGCGTTCTTAACCGACGATTGGGCGACAAGCCCCGCCTTCTCCAAGGCAAGCTCAGCGTCTGCAACGTGACCAGCACGCACAGCGTCGACAGCTTGACGGAAAAATACGGTGATTTTGGGCTTCGCAGCCTTTACGCCGGGATGGAGAAACGGACGGGGCGGAATGCCAGCGCTAACTGAGCCGTGCTCATGGATGAACGCAAGCTGAGCGTTTGAGATTTCGCCCCCTGGTCGCTTCGAGGTCTTAGAGGAAACGCCAACGAGAAGCTGAGCCTTAGCAACCTTTTTGAGGTTCTTCAGCAAATCAGCACTGTTGACGTTTGCCTTCACGAGCTTCTTTTTTGGAGTCACAGTTGGATACCCCCTGCCCCCACCATTCGGCGCAAGTGCCAATACTCGCGCCCGTAGGAGGTGGCATTGAAGAAGCCCGCGCCCATTTCTGCACTGGTTGCGGTATCAAACGACACCGACAAGCCGTCTGCGCTCATGGACGAAACCAACCCGCCAGAGCCAGCCTGTGCGCCGTTTTGCGCCTCAGCCTGACCCATGGCTAACTGGTGAGCAACGAACAGGAAGCAACCACGCTCCCACAAGTCGCCCCAGCGGTCTTCCCCGCATAAGAAGCCCGCCGTCTCGAAGTGCGCCTCAATCATGAGGTCGGGGAACGCCTCAGCGTCCGCAAAACGCGGAAATAAGAGGCGGAAACGCTCAATAGAAAGCCCTTCGGTTTTTCGTTTTGCCATTTACGCCTCCTTCGCGCCTTACTTAACGTCGACGTACTTGACCAACTCAGGACGGACGAATTCCACCGTACCGAGGGCGCCGTAGTAGATGGTGCTCTGGGTCATGCCACGGAACTGCACAGGCAAGTTCTGGAGCTGAACGAGCGGGAAGCGGACAACGTCCATATCCTGCTGGTAAGCCACGATACGGTCGTTTGCGAGACCGCTCTGTTCCTTGTTCAGCCAACGGCAGAACTCGATGTTCAACTTCTGACCCGTGATGGTGCTCAAGAGAGACTTCGTCTCAACCCATTCCTTCAAGGAAAGGGCAACAGGCGTGCCACCAATCGTCACAGCGTCGCTGAAGCGAGCGGCAAACGAGGTCGGAAGAAGAATCTTCGTGGGGACGCGCTGGTACTGGGTATTCGCCCAAACGCCTTCGATAGCCTTGTTAATCAAGCCCAAGATGTCCTTGTCGGTAGCCTTTTCGAGCTTCAAGGAAGCAGACTCGACAGAGACTTCATCAGAGTTGATGAGACCCTTCACGCCAGCGCCACCGTTGATGGTCTTGTCGCCGATGTACACCTGTTCGTCGATGTCACGCTGATGGCGAATGCGGAGAGCATTCAACTTCTGCTGGTCGAGGGAACGGCCAACAGCCATGCTCTTCTGAAGCTCAAGGATGTCCCAATCCAAGCTCATAGACCACGGCGTGACAGGATAGGTCTTCTTACCGAATGCAACAGAGACGGACGGAATCTGGGTGCCACCCTGAGCCGTCCAAGCCTTCGTGCCAACGCCAGCGCCAGAAGCGCCTAAGCCGTACTGGGCGACGGCGAAGGAGGAGATTTCATCCAAAACATCAACATCCGTGCGAACGTCGATGTCACGGCTCCAAGTGTATTCAGCGATCGGCTCGTAGAGCTTCTCGTCAAACTTCTCAAGCTCACCTTGGAGGAAAGCGCCAGTGCGGGCGATCGTGTCAGCGTCGCCAAATCGTAAATTTGCCATTTCTTAAAACTCCTTAGATGTTGAAGCCAAGCTCAACGAGCTGACCGTCAGCGTCACCGTTCACTAAGGAGCCAGCAACAGCCGTGCCTTCCTTGGCGAACTTGCCGTTGGAACCCAAGTTGATGGGGGCGAACGGGGTCGGGGCTTCGCCGTCAAATTCGACGACAACATAACCACGGCGGAGGACGGACACAACCTGACCACCGTCGGGCTGATGGAATTCGGCCGTGACGATGCCGAACACAGTGTCATCAGCGCCCGTACAGGCGGCAACCGTGCCGTCGGCGTTCAACTTGCAGGGCTGACCTGCGGGAATCTGAGCCTTTACAGCTCGCGTTTCGATGGTGCAATCCTGAGCACCGCGGGCTACCGCGCCAGCAAAGCCGAGGGCACCCTTTAAACCGATAAAAGTGTTCATTTTTGAACTCCTCTTCTCTTAGTTGTTAGAGGCTCGACGAGCCTTCCAAAAATCAGCCATGCGTTCGTTGAAAGCACGGCTCGGATCGACGCTGACAGAATCAGCGTTTCGCTTGGCCCCCGGCAAGGGGTTGTTCAGTTGACGGCGCAAAGCCAAAGCCCCACCAAAAGCAACGTCGATGGCGTTCCCTTCGAGGGTGTCAACGGCTAAATGAGCCGTGTAGCGACTATCAGCCGTCTTCAAGGCGTTGAGCTTGACTCGACGCATGGTGTCGACAAGGTAGCCACCGTTCACGCCGTCACAAGTCGGGCGCTTGACTGGTTCGCCAGCCAATTCTTCCGCGTCAGCAAGAACCTGTTCGGCTTCGGAGTCGGCAACCTGTTCGGGCTTCTCTTCCTCGGCTTCATCAGCCTGCTTTTCGGCTTCTTCATCGGCGGTTTTTTCTTCCGCCTTGGCTTCCTCTTTGTCCGCCTTCTTCGCGTCGAGAAGCGCCTTGACGGCCTCTTCCAGCGAAGCGAGGCGGGCTTCTAAGGACGGCTTTTCGCCTTCGCCTTCGTCAGCCTGTTCTTCGGGCTTGGCTTCTTCGTCAGCCTGCTCAGCGGGCTTCTGTTCAACCAAGACGGGTTCCTTGCGCTCTTCGACGGTGTCAAGAGCGTCGTTCAATGCTTCTTCGTCGCCATCCTTGAAGGCACGGCGGACGAGATTTTTCCAAGACAGCTTCATCGCGTCTCCTATCGCACATACTCGCCCGCAGCGTGCGGCGGGCACCAAGGCAACGTGGTTACCCACGAAGCCCTCCTGATGGCCTTTGCCGTAGTCATCCTGAACTACGTTGGCCTCATAACCGATCGAGAGTTCTTTAAGCTCTCCCGACTCGATCTTCTCGATTGCTTCCTTGTCGCAGACCAGAATGTCTGCCAGAAGCAAATCCGACTTCTCTCCCTCACCACGGCGCACGTTTTGCACCGTACCGCGCGACACTTGGCGGTAGTTTTCGGGAGTGACGAAGTCTTCGTGACTGATTACAAAGGGCTTGCCTTCAAACGAGGCAATCGCCTCAGGCTTGAAGAGTTCTTCTTCGGTTCGTTCGATTCGAACCATCGAACCGCCCTCAATGCCGACTTCGGCGCGGTTGTATTCGAACACGCCGACTCGGCTGATGGGCACGTCAACGCACAACAGATACCCGTCATGGGTTCTGTATCGCGTCTCGCCCAATTTCTCTTTGACGTAAAACATAGATGTCCTTAAGTGATGACAGGCTCAGCCCAGCAACGACAGTTCCAAACAGACCCCGGCAAACACCTCACGGGTAGCCCTCGGCTCTGCTCAGCAATCGGTGGCGCGTCCCAACGGAACACCTGCCCGTCCAAGTGCTGATGACGTTCGCGGACAGTGCCGTCGCCAACCGTGCGCCAAATGAAGTGGGTAGAACCACATCGCATGGCGCGAGCTTGTGTGAACGACGTTTGAGCGCGTGAGCACTCAGTGCGGGCAATCAGGATGGCGCGTGACTTCGTAACGTCACCAAGGCGCGTATAAATGCGCTCAGCGAGTTCCGTATAGTTCCCGCCCTCTGCCAGCGACTCTTTCGCCCACTCATGCACTTGCTGAGAGGCCTCCAAAGGAAGGCTCTTGATTAAGTGCACCTGAGAGGCCTGAAGAAGCTCATAGGTGGGCTGAATCGCCTCATGCCTGAGTTCCTTCACAAGCCCCTTGCCGAGTCGCTCAGATTGCGACTTCCACGCCGTGTAGTCGGCTTCCGCCGTGCGCCTGAGCATGACCCCCGCGACAGTTTCTGCCCAAGACTCGATTTCCTCGGCATACGAAAAGAGGGAGTTGGCAAACCCTGCCACTCCCTCGCCTGTCGCTAAGTCATACTGCTTCGCCATCTTGGCAATGTTATTGGCCAAGTTCGCTAGACGGCGCTTGTACCACGTCTCCACCCGCGCCATCTTCTGGTGCAATGGGTTCTTCGTTGCCATGCGTCACCTCCATCGCCTCGGGGGGCATGAGTTCCGTTTCTTCGCGGTCGGCTTCGTCGATCGCCTCATCAGTGATGGACGTAAAGACGTTTGTCACCTCGGAGAGGCTCTTCAATTCACGAAGCGCCGTCGCTCGGTCGATAGTGCCAGCCTCAAGGGCTTGGATTACCGACGCGCTGACCTGTGCCGTGATGGCTGCCTTCTGTTCATCGTTAAGTTGCCATAAGGGCTTAAACGAGAACGCGAATTCACGGGGCAAAGCCTCGCCAAACGTAGAGCGCCACACAATGCCGAAAAGGCGCTGAAGGGGCTTCTCTAACGTCGTGGTTTGAGCTAATCGAACCGAGTCATAGTAAGTGCGCAAGTCGCTCTCGCCCGTGCTGTTTAAGCCCGCGGGCGACTGACCAAGCAAGCGCACAAGCGGGATTTGAGTAGCGCCAGAGATGTGTTGAGCGAAACTCAAAACCACATCAGGCAAACCACCAAAGCTATAAGACTGGGTAGAGAAGGAGTCTTCCTTGTCGCCCACAGTCAAGCCTTCAATGCTCTGCATCTCTCGAATCAAATCAAACTGGCGCATGATGCCTTTATAGGCTGCGGAGTCTTTCCCCATGGCCAGCACGTCGCGCAAGCCCTCAATCTGGTAGAAGCGCAAATGTGCTTTCTGGATGAGCTGACCCATGCCCTTCGTTGCCAAATCGAAAGAGCGCACAGCGTCCCAGAGCGTTTCTAAAACAGAAGCGCCCCAGCCTTGCTGTTGCTGTTCGAGTTGCCACGGGAGCTTGCGCCCAATCAGGCGAATCACTCGGCTATGGTGGACGTTCAGCGTCGCTCCGCCCGGCGCGGAGATGGCACCGCCCGCCATGATGGTGTAATAGAGCGGTTTCCCAAACTCAGCCCCAAGCTCGGTCACAACCTCAGGGGAGGGCGTGACTTGCCAGCGGTCAACGGGGAAAACACCTCGGAACGATCCACGGCGCACCTTGGACACGTCCAGAGGCTTGCTTAAGTCTTCGCCCTCGATGAGCACAATGCCCAACGCGCCACCATAGAGACGCGCCCACTTGAGCGCGTCGCAAATGGAATCCCAAACGCCGTGACGCGCCATGGTGTCGTGAATCGCGCTTTCCTGCTCAGGCATAACGCCCGTGATGTCGACACCTTCGCGAGTCATGTCCTCCGCGACAGCGTCAATCGAACGCGCCACTACCCAACTGGACACATAAGCCCATTCGAGTTCTTGGCGGTTGAACGTCACGTTCTGAGCGCGGTAGCCACCGTGCGTGAACGCGTTCCCTTGGTTTTCACCCACGCGAAGCACGGGGTTTGTGAAGCCGTCACCAAACTTCTGGAGACGCGCCACCGACTTTTCTCGTTTTCGGATTTTCGCCATTTTATGCGCCTCCAAATCGCGCCCAGCGCTCAGTGCCCTTTTTGGTGATGTAACCGTCAAGGGCGTAACGTAGCGCGTCCATGCAGTGGTTGTGTTTATCTTCAAGGACGGGCAAAACCTCGCCAGTCCTTCTGTCTAATTTGTAGCTATAAAGTCGAGCCTCTTCCGCCATGTGCTTGCAACGCGGATGGATGACTATCTTCTCGAAGCCTCGCAAGTAAGCAATGCCGTCTTCCACAGAACCCTGCCACTTCTTGGCGGGGCTCGCATTGAACCCCAACACGTTTCGCAAGTGCGAAATCGTTTCGGGTCGCGCTGCGTCGCACTTAATCGGCCATTTGTCAGCCAGCGGGACGGAGCGGTAAAACTGCCCCATCTCAGCGATTTCCACGCCCACGCCATAAGCCTCATAGTCGACGTAAAGCCGACGGTCTCGAATGAAGCACCGAACCAGCGTGTTCGGGTCTTGCGCGAAACCAAAGTCAGCGCCGAAGAAGAGGCGCTCAGCCTGTTCTGCGCACTCGGGCGGGAAGTCTTCCACAACGTACCTGCCCTTCAATACCTGAGCGTCGGAAATCGTCCGAGGGAAGCCCTCCCAGACGTGGAGGTACTTCTCAAAGTCGTTTTTCCGGTCCCACTCCATCTGCTCACGCAGAGAGTCTGGAAAGTGCGGGTTTTCATCGTAGTTCACTTTGCGAACGTACCACCCAGCGGGCAAATCGTCGCGAAGGAACATAGAGCACGTCGGATCGTCTTCGTGTAGCGGGTTGAACGTTGCCCAAATCTCCGAGCCTTCCTTGCGGATGGTCGGCATGAGCACGTCCCACGACTTTTGAGAGACGCTCTGGGCTTCTTCTACCCAACAAACGTCCACGCCTTCTGTTGACTTCACAGACTGTTCGTTCGCGGCCAAGCCCTTAAAAGTGAACTTTGAGCCGTTTTCGTGTCGAATCTCGGCTTCTAAGAACGTGAATTTGGACTCCAGGCCTAAAGAAATCACAGTGTCTTTAAGAAGTTGGTAACTGGATTCGCGAATAGAGTTCTGAATCTCACGACAGCACAAAACGCGAAGGCTCGCCAAATTGGAAAGCGTCACCAGTGCGCGAGCGACTGCCCACGACTTGCCAGAACCACGCCCGCCGTAAAACGCCTTCACTCGGTGCGGTCGGTACAACTCAACGAAGGGGTTAGGCTTCGCCATCTTCGCCCTCCGTCGGGGCTTTAGTGAGCGCCTCAGCTAACTCAGCGTAGGCCGTCTTTAAGCCCTCAGATGAGCCACCCGCCTCAAGCTTCACCGTTCGACGGTCGCCGTAGCGGGAATCGTCGCGGATTGAGGCTTGACGGTTGTTCTCTTGGATGAGCAATTTAAAGCCCTCCATGACTCCGCGAGGCACGCCTTCCTGAGAAGCGACGCTCAATTGAATCAGCTCATCGATTCGGCGCGTCAATTCGGCGTTCCGATCGTCGAAAAGCTGAGCGCTGACGCGTCTCGCGTGCGCGGACTGTGCAAGGAACTCAGGGTGTAAATCCTTCCAAGTCCCAATCGTCGTGATGGACGGGAAACCCTCCATCTTCGCGATTTGCCTTTCACTGTAGCCTTCACGAATGAGCGCACAGATTTTGTCCGCAATTTCGGGGCTATACCCACTGGGTCGCCCCACTTTCTTTGCCCCCGCCTTGGGGGAATTAGCCTTTGTTGCCATTTCATGCCCTCGGTTTGGTTGGAGGCGCTCACCGCCCGCCTTTGTGGATAGGTCGCGCCGTTTCCCGGCGCTTTGTTTTGTACTTCGGGTGCGTGAGCGGGATTAGGCCTTGAGGAAACGCAAACGCCTCAAGGGATGAAAGCACAGGGCGCGGAGATTTAATTCACCCTCGCTTTCTTCGTTTTCGCCGAAGCGCGACGCGTGCGCCATGCCTGCACGCGAAATTAGGACGCAAAAAAGGCACCGCCGTTTCCAGTGGTGCCCTTCTTGCTATGACCTTTAACCTCTTCGACTATGTCGCCCCGTAACGGTGCTTGTAGCACATTCGCGACACCCCTCAGACTGCCCGACGTTACGGCAAGAACCGCAAACCGTTCGCGCACAACGAAAGAGCCAACTGGCTCAAACGAAATGCACGCAACACGGCCTGTCAACTCTATCAAGACATTATCCTATATAAATCACAGCTTGTCAAGTTTTTTCAATTCTCGATTAATCAGGGTTTTCCCGTGGTTTAAGAATCGATTGAAGTCACGGGGGCGGGTGCGAGTAGACCAACAGTACCAACCCACGCCGTGTCGAGGTTGGAGGGTCGTTAAAACAACCAGCTCAACGCCCTTCCTGTCCCAGAAGCCCGTCTCAGGCGCATTGGAGATGGCCTTGTCGACTCGCAACGCGTCGGCTGCGTCAACCGGTGGACGATAGCTTGAGCGTCCCTCTGTTTCGTCTGGATCGCCGTAAATCTCGCGCATCCGATTCAGAATTGGTTGGATGTTTGATGTTCCGCGTGGTTTGCTCTCCTTGCTCCAACGCGCCCAGTTTTCTAAACGAAAATCTACATCATGCCCCTCAAGCATTCACTTCCTCCACGGTTACTGAAAGCCCTTCCATAAAAGAGAACCTCTTCGAACATTTTAATTCAACAACTTGCTTGTCATCGGTGAACGCGATTCCGTTCATCACGTCGAGAACAAACTTGGCCACATTGTCGATATCGGGCTTCCCTGTCGGGAACATCTCGCCCTTGTAGGCTTGCGCCGTGTGTTTCTTCGTCCAGCTCTTCGGCGTGGTGAAGTTGGCAACGATTGAAACCACACAGGGAGAGGCAAAAGGCTTGAAATCGGTTTTTCGCACGGCGTTTTCTAAGTGGTGGCGAAAGTGGGTTTCATTAGCGACTTCTTTAGTCGTTTTGTACGTGCCAAATCGTCCCATTCGTGGGCGTGCTTTCCCTCGGGGAGTCATAGGGGCGAAAAACGACAGAGCTTTGTTTTTATGTGTAATTTCTTCCTCAAAATTCGACATTTCTTGTGCACGTCCAGATGGTTTTTTGGTAAAATATATCCATCAACTGGGCGGCTACCGATTCAATTTCTCCTCAGTTGGTTTTCCCTTGTGCCTCCGTTCTGAGTTTGCGCTCAGACGGAGGTTTTTCTTTTTCTAACTCTCGTCTGCGTCTCTAACATCGCCTCTCGTGCCGTTTTTAGGCTCGCTGTGACGTTTTAAAATCTTCCGCTTATGTTTTCCTATCGGAGCTACGTGAGGCGCTCAGAATGGCTCTAAACGCCTCTGGTGTTTTTAGGACTCAAAACAGCTGTTCTGGGTCGAACTTGGCGCTCTTGCGATGAGACTCCCAGTTGAAAACCAACGGAACCGTGCGTTCTCTGAGGCGTTCGTACGTTCGCTCACCCACTGCGTCGCGTAAGCGTCGGGGGTCGAGGTTCGTGATGACGATGGTTGGTCTCCCGTTCAGATACCGACTGTCCACGATTTGAAACAAGCGCTTGAGGTCGGCCTCGGAGTGGTCGTACGCCCCAATCTCATCGATGATCAAGCAAGAGATTCGTCCCAAGACGTTGAGAAGCTCCGTGGTGTTGGTGTCTCGTGAGTAGATTGCGTCCAAGAGGCGTTGAAACGGCGTGTAGTACGCGTCCACGAATCCCTGGTCATGCAATCGGTCTCGGATGGCCATCGCCAAGTGGGTCTTGCCGGTCCCGACAGAACCCAGCATTCGAATCCCAAAGGCGTTCTCTTCTCGCCAGCCTTTGCCGTCTCCGTCCGTCTGAGCCATTCGCCGTTTGGTTTCTCGAACCATGAAGCGCTCCGCAAAGAGCTTGGCGTTTTTTAAGCACTTCTCCTGTCCGTCGCGCCCACCTTTGGTCGTTGCGTCAATTTCGAAGTCTTCAAGCTTGAAAACCCCCTCCATCTCAATCGCTCCGCCATCAGGCAGGTTGGCGTGAAGTGTTCTGGCCAACGATAGGGCTTCGCTGCGAATGCGTTGCTGAAGCTCCTGAAGCTTGCGCTCTGATTCTCGGCACGCGGGACAGTAGAGCGGTACTGCCTCGCGGGCTTCATAGTACTGAACGCCGTGCACGTCGCACTTGACGGTCGTTGGGATGGCGCTCGGCAATCGGATTCCGTAGAAGTCCTTTTCGGGGATCGGAGTCCCGAGAGAAATCAATTTCACAGTCATTTGGTTTTTCCTTGATTTTTACTCGTAGAGACCATCTTCGTAGTCGATGGTGCTCGTGTCTGGCAGGTTCTTGCCCCCGCCTCTGGTTGGCTTTCGGTCTTCGTAGTTCCCGCTGAGAACCTTCTCGGCGTTGGCCTTTTTCATGAGCCAGTCGAACCTCGCGATGAATTCCGTCTTTCGCCCCATCAGGAAGCTGGACCGGCGAACGCTCTCGAAAAAGTCTCTAAACCATCCCTCAAGCTCATCAGCCGTCACCCCGTCTTCTGCCATTGCGTCTTTAGCCCGCGCCTCGATGGCCGTCTTTCTGGATTCCGTCAACCCACCGCGAAGCTTGGGAAGCTCAGGGAGGGTTTTGGCGAACAAGTCCAAAACAACCTGAGGGTCGATAGAACGTGTTTTGCTTGGCTTGTTTACGAGAGACTTTTCATTTCCTTTTTCATTTCCTTTTTCATTTCCTTTTTTGGGTTCATCTCCTGCAGGGGGGTAGCTCATCTCGTGAAGGGGGGTGGTGCATTTAGTGAAGGGGGGTGCCTCATCTCGTGAAGTACCCCCTCCTTCAGGAGGTGCAGGGGGTGCCTCATCTCGTGCGCCACCTAAATCCCCGCGCTTTTGGAGATGAAGCGTGTAAGCGCAGCCAAGCAACACGCGGTTGGTTTGGTCGTACGTCATGCGACGGGTAATCAAGCCTTCCGCTTCCAATTCCTTGAGAGCGCGTCTCACGGTGTTTTCGCACTGGTGCGTGCCTGTCGCGATTGTTTGAACGCTCGGCGTGCATTGCCCCGTCTGGTCGTTCAAGCACTTTCCCAAAAACGCCAACACGAGAAGAGCTGGGGCGCGAATTGGTCGCTGCTCGAACGCCCATTCCATTGCTTTAAAACTCATGTCTCACGCCTCGCTGAGGGCCGGGATTGCAAAACAATGCTTCTCGCCTTCCACTGGAGAAATTAGCCCCTGGAGCACCAGCGCATTGAGAGCGCGATTGGTAGTTCTTTCTGTGCGTTGGATTTGGTCTTTTATGAATTCAATGTTTAGTTGACTTTTGCCACCTCGCTCGTCATAAGCGAAGGCTACGTAGATCAACACCAACTTCTGGATGGGGCGCTCAGGCTTTTGCTTAATCGCCCAGTAAACAGCCGTCTCACTCATTTCTCACCTCAATTTGGATAGGTTCTGTTCAGGTTCAGCTCGTACGTGAACTGCGTGTATTCGTCTGGGGTCTCCCATTTGCACTCTTGGCGCACATTGAGCAAAACCCCCGTGTCCGCGAGGAACCTCAGCGCTTGGCTCAAGTTCTCGTCGCTAATCTTTGTCAGGTCTCTTAGCCACCCGGTGGAAAACGTCGCCTCCTCACCTCGTTCCGCCTTCTCGATGCAGAGGACAAGAAGGACGAATCGGACTTTTGGCGGGAACGTATCTGCACGCAGGAAGTACCAATAGGCTTGATGGATTGCGTCATCCATTTGTTCCTCCGTAGGTCTCAGGGAGTCGGAAAACAAACGTTCCTTCAATTGGGTTGGCACTGACCATCACAAGCCCTAAATGCGAGTGCACGTCAAAGAGCATTCGAAAAATCAAAGGCTCGCTATCACTGCGTCGCCATTTCGAGGTTCTAGGGGGCGCAGTTCCCTGTTCTGGGTCAACGCCCCAAAGCCCTCTCAGGAACCCCACAGAGACCGTGAATCGGGCGTGAGGCTCGTCAGGAGCATGAAGCGCCAGTTTTATGGCGTTTGCTCGAACGGCCAATGAAGCTCCGCGCGTCAAGCCAAATGCCCAGCGTGCGAAATCAAGCCCCATCGTCGTTTCCCTTTTTTTGAAGGCTCTGGAGAGAGCCGATCAGGTAGCGAACGCCGAGAGACGACTCGGCGATTTTTTCGAGCGTTTTGTTCCCTGGATTGCATAAATACATGGCTGCGAAGTGGATTTCAGGCATCCCTTCGCGAGCCCACGAGTGGACGCACTGGCGGGTACGCCCAAAGGCCTCAGCGACTCGCAGGCATCCACCCAGCTCGTCGATGGCGCGTTTGGATTGGCTTGGTGAAAGCATTTTTTACTTCTCCGTTGCTTTGGGTTGCGTTATGTAGCGTTTCGAACGAAGTGTAAAGAAAAATTGCCGTCTTTGCAACGGGTATGCTTGTTGAAATTGCGTTGAGAGGCGCAACCGTTCGCCTTAAGATGAAGGTAAGGGGAAACTCAATCTCTAGGAGAATGGTATGAAAATAAACGCAGAGCGCGTAAAGGAAGCGCTCATTGCAAACGGGATGACTCCCGCGTCGTTGGCAGACAAAATAGGGGTGGCTCGCTCCACTGTGCACCGCTGGCTTCAGGGTACGCAGGATATGCGCTCAGACAAGGTTGCACTTGTGGCAGAAGGCCTAAACCTCAATCTGAATGACGTGGTCGTTGACGAAGATTTTGACTTTGAAAACCTAAGGCCAATCTCTACGAAACTTGTTCTAATTGAGGAGATGAAATTGAGCGAAAATGACACATGGGAGAGAGTCCCCGGAGGCATGGTGCTCCGCTATTCGCAAAGCGTTCTCGGCCGGTACAGCACGACTGAAGAGCACCTGATGCTGACAAAAATCGACGGAGACGGGATGGCTCCAACGATTCCCTCCAACGCTATGGTTCTGTGGATTCGCAATGAAATCACAGATCCCGCTAAGGCGGAGATTCGAGATGGATCCATTTATGTCTTAAGTGTGGCTGGGCGCTACCGCGTGCGGCGACTTCGAGCTGTCCGAAATGGGGTTGTCGTCTACGGCGACAGCGCCGAAATTCAGGCGGAAACCTTCTCTACATCCGACTTTCAGGAACTCAAAATCCACGGCCGCGTAGTTGAAGCTACGCAGTATTTCGACTAAAAACTTTACTG